>MLJW01000599.1_pt1 | contig 13565 bp, 10 predicted proteins | sample 888231 | NCBI WGS metagenome assembly MLJW01 (sample SAMN05788063, study PRJNA343431) | mine drainage metagenome | isolation source: sample collected from the inflow into an acid mine drainage treatment plant... | place: Germany: Lusatia, lignite mining district
GAAGCCGCCTCTCACGGGAGCGAAGCCGCCTCTCACGGGAGCGAAGCCGCCTCTCACGGGAGCGAAGCCGCCTCTCACGGGAGCGAAGCCGCCCCTCGACATGAACGGCCCCGAAGGGGCCGCTCATGCGGAAAGCTCACCGCTTAGGCGAGGAAGTTGCCAAACTGCCAGACGTCGTCGGTGTCGTAGGTCCGCCCTGACCAGCGGGCAAAGAGGTCGTTCCGAGTCTGCAGTGGATCCCAATCGGCAGCAGCCGACCAGATCGGCCCTAGGTACTTCTCGGCAGCGCCGTAAATCTCACGCCAAGGCAGATCGTCTGGAACAAGGAGACCGGCCTCTGGATTCTTGATCATCCAGTCAACCGCGGCATAGACCGCAGCCGCCACTTGGAGCGTTGTGGCGCTCTGTCCCGGTGCCAAGCGTCGCGCTTCATGAATCGAAAGAAGCGACCCGGTCCACCAGGACTTGTATGGGTGACCCATCAACAAGACGCCAAGACGGTCTTCACCGTCGATGATCTCCTCGTTCATGATGCGCTGCTTCTCTTGAAGCTTCCACTGCCGCATCTCAAGTTCTCGCATGGAATTGATTGCGACGTCAGCTGGGCAGTATGCGTAGTGAACCGTCGGGCGGTAGATGGCCTTGTCGCCATCCCACACCGTTAGGTGGTCGCTCATCGTGAATGATTCGCCGTGACGTACGACCAGTCCAGTGATCTCGCAGTCTGGCACCCATGAGCGGACCCATGTTGTCGCGCCGGGACGAGCCAGTGCGATCTGGTTGCGAGGGCCTATGCCTTCATGCGCATAAGCGCCGACCGGCATCGTCTTCTCGTGCGTTCCCCAACCGAGTTCTGCAGGGGCGATTCCCTCTTCGTAGAAGCCTTCAACACTCCAGGTGTTAACAAATTCGTCGACGAGTTTGGGTTGATTCGTGATCTGGGTGTCGCGCTCGGCGATATGAATGACCTTTACGCCCAACGCATGCGAAAGATCCGGGTATGACTCGTTCTCAAGAGCTTTTTCGACACCGGCTCCAGCTAGACCGTCGGATAGCGCCTTGGTTCCGATATCGATAAGGGCTTTCTTTACGAAGTGCGAAACCAGACCAGGGTTTGCGCCATGTTCCACGATCGCGGTCGGGCCCTTGGTGCTCCACGATGCTTTCATCTCACGGAGGCGCATGTGGCGGTGGTAAAGCGTTCGCTCCAGCGGATGACGATCCGTGATCTGGGTGTATGGCTCCCACTCTTCGACCGAAGTGTCCAGATACATCACTCCGTTGTCGTGGGCCCATCCAATGATGGCATTTGCGTCGATATTCCACGCCAGATTTACCAGAAGATCACCGGCACCAAGATGCTTACCAAGAATTTCGGCGAGGTTCGCCTGAGTTACTTGGTCTTGTATGTAAGTGGCTCCGCGAGCAAGCGTTGATTGCACGCGTTCGCGGTTGTCGATCGGATCCACGATCGTTACTTGTTTACCCTCGACCAGGTTGTCGAGTAGGAGCGGAAGAGCACATTGCGAGACAGAACCCGCTCCGAGCACAAGGACACGACCTTGGAATTGACCGGACAATTAAAGCCTCCTTAATCGGTGCGCCCGAACGGCGACCAGGGATCCGTAAGGTTACGGCATCTCAAGGGGTGGTAATTGCCTGATGTGCCGAAAGCCACTCTCGGCACTCAAGAGCGGCCATTGGTGGCGCCACGAACCTTCCTTGCGCGCTGGTGCAACCAAGCTCTCGTAGTTGGAGAAGGGCCATCTCGCCTTCGACGCCTTCGGCTATGCAGGCCAGTCCCAGCGATTTGGCCAGGTCGATGACGGCCTTTGCTACTGCACTCGCCCGGACCCCGGCGTTACCGGCGTCGAACAGGTGCGCGACGAAGGACCGATCCAGTTTCAGGGGGTGAACCGGGAGTTGCTGGAGATAGGACAGGGAGGAGAAGCCCGTCCCGAAATCATCGATGGCGATGCGCACTCGCATCTTGGCCAGTTGGTTGATCACGCGAGTCGCTGCCCCGGGGTCCACCAGTAGAACATCTTCGGTGATCTCAAGGATGAGTGATGAGGCATCGACGCCACTGCTCTCGAGAGCTGCTTCAATGGAATCAAGAAAATCAATTCGAATCAGGTCGCGCGCGCTGATGTTCACCGCGATTGAGGTATCCACTCCAGCCTGACTCCACCCTGAAATCGCCTGCAACCCCTGGGTGAGCGCACTGATGGTGATGTCATGGAGAAGGCCGATGCGCTCGGCCAGCGGCAGGAAGTGCTCAGGGTTCAAGATGCCTAGGCGCGGATGTTGCCATCTCATCAATGCTTCCACGGCTTCAACGCGGTCGTCGATGAGCGAGACGATCGGTTGATAGTAGAGAACCAGCTCGGAACGGCGCATACCCTGCGACAACTCTTCGGCAAGGCCGGCGCGATCGGGGGAAATTTCATCAGCAGACTCGTCCCAAACGCTGACGCCGAGGTGCCCTCGTTTTGCTCGGTACATAGCAATATCGGCCCGCCGAAGGAGGATGGAGGCGTCTTCTCCGTGGTGTGGAGCATAGGCAATCCCAATGCTTGCATCGACTCTGATCTTCACGCCGGAGACTTGAAATGGAGTGAGTAGCGACTCACGTAGTTGGCGGGCGAGTTCATCAGAATCCTCAACGATGCGGGGCGAGCGCATGATGACTCCGAATTCGTCGCCACCTAGACGAGCCAGCAGGGAGTCGCGAGGCATTTTCGCATTGAGCCGTCCAGCCACGCCCCGAAGTAACGCATCACCGGCCAAATGCCCAAGCGAATCATTGACCTCTTTGAAACCGTCGAGATCAATAATCATTACGGCACCGAAGGATTTTCCAGAACTCCACAGCGTTACCGCTGACGACAGATCGGCCACGAAGAGTCGACGATTCGCTAGCCCCGTCAACTCGTCGGTACGGGCGAGTAGCTCTTCCTCGGAGAGTCTGCGCGCTTCTCGCAATGACAGGCCCATCCGAATGAAGGCAGCGACCAAGGTGGCACTTGCTGGGATCAATGCATATGTTGGAAAGAGAGCGGGCCAAATGGCAGACGCAGTGAGAATGGCCATGCCAGAGGCGAGGGCCAGGCCCTGCGCGATCGAAGATTCTGAAACCTCCTCGATCTCCGCACTGGGATGCCAGACGGATTCGCCAAGCGCGGCAAAGCCAAGGAGCCATCCACTATCTAGCCACGTTCCAAAGGTGTAAGACGACATCGAACTTTGATAGAGAAACAACCCATCTGTGATCGCAAAGAGCACCATGCCGCTGGCCAACCAAGCTGTTCGTGGTGAAAGGTGGCGCCCCGAAGCCTTGATAGCGGCGGCGACGTAGGCAAAGAGAACAAGGTCGGCTATCGGATAGAGCAACCCGGTGAAGGTGAGCGAAGTCGACGATGCGAAAATCGAGGACATCAGCGGACGCAACGCGAGTGCTGCGCCAACCGCACCGACGCCGAGACCAACGATCAACGCATCGAGAATTTCGGAGAATTTGAGACGCGATGCGCGGCGTAAGAGTCTGGCGATACCAAGCAAAGCGAGGGGGTAGTAAAGGACGTAGCCGATATCACCGTAGGTCGAGACCCGCTCAAAGCCTCGAAAGATCGACCAGGTGGCAATCGAAGACCCTATTCCCCAGATGAAGATGGCCAGCGAGAGCGCCCGCGCGCCTAGGCGATCCACGTCGGCGCGATCGGAACCTAGCCAGGCGAAGACCCCGGCGCCAAAGACGACAGCGTTGTAGAAGATGAGATCCCACCAGAAATTAGGTCCATGCAAAACGAGGCGGCCGGCCAGATGTAGCACCGCTCCCGCTGGAACAATGAGTCTTAGATGGTAAAGGCGTTGTGAATAAACAACGGGCACCCTTGAAGATTAGAACTCTTCGGGCTCTACGCCAAGACTCGGAATTCCTTGAGTGTGGGGTCTGTGGCATAGGCCACTCGAGTTCCCTGCGCCAAACACTCCGTCAGGCCGTCGACGATTGCCGCGGTGATGCGCTCTCCTGGTGCCACGACGGGGACTCCAGGCGGGTAAGGCGAGATTAGGTCGGCACTGACTCGCCCGACTGCCCGCTTTGCCGAGACCATTTCAACCGGGGCAAAGAATGCCTCGCGAATCGAGCGCACAGTCTCAGGCATGATTGACCAAGAGAAGGCGGTCACTGACGGACGCGGAGTTCCAGCGTGCTTCGACAGGGAGTCGATCAGGGCATCAGCCAACATCTCAATCTCCCCGTCGCTGTCGACCAGGCCCATGATCGCGACGATCGTGTCCTGATCGGTCATCTCGAGCCGGATGCCCTTTGCGAGCAGATCCCGTTCGACGTCGACACCGTCTGCCCCGACGGCGCCGGTACGCACGACTATCTTGCTTGGATCAAAGCGACCGCCGGGGAAATCTATGGGCGAGAGAACGATCCCTGCCCCGAAGGCTGCGACTAATCGAGAGCGAAGATGCGCTGCTCGAGCGATCATCGCCCCGATCAACTCTTCGCCACGTCCCTCTATGAGCGCTCGCACTCCATCGCATGAGGCTAAGACAGCGCCAGCGGGCGATGTGGTGAGTCCTGCGTCGAAGCCTTGTTCGAGCCGGGCATGATCAAGCAATTCGGTGCGCGCTACCGCCATCGCCGCTCCACTAATCCCAGGGAGCGCTTTATGGATGCTTATGATCATGGCGTCTGCGCCCAACTGCAGCGCGTGCTGTGGGACTGCAGGATGAAAACCTAGGTGACCGCCCCAAGCCTGATCGACAACTAGTGGCACCCCATGGGCATGTGCGACCAGTGCGAGCTCGTCTACGCGCGACATGGTTCCCAGGTAGCCCGGCTCGATTGCGATGACTCCGCGTGCGTCGGTTGAGCGCAACAGTGCGGCAACGACCATGGGATCGATTCCGGTTGGAAGGCCAGTTGCGGAGTCAATCTCCGGCGCGACCCAGACCGGTTCAAGACCTGCCAATACCAGACCGATGAGCATGGACCGATGGGCGGTGCGCGAGATGATGACTCGGTCGCCGGGTTGGGCCATGGAGAGCAGGATTGCTTGGTTGGCGTGTGTGGATCCGTTGCTTGTGAAGCGCGCCCAGTCGCCGCCCCACAAATTCGCGGCCAGAGCCTCGCTTGCCGGCAGGACATTCTTGGTGTGCTTGATTTCGTCGAGTCCTCCGCCGAGCGGGACATCGTTATCCACGCACATGCCCAGCCCGACATCAAGCCGCGTCGCTCGCTGCTTATGACCTGGCAGAGTGAATGGAGTTGAGTCTTGCTCGAGGTAGGTCAGGTAGGCATCCAGCAACGGAGCGCTCTCGCGCAATGGGTGATTCGTCACGACTTCACGTTACCTCCTCGCGCGAGGAAAGGCTTTCCGCCAAACTTGCTGATATGGACAGTTTCAAGCCCAGCCCAGAGCAGGCCTCCGAACCGCATCCGACTGGACATTGGCATCGCCAACATCCTGGCGAGGTCAGGTGGCCCGTATCCGCGGTCGTCTTACTGGTCGTAGCCCTCCAGTTGACCCTCCCCAAGGATCTTCGAGCTTTCCTATCCGGCTTCAACAGCGCTGTCGAATTGGTAATACTCATCGCAATTACCGTGCTTAACCCCCGCCGGATTAACCACCATCGAACTTCAACCCGAGTATTGAGCCTGGTGCTCATCGGAATCATGAGTGCTTCAAATATTTGGTCGGTGTTTCGTCTTATTCGATCGCTCGTTCAAGGTGGCGTAAATGATGCACAAACCCTCCTTCTGTCCGGCGGTTCCGTCTGGCTCACCAACGTCGTGGTATTCGCCCTTTGGTACTGGGAGTTTGACCGCGGAGGGCCAGGGGCCAGAGCGCAGGCCCGCCATCCTTACCCAGATTTTCTCTTCCCGCAGATGAGCGATCCCCGCTATGCGCCCAATCACTGGGCACCGTCATTTTTTGACTACTTATATACGTCCTTCACCAATGCAAGCGCATTCAGTCCCACTGACGTGATGCCGCTTTCTCGATGGGCCAAGTTCTTAATGTTGATTCAATCCACTGTCTCGCTCTTAACCGTTGGTCTCGTCATTGCCAGAGCGGTGAACATTCTTCGATGACATTGCACGAGCATGCTGCGCCCAAGCACTACTCACGATTCATCGTGCTTGGGGATTCGTTCAGCGAAGGCATTGGTGACGAGGTCTATCCGGAAACAGGTCAATATCGCGGTTGGGCTGATCGGGTCGCAGACGGTCTGGCAAGGCGCGATGACAATTTCACGTATCTAAATCTAGCCGTACGGGGAAAACTGATTCGGCAAGTGGTTGAAGATCAACTACCAATCGCGCTCAAGCATGCCACCGAAGGCAACGTTCTTGTCTCCTTTCATGCCGGCGCGAATGATCTGTTGAGACCAAGCTACAACCACCAAGTTGCGACGGCGCAGTATGCGGACGCAGTGCGAGCGGTCCGCGCTACCGGTGCCGACCTAATCCTGTTCACTGTTGCCGAGCCTCCTGCTGGCAAAGGTCGGACGGCGGAACGCCTAGCGGCGAAGATCGCGAAGTTTAATCAGGCGGTGCGCTCAGCGGCCGAAGCTTCGAATGCCATTCTGATTGAAGCGGCTCATGTGGAAATTCTCAAGGATCGACGATTCTGGGATCGCGATCGCCTCCATCTAAACGGAGAGGGACATCGGCGGGTCTCGATTGCAGTGCTTCAGATGGTTGCGTATTCAACCGATTCGTCCTGGCGTGAAGAACTTCCGCCAATAAAGGCGAGATCAAAGGTAATTGCGCAGATCCAAGATGTTCGATGGTTTATTTCGTTCTTCTTGCCGTGGGTCTGGAGACGGCTGCGTGGACGTTCATCAGGAGATGGCAGGAATTCGAAGCAGAGCGAGCCAACGCTCTGGGCTGTCAAAATATGACGATCTCGATGTGAGCGCTTCGGTCTTAATGTGAATTTCCAAAGACTTTTTTCGGGAGAGCCTTTCAGGTCTACATTGGATTTGATCGACTGAAAGGAGATCACCATGAAACGCAGAACGAACTTGCTTCGTACCCTGGTTTCCGGTGGCTCGGCGCTCGCTCTGGCAATCACATTAGCGCCAGTCGCCACTGCCGCTGATGGAATAGGCAACCTAGGAAATAGTTCGCAGATTTCAGTACCTAAGACCCCTGGTTTGGGCGATGGATTCCTTGGTCGCGTGCGCGCCATCGAGGTGACTGGAAATGGAATCCTGAGCAAAGCTCAGGCGCTGTCGAGGAAACAGGCCGCCAAGAGCGGCTCGGCCACCCCTACTCTGTCGGCCGCGATAGCCGCATTTAAGTCGGCACGCACCAACGCCATTGCTGCCTTCACAACGACGACCAATACCGCTCTAGCGGCGTACCAGACGGCGATAGCGCCCGCGGCTCTGATACGGAAGAACTCTATCGATGCAGCAAAGCTCACGCTTCAAAATTCGGTTCGCACTAGAGAGACTGCTCAAACTGCGTATAAGGCCGCGGTTGGAGATGCGAACAAGACGTACCAAGCAGCGATTTTGCCGGCGCAGAATGCATACAGACTGGCGCTCACAGTGTGTACGCAGACTCGCGCTACCGCGTTGGCCGCCGCTGAGACTGCCCGACAGACCGGGCTCGCAAATGCGACGACAACTCAGGCGCGGAAAGCCGTGACAACTACCTATCAAGCAGCAGTGAAGGCAGCTGGTGCGGCATTCCAAACCTGTAATCAAACCGCTTTGGCGACCTTCAAGACGACGATCGCACCTGCAACCGCTGCACGTGCGGCAGCGATAGTTGCGGCGCAGGCGGCGTTGAAGACCGCTCTGGCGAACCTGACATCTAGCTCTGTTAACACCGCCGCACGGACTGCCTACAAAGTTGCAGTCACTGCAGCGAACAATGCGTTCAAAGCGGCAACCGCCACTGCGCTTAGTGCCTACAGGGCAACTGTCACGACTGCACTGGGAGTCCTTCGCACTGCGCTGGTCGCGGCGAACACTGATCTCGGCGCGGCAATTAAAGCGGGCTGATGCGCGGCATTGATTCAGATGTCGCTTCATTCTGAATCTGGTACATCAGCTCTAGAAGGACCCCAGTCGCTTGGGGTCCTTCTACTATTTTCTCAATGGTGTGAATGTTCTGTTAGTACCTGGGCTGGCCGCTGAAGAGTGTCCTCCGCCTTTGATGTGAACTCCCAAAGATCGCTCACTAAAGGCCCGTAGCGGGCATACGTTGAAACCAATCGATAAGAGATTGGAATTCAAATGAAGCGAACTTCGCTCCGCACTTTGATCGTCGGAGGCTCTGCCTTAGCGCTGGTCACTTCGATGTCACCCCTCGCCTTCGCCGCCCACACAGCCGCCACCTCTAGGCCGTCAATAAGCCTTTCAGGTCTTTCGGGCCATGAGTCTTTCCGTGGTGAAGGGCAAGAGCACAAACGAGCGACTGCGTTAAATCGATCAGCCATCACCGCAGCGCAAGCAGCCTACAAGGCAGCTCGTTCGGCAGCTTTTGCCACCTTCAATGCAGCTACCGCAAACGCCAAAACTGCGTATACCGCAGCAGTCACACCAGCCGATGCAACGCGTAAAGCAGCGATTGTCGCTGCCCAGACGGCGCTTAACACTGCTCTTCAAAATTCCAGCCCGGTCAAGCAACTCGCTCAAACCACGTTCGCTGCTGCAGTCAAATCAGCAAATGATGCATTCGCTGTGAGCACTCAGAGTGCGCTAGTTGCATATAACCTGACGATTGCGCCGGCAGCGGCTGCTCGTGATGCTGCCATTGCTGCAGCACAAGCCGTCTTAACAACTGCTCTTCAAAACGTGACGCTTGCCAAGCAGGCGGCACAAGCCGCTTCTGACGCTGCTGTGAAGAGTGCCAACGACGCATTCACTGCGAGCACTCAGACAGCATTGACGGCATACAACACGGCGATCGCTCCGCTCACTGCAATTCGTAGTGCCGCATACGTTGCCGCATCAACAGCATTGACGGTCGCGCTTCAGTCCGCGACAACCGATCAGGCAAGACAGTCTGCCTGGGTTACTTACAACGCGGCAATAAAGGCTGCGAACGATGCATTCACCTCGAGCACTCAAGTAGCTTTAAGTGCTTATAACTCGGCGATTGCGCCTGCCACGGCACTACGAAGTGCCGCTCTTGCAACTGCAGCGGCGACCCTTTCGGTGGCACTTCAAAATGCGACGCTCGCGCAGAACACAGCCAAGGCAGTATTTGAAACTGCAGAGAAGAGCGCGAAAGACGCATACACGGCCAGCACCCAGGTCTCCCTGAATGCATACAACGCGACGATTGCCCCACTAGATGCGACGCGCAAGGCCGCGATCGCTGCAGCACAGACGACATTCCAAACGTCAGTGCAGAATGCGAATCTCGCTGATAAGACCGCCAGAGACACATACAAAGCGGCAGTAAAAGCTGCGAATGATGCATTTACCGCGAGCACCCAAGTAGCTTTGGCCGCTTATAACGCTGCGATCCTTCCTGCTCGTACAAGCCTCACCGCTGCATTGACGCTAGCTGCGACAGACCTTCGCAATGCGATCCAGGCAGCCGGTGTTTCCGTGTCGAATTCCGACAAGAACGGAAACAAAGGCCACAAGCACGAAAAGAAGAATGGCAACCGAGATCACTAAGTGACTCATACGTCCACCAAAGAAGGGTCCCAATTTCACTTGGGGCCCTTCTTCTTTTCACTCAAAGATGGTTTGCCTGCTCGCAGCTGCGGGTGCAAGCGAGGAGTGTTCTCCACCTTTCATGTGAACTCCCAAAGACGACGACTCAATCGATGAATCGGGCTTTAAGTTGAGGTCTCTCACAGAGATTGGGGATCTAAATGAAGAGCAGAACGAGTACATCCCGCGTACTCCTCGCTGGTGGCTTGGCGCTTGCCCTTGTTGCCGCCGTAGCACCAATGGCTCAGGCCGATAACGGCCACGGCAATAAAGGCCACGCCAACAACGGCCACGGCAATAAAGGCATGCAATTCAGCGTTCCGCTGCTCGGTGGCCATGACAAGGCCGGGGCGAAAAATGGTTTTCTCGGACAGATCAAGGGCCTAGAAGGCGCTGGTCGTGGGCTTGAAGGACGAGCAAGGGGACTAGCGCACAAAGAGGCCGCAAAGCACGGCGTGGTCAATCCGGCCATTGCAGCAGCTGTGGCCGCATTTAAAGCCGCCCGCACCACCGCGTTAGCCGCGTATGAGACCGCTACTGCCACCGCGAAGTCCGCTTACCAGGCGGCGCTGGCACCGGCCGAGGCAACTCGCCAAGCCGCGATCACTGCTGCGATCACCGCGTTCCAGACTGCGCAGCAGACCGCGACTACTGATGCAGACAAGCAGGCGGCTGAAGATGCATTCCATGCCGCCAAGAAGGCCGCTAACGATGCCTTCAAGGCTGCCACTCAGGGAGCGCTTGCCACCTATTTGGCGGCCATCGCACCTGCACAAGCCGCGTTGAAGACCGCGCTCGAGAGCGCGGTTGCCACTTTCCGGGCCGCAATCCAAGCTGCTCTAGTGGCAACTCCAACGTCGAGTGCAACACCAACTCCAACACCAACTCCAACGTCGAGTGCAACACCAACTCCAACACCAACTGCAACGACGAGCGCAACACCAACACCAACACCAACTGCAACGAGTTGATTAGGTAGTTCTCAACCATAAAGGGATGGGCACGGAGATTTTCTCCGTGCCCATCCCTTTATCAATTAAGCCAAGAGCGTTGGGCGGCTACCCAAGTTTGAAAGGTGACGGACAGGCAGAGATCTTTGGGACTCGCATTCGGGCAATCACGCTGCCTGGAGAAGGATGACAGTATTGAGCAACGCCCAAGTCGCCGGCAACCGATAGGAAAATGAAGGCGTCTTCGATACTGAAGCCCCATTCATCGACCAATAATTTGGCTGCCTCGTCACAGGCAAGCCTCATGGCCTCATCAATATTGTCGGCAGTCGTGCCATGGGTATACCAACTATCTGCAGTCTCGGTAATTGGCCACCCGCCGTGCTTGCCCTTGATCAAATCAACAGCGATCAAAGCTTTGCCACTGATTTCAACTCCAGTGCCGGAAATCTCGCCATCTCCCATGGAGGCATGCATATCTCCGATCGCGAGTTGGCCGCCGCTCTGGAACACCGGCAGATGAATCGTTGCTCCGATACCGTTCATATGGTCATCCATATTGCCGCCGTGCCGGTCGGCGAGGAATGTTGAGATATCTCCAGATTCTGGTGCCACCCCGATCACTCCGAACATCGGCCGAGTTGGGAATGAAACCCTCTCGTTCATGGCAATGACGCCGTCTTTCACGGTGAAGATCCGCGTCGTTGGAGCTACGCACTGGTCTACCAGTTGACCCCATCCTGGCATGACCATCCCTACGCCCTTGGTCCCAGGCTGGATGTCGATCAGGGTCACTGAAAGTGAATCCCCTGGCTCCGCGCCTCGAACCGCTATGGGCCCGGTTGCGCTGTTGATCCGGGACAGATCCAGTGTTTCCACCGTGTCGGACTCGGATTGCACCTGTCCGGTAAAGCAATCCCAGGTTTCGATTTCGATGACGGTGCCCGGGTCGACGGTGACCACGGGTTCCATCTGAGAGTTGAAAGACCAGATGTGCTGGTCACGGCCAATCTTCGCGGCAGGGGTGGGTTTCATTGCTACATCCTTCTAGATTGCGGTCTGAATCTGGAATAGGTAGCTGGGTCATAAATAGAAGGAGGGTCCAGGCTTAGCCTGGACCCTCCTTCTATTTGAAAGGTAAACGCTGTTAGCAGAAGGTATTGAACTGCGCCAAGGCGTTCGAGACCGTTGGCCCCAGGATGAGGATCATCGACTTTAGCGACGCGACTTGAGCGCGAAGCGCGTCACCCGATGGACCGGTGATAACCGCGATCTTGCTCTCCGTGTCGGCGATCTGGGCCAGAGCCGAGTCGTATGAGCTCTTCATCTTCACGTAGGAAGTTTTCATGTTGACGCACTCAGCAGAGAGGGCAGATGCCTTCTTAGCTACGACCTTCTTGACTACATACTTCTTGACCCAGGTCAACTTCTTCGTCTTGGTGTTCTTCGTGCAGACGTAGGCGACCTTCTTGATGGTGGCGTGCGCGCCTACCTTGGTGCAGGCACCGCCAGCCTTTGCCACAACTTTGACGGCATGGGTCTTGACAACTCCAGCCTGGGCTGGGCCGGCTTCAGGGCCCGATGTAAGCACAGCCGCTCCAAGTCCTACTGCAAGTACAAGGGCTGCGCCTACGGCGACGAATTTACGGTGCACGATTCCTCCAGAGGTTTCAAATACTCCCCAAGAGTAAGGGTTGCCCCGCCCGGAATTAGGCCAAGAGCACTCGAAGGCTCTAGGAATTCCCTGCGAAGAGCGAATATGCCCCGGGCCGTCGAGCGCGCGCGTAGGCTCGCCACGTGCTCACATTGGCGTGGATACTTGCGATCGGGCTGGCTGGGCCGCTCCTCGCCCTACCTAAGCGTTTCAGTGTGCCCATCGCGGTCGGTGAGATCCTGATCGGTGTGGTTTTCGGCCAAAGCGGCCTGAAGAAGGTGCCTCTGGAAAACCCAGCCCTTTCGCTCTTTGCCGACATCGGTTTTGCATTGGTGATGATGATTGCCGGGAGCCATATCAAAATCACTGGAGACATGAGGCACCGAGTACTTCGGTTAGCCGTCAAGAGACAGGTCATAGTCTTTATCGTTGGTATCCCACTTGCATATTTCACAGCCCAACTGACCGGCGTTCATCATGCACTCATTTTCTACGTGCTAATCACGTCCAGCTCCGCAGCGCTGGTCATGCCAATCTTCTCAGGACGCAAAACTAAGGCCGACGGTGAACAGTTGGCCGCAATGCTCACCCAGGTGGCTATCGCCGATCTGCTCTGCGTGATTGCGATTCCCCTGGTCATGGATACGCGGCACCTGCCTCGGGTCCTGGCGGGAGCAGGCATTATTGCGATCGCAGGTGTCGGACTCTTCGGGCTCCTTCATTCGGCCAGTCGCCGTGGTTACATCGAACGGGTGCGAACCGTGTCAAAGACAAACCACTTCGGATTGGAGCTCCGAGTCAGCCTCATCTTGCTTCTCGCTCTTGCCGGTATAGCCAAGCAATTCAGCGTCTCTGTGATGGTTGCCGGATTCGCGATCGGACTCGCATTAGCTGCCAACGGAATGCCACACCGACTCGGCCGTCAGCTCTTTGCAGTCGCTGAGGGGCTTTTTGCGCCGTTCTTCTTTGTCTGGCTTGGTGCCAAAATCGACATACGGGCTGCATTCAATGATCCACATTTGATTCTGCTGGCCGCATTACTCGGTGTGACAGCCATTCTTGCCCACGCCGCAAACGTGCTTGATCACCAACCAGTTGCGCTTTCTGTTACTGCAAGCGCGCAAATGGGTGTGCCCGTAGCTGCCGTAACCATCGGACAGAGCACGGGAGTCTTTACCGCGGGCCAGGGTGGTGCCATCATGCTTGCTGCCCTGATAACCATAATTGCTACATTGATTTCAACGGCTAGGAGCAGC
>MLJW01000600.1_pt1 | contig 13559 bp, 11 predicted proteins | sample 888231 | NCBI WGS metagenome assembly MLJW01 (sample SAMN05788063, study PRJNA343431) | mine drainage metagenome | isolation source: sample collected from the inflow into an acid mine drainage treatment plant... | place: Germany: Lusatia, lignite mining district
ACATCGGCGTGCGGACCGGGAGGCGCCGTCAGCCCATTCTGGGTGCGCGCTGCTGCGATTTCCACTGGGGTGGCCCGGGTCTGATTCTCGGTCGAGCCGCCCCGCGCGGCGGTCGCGGCCCCGCGCATGTGCCGGCGCACGACCGTGCACCAGACGCGACGCCCCGATCGGGTCCGGTCGACCCGCGTCAGGACGACCAGGCGAGGCCGAGGACGGACGAGATCGTCCGGACGACGCCGTTCTCGGCGTTTGACGGGGCCACGTAGCGAGCTCGCTCGCGCAGCAGGGGATGGGCGTTGTCCATGGCGAACGAGTAGTCGGCCGCGTCCATCATCTCGAGGTCGTTCAGGAAGTCGCCGAACACCATGGTCTGTGCCGGGCTCACGCCGAGCGCGCGCTGCAACGCCCGGATCCCCTCACCCTTGTTGGCCGTCGGACTCATCACGTCCATCCAGTGCTGACCGGAGACGACGACCTGGTGGGTCGAGCGGAACGACTCGAACGCCGGTGCGGTGGTCGCCTCTGCGGACCCGAAGTCGAACACGGCGACCTTGAGCACGTCGTCGTCGACCCGGGTGAGGTCGTCGATCACCTCGAGGCTGAGGTAGTACTTGTCGACCTCGGCACGGAACAGCGGGTCCGTCCGCTCGATGTGCGCTGCCCGCTTGCCGCACACCACGACGCCGATGTCCGACCCACCCGCGGCGAGGTCGCGCGCGGTCTCCACCAGGCGGCCGACGACGTCGAGGTCCACGCAGTCCGAGCTCACCTCGAGCCCGTCACGGATCACGTACGCGCCGTTCTCGGCGATGAAGACGACGGAGCCGGCGACGTCCTCGAACCGGGCGCGCAGGTTGTCGTACTGGCGCCCGCTCGCCGGGCAGAACGTGATGCCCCGGCGGTGCAGCTCGTCGATCAGGGGCCAGAGGTGCTCGTGCAGCTCATCGGCGTCGTCCAGCAGCGTGCCGTCCATGTCCGCCGCGATCAGGCGGATGTCGGGGATCGGGTCGAACACCGGAGGACTGACCGGGGCCGGAGAAGACGTCACCGGACCAGTCTCCCAGGTGCGCACGGCAGGGGTGAGGGCGGCTGTGGTCCCCTGTGGTCCCCTGTGGTCCTGTGGGCCCCTGTTCGTCCCCTGTCGTCTCCGGTGGCGCGAGGTGCGGTCGCAGGCGCGACGACGAGCCCGGATCCGTGCGCCGGATCCGAGCGCGTCGTCGCCCGTCAACAGCTGAGCCTGTCAACCGCCGAACGCGGCGAGGTGCTGCTCCGAACCCGCGAGCAGGTGCGTGTACACGGCGGTGACGTCGGGCGCGTCGAGGGACGACATCGCGGACCTCAGGTCGGCGATGTCCGTGGACTCGACGGTCCGTGCGGCCGTGTACGCGGCCTCCACGCTCGCCGACCCGGACGCCAGCAGCTCGTTGTACAGCGACTGCGCGCTGGTCGACGCGAACGTGCCCGCGGCCAGCCCGTCGGTCGGGTCCGCGATGCCGTACCGGTCGAGCACGAAGCGCACCTCGGTCAGGTGGCGGGTCTCGGCGGACGCGATCTGGGTGAACGACCGGGTCCCGAACGCGTCGCCGAACGCGACGTAGAGGTCGTGGGCGAGCTTCTCCTCCTCGGCCATCGCCGCGAGCGCCGACTTCTGGGCGTCGGTCAGCGTGCCGCTCGCGAGGGTGCTCAGCGCGGCCGTCGAGCCCGCACCGGCTCCCATGGTGCCGGCGCCAGAGCCGCGGTTCTGCGCGCCGGCGCCGCGGTACTGCGCGCCCGTCCCGAGCCCGGTCCCGTCGCAGGTCCCGTCCTGGAGGCGTGTGCGCAGCATCGTCGCGTCGCCGGACCCCGCGGTCGTCTGCTGCTGCGTGACGCGCCAGCCGTGTCCGACCGTGTCGCCGTTGGACGCGTCGTTCATGGTGGCCGCGAGGCTCGGGGTGGCGATGAGCGCGGCGGCGAGGGCGCCGGTGGCGATGCCGGTCGCGATCCTGGTCCTGGTACGCATGATGATCTCCTTCACGTGGTGGTCCTTCGGTAGCACCCACCCTGCGGCGCCCGTCTGCAGGGCATCTGCCGTCGATGTGCAGACGGGATGGAGATTGCGACCGCCTGCTCGATCCGGCGCCGCTACCGGACCGAGGCGACGCGTGACGCGCCATGATCAGGTATGCCCACCGTGCTGGTCGTCGAGGACGAACGTGAGATACGCGAGCTGCTGCGTCGCTACCTGGAGCGCGCGGGGCTGGCCGTCCTGACGACCGGCAGCGGCGCCGAGGCCGTCTCGCTCCTGGCGACGGCACCGGACCTGGTGGTGCTCGACCTCGGCCTGCCGGACGTCGACGGCCTCGAGGTGCTGCGCGAGGCACGCGACGGACGTCGGGTCCCGGTGCTCGTGCTGACCGCGCGCAGCACGGTCGACGACCGCATCCGCGGCCTCGAGCTCGGGGCCGACGACTACGTCACGAAGCCGTTCAGCCCGCATGAGGTCGTCCTGCGTGTGCAGGCGGTGCTGGCACGGAGCGCCGGGACGCCCAGCACGACCGCATCGGTCACTTTCGGTGGTGGGCGCCTGCGTATCGACGAACCCCGCCACGAGGTCTGGCTCGACGGTCGCGCCCTCGAGCTGACGCCGACCGAGTGGGGGCTGCTCGCGGCCGTCGCCTCGGCACCGGGACGCGTGTTCTCCCGGTACGAGCTGGTCAACCGCGTACGCGGGTACGAGTACGCGGGGTACGAGCGCACGATCGACTCGCACGTGCGCAACCTCCGACGCAAGCTCGGTGAGGCAGGCGCGGAGGTGGTCGAGACCGTGCTGGGGGTCGGGTACCGGCTCGGCCTGCGACGGGACGAGGAGCGATGAGCGTCAGCAGCGTCCGGAAGGGTGCCGGGATGGGGCCGTTGGGGCGGCGGATGCTGCTGGCGTTCATCCTGGTGGCGGTCTCGTCGGTCGTCGTCCTCACGGTCGCCGCGCTCATCGGTGTCGGGCAGGGTGTCGAGGCGGTCCAGCAGTCCGAGCGGGTGCAGAAGGCGGCGGCCGCGGCGGGGGCGGCTGGTGCGGCCTATCAGGCTGCTGGTGGCTGGAACGGCGCTGATCTGACGAGCAGCAGCGCGATCGCGCAGGCGGCCGGTGCGCGGTTGTTCGTGCTCGACCAGAGCGGCAGCTCCGTCCGGGTCGGCCCGGGCATGGGGCAGGGTGCCGGAGGGCCGGGTCCGGGCGCCCAAGGAAGTGCCCAGAGCAATGCCCAGAGCAGCGCGCAGGGCGCCGTGACCGCACCCGTGGTGGTCGACGGCGTGACCGTCGGCACGGTGCGCCTGATGTTCGGGGCGTCGTCGGGCACGCGTGCGCGTGACATCGCGTGGTCCTGGATCGCCGTGGCCGCGGCCGTCGCGCTGGTCGTGGCGGTGGTCGCGAGCTGGTGGGTGACGCGGGTGCTGACGCGACCGATCGACGCGATGACGACCGCGGCACGGCAGTTCGCCGCCGGCGACCGGGAGGCGCGCACCGGCGAGAGCGGACCGGGGGAGCTCGGTGAGCTCGCCCACGCGTTCAACGGCATGGCGGACACGGTCGCGCGCTCCGAGCGGGACCGGCGCAACCTCACCGCGGACGTCGCACACGAGCTCCGCACCCCGCTGGCCGTGCTGCAGGCTGGTCTCGAGGAGCTCCGCGACGGACTCGTCGAACCGACCAGCGAGGGGCTCGCCCGGCTTCACGACCAGTCGCTCCGGCTCGGCCGGATCGTGCAGGACCTCGCCGAGCTGTCCGCTGCCGAGGGGCTCTCGGCCGCCGAGGCTACGGAATCGAACGCGATGCGCGCGGAGGTCGACCTGGGCCAGGTGGTCGCCGACGCGCTCGCGGGGCACGACCCCCAGCTGCGCGCCGCCGGGCTCGTGATCGTGCGCGAGCTGTCAGGTCCGGCCGTGGTCCGTGCCGACTCCGACCGGCTGCACCAGGCGGTCGGCAACCTGCTGGCGAACGTGGCGCGCTACTGCCGTCCGGGCGACGAGGCCCGCGTCACGGTGCGACCCGACGGCGGCGACGTCGTCCTCGTCGTGGCCGACACCGGTCCCGGGCTCCCTGCGGACGAGGTCCCGCACGTCTTCGACCGGTTGTGGCGCGGGCGCGGCACCGAGCACATCGCGGGAAGCGGCATCGGCCTGGCGGTCGTCCGGGAGATCGTGGTGGCGCACGGCGGGACCATCGACGCGCGGTCTCCCGCGGGCGGTGGGCTGACGGTCACGATCCGGTTGCCGTCGGCTCCCTCGTCGGCTCCCTCGTCGGGTTCTTCCCTCCCACAGGACACAGGATCTGACCGCGCAGCCGGAACACCAGCGCACCGGCCGTGAGCGCGACCGCGGCGGCTGCCAGGAACGGCTGGACGGGGGCGAACCAGGTGAGGGCGCCGGAGTACCCGAGTGCGAGCAGGGCGAGCTTGTTGCACACCGGGCACCCGACGGCGAACCAGGTGAGGACGCCGCCGGCGATGCCGAACCGGCTCGGTGCCGCCGCAGAGGCGTCGGGCTCCTCGGGCGCGTCGTCCGTGCGGGCGCGGACGTACGTGGCCGCGAGCATGCCCGCGAGCAGGGACGAGACGATCCACACGGGGTAGCTCCAGGCCGTGACCGGCACCTCGCGGCCGAACACCGGGTTCGGGATGAGTACGGTCGGGATGCCGATCAGCAGTGCGAAGCCGACGGCGAACCCCGCAGCGGCGACGTACTGGCGCGTCGTCCAGGACCGCAGCGCCTGCGCGCTCGCCTCGAGCGAACGGCGGGGCTCGGTCCGAGCCGTGACGAGCGGGATCATGCGGCCTCCAGAGCGATGGTGCGAGGGTGATGCCGGGTGCTCGTGTCCAGCGTCAGGGGTCCGCCCGGAATGCGGGCGGCAGCTTCGTGCTTGTACTCTCCAAGATACCCCAGGGGGTATACATGCGAACCCAAGGAGCCTGATCCATGTCTGAAGTCGTCGTTGACGCGTTCGCCGCGGCCCACGCGGACGGGGCATTCGTCCTCGATGTCCGCGAGCCCTACGAGTACGTCGGTGGCCACGTCCCCGGAGCGCGCCTCGTGCCGGTCGGCCAGGTGCCGGCACGGCTGCCCGAGATCCCGCGCGGCGAGCGCGTGTACGTCGTCTGCGCGAGCGGGAACCGGAGCCGTGGGGTGACGGACCTCCTCCGGCGTGCGGGCTACGACGCGTACTCCGTGGTCGGGGGCACCAGCGCGTGGATCGGCTCCGGACGTCCCGTCGTGGCCGGTCAGCACCCGAACGCGGCGTGATCGCCCGCGCGCACGGCCTCGTCGACCTCGGTTCGCCGTGATCCCCTCACGACCCCTCACGACTGAGAAGGAACCACTCCCTATGCGCCCCACGATCATCGTCATCGACACGCCCTCGCTCGGGGACCGCAGCTACCTCGTGCACGACGGCGAGGTCGGCTTCGTCGTCGACCCCCAGCGTGACACCGACCGGGTGACCGCCGCCGCGGCCGAAGCCGGCGTCCGGATCACCCACGTGCTCGAGACGCACATCCACAACGACTACGTGACCGGTGGCTACGCCCTCGCGCAGCAGACCGGCGCGGCCTACCTGGTCAACGCCGACGACGTCGTCTCGTTCGACCGGGTGCCGGTGCACGACGGCGACGTGATCGACGTCAGTCCCGAGCTGCGGGTCCGTGCGATCCACACGCCCGGCCACACGTTCACCCACCTGTCCTACGCCCTCGAGGGTCCCGATCCCGTCGTGTTCTCGGGCGGCTCGCTGCTGTACGGCTCCACCGGTCGCCCGGACCTGCTCGGCGCGTCCCACGCGCACGAGCTCGCGCACCACCAGTTCGCCTCGGCCCACCGGCTCGCTCATGAGCTGCCGGACGAGACCCAGGTCATGCCGACGCACGGGTTCGGCAGCTTCTGCTCGGCCACCACCACGACCGCCGGCGCGACCGGGTCCACGATCGGTCAGGAGAAGCTCGTCAACCCGGCGTTGGGCACGGACGAGGAGTCGTACGTCGCCGAGATCCTGGCCGGTCTCGACGCGTACCCCGCGTACTACGTCCACATGGGCCCGGCGAACTCTGCGGGACCGGTGTCCGCGGACCTCACCGCGCCGCGACCGGCCGACAAGGCCGAGCTCCGGCGTCGGCTCGATGCCGGGGAGTGGCTCGTCGACCTCCGCACCCGGACCGCCTTCGCCGCCGGCCATGTGCCCGGGACCTTCAACTTCGGGCTCGACGGTCAGTTCTCCACGTACCTCGGCTGGTTGATCCCGTGGGGCACACCCGTCACGCTGCTCGGCGACACGCCCGAGCAGGTGGCCGAGGCCCAGCGCGAGCTCGTGCGGATCGGGATCGACTCGCCGGCCGCTGCCGCCACGGGTGCACCCGAGGGGTGGACGGACGGTCCGCTCGGGCAGCTCCAGCTCGCGAGCTTCGCGGACCTCGAGCAGGTGCGTCACCACCGCGAGGTGGTCGTGCTCGACGTCCGACGCCTGAGCGAGTGGCGCGAGTCGCACATCGACGGAGCGGTCCATCTCCCTCTGCACGAGCTCCTCGAACGACTGGCGGACGTCCCGCGGGCCGAGATCTGGATCCACTGCGCGGGCGGCTACCGTGCCTCGATCGCCGCGTCGTTCCTCGTCGCGAACGGGCACCACGTCGTCTCGGTCGACGGATCGTTCAGCGAGAGCGCTGCCGCCGCCGGCCTCCCCCTGGTGTCGGAGCTGGTCGCCCAGGTCTGATCCTCGACCACCCTCTGCCGACCGTCCCCGGACCCGCCGCGGACGGCGTAGCCTCGGCGCCGACTGCACCCCACGGCTAACGCACCGCTACCCCACCGCTACCCCACCGCGACCCCACCGCCAACCCACAGCAAGGACATCACGTGCTCGCGCTCGTCATCCCCGTCGGCCTGCTCATCGGTCTCAGCCTGGGCGCACTCGGGGGCGGAGGGTCGATCCTCGCCGTCCCCGCGCTGGTGTACCTGTTCGGGCAGAGCTCGCACGCGGCGACGACGGGCTCGTTGCTGATCGTCGGGACGACGTCCCTGGTCGGTGCGCTGCCGCACCGTCGGGCCGGGCGGGTCAGCCTCGCCCAGGGCGTGGTGTTCGGCTTCCTCGGCATCGTGGGGTCCTACATCGGCTCGCGGTTCTCCTCCGCGGTGCCCCAGGACGTCCTGCTCGCGGCCTTCTCGGTGCTGATCCTGTTCGTGGCGGTCCTGATGATCCGGCGTCAGCGTCGGGAGACGGTCCCGACGGACCGACGGGTCGTGGACCGTCCCGAACCGGAGGCTCCCCCTCTCACGTTCCGACCGCACGTCACGTGCGACTGTCGCCGCGTGGTCAGGATCGTGCTCACGGCGACGACCGTCGGCCTTCTCACCGGCTTCTTCGGGGTGGGCGGGGGCTTCGCAGTGGTTCCGGCGCTCGTGCTCGCCCTCGGGCTGTCGATGCCGGTGGCGGTCGGCACGTCGCTGCTCGTGATCGGCATCAACAGCGTCACGGCGCTCGCATTCCGGCTGGGCCAGGGGTTCGACCTGGACTGGACCGTGATCGGGCTCTTCACCGCCTCGGCCGTGCTCGGCGGACTGCTGGGCAACAGGGTGGTGTCCCGGGTCAACCCGGCGCGACTGAGCCAGGCGTTCGCGATCCTCCTGGTGGCCGTCGCGCTGTACACGGCCGCGAGGAGCGTCCCGCAGCTGTTCTGACACTGCCTCCTGACTCGGCGCGCCGGTGCGAGGAGACGGCTCGTCGAGCTGACCGGGCGTTCGCTACCGTCGCCGCCGACGAGTGTGCGACGCTGCTCCGGCGGGTCGACCGGACATGCCGGTCCCGGCGTGGAACGTGGCGGCGCGCCACGGAACAGGCCGCGTCCGACGCCCGCGGGGACGACGGAGGACTGGGGTCATGGCACAGGGTGGGCGTGGACCGCGGGACGGTGTTCAGCTGATCGCGTATGCGGACAGGTTCGGTGGCACGTTGCCCGCACTGCGTGGCGTCCTGGACGGGCCGCTTGCTGGTGTGTTTGGCGGGGTGCACGTGCTGCCGTTCTTCACGCCGTTCGATGGTGCGGATGCGGGGTTCGACCCGGTGGACCATACCGAGGTGGACCCGCGGTTGGGTACGTGGGACGACCTGCGGTCGTTGGGTGGCGAGTACGCGCTGATGGTCGACCTGATCGTCAATCATGTCTCGGCCGACTCGGCGGAGTTCCGTGATGTGCTCGCGCGTGGTGACGCGTCGCCGCATGCTGCGATGTTCTTGACGATGGCGGACGTCTACCCCGAGGGTGCGGACGAGGCCGAGCTCGTGGGGATCTACCGTCCGCGTCCGGGTCTGCCGCTCACGGTCCTGACGCTCGGGGGGCGGCGCCGGCTGGTGTGGACGACGTTCACGAGTCAGCAGATCGATCTGAACCTGGGTTCGGCGGCGGGCCGCGCGTACCTGGACCGGGTGCTGTCCACGCTCGCAGCCGGTGGGGTCTCGATGGTGCGTCTGGACGCGGTGGGGTATGCGGTCAAGACCGCGGGCACGTCGTCGTTCATGACGGCGGAGACGTTCGCGTTCATCGACGAGCTGACGACCCAGGCGCGGGGGCTCGGCGTGGAGGTCCTCGTGGAGATCCATGCGCACTTCGAGCGGCAGATCGCGATCGGCTCGGTCGTCGACCGGGTGTACGACTTCGCGTTGCCGCCGCTGCTGCTGCACGGGCTGTACACGGGTGACGGCGCACCGTTGCGGCGGTGGCTGGACGTGCGCCCGACGAACTCGGTGACGGTCCTGGACACGCACGACGGCATCGGGGTGATCGACGTCGGTCCGGACCAGATGGGCGAGGGTCGTCCTGGCCTGCTGACCCCGGAGCAGGTGCACGACCTCGTCGAGGGGATCCACGAGCACTCCGGCGGGCAGTCGCGTCAGGCGACCGGGTGGGCGGCGTCGAACCTGGACGTCTACCAGGTCAACTGCACGTACTACGACGCGCTGGGGCGCGACGACGCGGCGTACCTGCTCGCGCGCGCGGTGCAGCTCTTCACCCCTGGCATCCCGCAGATCTACTACGTCGGGCTGCTCGCGGGCGTGAACGACATGGACCTGCTCGCACGCTCGGGTGTCGGGCGGGACATCAACCGGCACCGTTACACGGTCGCGGAGATCCAGGCCGAGCTGGACCGGCCCGTCGTCGCGGCCCTGGTCGGGCTGATCAGGTTCCGTAACACCCACCCCGCCTTCGGTGGCGAGCTGAGCATCGGCGGTGACGACTCCCGGCTCGTGCTGACCTGGACGGCCGGCGACCAGACCGCGTCCCTGACAGCCGACCTCGCCACCCACCACGCGGAACTGAGCTGGACCGAGCCGGACCGGTCGACCCGGACCCGCACCGACCTGCTCTCGTTCGCGACGACTCCCTGACCCCGGTCGATCGGGGTGGGGAGGTCAGGTGACCGTGACGGTACGGGAGTCGCTCATCGGGATCCCGCCCTCGCCGCCCGAGAGGTCCTCCTCGCTGACGACGATCGTGTAGGTGCCGGGGTCGAGCGGCACGGTGAACGAGTACGGCGCGAACGTCTGACCCTCCGAGGTCATGGCCGAGCCCGAGCGGACCGTCGCGCCGTGTGCGTCGAGGACCGTCCACCTCAGCGTCGCCTCGAAGACCGCCGCATCACCGGAGACGGCGAGGGGCGTCGCGCTCACGGCTCCCTCGGCCGGACGGTCGATCTGGACGAGCAGCCGGACGTCGAGAGGATCGGCGCGAGTGACCGGTGAGTCCCACGCGACGGCGCCCCACAGCTCCCCGGCGGGGCTCCCGTCGATCGTCATCATCACCGCCGCCGCCGGCTGGCCCGCCGCGTCCGTGACGGTGTAAACGAGCTGTTGGATCATCAACGCGGCGCCCGCCGACCCGACGTTCGCCGTCCGGGCGTCGGCGGACAGGTCGACGACGATCGTCCCGGCGGTCTGGCGCACGCCGAGCACGGTGGTCTTCGGGTTCCAGGAGCTGGTGTAGTCGGGGTCGACAGGCCCTGCGATCATGGCCTCGACGGCCGAGATGACCTCGTCGGACGTGCGCACGGTACGGATCTCCCGCGTGAGCCGGAAGCCGGTTCGGGTGTCGATCACGTAGTACGCGGTCACGTCGACGGCGGGCCCCGTCGGGGTCGGCGTCGACGTCGTCGTTGGGGGCGGGGACGCGCTGGGCGCCGAGGTCCCGGACGGCGTGGGCGACGCGGCCGGCTCGCCCGTCGTGCATCCCGCCGCTGCGGCAAGGGTGACGGCCAGTGCCGCGATCAGGCGGAGTGCTCGTGGGCGGCTCGGCGACGAGACGCGGCGCCTGATGGTCGACGTTCGGAGCACGCTGTCGCGCATGGGGCACTTCCCGCAGACGGCACCGGCCAGGACGCTCCTGGTGACCGGTCGCCCTCAACAACAGTGTGGCACCGCCGTCGACGACCAGCCACGTGAGCGGGGCTGCCATCGAGACCCGTGGTCGGGCCTGCCGTGCCGACCCCTCGGATCGCTCAGGTCGGATCGCTCAGCAGCCAGTCCATCGCCTGTCGTGCGGTCCACCCGTGCGGGTGCAGCACGGCCAGGCGGCGTGCGCCGTCGAGGTCGGCCCCGAGCGTGATGAGTGCGTCCTCGCTGTAGCCGTCCGCGCGCGTCTGGCCGAGGCCGATGTTCGCCGTCAACGAGTTGCACAGGCACGCCCGGCCGTCGGTCTCGGCTGCGGTGCCGCCCTTGCGCACGTGCAGGTGGACGGGTTCGGCAGGGCAGCGGTACCCGACCGACCCGGTGTCGCGGACGAACGCGGTCCGGAGATAGCCGAGGTCGCACAGGCGCGGACGATCGGCGCTCGTGATCGCGTCGGACAGCGTGCCGGGGAGCTGCGCGACCTTGAACGGGAACCCGGTCGGTGACGCCAGCGGGTCGGTGCGCACCTCGAGCGTGCCGGCGTGCAGTCGTTCGCGGAGCTGGTCGCGCAGCGCCGGCGTGAGGCCGGACTCGTCGGCCAGTGCGAAGAGCGTGCCGATCTGGACACCGACGGCGCCGCTCGCCCGGGCTGCGGCGATCCCCTCGGGCGTGCCGTAGGACCCGGCGAGCCAGAACGGCAGCCCGACCTCGGCGACCTTGGCGAGGTCGGCCGCGTCGCGCGGTCCGAAGACGGGTTGCCCGAGCTCGTCGAACGTGGGGCGACCACGCGGGGGGGCGTTGTGCCCTCCGGCGCGGGGACCTTCGACGACGAAGCCCTCGGGACGGATGTGGGCGTCGCGAGCCAGATAGGCGGCGAGGGCGTGTGCCGAGACGATCGCGAGGAACGCCGGCCGCCGGATCGTGGGAAGCTCCGGCCCGAGGAGCGCGTGCGGGTCGAGGTCCACCGTGTGCGTCCCGGCGTCGGCTCCGGTCACGTCGATGGGGAGCCGTACCGGTCGGTGCTCGGCCAGCTCGTCCAGCAGGTGAGGGATGTCGCGCGGGATGCCGGCACCCATCAGGACGACGTCGACGCCGGCGAGCATCGCACCGTACGCGGCGGCCGGGGTGGCCATCTGGACCTTCTCGAGGAAGTTGATCCCGACCGGGCCGGTGTGCCCTTGCTTCGCGAGCCACACCTCGACGAAGTTCGCCACGACGGCAAGTTCCTGCGCTGCCTGGTTCTGACGAAGCGCCAGCCGGGGGACGGGGGAGTACGGGGTCCCGTCCGGTCGGCCGTCGGGACGGAAGTAGCGGTCGAGCACCCTCCCGGCGACCGCGGGGACCGGGAAGGCGTCGAGCGCGCGCCGGACGGAGCCGTCGTGGTCCCCGTCCTGGAGGCGGCGGGCGACCACGAGGTCGAGAGCGGTGCCGGAGACGACACCGAGGTTCCCGCTGCGGGCGACCTCCGCCGCGAGGCGCCACGAGGAGACGCCGACCCCCATGCCGCCCTGGATCACGGCGGGAAGGGGAAGGACGGGGAGGCGGGTCGTGCGGGACGTGACGGTGGCAGCTGTCATGCGAGCACCCTCTCATTTCCTACGGTGGCGTAGGTTACTCAACCGTAAGTTACGCACTCGCGAGCCAACCCGGGACCAAGGTCCTAGGCTCGAGGTCGAGCTCGTGCTCTTGCTGGTCAGAGGCGTTCGGGTCCCGCGAACCCGCACGGGGTCCGGTCCCGGCGTCTCGTCCGGTCATCGCCGGGCCCTGCGCCGACCATGCCGCCGCACCCCACGGTGCGGGCCGAGCCTCGGACGAGGGCGCGTCGTCGTCGAGGAACCCGGTCCCCTGGGAGGAGGCCCAGGTCCGGTCGGTATGTTGCCGTCATGCCACGACGCACCACGGGTGACCGGGGGTCTCGCCCCGGTGCGAACGACCGCGCCGCGGAGCCGGTCGTGGCGACGGTCTCGGGTGCCGCGGCATGAGGCGCTTCGGTCATCGCCGTCGATGGACCCTCGTCGCCCTCGTCGCCGTCATTGCCGTCGTCGCGGGGACGGCGGCCGCGATCGCGGTGCGCACGTCCCCGACGATCGTCACCCGGGACCAGATGGTCGCCGGCACGCCGGAGTCGGGCGCGCCGGTCGAGCTCGACACGACCCTGTACCTCCCGGCGCGCACCCCGGCCCCGGCGGTGCTGCTCGCGCACGGCTTCGGTGGGTCGAAGGCCGATCTCGGACCCGAGGCGCGCTCGCTCGCCGAGCACGGCTACGTCGTCCTCACCTACACCGCACGCGGCTTCGGCCGGTCAGGGGGCCTCATCCACCTGGACGCCCCGGCGTACGAGGTCGCGGACGCGAAGGACCTGGTGTCCTACCTCGCGACGCTGCCGGAGGTTCTCACCGACGCGAAGGGTGACCCGCGCGTCGGGGTAGCGGGATCGTCCTACGGAGGGGCGCTCGCGCTCCTGCTCGGCGCGTACGACCCTCGCGTGGACGCGATCGGTGCCGACATCACCTGGAACGACCTCACCCAGTCGCTCTTCCCGAACGGGGTCGTCCCGCAGAGCGGGGACGCCACGGACGGCGGCGTGTTCAAGAAGATGTGGGCCTCCGAGCTCTTCGCGTCGGCGTCGTCGCCGACGCCGGGTGCGCAGCCGGGCGCGTGCGGGAGGTTCGCCCCGGACCTCTGTGCGGCGTACCAGCAGGCCGCCCAGACCGGCGAGCCCGGGCCGGGCCTGGTCACCCTCCTCCGTGCCTCGAGCCCGGCGGGTGTCCTCGGCCGCATCACCGCGCCGACGTTGCTCAGCCAGGGGGAGGACGACTCGTTGTTCACCCTTGCCCAGGCCGACGAGAACGCGGCGGGCATCGCGGCGCACGGTACGCCCGTGCGGGTCGTCTGGCGTGCGGGTGGGCACGACGGCGGGACGTCGACCGCCGACCTCGTGACGTCGCTCGAGGGGTGGTTCGACCCGGTGCTCCTGCACGGGGTCCGACCGACCGGTTCGTTCGCCATCACGGTCCCGGGCACCGGCATCTCCGCGGCGACCGGCCGAGCGGTCGCCCAGACGCTCCAGGCCGCCGACGGGTACCCGAGCAGCCGCACGGTCCGCGTCCCGGTCGCCGGACCACCGCAGTCGGTCCAGGCGCCGGCAGGCGGGAGCCCAGCA
>MLJW01000601.1_pt1 | contig 13528 bp, 15 predicted proteins | sample 888231 | NCBI WGS metagenome assembly MLJW01 (sample SAMN05788063, study PRJNA343431) | mine drainage metagenome | isolation source: sample collected from the inflow into an acid mine drainage treatment plant... | place: Germany: Lusatia, lignite mining district
CAACATGCCGGCAGACCTGCATCATTCGGCTGTCCTGCGCACGAATTCCTGCAGCCGCAAGCCCAGCGCCCACAACACCCCGAAATAGGTGCCAACACCCAGGCTCACCAGCAGCAGCAATCGCCACAGTTTTTCCAGCGCAGCGTAATGCAGCCAGGCGTCCGAACCGCCACCGCCCCACCACAGCACCAGTGCCATCGCGCCGACGGCAGCCGCGAGCTTCAGCAGAAACATGTGCCAGCCGGGCTGCGGCTGGTAAATGCCGTGACGGCGCAAATGGTAATACAGCAGTCCCGCGTTCATGCAAGCGCCCAGCCCGATCGACAGCGCCAGCCCCGCATGCTTTAGCTGCCAGATGAATATCAGGTTCATCACCTGGGTCGCCAGCAGCGTGAAAATGGCGATCTTGACCGGGGTCCTGATGTTCTGCCGCGCGTAGAAGCCGGGCGCCAGCACCTTGACCAGGATCAGTCCGAGCAGGCCCAGGCTGTAGGCCATCAGCGCCTGCCGCGTCATCCACAAATCATGCGCGCTGAACTGTCCGTAACGGAACAGGGTCGCGATCAGCGGCACCGCAAGCACCGCCAGCGCGACCGCCGCAGGCAATGCCAGCATGAAAGTCAGGCGCAATCCCCAGTCCAGCAGTTTCGAATACTCGCCCTCGGTGCCATCGGCATGGCTCTTGGAGAGGCTTGGCAGCAAGATGGTGCCCAGCGCAACGCCCAGCAGGCCGGTGGGGAACTCCATCAGGCGGTCGGCGTAATACAGCCAGGACACGCTGCCGGTCTCAAGGAACGAAGCAAAAATGGTGTTGATGAGCAGGGACAGTTGGGCGATGGATACCCCGAATACTGCCGGCCCCATCAGCCTGAGTATCCGCCACACGCCTTCGTCATGCAGGTTGAGGGAAAAACGCGGCACCAGCCCGAGCTTGAGCAAGTATGGCAGCTGAAACGCCAGCTGCAGCACGCCGCCGGCGAACACCGCCCAGGCCAGCACCATCACCGGCGGATGGAAATAGGGCGCGAAGAACAGCGCCGCGACGATGAACGACAGATTGAGCAGTACCGGCGTAAAGGCCGGCACCGAAAAGCGGCTGTAGGTGTTGAGCACGCCTCCGGCCAGGGACACCAGCGAGATGAACAGGATGTAGGGGAAGATGATGCGCAGCAGGTCGACGGTGAGCTGGAACTTGTCCGGACTGGCATGGAAACCGGGCGCACTGAGATAGACCACCCACGGCGCCGCAACCATCCCCAGCAGCATCACGACGAATACGGCCAGACCCAGCAGGGTCGCGACGTGGTTGACCAGCACGTGCGTGTCGTCATGGCCTCGCCGGTTCTTGTACTCGGCCAGCACCGGCACGAACGCCTGCGAAAAGGCACCCTCGGCGAACAGGCGGCGCAACAGATTGGGAATCTTGAACGCGATGAAAAAGGCATCGGTATAGATGCCCGCGCCGAACACCCGCGCAATCAGCGTGTCGCGCACGAACCCCATAACGCGGGACAGGAATGTCATGCTGCCGACCGTGGCCAGCGCTTTGAGCAGATTCATCGATGTCGTACAGTTGGCAAAGTCGGCTATATTACCACGGCCGGCCGCATCGCTCCTTGCAAAACCCGGCGCGACTATGTATGATTGCGCGTTTCAATTTTTACTTAATTCTCAGGAGTTTCCATGGCTAACAGCGCACAAGCGAGAAAACGCGCCCGTCAGGCGGTCAAGCAACGCGGCCACAATGCGAGCCAGCGTTCCGCGCTGCGCACCGCGATCAAGAAGATCATCAAGGCGGTTGAAGCCGGTGACAAGGCTGCAGCACAGGCCGCGTACCAGGAAAACGTCAGCGTCATCGACACCATCGCCGACAAGAAGATCATCCACAAGAACAAGGCCTCCCGTCACAAGAGCCGCCTGTCCGCTGCCGTCAAGGCAATGGCTGCCTGATCTTCAAGCAGTCGCAAAAAAGGCCAACCCAGGGTTGGCCTTTTTTATTGCCGTTCAAGGTTCTGAAATCAGCCCTCGACCCTGATCCGGCTTCTTGCCGACATGGCATTGTCCAGCACCAAAGCCGCATCTTCGCCGATCACCGTAAAGTGCCCCATCTTGCGCCCCGGGCGGGCCTCATGCTTGCCGTACAGGTGCAGCTTGAGGTTGGCCTGCTCGAACAGCACGTGCCATGCCGGCACCTGCCCATCGCGCCAGACATCCCCCAGAAGATTGACCATCACCGCCGCGCTGTGCAGCCGCGCGTCGCCCAACGGCAGGCCGCATAACGCCCTGACCTGCTGCTCGAACTGGTCGGTCACGCAAGCATCGATAGTGTAGTGCCCGGAGTTGTGCGGGCGCGGCGCCATTTCGTTGACATACAGCGCGCCCTTGCAGACGAAGAACTCGACGCCCAGCGTACCGACATAGTCCAGCTTTTCCGCGATGCCGCGCGCCAGGGTCTGCGCCTGCCCGCGCACGCTCTCGCCGCCGCGGGCGGGAGCGATGCTGATGTCCAGGATGCCGTCGCGGTGGATGTTCTCGGTGGTCGGGAATGCCGCGATATTGCCGGCGGCATCCCGCGCCAGCACCACGGAAACCTCGTAATCCAGCGCCATCATCTGCTCCAGCACGCATTGTTCCCCCCCGAACCGGCGAAACGCCGCCAACGCCTCCGCCGGGGTCCGCACGCGCGCCTGGCCTTTGCCGTCGTAGCCGAAACGCGCCACTTTCAGGATGCCGGGGTACAGGCCGCTGCCGGCGCCCGGAATATCCGCCTCGCCATTGATCTCGGCATAGGGTGCGTGCGGAAAGCCATGATCGCGCAGGAAATTCTTTTCGGATATGCGATGCTGGCAAGTGGCCACGGCGGATGCCGCCGGGTAAACCGGCACGGCATCCGCCAGCGCGCGCAAGGTGCTGGCCGGCACGTTTTCGAATTCGGTGGTGACGGCAGCGCAGTCGCGCGCCATCTCGCTCAATGCCTTCGCATCGTCGTAGGCCGCGCACAGGTGCACATCGGCAATCTTGCCGGCCGGGCTGTTCCGATCCGGATCGAGCACCATCACCCGGTAGCCCATCTCGTGCGCGGCGATGACGAAGAAGCGCGCCAGCTGACCACCGCCCAGCATGCCCAGCATGGAGGGTGGCAGGATCATGCGTCACCACCCTTCAGCGTCATGCCCAGCACCTTTTCGGTCTGCCTGCGGCGAAAGTCCTCCAGCTTGCCCGTCAACGCCTTGTCCGTCGCCGCCAGCAGGGCCACCGCGAACAGGGCGGCGTTGGCCGCGCCGGCTTCGCCGATGGCAAAGGTCGCGACCGGAATGCCCTTGGGCATCTGCACGATGGACAGCAGGGAATCCTGCCCCAGCAGGTGCTTGGACGGCACCGGAACACCCAGCACCGGCACCGTGGTCTTGGCCGCCACCATGCCCGGCAGATGGGCAGCCCCGCCGGCGCCGGCGATGATGGCACGCAGCCCCCGCGTCTTGGCCGTCTCGGCAAATTCGAACATCAAATCCGGCGTGCGATGCGCCGAAATCACGCGCGCCTCATGGGGCACGCCGAAATCCTCCAGCATGGCTGCCGCGGCCTTCATCACCGGCCAGTCGCTGTCGGAGCCCATGATGATGGCGATCAGAGGTAGTTGATCCGTCATGTTTCGTCCTTTTTCAGAAGACTATCAAAATTGAGGTCGTAGCCGGACGCGCTGCGCGCATGAGCTTACGCCACAATGCGGTTTATCTACAGCAAGACCAGATTGTAGTTCCGGCATAACCTGCCTTGCAGGTTAGCCTCCTCTGCAACCTCGTCTTGCCTACAGCAAGACGAGGTTGTCCCGGTGAATCAGTTCCGGCTCGTCCACGTAACCCAGAATCTGCTCGATCTCGCTGCTGGATTTGCGCAGGATGCGCGCCGTTTCCGCTGCCGTGTAATTGACCAGCCCGCGTGCGATTTCGTGGCCGTGCGGGTTCAGGCAGACCACCAGCTCGCCGCGCTCGAAATCGCCCGACACGGCGATCACGCCGATCGGCAGCAAGCTCTTGCCGGCCTCGACAAGCGCCTTGGCCGCGCCGCCATCGAGCGTCAGTTGCCCGCGCACCTGCAGGTGGTCGGCCAGCCATTGTTTTCTGGCGGCGGTCTTCATTTCCGGAGCACGCAGATGGCTGCCGATGATTTCGCCATCGGTCAGGCGCACCAGCACATCCCGTTCACGGCCGGACGCAATCACCGTATGCGCCCCGCTGCGTGCGGCACGCTTGGCAGCCAGAATCTTGGTCAGCATGCCGCCGGTGCCAACCGTGCTGCCGGCGCCGCCCGCCATTTCTTCCAGCGCTACATCCCCCGCGGTGGCGCGCTGGATCAGCGTGGCCGACGGATTCTTGCGGGGATCGGCGGAATACAGCCCCTGCTGGTCGGTCAGGATCACCAGCGCATCGGCCTCGATCAGGTTGGCGACCAGAGATCCCAGCGTGTCGTTGTCGCCGAAACGGATCTCGTCGGTGACGACGGTATCGTTTTCGTTGATGATGGGAATGACATTGAGATCGAGCAGGGTGCGCAGCGTGCTGCGCGCATTGAGGTAGCGTTTGCGATCGGCCAGATCATCGTGCGTCAGCAACACCTGGGCGGTATGCAGCTTGTGGCGGGCGAAACAGGTCTCGTACATCTGCACCAGCCCCATCTGCCCGACCGCTGCCGCAGCCTGCAATTCGTTGACTGCCGTCGGGCGCTTGGCCCAGCCGAGCCGCTGCATGCCCTCGGCCACGGCCCCGCTGGAAACCAGCACCACCTTGCGGCCATGATGCCGCAGGCGGGCAATCTGGTCGGCCCAGGCCGCAATCGCCGCCTGATCGAGCCCGCGGCCTTCGTTGGTGACGAGGCTGGAGCCCACCTTGACCACGATGGTGCGCGCATTGGCGAGCAGTGATTTCATTCGGGATAGGGTTCCTGGGGTTGTCCCGGCTCCGGCTCGGTCCGGTTGGCGTCGAGATAATCCATGATGGCATAAGTCAGCGCCTTGCAGCCTTCGCCGCTTAGTGCGGAAATACAAAAAGACGGGGCATCCCAGCCGAACTCGCGCAAGAACTCCACACGCCTGGCATCGCGCTCGTCCATCGGCAGCATGTCGATCTTGTTCAATACCAGCCAGCGCGGCTTGTCGTACAGGCTCTCGTCGTATTTCTTCAGCTCCCCGACAATGGCGACCGCCTCGCTGACCGGATCGATCGCCTCGTCGAACGGTGCGATGTCAACGATGTGCAGCAGCAGACGCGTTCTTACCAGATGGCGCAGGAACTGGTGGCCGAGGCCGGCACCTTCAGCCGCGCCTTCGATCAGGCCGGGAATGTCGGCAATCACGAAGCTGCGGTTGGCATCAACGCGCACCACACCCAGATTGGGATGCAGGGTGGTGAAGGGATAATCCGCCACTTTGGGCTTGGCAGCAGACACCGCGCGAATGAAGGTGGATTTTCCGGCATTGGGCATGCCCAGCAAACCGACATCCGCCAGCACCTTCAGCTCCAGATAAAGCTCGAATTCCTCGCCCGGTTCGCCCTTGGTACATTGACGGGGCGAGCGATTGATACTGGACTTGAAGTGGATGTTGCCGAGGCCGCCATTGCCGCCCTTGGCCACGACAATCTGCTGGCCGTCGTGCGTCAGATCCGCCACCACCAGCCCCGTACCCTTGTCGGTAATGACCGTGCCGACCGGCACGCGCAGGACCTTGTCCTCGCCCCGGGCGCCGTAGCAATCCGAGCCGCTGCCGTTTTCGCCGCGCTGGCCGCGAAATGTCCGGGTGAAACGATAGTCCACCAAAGTGTTGATATTGCGATCGGCCACCACCAGGACCGAGCCTCCCCGGCCCCCATCGCCGCCGTTGGGACCGCCCATGGGCTCGTATTTCTCGCGCCGGAAGGTGGCAACACCGTTGCCACCGTCGCCGGCATAGACCTTGATTGTGGCTTCGTCGATGAATTTCATAATTTGGCTCGCGGTCAGCTTAAAACAAAAAAGCCCTATCCAGTAGATAGGGCTTTTCCGGCCGAGGCATCAATCACCGTTAAACGGGGATGATGCTCACGAACTTGTGTTGCAGCGCGCCCTTGACGGAGAAGGCCACACGGCCTTCAACCTTGGCGAACAAGGTATGATCCTTGCCCATGCCAACATTGTCGCCGGGATACATCTTGGTGCCGCGCTGACGGATGATGATGCTGCCGGCGGTCACCAGCTGGTCGCCGAAAGCCTTGACACCCAGCCGTTGTGAGTGCGAATCGCGACCGTTACGGGAACTGCCGCCTGCTTTTTTATGTGCCATTGCTAATTCTCCTTAACTGACCAAACTTACTTGGCAGCGATTTGCTGAATCTGGATTTCAGTGTAATTCTGGCGATGACCCTGGGTCTTGCGATAGTGCTTGCGGCGACGAAACTTGAAAATCATCACCTTGTCATGACGACCATGCGAAAGCACGGTAGCCTTGACGGTCGCGCCATTGATCAGCGGGGAACCGATCGTGACATTGTCTCCGTCCGCCACCATCAACACCTTGTCGATGACCAGTTCACTACCCACTTCGCCCGTCAGTTGTTCAACCTTGAGCTTGTCGCCGGCAACAACACGATATTGCTTGCCGCCAGTCTTGATGACCGCATACATGATTAAGCCTCGTTTGCTATGCTTTTCCAAAGAACCGCGCATTATACGGAAACCCCCTGAAAATGCAAAGCCGTTTTTTGCGGCCAAGCCGGGGCATGGCCTATGTTAGAATCTCACGCAAATCATTAACAGCCCAGACATCAAGTGCCTCTTGAATCCCTACACGCCTCAATAGGCGCCGACATGGACGCCGTCGATACGGTCATACGCCAGCGCCTGCATTCCGAAGTGGCACTCGTCGACCAGGTTGCGGAATATATCGTCAACAGCGGCGGCAAGCGCTTGCGCCCGGCGCTGGTCCTGCTGGCTGCCGGCTGCTTCGGTGAAATCACCCCCAGGCATCACGAACTCGCAGCCGTCGTGGAGTTCATCCACACCGCCACCCTGCTGCACGACGACGTGGTCGACGATTCCAGCATGCGCCGGGGCAAGGCCACCGCCAACACCCTGTTCGGCAATCCCGCCAGCGTGCTGGTCGGCGACTTCGTCTATTCGCGCGCATTTCAGATGATGGTGAATGTCCAGAACATGCGCGTGATGCAGGTCCTGGCCGATGCCACCAACATCATCGCCGAGGGCGAAGTGCTGCAGCTGCTCAACTGCCACAACGCCGACGTGACCGACGCCGCCTATCTGAAAGTGATCCATTACAAGACCGCCAAACTGTTCGAGGCCGCCACCCGCCTGGGCGCCATCATCTGCGGGGCTTCAGCCCAGGACGAAGCCGCCATGGCCGAATACGGCATGCGCCTCGGCACGGCGTTCCAGCTCATCGACGACGTACTGGACTTCAGCGGCGACAGCCATGAAATCGGCAAGAACCTGGGCGACGACCTGGCCGAAGGCAAACCGACCCTGCCCCTGCTCTACGCCATGCGTCACGGCAACCCGGACCAGTCGAGAGGCATCCGCCATGCCATCGAGCACGGCGGCCTGGACGAGCTGCCCATGGTCATGGCGGCGGTGCGCGAGACCGGCGCCCTCGACTATGTGCGCAGCCTGGCGCAAAGCGAGGCGGCGGCGGGCTGCCAGGCAATTTCAATGCTGCCGGTTTCAATTTACCGGGAAGCTCTGGTAGAATTGTCGGCCTTTGCAGTTGACCGTAAATTCTAGTCACCATTTCGGGGTGTAGCTCAGCCTGGTAGAGCGCTACGTTCGGGACGTAGAGGCCGGAGGTTCGAACCCTCTCACCCCGACCAGATTTCCTTACATTTTCAGCCAGTTACTGAAAACACCGATTTTCCGATTCAGGCCTGACCTTCAAATCAAAAGAGGGGCAAGGGTCAGGAAAAACCTGCTTCACCCATGCGCAACCCGCCCCAACGATAGCCTTCTCACGAACGAAAGTAATCCCGGTACCAGGCGGCGAAACGCGCCACACCCTCCTCCACGGAGGTATTCGGCTTGAAACCGACCCAGGCGTCCAGCTCGGAAGTGTCAGCATAGGTGACAGGTACGTCACCCGGCTGCATGGGTAGAAAATTCTTTATCGCAGTCTTGCCCAGCGCATGCTCCAGCGCCTGGATATAGTCCATCAGCTTAACCGGCTGATTGTTGCCGATGTTGAACACCCGGTACGGAGCATTGCTGGTGCCAGGGTCAGGCCGATTCGCATCGAATGCGGCATCCGCCGTCGCAGGCTTGTCCAACACGCGGATGACGCCTTCAACGATGTCGTCGATATAGGTGAAGTCGCGCATCATGTTGCCGTGGTTGAACACGTCAATGGCACGACCTTCCAGAATGGCTTTGGTGAACAGGATCGGCGCCATGTCGGGTCGCCCCCATGGGCCGTAGACGGTAAAAAAGCGCAAGCCCGTGGTCGGCAGGCCGAACAGATGGCTGTAGGTGTGCGCCATCAGTTCGTTCGCTTTCTTGCTGGCTGCGTACAGGCTGACCGGATGATCGACATTGTCATGTTCGGAAAACGGCAGCTTGGCATTGCCGCCATAAACACTGGAACTGGAGGCATACACCAGATGCTCCACCTGGCCATGACGGCAACCTTCCAGCACATTGGCAAATCCCACCAGATTGGACTGCACATAGACATGCGGATTGGCCAGCGAATAGCGCACGCCGGCCTGTGCCGCAAGGTGGATCACGCGCTGAAAGCCTTGGCCTGAAAACAGCGCTGCCATGCCGGCCGTATCGGCCACGTCCATCTGGATGAAGCGGAAATTCGGCTGCGAGGTAAGCTGAGCCAGCCTGGCGGTCTTGAGGCCGACATCGTAATAGCTGTTGAGGTTATCGATACCGACTACCTCATCGCCGCGCTCCAGCAGGCGCAAGGCAGCATGCATGCCGATAAAGCCTGCTGCGCCGGTGAGGAGTATTTTCATGCGGAAATTCTAATGCAAAGGCAGCCCCGATGCACGGACAACCCGTGCCGCCGGGAACACCGCGCTGAAAGTACTGCCCTTGCCGTACTCGCTCGCCACTTCAAGATGTGCCTGGTGCCGAGTCAGGATGTGCTTGACGATGGACAGGCCCAGGCCGGTACCGCCCGTGGCCCTGGAGCGGCTGCTGTCGACGCGGTAAAAGCGCTCGGTCAGCCGGCCAAGATGTTGCGGCTCGATGCCGATTCCGGTATCGCTCACGCTGAACACGGCGACGTCGCCACGCAAGCCCCAGGCAAGCCGGACTTCGCCGCCATCGGGGGTGTAGCGGATGGCGTTGGTGACCAGGTTGCCGAAGGCACTGTGCAGTTCTTCCGGGACGCCATTGAGATGCAGCGACGCATCGGCATCCAGGGACAGCTGATGGTGTCCGCCACTGAAGCTTTGCCCTTCCTTCAGCACTAGGTTGAGCAGGGAGGGAACATCGACATCGGCATCCTTCGGCCCGTGCTGGCTGCTTTCGAGCCGCGACAGCGTCAGCAGATCCTCCACCAGACGGCGCATGCGGCCGGTCTGCTCCTGCATCAGATGAAAGTAGTGGCGAGTGGAATCCGGCATGGTGCTGTCCATGTCTTCCAGCGTTTCCAGGAATCCGCCGACCACTGTCAGTGGCGTGCGCAGTTCGTGGGAGACATTGGCGATGAAGTCGCGCCGCATGGTTTCAAGATTTTCCAGCGGGGTGATGTCGCGGCACAGCAGCAGCTTCTGGTTATCGCCATACGGAACCAGCTGGATTTCGAGCATGACATCGGGATGACGCGCCGACTTGAGCTTGATTGGCTCGCCGTACTCGTGCGCCTGCAGATAGGCGCTGAACTCGGTCTGGCGCACAAGGTAGCCGATCGGCTGTCCGGCATCCAGGGCCAGGTTCAATCCCAGCTTCAATTCTGCCGTCTGGTTGCACCACTCGATCTGGTCGCTGTTGTTCAGCAGCACCACCCCATCCGGCAGGGCGCCGGCGGCGCGCTGGAAACGCTCCAGCGCCGAGGTGAGCTCGGTCTGGCTACTGCGCTGGCGGCGCATTTCCTGATACAGGGCGGCGAATACGTCTTCCCATACGCCGGATCCGGTCGGAATGTCGGCCAGCTGAGGATCTTTCAGCCAGCGCGCCAGCTTGTCCAGCCAGTACAGGTGACCGACGAGATAAGCCGTGACCGCCAGGGCAAACAGCACCAGCGCAGACTTCGCCCCCGCCAGCGGCCATGCCAACAGGCATGCCAGCGACAGGGCCATCAACAACCAGAAAACACGCCAGCGCAAATCCTGCAAGTGATCACCGCATCATGAATGAATATGGGAGCCCATTAAAGCGCATTTCGGACGGCAGCGAAAGACGCATCACTTGGCAGAAAAACGGTATCCAACGCCACGCACCGTCTGGATCATCTCTTCATGGCCGCTGACAGCCAGCGCCTGGCGCAGGCGGCGGATATGGACATCCACGGTACGGTCTTCGACGAAGACGCGGTCGCCCCATACCCGGTCCAGCACCTGCGCACGGGAATGCACCCGCTCGGGGTTGGACATCAGGTAATGCAGCAACTTGAATTCGGTCGGCCCGAGGTCCAGCGATTCACCGTTGCCGGTCACCCGATGGGTAACCGGATCCAGGCGCAGACCGCCAGACTCGATCGGATCGTCGGTCATCTGCGGCGCGCGGCGACGCAACACGGCCTTGATCCGCGCGGTCAGCTCGCGCGGAGAAAATGGCTTGGTGACATAATCGTCGGCACCGATCTCCAGGCCGCGCACCTTGTCGATCTCCTCGCCGCGGGCGGTCAGCATGATGATGGGGATGGCCTTGGTGTAGTCATCGGACTTGAGGCGGCGGGCAAACTCGATACCACTCATTCCGGGCAGCATCCAGTCCAGGATGATCAGGTCGGGCTGCATTTCGCGCATCATGAGCTGGGCCTGTTCCACGCTCAGGGCACGGATGGGATTGTGTCCGGCCTGGGTCAGGTTGAGCGCCAGCAGTTCCTGAATGGCAGGTTCGTCTTCGACAACTAGGATATTAGCGGGCATGGCAACGTCCTTTCACTTGGCAATTGCCTGCCACTATATGACAGAAACATGACGCTTTTATGACATCCGTCGCAACACTTCAGCAGCCATCATCAGCCCGAAACCGGCCGTCACGGACATCGACGAGCCGAAGCCCGCGCAACTGAGGCCGGTCAGGGCGCCCTCGTCCGGCGTGCAGGCTGTCTGCGGACGACGCAGGGCCTCGGTGGAGAACACACATGGCACGCCAAACTTTTTCTTCGGATCCCTGGAAAAACCGTACTCCCGCCGCAGCAGGGTGCGCACCCGCGACAGCAGCGGATCCTGTACCGTTCGCGTCAGGTCGTCCAGCTGCATCCGCCCCGGATCGATGCGTCCGCCTGCGCCTCCGGAAATGATCAGATTCACCTTGTGACGGCGGCACCAGGCGATCATGGCGGCCTTGACGCGGGCGCTGTCGATGGCGTCGATGACGAAATCGTAGCCTCGCCCCAGCGTGGCATCGAGATTGTCGGGCATGACGAAGTCTTCGATTTCCGTGACCACGCAGCGCGGGTTGATGGCACGGATGCGCTCGGCCATGGCCGATACCTTGGCCTTGCCAAATTCGTCACCCAGCGCATGAATCTGGCGGTTGACATTGGACAGGGCGACATGATCGAGATCGATCAGCGTGATGCGTCCCACCGCGCTCCGTGCAAGCGCTTCCGCCGCCCAGGAACCGACGCCGCCCACGCCGACCACGCAGACGTGCGCCTGCTGAAAGCGCTCGAACGCTGCCGCGCCGTAAAGCCTGTGGACACCGCCGAAACGGCGTTCGAAATCGTCCGTCTCGGTCACGATTCCAGCACGACGAATGCCACCGCCAGCGCCTTCTCGTCGCTGACGGACAGATGGCAGGCGCGGATGCCCCGGCTCTCCAGCAGAGTCTGCAGATCCGCCGCCAGATCGAACAGGGGCTTGCCAAGATCGTCATGGGCCACGCCGATATTCTGGAAAGTGGCGGGAGTACGCAGGCCGGTGCCCAGCGCCTTGGAAAAAGCTTCCTTGGCCGCGAAACGCTTGGCAAGAAAACGCGCCCGGGTTTGCGACTGCTCGAACGCCAGCCACTCGCGTTCAGTCAGGATGCGCTGGGCGAAGGCCTCGCCAAAGCGGGCCAGGGAATCCTCGATGCGCGAGACTTCGACGATGTCGGTACCGATGCCGAATATCATGGGCGCCGGGAACAGAAACTCGGAAAGGTCCGCACGCGTTACGCCCGCGCGGCCAGCATCAGCGACTTCATTTCGCGCACGGCACGTTCCCAGCCGACGAACAGCGCGTGAGCGACGATGGCATGGCCGATATTCAATTCCTCCACCCCGGGAATGACCGCAATGCTCTGCACGTTATGGTAATGCAGGCCGTGCCCGGCATTGACCTTCAGGCCAAGCGAGACGCCACGCGCCACGGCAGTCCTGATGCGGTTGAGTTCGGCTTCGGCATGCTGCCCGCACTCGGCATCGGCAAAAGCGCCGGTGTGCAATTCCACCACCGGGGCGCCGGCCGCCCGGACGGCCTCCAGTTGCAATTCCTCGGGATCGACGAACAGGGAAACGCGGATGCCGGCATCCTTCAGCTGCCCGCAGGCCGCCTGGATGTTCTCGAAATTGGCGATGACATCCAGCCCGCCTTCGGTCGTCAGTTCCGCGCGGCGTTCCGGCACCAGACAGGCATCATGAGGCCGCACCTGCAACGCGATCGCGACCATTTCCGGCGTGACCGCCATTTCGAGGTTCATGCGCGTCTGCAACACGTCCCGCAGCACATGCACGTCGGCATCCTGGATGTGACGGCGATCTTCGCGTAAATGCAAGGTAATAAGATCGGCGCCGGCCTGCTCCGCCAGCAATGCAGCCTGCACCACGCTGGGGTAACGCGTTCCGCGTTGCTGTCGCAAGGTTGCGACGTGATCGATGTTGACGCCCAAACGAATCATAATTCCTGCAAGTCCATCAAAAGTTGTCGGGTATACAAAGGCTTGTCGCCGAGGTGATGCGCCAGCAAGTTCCGCATCAGCAGCTTGCTTTGCTGTTGTGTGACAGGGTCGGCGTAGTCCTCGCGCGCCATGTCCAGCAGGGTTTTCCCGGCCAATTGTACACCGGTTTCCGCCTCGTTCTCGAGCAGCGCACCGTGCTCGGCCACGTAACGATAGTCAAGCTCCGGCTGGATGTCGGCGCCTTTGGCATCCTCCGCCAGCGGCAGTGCATAACCCAACTGTTGCAACAGGCGCAACTCGAAACGCCGCAGGGTGGCAGGGGCGTCCTCGCCGGCAGCCAGCACATGCAACGTGCGGGCGTAATAACTGAACAGCTCCTCATGCGCATCCTCGCGCGGTAGCAGACGCAGCAGCAGTTCGTTAAGGTAGAAACCGCACATCAGGGCATAGCCATTCAACAGCAGCAGGCCATCGCACCACTCCAGGGCAT
>MLJW01000602.1_pt1 | contig 13504 bp, 8 predicted proteins | sample 888231 | NCBI WGS metagenome assembly MLJW01 (sample SAMN05788063, study PRJNA343431) | mine drainage metagenome | isolation source: sample collected from the inflow into an acid mine drainage treatment plant... | place: Germany: Lusatia, lignite mining district
GGGGCTGCTGTGGGGAGTGGGGCGGCGCCGCTGATTGCGGCGCTGTCCACATGGCATGGCGAATCGCCACAACACCTGCGATGCAGGGCAGGACAGGCGTGCAATGCGCAGGCAACGCAGCCTGTGTGCCGGAGGCAGTGACCGCAGCCGCCGGGTTGAGCAGCACCAGCAGGCTGTGCGATGGCGGCTGCGCCGGGCTGCGGCCCGCGGGCTCCGCGCTGCGCGCAGGCGCGACGTGGTCAGGCGCTGTCGTCGAACAATAAGGCAGCGACACCCATTGCGCGGCAGGCTGTTCCGCCAAAGCCAGCGGCTGCAGCACGGGTGCGGCCAAAACCACCCAGATCAGGCGGGATGCGTGGCGCAGAGTGGTGAACAGACGCGGAAGGGATCGCATGGCAGGAGGATTTCGCTGCGCATCTTACGCAAAGAAGCGCCGTTGCTGGCAATCTTGCGTTTGCGCAATGCCGCGCTGGCAGAAGCTGATCTCGCATGCAGCCGTACCGCGCTTCATCGCGCCGGATCGGCAAGCCGGCAAGGGCGGCACGGCGCATTCCCGACAGCAGGCCCTTACCATGCATCCATGCAGACTTTCCATCCCCCCGCTCCCAAGCCCTACACTCGCGCCGCCCGCTTGCCCGAGCTGCTCAAGCAGCGCATCGTCATTCTCGACGGCGCGATGGGAACGATGATCCAGCGCCTCAAGCTCGGCGAGGCGCAATACCGCGGCGAGCGCTTCAAGGACTGGCCGCGCGACGTCAAGGGCAACAACGAACTGCTCAGCCTGACGCAGCCGCAAGTCATCGAGGATATCCACGACGCCTATTTCGCCGCCGGCGCCGACATCGTCGAGACCAACACCTTCGGCGCGACGCGCATCGCGCAGGACGACTACGGCATGGCGGAGCTTGCCGACGCGATGAACCGCGAGGCCGCGCGACTGGCGCTGGCCAGCGCGCGGCGCCACGCGACCGCGCAACGCCCGCGCTTCGTCGCCGGCGCGTTCGGGCCGACGCCGCGCACCGCGAGCATCAGCCCCGACGTCAACGACCCCGGCGCGCGCAACGTCGACTTCGAGCAGCTGCGCGCCGCGTACTACGAACAGGCGCGCGCGCTCGGCGAGGCCGGCGTCGACCTGTTCCTGGTCGAGACGATTTTCGACACGCTCAACGCGAAGGCGGCGCTGTTCGCGATCGACGAGTGGTTCGAGCACAGCGGCGAGCGCCTGCCGCTGATCATCAGCGGCACCGTGACCGACGCGTCGGGACGCATCCTGTCGGGGCAGACGGTGGGCGCGTTCTGGGCCAGCGTGCGCCACGCGCGGCCGCTGGCGGTCGGTCTGAACTGCGCGCTGGGCGCGGCGCTGATGCGCCCGTATCTGCAGGAGCTGGCGAAAGCGGCGAGCGACACCTTCATCAGCTGCTACCCGAACGCCGGGCTGCCGAACCCGATGAGCGAGACCGGTTTCGACGAAACGCCCGAGGTGACGTCGCGGCTGCTGCACGCGTTCGCCGCCGAAGGCCTGGTCAACATCGTCGGCGGCTGCTGTGGCACGACGCCCGAGCACATCGCGGCGATCGGCGGCGCCGTCGGCCACGCGCCGCCGCGCCTGCTCGGCGGCGCCGGAGCGTTCCGCGCCGACCCGCAGGTGTGACGCCAGCGGACATCACCTCCGGCCGCTGTTACATTTCGACGCCGCGCGGCCGCCGTGACGCGGCAACAATAGCGTCTCAGGCCAGTTCCGGGCCCGCGTGCGCGCGGGCAACACGATGTCCAGCAGCAGGCGACCCAGTTCTTCGCAAGCCCTGATCGACGCGCATTGCGCGCCGGCTTCCGTTTCGCGGGTATTCGCGTCGGCCGCCGAATTGTTCGGCGTGCTGTCGACGCCGCTGCGCTTGCGCATCCTGAACACGATCTGCACGCAGGAGCGAGGGGTCAACGACATCGTCGAGCTGGTGCATTCGACCCAGCCCAACGTTTCGCAGCACCTCAAAGTGCTGTATCTGGCCGGCATCGTCACCAAGCGCCGCGAAGGCAACCAGATCTACTACCGCGTGCACAACGAAAAGGCGATGCAGCTGTGCCGCACGGTGTGCACGCAGATCGCGATCGACATGGCCGACGAGCGCGCCGCCACCGAGCTGTCCGAGCGCAGCGTCGAACGCAGCAGCGCCTGAGCGCTGCGGCGCCGCTTGCGCGCCGTGGGGTGATGCGCGCGGCCGCCGCAACGCCGGCCGCGGCGCCGCCTAGAATGCCCGCTTCGGCGCGGCGCCGCGTCGCGCTTCCGCGATCCGCCCACCACCGCGCTGCCTGTTCGCGGCAGCCCCGCCCATCGCCATGCCCGACACCGACGCCACGCTCTCGTCCCGCCCCCTGCCGCCGCTGCTGCTGGCCGGCCTCGAGCCGCTGGCGATAGGCCCCGGCTCGCTGTTCGTCAACATCGGCGAGCGCACCAACGTGACCGGGTCGAAGGCTTTCGCGCGGCTGATCCTGGCCGGTGAATTCGATCGTGCGCTGGCGGTGGCGCGGCAGCAGGTCGAGAACGGCGCGCAGATCGTCGACGTCAACATGGACGAGGCGATGCTCGACAGCCGCGCCGCGATGGTGCGCTTTCTCAACCTGATGGCTGCCGAGCCCGACATCGCGCGAGTTCCGGTGATGATCGATTCGTCGAAATGGGACGTCATCGAAGCGGGCTTGCGCTGCGTGCAGGGCAAGGCCATCGTCAACTCGATCTCGATGAAGGAAGGCGAGGCCGAGTTCCTGCGCCAGGCGCGGCTGGTGCGGCGCTACGGCGCCGCCGCGGTGGTGATGGCCTTCGACGAACAAGGCCAGGCCGACAGTTATCAGCGCAAGATCGACATCTGCGCGCGCGCCTACCGGCTGCTGGTCGAGCAGGCCGACTTCCCGGCCGAGGACATCATCTTCGACCCCAACATCTTCGCCATCGCCACCGGCATCGCCGAGCACGACCACTACGCGGTCGACTTCATCGAAGCCACGCGCTGGATCAAGGCGAACCTGCCCGGCGCGAAGGTCTCCGGCGGGGTCAGCAACGTCAGCTTCTCGTTCCGCGGCAACGACGCGGTGCGCGAAGCGATCCACACCGTGTTCCTGTACCACGCGATCCGTGCCGGGCTCGACATGGGCATCGTCAACGCCGGCCAGATCGGCGTCTACGACGATCTCGACCCGGCGCTGCGAGACGCGGTCGAGGACGTCGTGCTCGACCGCCGTGCCGACGCCGGCGAGCGCCTGGTCGCGCTGGCCGAAGGGCTCAAGGGACGCGTGCGCGACGACGGCGAGCGCCTGGCGTGGCGCGAGCAGCCGGTCGAGGCCAGGCTGTCGCACGCGCTGGTGCACGGCATCACCGATTTCATCGAGGACGACACCGAGGAGCTGCGCCTGCGCTACGTGGCCGAGGGGCGGCGGCCGCTGGCGGTGATCGAGGGGCCGTTGATGGACGGCATGAACGTCGTCGGCGACCTGTTCGGCCAGGGCAAGATGTTCCTGCCGCAAGTCGTCAAGAGCGCGCGCGTGATGAAGCAGTCGGTGGCCAAGCTGATTCCCTTCATCGAGGAGGAGAAGCGCCTGGGCGCCGACACGCGCTCGCGCGGCAAGCTGGTGCTGGCCACGGTCAAGGGCGACGTGCACGACATCGGCAAGAACATCGTCGCCGTGGTGTTGCAGTGCAACAACTTCGACGTCGTCAACATGGGCGTGATGGTGCCGTGCCAGGACATCCTGGCCCGGGCCAAGGCCGAAGGCGCCGACGCGGTCGGCCTGTCCGGGCTGATCACGCCCAGCCTGGAGGAAATGCAGCACGTCGCCGCTGAAATGGAGCGCGACGCGTATTTCCGCGAGCGTCGCATTCCGCTGCTGATCGGCGGGGCGACGACCAGCCGCGTGCACACCGCGGTGAAGATCGCCCCGCATTATTCGGGCCCGGTGGTCTACGTGCCCGACGCGTCGCGCAGCGTCGGTACCGCGCAGAGCCTGCTGTCGGAACAAGCGGCGGCGTTCGTCGCGGCGCTGGACGCCGACTACGCGCGGGTGCGCGAGCAGCACGCGGCCAAGCAGGCGGTCAAGCTGGTCACGCTGGCCGCGGCGCGCGCCAACAAGCTGCACATCGACTGGCCCGAGGGCGTGGCGCCGGCGCCGACCTTCATCGGCCGGCGCGAATTCCGCAACATCGATCTGAACGAAGTCGCCGCCTGCATCGACTGGGGCCCGTTCTTCCAGACCTGGGACCTGGCCGGCGGCTTCCCGGCGATTCTCGACGACGCGGTGGTCGGCGCGCAGGCGCGCCAGGTCCACGCCGACGCGCACGCGATGCTGAAGAAGATCATCGACGGGCGCTGGCTGAGTGCGAACGCGGTGGTCGGCCTGTACCCGGCCAACAGCGTCGGCGACGACGACATCGCGATCTACCCCGACGCGCGGCGCGAGCAGCCGGTGATGACCTGGTACGGCCTGCGCCAGCAAAGCGAGCGCCCGGTGGTCGACGGCGTGCGCCGCCCCAACCTGGCGCTGGCCGACTTCGTCGCGCCGCGCGGCGCCGCCGACGACCACGTCGGCCTGTTCGCGGTCTGCGTGGCCGGCGCCGAGGCGCGCGCGCAGGCCTACGTCGACGCCAACGACGACTACTCGGCGATCATGCTCAAGGCGCTCGCCGACCGCCTCGCCGAGGCCGGCGCCGAATGGCTGCACCGGCGCGTGCGCACCGAGTTGTGGGGCTACGCGGCCGGCGAGGCGCTGGACAACGCGCAGCTGATCCGCGAGGAATATCGCGGCATCCGTCCGGCGCCGGGCTACCCGGCGTGCCCCGAGCATTCGGTCAAGTCCGACCTGTTCGCGCTGCTCGACGCCGCGGCGATCGGCATGGCGCTGACCGAGCACTGGGCGATGCTGCCGGCGTCTAGCGTATCGGGCTTCTACCTGGCGCACCCGCAGGCGCGCTATTTCCACGTCGGCCCCGTCGGCGACGACCAGGCCGACGACTGGCAGGCGCGCAGCGGCCGCGAACTGCGCGCGGTGCCGCGCGCATCACGGCTGGTCTGAGGCTGATCTGAAAGCAAGACGGCCGGCGATGAGCCGGCCGTCTTGTTTGCGCGGCGCCGCCTGCCGGCGGCGCCCCCCGCCAAGTCTCAGGCGCCGTGCGCCGGCGGATGCGCCAGCGGGTCGTGCGCTTCGGACTCCTGCAAGGCCTTCGCGCGCGCTTCGTGGCTGTGGTCGGCGCCCAGCAGCATGTACATCGCCGGAACGACGAACAGCGTGAACACGGTGCCGATGGCCAGCCCCGAAGCGATCACCAGCCCCATGTTGTAGCGGCTCACCGCGCCGGCGCCGCTGGCGAAGATCAGCGGCATCACGCCGAGCACCATCGCGCCGGTGGTCATCAGGATCGGGCGCAGCCGCATCGCCGCGGCGTGCTCGACCGCTTCGCGCTTGCTGCGGCCGGTGCGCTGCAGGTTGTTGGCGAACTCGACGATCAGGATGCCGTGCTTCGAGATCAGCCCGATCAGCGTGACCAGTCCGACCTCGGTGTAGATGTTCAAGGTCGCGTGGCCGATGCCCAGGTTGATGAACAGCAGCGCTCCGGAAATCGCCATCGGCACCGACACCAGGATGATGATCGGGTCGCGGAAGCTCTCGAACTGCGCGGCCAGGGCGAGGAAGATGATGATCAACGCGAAGCCGAAGGTCAGCAGCAGGCCTCCCGATTCCTGCACGAACTGTCGCGTCGGCCCGGCGTAGTCGAAGCTGTAGCCGGCCGGAAGAGTGCTCCGCGCCAGGTCCTGCAGCGTCGACAGCGCCTGGTTCTCGGCGATGCCGGGCAGCGCGACGCCCTGGATGGTCGCCGAGTTGGCCTGCTGGAAGTGGTTGATCGTTTCCGGCTGCACCGTCGTCGTCAGATGCACGACGGTCGACAGCGGCACCATCGCGCCGCTGGCCGAGCGCACGTAGTAATTGCGCAGCTGCGCGGCGTTGAGCCGGTGCTCGCGAGCGACTTGCGGAATCACCTTGTACGAGCGGCCGTCGAGGTCGAAGAAGTTGACGTAGCCGCCGCCGAGCATCGCCGACAGCGCCGAGCCGATCTGCTGCATGTTCAGCCCGAGCTGGGCGGCCATGTTGCGGTCGATGTCGAGCCGCGTCTGCGGCAGGTCGATGCGCAGGTCGGACTGCAGGAAGATGAACTTGCCGGTCTTCAGCGCCGCCTGCAGGAACTGCTGCGACACGGCGTAGAGCTTGCTGAACGGCTCGCTGGTGGTCAGCACGAACTGGATCGGCAGGCCGCGCGCGCCGGGCAGCGGCGGCGGCTGGAACACCGCGATCTGCGAGCCGGCGATCTGCGCCAGCTGGCCCTGCACCGTCGGCTGCAGCTGCGACGCGGTCAGTTTGCGCTCGTTCCACGGCTTGAGCACCATGCCGCCGATGACCTGGGTCGGCGAATTGAGCTGGAACACGTGGTCGGTTTCCGGGTGGCCGCGGAACACCTTGTAGATCTGGTGCATGTACAGGCCGCGCTGCTCGACGGTCGCCGTCGGGTTGTTGAACGCGACCGAGATCAGCACGCCCTGGTCTTCCTGCGGCGCCAGCTCGGACATCGACGTCGAGTACAGGTAGTAGATCGAGCCGAGGATGATGATGGCCATCACTCCGACCACCGGCACGTGGTTCAGCGAGCCGTGCAGCGCGCGCTCGTAGCGCTGGTGCAGGCGGTCGAAGCTGCGGTCGAGGAACAGCACCAGGCGGTCCTGCCAGCTGTGGCTGCTGGGGTCGGGCGCCTTCAGCAGCCGCGAGCACATCATCGGCGACAGCGTCAGCGCGATGATGGCCGAGATGATCACGGTGCCGACCAGCGTGAACGCGAACTCGGTGAACAGCGCACCGGTCAGTCCGCCCATGAAGCCGATCGGCACGTAGACCGCGATCAGCACCGTGGTCATCGCCAGGATGGGGTTGGCCAGCTCGCGCGCCGCGCGCAGCGCGGCGTCCTTGCGTCCCATGCCCTCCTCGAGGTGGCGGCTGACGTTCTCGACGACGATGATCGCGTCGTCGACGACGAGGCCGATGGCGAGCACGATCGACAGCAGCGTCAGCAGGTTGATCGAGTAGCCCAGCGCCAGCATCACGGTGAAGGTGCCCACCAGCGACAGCGGGATCGCGACCAGCGGGATGATCACCGAGCGCAGCGAGCCGAGGAAGACGAACACGACCAGCGTGACGATCAGCACCGCCTCGATCAGCGTCTTGATCACCTCGTCGATCGACGAGTTGACGAACTTGGTCGAGTCGTAGACGATCGCGCCGGTCAATCCCGCCGGCAGCTGCGACTGGATGACGGGGAAGGCCTGGCGCACCCGCGCGACGACGTCGAGCAGGTTGGCGCCCGGCGCGACCTGGATGCCGACGAACACCGAGGACTTGCCGTCGAACGCGACCTGGGTGTCGTAGTCGTCCGAGCCCAGCGAGACCTGGGCGACGTCCTGCAGCCGCACGACGCGGCCGCCGACCGACTTGACGATCATGTCGCGGAAGCCGTCGAGGGTCTTCAGGTTGGTGTTCGCGGCCAGGTTGATCTGCACCATGCGACCCTTGGTGCTGCCGATCGCGGCCAGATAGTTGTTGGCCTGCAGCGCGCTGTAGACGTCGGCCGCGGTCAGCCCGTAGGCGGCGAGCTTGTCCGGGTCCAGCCAGGCGCGCAGCGCGAAGTTCTTCGCGCCGAGGATCTCGGCGGTCTGCACGCCGTCGATCGCCTGCAGCTTGGGCTGCACCGAACGGGTGATGTAGTCGGTGATCTGGTTCGGCTTGAGCACGTCGCTGTTGAAGCCGATGTACATCGCGTCGATGGTCTGCCCGATCGACACCGACATCACCGGAGTCTGCGACTGCGGCGGCAGCTGGTTGAGCACCGAGTTGACCTTGGTCATGATCTCGGTCAGCGCCTTGTCGGGGTCGTAGTTCAGCTTCAGGTTGACGCTGATCGTGCTGACCCCCTGCACGCTGCTCGACGTCATGTAGTCGATGCCGTTGGCCTGCGCGATCGCGTTTTCCAGCGGCGTCGTGATGAAGCTGGCGACCAGGTTGGCGTCGGCGCCTGGGTAGGCCGTCGTCACCGTGACCACCGCGTTCTCGGTGTAGGGGAACTCGAGCACCGGCAGCAGGCCGGCCGAGCGCAGGCCCAGCACCAGGATCACGAGGCTGATCACGGTGGCCAGCACCGGACGCTCGATGAAGATATCGGTGAATTTCTTGTTCATCTGCGTGGCCCGTCGGGTCAGGAGTTCGGCACCTGCGGGTTGGCCTGGTCGGCCGGCTCCACGCTGTTGTTGACGATCACCGGCGAGCCGTTGCGCAGCTTGAGCTGGCCGGCGGTGACCACGGTCTCTCCGGCCTTCAGGCCCTTGAGCACCGCGACCTGGTCGCCGCGCGTCGGTCCGGTGGTGACGAAGCGCTGCTCGGCGACCAGCTTGGGCTTGCCGTTGGCGTCGCGGCCCTCGTCCTTGACCACGTAGACGGTCGCGCCGTAGGGGTTGTAGGCGATCGCCGCGTTGGGCAGGGTCAGGTAGTCACGCGCGGCGCCGTCGTCGATGCGCACGTTGGCGAACGCTCCGGGCAGCAGCTGCTCGTGCGGGTTGGCCACCCGCGCACGGATCGTCAGGTTGCGCGTGGCGGTGTCGATCTGCGGCTCGAGCGCGATCACGCGCGCCGCGAACACCCGGCCCGGCACCGCGCTGCTGCGCAACTGCGCCGGCATGCCGACGCGGATCAGGTCGACCTGGCTTTGCGGCACCGTGAAGTCGATTTCCATCGGATCGAGCTTTTGCAGCGTGACCACCGCGCTGCCCGGCGCCAGGTACTGGCCGAGGTTGACGTGGCGCAGGCCGAGGCGTCCGCTGAACGGTGCGGCGATGTGCTTTTGAGCGATCAGCGCGCGCTGCGCGGCGACTTGCGCGGCCAGTGCCTTGACGCTGGCCTCGTCGCTGTCGACCGTCGCCTGGCTGACCGCGTGCAGCGCCAGTTGCGCACGGTCGCGGTGCAGGTTCTGCCGCGCCAGTTCGGCCTGCGCCTGCAGCTGGTCGAGCTGCGCGACCAGCGGGCCGTCGTCCATCTGCACCAGCCGCTGGCCGGCGCGCACGTCGGCGCCCGACTTGAAGTGGATCGCGGTGACCAGGCCGCCGACTTCGGCGCTGAGGTTGGCCTGCTGGCTGGCGGCCAGCGTGCCGATCGCGTCGACCGTCGGCTGCCAGCGCATCTCGCGCGCCACCGCGGTGGCGACGGTCTGCGGCGGGTTGGCCTGGCCGTGGATGGCCTTGGCGATCATCTTGGTCTTGAAGCCCTGGAACCACACCACGCCGCCGATGACCAGGCCGGCAATGATGAGCATGATGATCATGCGTTTGGTCGTTCCCTTGTTCATCGAACTTCCCATCCCTTCTCGTTCGTTGTCTTGTGCGCTGCTTGGTTTGTTTTGATGTGGCGCCTGGGTGTCAGCCGAGCTGGCCGCCGCCCATCGCCTGGTACAGCGCGGCGCTGTCGGCCAGGCGCGCGGCCTGCGCCGCGATCAGGCTGATGCGCGCCTGCTGCGCGGCCTGCTGGGCGATGAGCAGCTGCAGATAGCTGGCCGCGCCGAGTCGGTACTGCTGCTCGACCAGCTGCAGTGAATCCTGCGCGGCGGCGTCGGCGCCTTGCTGCGCCTGCAGCGCCTGCGCGTCGTTGTCGAGCTGGCGCAGCGCGTCGGCGACGTTGCGCAGCGCCTGCAGCACGGTGGCGCGGTAGTTGGCGCCGGCCGCGGCCAGGTTTTCCTGTGCGGCGTTGGCGCCGGCCTTCAGCCCGGCGTTGAACAGCGGCTGCGCCAGCGATCCGGCCAGCGACCAGATCAGCGAGCCGGGGCCGAACAGCGCGCCGGTGCTCAGCGCCTGCTCGCCGATCGTCGCGCTGAGGTTGATCTGCGGGTAGAGGTTGGACACCGCGACGCCGTATTGGGCGGTCGCCTCGTGCAGCAGCGCCATCGACGCCTGCACGTCGGGGCGCTGGCGCAGCAGCGCCGACGGCACCGACACCGGCAGGCTGGCCGGCAGCGTGAACGCGCCGAGCTCGAATTGCGGCAGCGCGGCCGCCCCCGGCGCGTCGCCGAGCAGCGTGGCCAGCAGGTGATCGGCCTGCTCGCGCCGGTTGCGCAGCGCCGGCAGGCTGGCGCGCGTGGTCTCCACCTGGGTACGCAGCGACAGCACCGCGCTGCGCGCGGTGGCGCCGAGCTTGAACTGCTGCTCGGTGATCTCCAGCTGGTGTTGCTGCGCCCGCAGGATCGCTTCGTTGGCGGCGAGCTGCGCCGACGCCTGCGCCTGCGCGAACGCGGTGGTGACGACGTTGGCGGCCAGCGTCAGCCGCGCGCCGGCGAGCTGGTAGCGCTGGTAGTCGGCCTTCGCGGCGAGCGCCTCGAGCGCGCGGCGGTTGCCGCCGAACAGGTCGAGGTTGTAGTTGACGCCGATGCCGGCGTTGTACAGGTTGAAAACGTTCTGGTAGCCGTTGGACTGTCCTTGCGCGGCGCTGTTGACGCCTTCGCGGGTAACGCCGAGCTTGGCCGACACCGTCGGGTACTGCGTCGAGCCGGCCTGCGCCGCGTACAGCTGCTGCGCCTGGCGCAGCGTGGCACGCGCCGCTTCCAGCGTCGGGCTGTTGTGCAGCGCGCGCGCGACCAGGGCGTCGAGCTGCGCGTTGCCGAAGCTGCGCCACCATTGCGTGTCGACCTGGGCGCCGCTGGCGAAGCGCTGGCCGGCGCCCAGCGTGCCGGGTGCCGACGCGGTGGCCGCCGGCAGCGCGGCGTGGGTGTACGAGGTGACGTCGGGCGGCGGCGGCGCCTTGAAATCCGGCCCGACCGACGCGCAGCCGGCGAGCAGGGCGGCGGCCAGCACGGTCCAGCCGGCGCGCGGGGGAACGGTCGTGCAACGCATGAGGCGATCCTGATTCTGGAAGTTGAGCGAAATGGTAGGGTTCGGGCCGATGGCTAGGTTGCTTGATCCAGCCATTTAATATCGCAATTCTGCCAAATCCATCGCGAATGACGATTCTGTCGCGCAGCGCTCATGGGCATTCCGGTTGAACTCCATCACAAGATCCACGATCCCGACGGCCCTGATCTGATCGCGGTGCGCGTGCGCAACGACGCGCCGCTGGACGGCACCGATCACCGACTGCCGCGCGGTGTGCTGTTCCAGCTCACCGAGGGGCTGGTCGCAGTCGAGACCGCGCGCGGACGGGTGATTTCGGGGCCGCGGACGATAGGCTGGATGCCGCCGCACATGGCGCACACGGTGCAGTCGTTCGGCCCGATCGCCGGCGTCGGCGTGTTCCTCGCCGAACGCCACTGCGCCGCGCTGCCGGCCGAGCCGGCGCAGTTCGCGGCCAGCCCGCTGGCCGCGCTGCTGATGCAGCGTGCGCTCGACTGGCCGCTCGACGTCGCGCTGGACGGGCCGCGGCGGCGGCAGCTGGCGGTGCTGCTCGACGAGCTCAGGCAGGGCGCGACGACCCAGCTGCAACTGCCGTGGCCGAAGGACGAGCGGCTGCTCGCGGTCGCGCGCGCACTGCTGGCCAACCCGGCCAGCGGCCGGCGGCTCGACCAGTGGGCTCGCCACGCCGGCATCAGCGCGCGCACGCTGAGTCGTCGTTTCGTCGACGAGACCGGCATGAGCTTCGGCCAGTGGCGGCAGTGGGCGAGGCTGACGCAGGCGCTCGAGTGGCTGGCCACGGGCCAGGCGGTCAAGCACGTCGCGCTGTCGCTGGGCTACGACAGCGTCAGTGCGTTCATCAAGGCCTTCCGCATCGCGCTGGGCACGACTCCGGCGGCGTACTTCGGCGGCGCGCGCCGCGCCGCGCGCGTGCCGCAGGCGGTCGCAGCCGAGGCACAATCGGAATTCCTCGCGCAGTCCCCAGGAGAATTCGATGCGATTTGAAACCCAGGCCGTGCACGCCGGCTACAGTCCCGACCCGACCACGCGCGCGGTCGCGGTCCCGATCTACCAGACGGTCTCGTACGCGTTCGACGACACCCAGCACGGCGCCGACCTGTTCGACCTGAAGGTCGCCGGCAACATCTACACGCGGATCATGAATCCGACCACCGGCGTGCTCGAGGCGCGCGTGGCCGCGCTCGAGGGCGGCGTCGCGGCGCTGGCGCTGGCGTCGGGCATGGCCGCGATCACCGCGGCGATCCAGACCCTGGCCGAGGCCGGCGACAACATCGTCTCCAGCAGCCGGCTGTACGGCGGCACCTACAACCTGTTCGCGCACACGCTGCCGCGCCAGGGCATCGAGGTGCGTTTCGCCGACCCGGCCAAGCCGCAGGACTTCGCCGCGCTGATCGACTCGCGGACGAAGGCCGTGTATTGCGAAGCGATCGGCAACCCGCTGGGCAACGTGACCGACATCGGCGCGCTGGCCGCGGTCGCGCACGCCGCCGGCGTGCCGCTGATCGTCGACAACACGGTGCCGTCGCCGTATCTGTGCCGGCCCTTCGAACACGGTGCCGACATCGTCGTGCACTCGCTGACCAAGTACCTCGGCGGCCACGGCAACAGCGTCGGCGGCGCGATCGTCGACGGCGGCCGCTTCGACTGGGCCGCGCAGCCGCAGCGCTTCGGCCTGCTGGTGCAGCCCGACGTCAGCTACCACGGCGTCAGCTACACCGAGACCTTCGGCGCCGCCGCGTTCATCGCGCGCGCCCGGGTCGTTCCCTTGCGCAACATGGGCGCGGCGATCTCGCCGCTGAACGCGTTCCTGATCCTGCAGGGCATCGAGACGCTGCCGCTGCGCATGGACCGCATCTGCCACAACGCGATGCGCATCGCCGAGCACCTGCGCAGCCATCCGAAAGTCGCCTGGGTGCGCTACGCCGGGCTGCCCGACCATCCCGAGCACGACATCGCGCAGCGGCTGATGCGCGGGCGCGCGTCGGGCATCCTCAGCTTCGGCCTGCACGGCGGTCGTGAAGCCGGCGCGCGGTTGCAGGACGCGCTGAAGCTGTTCACGCGGCTGGTCAACATCGGCGACTGCAAGTCGCTCGCGTGCCACCCGGCGACGACCACCCACCGCCAGCTCGGCGACGCCGAACTGGCCGCCGCCGGGGTCAGCGCCGACATGGTGCGGCTGTCGATCGGCATCGAGCACGCCGACGACCTGATCGCCGACCTCGACCAGGCGCTGGCCGCGGCCTGAAGCCGGCGGCGCGCCGCCTCAGTCGGCGTCGGCCAGCCGGTACTGCATCGCTTCGGCCAGCGCGGCGCGCGTGACGGCGTCGTCGCCGGCCAGGTCGGCGATGCTGCGCGCCACGCGCAGCGTGCGGTGCGCGGCGCGCGCCGACCAGCCCAGCCGTTCGAGCGCGGCGGCGAACCAGCTCGCGGTCGCTGCATCGAGCGCGGCGTGGGCGTCGAGCGCGGAGCCGCTCAGTTGCGCGTTCAGCGCGCCCTGGCGCGCGTGCTGGCGCCGGCGCGCCGCGGCCACGCGC
>MLJW01000603.1_pt1 | contig 13477 bp, 9 predicted proteins | sample 888231 | NCBI WGS metagenome assembly MLJW01 (sample SAMN05788063, study PRJNA343431) | mine drainage metagenome | isolation source: sample collected from the inflow into an acid mine drainage treatment plant... | place: Germany: Lusatia, lignite mining district
ACCCATGATGGTCAGCGCACGATGATGGGCGGGTCGATGCGGCTCAGTTCTGACCGGGCGAGCGTGCCGGCGGGCACCGTGTCGTTCGCGGTGACCAACTTCGGCAGCGTCGATCATGAACTGGTCATCTTGCCCCTGGCGGACAACCAGCAGGTCGGTGCGCGCCCGATCGGTTCGGACGGGAAGGTCGATGAGGCCGGCAGTCTCGGGGAAGCGTCCAACACCGGGGGCCAAGGCGCCGGTCAGGGGATCCGCCCAGGTTCCTCGGGGTGGGTCACCCTCACCCTGGCGCCGGGGCACTACGAGCTGGTCTGCAACCTGCCCGGGCACTACGGCGCCGGGATGTACACCGAGCTCACCGTCTCCTGAACCTCACCCTTGCGGACGGCGAAGCCCGACATGCCCCTCAGCCAGCACCCGACCAGAACCACGCCCCCGATAACGAACCCGCCTAGCCGGCCACGTCGCAACCCGGATCGGTCGCTCGCGCGCCGGCTGGTTGCCCGGCACCAGTCGCGGGGGTTCTCAGGTGGGAACCCCTGCCAGGGCCACGGCTACTCCGAGCGCTCCGGCGGGGAGCAGCCCACTGACCGCTGCGCGCCGGGCGACGAAGAGCCACAGCAGCGCGCCTGCGAGTATCGGGATCTGCCACGGGTGCTGGAAGGAGAGCCCGAGTGGTATCGCAGATCCGGCGATGGCGCCGATCACTGCTGGGCCCGCTCCGGTCAGGAACGACTGGGCAGCCCCGTTGGTTCGTATCTGATCGAAGTGCCGGCCGCCGACCAGGACGAAGGCGAACGAGGGTGCGAAGGCGACCAGTGCGGCCAGCATTTCTCCGCCGATCCCGCCGGCCGCATACCCGACCACTGCCACGGTCTGGACGACTGGGCCAGGGGTGACCTGACCCAGGGCGACCGCGTTGAGGAACGCGGGGCCGCTCATCCAGTGGTAGACGTTGACGGCGTCGTGCTGCATGAGCGGGATGATGACGAACCCGCCCCCGTAGGAGAGAGCGCCTACCTTGAGCGCGACCCAGGCCAAGGTCCCGAGACCACCGATCGCGGCCCCGTGGAGCGCGGCGGCGGGCAGCGCGGCGTGCAGCGGGCCCGGCGGTCTGACTCGGCCCTGCCTGCGGACAGCGATCTCCGTGGCGGCACACGCGAGGACCACCAGCACCAGGTAGGGGCCAACCGTTGCCCCCGCGCCCGCTCCGAGGAGGGCGTAGACGACCCATCGAGCGTGCTGCGCGCGCCCGGTGCCGATGCGTTTCCAGCTGGCCGGCACGAGTCCTCTGGCCGCGTGCAGTGCCACGGCGGGCACCGCTGCACCGGCGCCCGCTGCCGCGCCAAGGATCCAGCCCGGCGGGTCACTGGCGAGGAACACGGCCGAGAGGGCAACGATGAGCACCAATCCGGGGACGATGAAACAGAGCCCTCCGAGGATGGCGCCGACCGCGCCCCGCAGGCGCCACGCACAGTAGATCGCCAGCTGGGTCGAGGCCGGGCCCGGCAGGAGGTTCGTGGTCGCGATCGCGTCCTCGAACTCCCTTGCGTCGATCCACTTCCGCTCCTCGACACACAGGCGACGGAGCAAGGCGATGTGAGTCGGGGGTCCCCCGAAACCGGTGCTGCCCAGGCGCAACCACTCCTTGACGATGGTGCCCAGGGGCACTCGCTCCACAGGTTGGCGTTCGGTCCCGGCGTTGTCACTGTGCACTGGAATCGCCCGCGAGGACTTCGTCGCCATCACGCGCGACGCCTGTCATGAACCCGGCCGTGCTCGTGAAGCCCCGCTCACGGGTGGGTGGGTTGCTCATGGCCCGCGTGGGCGGCGGGTTCGAGTTGGAACGTCGAGTGCTCGACGTCGAAGTGGGCACCCAGGCATCCCTGAAGCTCGTCCAGGAGCTGGGGTGCGCGGCCGTCGACGAAGCATGAGTCATCGATCACGACGTGCGCCGACAGGGCCGGCAGGTTGGACCTCACGGCCCACACATGCAGGTCGTGCACGTCCACGACACCACGGGTTCGGGTCAGGTGCTGACGGATCTCCTCCAGGTCGACGCCTTCGGGGGCCACCTCCAGAAGGATTCGCCCACTGTCGCGCAGCAGTCCATAGGCGGCGTTGAGCATCAGCGCGACCACCACCAACGACGCGATCGCGTCGGCGCGCGCGTACCCGGTGGTCACGATGATGACCCCGGCCACGACGGTGCCGATGAACCCGTACAGGTCAGTCAGGATGTGCTGGTAGGCGCCCTCGACGTTCAGGCTGGACCGGTTGGCCTTGGCCAGGACCCACGCTGCGGCGATGTTGACCCCGACCCCGACCAGGGCGACGACCAGAACCGGGCCACCAGCCACCGGTGGTGGGTCCACGAGTCGGCGAATCGCCTCGAAGGCGACGATCCCGGAGACCACGAGCAGGGTGATCCCGTTGCCCGCAGCGGAGAGGATCTCGGCTCGTTTCCACCCGAACGTCCACGCCCCGGCGGCCGGTCGGGCGGCCAGGCGCATTGCCCACAGCGAGGCGCCGATCGCCCCGACGTCGGAGAGCATGTGGCCCGCGTCGGACAACAGCGCCAACGACCCGGACACCGCCGCCACGACGACCTCGCCGACCATGAACACCACGAGCAGGCCGAGCGCGACCATGAGGTAGCGGCGATCGGCGTCCGGGCTCACGGTGTCCGCGTGGCCCGCGTGGCCCGCGTGGCCCGCGTGAGCCTTGCCTGCGTGGTCACCGGCCGTAGCGTCGCCGACGCGACCACCCTGGCTCGAGCGTTGGCTCAGGCCCTCGCATAGCGCATCTCCGGCGGCGACCGACTGCTCGCTCATGCCCGTCCGACCGTAGGTCGGCTGGTGAGGTTCGACTGGGTATTCTCCGGCGTGCAGCACAGGTCGGTGCATCCCGGCTCGCAGTCGCACTCCGAGGAGGCCTCCGGATCGAGGGCGGGTGCACAGTCGCACGTCTCGCCGCGCCACGCCTCAAGACCTTCCTTGACAGCGACCCCGGCGATCACCAGCCCGGCAGCCGGGTCTGCCCACCCCCACCCCAGGAACGTATTGAGCAACAGCCCGGCAAGCAGGACTCCCGACAGGTAGGTGCACAGCAGGGTCTGCTTGGAGTCGGCGACCACGCTGCCCGAACCCAGTGCCCGTCCGGTGCGGCGCTGTGCGAAGGACAGGAACGGCATGACGACCAGCGACACGGCCGCGACGGCGATACCCACGACGGACGTCCCCGGCTCACTCGCGCCGAGCAGCGTGCGCGCCGAGCTCACCGTGACGTAGATCGCCAGGGCGAAGAACGACACGGCGATCAGGCGCAGCGCCTGACGTTCGCGGGTCTCGGGCAACGCCCGGCGGAACTGCCACAAGATCACCAGCCCACTGCTCACCTCGACCAACGAGTCCAGACCAAACCCGACCAGCGCCACCGAGCCCGCGACCACACCGGACCCGACCGCGACCGCCGCTTCGATCAGGTTGTAGGCCACGCTCGCTCCGGCCAGCCGTTGGGCCCGTCGTCCCAGCTGACGGCGACGCGCGGGGGTGAGTCCCGCCGTCAGGCCCCCGGTGCTCACAGACGTGCGCCCTGGCCAGAGGTCGGACACAAGACCACGGCGTCCCCCGTCGCGGCGAGCAACTTCTCCGCAGAGGACAACAGCACCAACAGCTCGGGCTGGGCAAGGGAGAACATCGACGCCCGTCCCTGCGGGCGCGACGTCACCAGCCCGCAGTCCCGCAGGCACGCCAGATGGGAGGACACCGTGGACTGAGCCAGACCCAGATGCGCAGTCAGGTCCACGACCCGGCGCTCACCCAACGCCAGGTGCTGGATGATCGCCAACCGCGCCGGATCACCAAGACTGCGGAACATGCACGCGGCCGCACCCAGCGCCGCAAGCTCGCCGCCCCCCTCGGGCACCACGGCACTGATCGAAGTAGATGTCATCGGCATGCGGCGATGGTATCCATGCCCATGGCGTGCGACAAGCCACAACACCCGGACCCGACTACGGTGCCGAGTCTTGGACGTTGGCCGCACGCCAAACCCGCTGACAACTCGCAGGCCGACGTCCCCTGGGGTGGAACGACGCCCGGTCCCTAACGACGTCGCGAACTCGCGCACGCGGAGCGCATCGAACGCAGAGTTGATCGCCTCGCTCAGGCGAGTTGTCGGGCTTCCTGCACGTACCTCGGGAAGACCGCGGCGAAGGTCTCTGCGGTGTTGACGAGCCATTGTGCGAGGTCGGGGGCGAGAGCCTCCTCGCGCCAGTCGCCGTCGCGCCGCAGGATGGCTTGGCTGGACTTGTACTCGGCGTCGTCGCGCCATTCGAGGTTGGCGCCGATTGCGTTCTCGATCTCCTGGCGGTGCGCGTGGAGGCGGGCGAACAGGGCCTTGTCATTGCGGATGTAGAACGCGCAGTAGACGGCCGGCTCGCGGCCCGCGAGGGAAAGCACGACGGCGCAGCCGAATAGACCGATGTTGACGTCGATCGCGTCCTGCGTCGAGGCCTTGGGCCATGAGGTGATGAGGGTTCCTGTGGACTGGCCGAGGTCACGGACGGTCTGGAAGAACGCTTGCCGCTGTGCCAGCAGCGGCCGGGTGCCCGCTGCCCGCCAGGTGGGTGGCTCGTCGCCGACCTCGAGTCCGGCGAGCTCCGCGAGCTCGCGGGCGTCGATGAACTGCTCGGCGGCGGCGCGTCCGTCGTCGTCGAACGTCAGACCCTCCGACTGCAGGTGGGTTCGGGGGTCGTCGGTGCGCTCGGGGTCGAGCCAGCGGAAGCCGGGGGAGATCGTCCCGCCGGTCTGGAGCACCCGCCAGGCACCTTGCATGAGGTAGGTGGTGATGATCGCCGCGACGGGCTGGGGATAGGAACCCGCGACCAGCGCCACCTCGCCGTAGGAGGTCCAGCGCCCGGCGGGGATCTCGGCGACGATCGAGGCGACCAACCGGCGGGTCTCCGACGGCTCCTCGTCGTTCGCGCCTGCGAGGGCCTCGTTCGGCCCGGGCCACAGGCCGATGATCTTCTCGGCCAGGTCCGCCCCACGTGGGTTGATCTCGTCAACGCTCCACGCCTTGCTCGCGGCGATCGCGTGGTTCATGTGGAGCCCTGACTCCGCGAGCATGGTCCGCTTGGCCGCGAACGGGCGGTTGCTCAGCTCGCTGTTGTAGCCGGTGAGGGTCAGGTTGCCGATCGTGTGCACGAGGCGCTCGTGCTCGGCGGCCACGTCGGCGTCCTCGGGAAGCCCGGCCGCGAACTCCTGGCGGACGGCGTCCGTCAGGGTCTGTGGCAGCACGTGCTCGATCGTGAGGTTCTTGGGATCCACGACCTCCTTAGACCCGTAGGACCCGTCGAGCCACTGCAGGATCAGTTTCTTCTGCGCGGCGCGGCCCTGCCAGTAGAACGGCACGACTCCGACGGCCTGGCGGATCTGCTTGTCGGTGGCGAAGTACTTGCGGCCGCGGGACAGGTAATCACGCAGGGAGACATCGACGGATTCGGTGTCCGTGACCGCGCCCACGGCCTGGAGCAGGCTGCGGTTGAGGCCTGCAGTGGCGCGCCCGACGACGATGCGACGCACGAAGTACGACTCCAGCGTCAGCAGGGCGTCGGCAACCTGGGTCGGTGTCGCGGTGCGCGCGACCCGGCGGGCAAGAATCGACATGACGACCGGGTAGGCGGTGGTCGACCCCCACGCCCTGATGCGTTCGAGCCGGCGCCGGATCGCCGGGTCACTCTCCCGCGACGGGTCGAGGATCGTGGCCAGGACGTCACCGAGAGCGGCGATGCGCCGCACCTCGGACTCGATCTGGTCGGGCGTGGTGAACTTCTCCAGCCGCTTCTGCTGGCCGGCGTAGGTGTCCGACTGCTTGGCGCGCTCGTCTCGCTGGGCCAGGTCCAACCAGAACAGCAGCTCGAGAGCCTCGGAGGACAGCTTCTTCTCCAGTGTCAGCCACACCGCGTCATAGACGTCCTCGGCGCGTTCACCGAGCCGCATGAACAGGTAGTTCTTGATCAGGTCGGACTGGTTGAGCCGCAGCCCGGTGTTGTTGAGCGACTCGAAGATGCGGTGCGCGTTGTCGCCGGCCTCCGCGGTCACCACGACGACGGCCAACCCGTGGACGACGGCGTTCTCGATCGCTTCCAGGTCGTGCGGGTCGTCCGGGTCGTCTGCTGCGGCGATCCTGGCGCGGAAGTGGTTGTAGGCATTGCCGATCGCGTCGGACCCGCCGGCCTCCGGCGATGACGTCAGCACCGCCTTGTACGCCTCGCGGTCGGCCTGGGTGGGCAGCACCTTGGTCGGCTTGCCCTTGTCGTAGACGTTCACCAGGTACTGCGCGTGGATGCCCTCTGCGCGCTCTCCGTTGCCGGTCTCGGTGAGGTGGTCGCGCATCGCCGCGAGCAGCAACGTGAGTGTGGTCAGGCGCTGCTGGCCGTCGACGACGAGCAGCTTGGACACACCGACAGCGTTGAAGTCGGGACTGGTAGCCAGCACGAGCGAGCCGATGAAGTGACTCGCCCCTGGCTCCTCGCGCCGGGTCGTGACCAACTCGACGATGTCGTCCCAGAGCTGGTCGAGCTGCTTCTTCTGCCACGAGTACACCCGCTGGTACAGGGGCACCTGGTACTGCTTCTTGCCCTCCAGCACCCCGGCGAAGCTCGTCTCCATCGCCGTGACCACGCGCGCCCCCGGGATTCTGACCTGCGAAACAGCTCGCCTCACCGTAGCCGCTCCCAGCGGCGCCGGTAGGGTCGGGGCCATGAATCGTGAGACCCAGAGGGCAGAGCTGCACAAGACCATCTGGAGGATCGCGAACGACCTACGAGGCAGCGTCGACGGCTGGGACTTCAAGCAGTACGTGCTCGGATTCCTGTTCTACCGATACATCTCGGAGAACCTCACCGCGTACCTCAACGCCGGCGAGCACGAGGCCGGCAACGCGGACTTCGACTACGCGAAGGTGCCCAACGCCGGCGTCGATGACCCTGACCTCGTCCGCGAGATCGTGGCGGAGAAGGGGTTCTTCGTCCGCCCCTCCGAGCTGTTCGCCAACGTCCGTGCACGTGCGCCGCGCGACCCAAACCTCAACGAGACCCTCGAGCGGGCCTTCCGGAACATCGAGGCCTCTGCTGTCGGTACCGACGCCGAGGACGACCTCAAGGGCCTGTTCGACGACATGGACGTCAACTCGAACAAGCTCGGCCCCACGGTGGCCAAGCGCAACGAGAGGCTCGTCAAGTTGCTTGACGCGATCGCCGATCTGAACCTCGGCAATGGGACGTTCAGCGAGAACAAGATCGACGCGTTCGGCGACGCCTACGAGTACCTCATGCAGATGTACGCCTCCTCGGCCGGCAAGTCCGGTGGGGAGTACTACACCCCGCAGGAGGTCTCCGAGCTGCTCGCCCGCATCACCGTCGTCGGCAAGACGAGCGTGAACAAGGTGTACGACCCGGCCTGCGGGTCCGGGTCGCTGCTGCTGAAGTACCGCAAGGTGCTCGGCAAGGACGGCGTGCGGCAGGGGTACTTCGGCCAGGAGATCAACCTCACGACCTACAACCTGTGCCGGATCAACATGTTCCTGCACGACGTCAACTACGAGCACTTCGACATCGCCCACGGCGACACCCTGATCGACCCGGCTCACTGGGACGACGAGCCGTTCGAGGCGATCGTGTCCAACCCGCCCTACTCCATCAACTGGGAGGGCGACGCCAACCCTCTCCTCATCAACGACCCTCGCTACGCCCCGGCCGGTGTGCTTGCCCCGAAGTCCAAGGCAGACCTGGCTTTCACGATGCACATTCTGTCGTGGTTGGCCGTCAACGGCACAGCCGCGATCGTCGAGTTCCCCGGCGTGCTATACCGCAGCGGCGCGGAGCAGAAGATCCGCAAGTACCTCATCGACAACAACTACGTCGATGCGGTGATCCAGCTGCCGCCGGACCTGTTCTTCGGCACCACGATCGCCACGTGCATCATCGTGCTCAAGAAGTCCAAGAACGACAACGCCGTGCTGTTCATCGACGCCTCGGCGGAGTTCGTCCGAGGCGGCAACAAGAACAAGCTCACCGAGACCCACCAGCAGCGGATTCTCGACGCGTTCACGGTGCGCGAGGACGTCGCCCACTTCTCCCGGCTCATCGACAACGAGGCCATCGCCGAAAACGCCTACAACATCTCCGTCTCCTCATGGGTCGAGGCCGAGGACACCCGCGAGACCATCGACATCACCGAACTCAACGCCCGCATCGCCGGCATCGTCGAACGCCAGGCGGCACTTCGCGAGCAGATCGACGCCATCGTCGCCGACCTCGAAGGCGCCGACGCGTGAGCCGCATCGACGACCTGATCACCCAGTACGCGGCGGACGGCGTCGAGTTCATACCGGTGGGTGACGTCTTCCGGATGAAGGCAGGCAAGAACATTCCCGCGGCTGCGATCTTGGCGACGGCCGATGCCGCTCACCCCTTCCCGTGCTATGGCGGGAACGGCACGCGGGGTTACGTAGCCGACTACAGTCATGACGGCGAGTACCTACTCATCGGGCGACAGGGCGCCCTGAGCGGGAACGTCAAGCGCACCGTCGGGAGGTTCTATGCCACGGAACACGCGGTGGTTACAGAACCGCACTCGCGCGACGCAGTAGACGTTGGTTTTGCGTACCACCTCTTGGTCGCCATGAACCTGAACCAGTACGTGTCGCAAGGAGCACAGCCGGGCCTCGCGGTGAGCACGATTGCGAGGGTCAGATTTCCGGTGCCGCCTCTCGAGGTGCAGAGAGAGATCGTGAGAATCTTGAACGGCTTCACGGAGCTGGAAGTGGAGCTGGAGGCGGAGTTGGAGGCGGAGCTGGAGGCCCGCAGGCAGCAGTACGCCCACTACCGGGACGCGCTCTTGAGCTTCCGCGACGCGGGGGAGGTCCGGTGGGCTCCGATGGGTGAATTCGGCACATTCATTCGGGGCCGGCGTTTCACCAAGGACGACATGGTCGCTGCCGGTATCCCGAGCATTCATTACGGCGAGATCTACACGCACTACGGCGTGTACGCAACGGAGACCTTGTCGCATGTGCGCGAGGAGATCGCTGTCCGACTTCGCTACGCCCAGCCCGGCGACGTCGTGATTGCGGGTGTGGGGGAGACTGTTGAGGACGTAGCGAAGGCCGTTGCGTGGCTCGGCGACACCGAGGTCGCGATCCATGACGACTCCTTTGCGTTTCGCTCGGAGGCCGACCCGACATACATCGCCTATGTCATGCAGACGACTGCCTTCCATGCGCAGAAGGAGAAGTACGTCGCGCGTGCCAAGGTCAAGCGTGTCGGTGGCGAGAACCTCGGCAAGATCGTGGTGCCGGTCCCGTCGCTCGATGAGCAGCGGCGCATCGTGGGCATCCTCAACAATTTCGAGGCCCTGGTGAACGACTTGTCGTCGGACCTGCCTGCTGAGATCGAGGCGCGCCGTCAGCAGTACGCGTACTACCGGGATCGGCTGCTGACGTTTGAGGAGGCTGCTGCGTGAGCGAGTCGGTGTCGCGGTTCGAGCCGATCGCGTTGTCGTCGGAGTCGACCATCGTCGCGGAGTTCGAGGCTGATCCGGTGGAGGCGACACGGCACCAGTCGGAGGCCGAGCTCGAGGCCGAGCTGATCCGGCTGCTGCGGGAGCAGGCCTATGAGTACCTGCCGATCACCTCCGAGGCGGATCTGGTCGCGAACCTGCGCACCCAGCTCGAGGCGCTGAACCACATCACGTTCACCGACGCCGAGTGGAAGCGGTTCTTCGCCGAGAAGATCTCCGGGGAGAAGGACGGCATCGTCGAGAAGACGGTCCGGATCCAGGAGGACCACGTCCAGCTCCTCAAGCGAGACGACGGGTCCAGCAAGAACATCACGCTGCTGGACAAGACCCGTGTCCACAACAACCGGCTGCAGGTGATCAACCAGTACGAGGTGCCGGGCGCGCCGGCGTCGAGCACGACCGGGCGGCCGCAGCGGGCGAACCGGTATGACGTGACGATCCTCGTCAACGGGCTGCCGTTGGTGCACGTGGAGCTCAAGCGGCGTGGTGTGGACATCCGTGAGGCGTTCAACCAGATCAACCGCTACCAGCGGGACTCGTTCTGGTCCGGTTCGGGACTGTTCGAGTACGTCCAGCTCTTCGTCATCTCCAACGGGACCCTGACGAAGTACTACTCGAACACCACCCGCGCGCAGCACCTGGACGAGCAGGGCAAGGCCACGCGCGGGCGCAAGACGTCGAACTCCTTCGAGTTCACCTCGTGGTGGGCGGACGCGACGAACAGACCAATCACGGACCTGGCCGGGTTCACCAGGACGTTCTTCGCGAAGCACTCGCTGCTGAACGTGCTGACGAAGTACTGCGTGCTGACCGCGGACCGGATGATGCTGGTGATGCGCCCGTACCAGATCGCCGCGACCGCGGGGATCTTGAGCCGGATCGAGACGTCCACGAACCTCAAGCAGTTCGGCACCTTGGCCGCAGGCGGGTACGTGTGGCACACGACCGGGTCGGGCAAGACGTTGACGTCCTTCAAGACGGCGCAGCTCGCCTCACGGCTCGGGGACGTGGGCAAGGTGCTGTTCGTCGTCGACCGCAAGGACCTGGACTACCAGACCATGCGCGAGTACGACCGGTTCGAGAAGGGCGCGGCGAACTCCAACGCGTCCACCGCGGTCCTCAAGCGGCAGCTCGAAGACCCCTCGGCGCGGATCATCATCACCACGATCCAGAAGCTGTCCACGTTCGTGACCAAGAACAAGGGCCACGCCATCTATGGCGGGCACGTGGTGATCATCTTCGACGAGTGCCACCGCTCCCAGTTCGGGGACATGCACACCGCGATCACCAAGGCGTTCAAGCGGTACCACCTGTTCGGGTTCACCGGCACCCCGATCTTCGCGGCCAACGCCGCCGCGGGCGGGAACCCGACGCTGCGGACCACGGTGCAGGCGTTCGGGGACAAGCTGCACGCCTACACGATCGTGGACGCGATCAACGACAAGAACGTGCTGCCGTTCCGCATCGACTACGTCAACACGGTCAAGGTCGGCGCCGTGGAGGACAAGCAGGTCTCGGCGATCGACACCGAGAAGGCGCTGCTCGACCCCGCCCGCGTGCGCAAGGTGACGCAGTACGTGCTGGACCACTTCGACCAGAAGACCAAGCGCAACCAGACCTACGCCCTCAAGGACCGGCGGGTGGCTGGGTTCAATGCCCTGTTCGCCACCGCCTCGATCGAGGCGGCGAAGATCTACTACAACATGGTCGGCCGCTTGCAGGAGGATCTGCCGGAGGCCAAGCGGCTGAAGGTCGCGCTGATCTACTCGTACGCGGTCAACAAGGCCGAGGACGAGACCGCGGCCGGGCTCCTCGGCGAAGAAGAGTTCGAGACACACGGACTGGACGCCAGCTCGCGGGACTTCCTGGAAGACGCAATCCAGGACTACAACGCCATGTTCGGGACCTCGTTCGACACCAGCGCGGAGAAGTTCCAGAACTACTACAAGGACCTGTCGCTGCGGATGAAGAACCGCGAGATCGACCTGGTCATCGTGGTCAACATGTTCCTCACCGGGTTCGACGCGACCACGATGAACACACTGTGGATCGACAAGAACCTGCGCACGCACGGGCTGATCCAGGCGTACTCGCGGACCAACCGAATCCTGAACTCGGTCAAGACCTACGGCAACATCGTCACCTTCCGCGACCTGGAGACAGAGACGAACGACGCGATCGCCCTGTTCGGCAACAAGGACGCCGCCGGGATCGTGCTGCTCAAGCCCTACGCGGAGTACTTCGACGAGTACGCCGAGAAGGTCACCGAGCTGCGCGAGCGGTTCCCGCTCAGTGTGCAGATCGTGGGGGAGCAAGCGCAGAAGGACTTCATCGCCGTCTTCGGGGCGCTGCTGCGGCTGCGCAACATCCTACTGTCGTTCGACGACTTCACCGGCAACCAGATCCTCTCGGCCCGGGACCTGCAGGACTACCAGTCGATCTACCTGGACCTGTACCAGTCCTTCCGCCGCACGGACACCGCTGAGCGCGAGTCGATCAACGACGACGTCGTGTTCGAGATCGAACTGATCAAGCAGGTCGAGATCAACGTCGACTACATCCTCATGCTCGTCGAGCAGCACCGGGCCGCCAAGGGCAACGGCGACGACCGGGAGATCAAGGCGACCATCAACCGCGCCATCGACTCCAGCCCGTCCCTGCGCAACAAGAAGGACCTCATCGAGGAGTTCGTCGACCGGCTGTCCGTGGGCGAGGACGTGGCAGAGGAGTGGCGAGCCTACGTCGCGGCCAAGCGCGAGGTCGAACTGGAGCAGATCATCGCCGAGGAGAACCTCAAGCCCGAGCAGACCCGCGCCTTCGTCGACGCCGCATTCCGCGACGGGCAGGTCCGAGCCACCGGCACCGCCATCACCACGATCCTGCCCCCGGTCTCCCGATTCGCGAAGGGCTCGAACCACGGGGCCAAGAAGCAGACCGTCATCGACAAGCTCACCGCATTCTTCGACCGCTTCTTCGACCTGGCATGACGGCGGGCGGTCTGTGTGCGGCGAGGTCGGTCAACCGTGTTCCACCCGTCCCACGGGCCACTCGGACCGGCTTGGTGATCGGGCACCCGCCGCGTAGCCGTATGGCGACTTTGTGAGTGCGACAAGCGGGTTGCGCGTGAGGAACCGTGCGGTGGTGGGACACAGACACCCGACTACAGTCAAGCACCGCTCGCGGCCGCCCGGCCTGACTCGTGCCTCTTTCGCGGCCCGGCGGGTCGGCGCGCCGCTGCCCTGCGGTGATGTGGTCGCTGCGCGGGTGTCTGTGTGACTAATCGGGTGGTTGGTAGCCTCGGTCGTGGCTTCGTTCATCCGGAAGGTCCCGACGGCTTCGGGTGCGCGGGGCGCTCCCATTGGCCTTCACCCGGCACGGGTTCGTCCGGCAGCGCCTCGATGAAGGCGACGAGGTCGGATCGACGGATGCGCCTGAGTCGCTCGCCGACCCGCACGGATCGGAGCTGCCCCGAGGCGAGCAGCGAGTACACCGTGTCGCATCCGCAGCCGAGTTCCTGTGCGACCTCGGCGACGGAGAGCATCATCCGTTCCGGCTTGATCGGTTCTTGGATCTGATCGGTCATCGCATCTCCTGCTGCCCTCTGGCACGGAGCGATGTTGCTCCGTTGTGGGGAGGGAGAGCATTGGGTGCGCACTTCGCAGAAACGCCCCCGAACTTCGCGACCACACCGGCACCTGTGTCTCAGCGCCGGTGGAGACTGCTGCCTGGACGACCCTTGTCTCGAAGCTGGGCGTTCGCACGTCCCTACGGGTCAGGATGAGTTGAGGCCGGTGGTTCATAGCAAGTCCGCCAGCGTGGGGCGTGAACCTGGAGTCCATCATCATGAGTTCGTCTTTGATCGCGGTGCGCGACGATGGTCGTATGCCCAG
>MLJW01000604.1_pt1 | contig 13476 bp, 12 predicted proteins | sample 888231 | NCBI WGS metagenome assembly MLJW01 (sample SAMN05788063, study PRJNA343431) | mine drainage metagenome | isolation source: sample collected from the inflow into an acid mine drainage treatment plant... | place: Germany: Lusatia, lignite mining district
CAGCGCGTTCACCCTGCTGAGCTTTTTCGCTGCGGTTTCCATTGCGCTCATGGCCGTGGATGCCCGGTTGCATTACCTGACGGAAGTCCGGCAGGGTTTCGCCGCCCTGCTCTATCCGCTGGAAGTCATCGCCCACAGCCCAGTCGCAGCCTACGAACAAACGCGCGATTTCATCACGCGACAGGATATTCTCAGCCAGGAAAACCGCGAACTGCGTCAAACCCGCCTGCAGCAAAGTGTCGATTTGCAGCGCTTTCATGTCCTGCAGGCTGAAAACGATCACCTGCGCCAGTTGATGGGCGCAGCCCAGGCTTCCCCTCAACCCGCCAAACTGGCGGAGATCATACACACCGGCCGCGATCCGTTTACGCACAAGGTAATCGTCAGTCTCGGCTCGCAGCAGGGCATCGTCGCCGGACAGGCAGCCGTGGATGAATATGGCGTCATCGGCCAGGTAACTCAGGTCTATCCGTTCAGCAGCGAAGTCACGCTGGTGACCGACAAGGATCTGGCCATACCGATCCAGATCGAACGCAACGGCCTGCGTGCGATTGCCTTCGGCCATGGCCGCGACGACACCGTCGACCTGCCTTATCTGCCCATGAATGTGGACATTCGCGAAGGCGACAAACTGGTCACTTCGGGGATAGACGGCATTTATCCCAGCGGCCTTGCCGTGGCGAGGGTGAGCCGCATCGAGCGCAACCAGGACTCGCCCTTCGCCCGCATCATCTGTACTCCGACGGCCGGGATCGAAAGCCATCGCCAGATATTGCTGTTGGCGATGGCCTTTGTCCCTGCCACACCGGCCGATTCCAGAAAAATGAACCTTCCTCGTCCGCACCATGCGTCCCGTCGGCCTTAAAGACATCTATTTGTCGCTGATAGCGGCTTTCGTGCTTTATCTGCTGCCATGGGCCGGGTTCGGGCTGATGCTGCGCCCGGATTTTGTGCTGCTGGTGCTGCTCTACTGGCTGTTGCGGGCGCCTCATCTGTGCAATGTGGGTACCGCATGGGCACTGGGAATGGTGGTTGATCTCGCCAACGGCAGCCTGTTTGGACAGGATGCCCTGGCCTACGCCTGTACCGCCTTTGTGGCCCTGACCTATCAGCGCCGGCTGGTGTTGTTCAACGAATGGCAGCAGGCCCTTTACGTTCTGCTGCTGCTGCTGCTCACCCAGGTCACCCTGCTCATGCTCAAGCTGTTCGCCGGCAGCGACCTGCCGGGCTGGAGCTATTTTCTGCCCAGCGTCAGCGGTGTGCTGTTGTGGCAGGTGGTGGTTTACTCGCGCGTGCGCGTGTCCGGCAACAAGGACGCATGATCGTCCATGCGTCCTGGTTTCAGACTGAAAAATTTCGAACTGAAAAACACCCAGCGCGAACAGCGCTTGTTCAAGCTGCGCCTGGGCGTATCCGTCGCCATGGTGCTGATCTGTTTCGGCATCCTGGCAGCACGGTTCTTCTACCTGCAAGTCCTCAAATACACCCATTACCAGACGCTGGCGGAAAGCAACCGCATTTCGCTGGTGCCCATCGTGCCCAATCGCGGCCTGATTCTGGATCGCAACGGCGTGGTGCTGGCCCACAATTTTTTTGTCTACACCCTGGAAATCACGCCGTCCAAGGTGGAAAACGTGGAAGACACGATCAACAGGGTCGCGCAGCTGATCGAAATCACCTCATCCGACCGCAAGCGCTTCAAGAAATTTCGCGACCAGAGCCACAGTTTCGAAAGCGTACCGCTGCGCGCGCACTTGAGCGAGGAAGAAGCCGCGCGTTTTGCCGTGAATCGCTACCGTTTCCCCGGCGTGGAAATCCGTTCCCGCCTGTACCGACATTACCCGCAGGGCACGCTGGGCTCCCATCTGATCGGATACATCGCCCGCATCAATGATGCCGACCTGAAAACGCTGGGCGATAACGAAGACCTGCCCAACTACAAGGGCACCGACCATATCGGCAAGGCCGGCCTGGAGCAGTTCTACGAACGCCAGCTGCATGGCGTCACCGGCGTGCAGCAGGTCGAGGTCGACGCCGACGGACATGCGGTGCGCGTGCTTTCCAGTACCGCCCCGGTACCCGGCGACAACCTGACGCTCTCGATCGACAGCAAGCTGCAGGACATCGCCGAAAAGGCTTTCGGCAGCCACCGCGGCGCGCTGGTGGCGATCAATCCGGCCAATGGTGAAGTGCTCGCTTATGTCAGCCAACCCAGCTTCGATCCCAACCTGTTCGTCGACGGCATCGACCCGGACAGCTGGAAGGAACTCAACGAATCGCTGGACAAGCCGCTCATCAACCGACCGATACGCGGGGTATACCCGCCGGGCTCCACTTTCAAGCCGTTCGTGGCCATGGCAGGACTTGAAAACGGCAAGCGCGAACCGCCGTTCAGCATCAGCGACCCCGGCTTCTACACGCTGCCGGGCAGCTCGCATCAGTATCGCGACTGGAAACCGGGCGGGCATGGCCGCGTGGATATCCAGCGCGCCATCACGGTGTCCTGCGACACTTTTTTCTATGGTCTCGCGCTCGATCTCGGCATCGACAAGCTCGCAGCGTTTGCCAGCCATTTCGGTTTCGGCAGGAAAACCGGCCTCGATATTGAAGGCGAACTCTCCGGCCTGATGCCGACGCCGGAATGGAAGGCAAAACGCTGGAAACAGAAATGGTATCCCGGCGAGACCCTGATCACCGGCATCGGCCAGGGCTATCTGCAAGTCACCCCGATGCAGCTCGCGCAAGCCACCGCCATTCTGGCCAATAACGGAACCGCCGTGCGCCCGCACCTGGTGACCAGCATCCAGGAGGGCGGCAGCGGCGTCATCCGCCCGGTCGCCATGCAGGTCATGGACAAGATCGACCTCAGCCCGCAGGACATCGAACTGGTCAAGCAAGGCATGATGGCCGTGACCCAGCCGGGCGGCACGGCGGCCAGCATCGGGGCGGGTGCGTCCTACCTGATCGCCGCCAAGACCGGTACCGCGCAGGTGGTGGCCATCAAGCAGGGCGAAAAATACAATGCCAGCGCACTCGATGAACGTCACCGCGACCACGCACTGTTCATCGCCTACGCACCGGCGGAAAACCCCAGAATTGCGCTGGCGGTCATTGTCGAAAACGGCGGGCACGGAGGCTCGGTGGCCGGCCCGATTGCACGCCAGGTGATGGATTATTACCTGCTGGGAAAGGCGCCGCCGCCGCCCGCAGCAGCCCCGGAAACCATACCCGGCCCGACGGAGGCGGAACCCCATGATTAGACGCTTGCTCAGACGCGCGACAAGGCACTTTGACCAGTTTCTGCTCGGCGCGCTGCTGTTCACCATGCTGGTCGCATTGTTCGTGCTGTACAGCGCCTCCGGTCAGAGCATGGACAGAATGGTTTCCCAGGCCACCAATATCGTGGTCGCCTGTACCGTCCTGTGGGTGTTCGCCAACATCCCGCCGCAGCATCTGCAGCGCGTGGCTGTGCCGCTCTATCTGCTGGGAATGCTGCTGCTGATTGGCGTTTTCCTGTTTGGCGACGTTTCCAAAGGTGCCAGGCGCTGGCTCAACCTCGGCGTCATGCGCATCCAGCCTTCCGAGCTGATGCGCATCGCGGTGCCGATGCTGCTGGCATGGTATTTTGCCCGGCGCGAAGACGCCTTGCGTTTCGCCGACTATGCCATCGGCGCACTCATGCTGGCGTTGCCGGTCGCCCTGATCATCAAGCAGCCCGACCTCGGCACCGCGCTCCTGATCAGCGCCTCCGGGTTCTATGTCCTGTTCCTCGCCGGACTGAGCTGGCGCCTCCTGATCGGACTCGGAGTCAGCGTGGCAGGGCTGGTTCCGCTGGTGTGGCCGCACTTGCACGATTACCAGCGGCGCCGCATCGAGATTCTGTTCGACCCCTACCAGGACCCGCTCGGCGCCGGCTACCATACCATCCAGGCCACCATTGCGCTGGGGTCCGGAGGCCTGGCCGGCAAGGGCTGGCTGCATGGCACACAGGCCCAGCTGGATTTCCTGCCTGAACGGCATACCGACTTCATATTCGCCGTGTTCGGCGAAGAATTCGGCCTGCTTGGCAATCTGCTGTTGCTGGTGCTGTTCGGCATCATCATCGCGCGCGGCGTGATGATCACCGCCAATGCACAGAACACATTCTGCCGTCTGCTCGCCGGCAGCATCACGCTGACATTCTTCACCTATGCGTTCGTCAACATGGGCATGGTCAGCGGCATTCTGCCGGTGGTCGGCGTACCCTTGCCCCTGATCAGCTACGGCGGCACCTCGCTGGTGACACTGATGATCGGTTTTGGTATCTTGATGAGCATTCATACCCACAAGAAGCTGGTCTCGGCATGAGCGACAGCAAACACCAACCGGCCGCCGCGACGCTGCGTTGCGTCTGCTTCGCACTGGGTCTGGCAGCCCTGCTGACCGGTTGCGCTACGCTGGGCAACAAACCGGCGACGCCGGTCGTCGAACGCAGCGCGCCGGAAGCGCAACAGCCGGTTCAGCAACCGGCCCAACAACCGCCGGCGGCAGTCACCAGACGCGGCGGCGGCTACTACCTCGATGACGGTCCGGGCGACAACCCGCCGCCCGACATCGACGCCATCCCGGATGCCCAGCCCAGAATGGAGCCGCCGCTGGCGCGCGCCAACCGGCCTTATGTTGCCTTGGGCGAAAGCTACACACCGATGGCCCAGTACCAGCCCTACAGGACGGAAGGCATTGCCTCCTGGTACGGCAGGCGCTATCACAACCAGAAGACCTCCAGCGGCGAGTTGTATGACATGTACGGCATGACGGCGGCCCACCCCACCTTGCCCATCCCCAGTTTTGCCCGCATCACCAACCCCGAAAATGGCAGATCGGTGGTGGTTCGCATCAATGATCGCGGTCCATTCAAGAAGGACCGGGTGATCGACCTTTCCTACGCAGCTGCCTACAAACTGCGTCTGACTGAAAAAGGCAGCGGGCGGGTAGAAGTGGAGGCAATCGACCCCCGCAACCCGACCCCCGCCGTCCAGGCAAAGGGCTCCGAGGCGCAATCCGCGCTCAACATGGACGCCGCACCCCCAGCTTCCGGCAGCTTTGTCCAGGCCGGCGCCTTCAAGCTCAAGGAAAACGCCGACCTGCTGCGCGACAAGCTCCGGCAGCAAAACCTGACGCAAAATGTCACGGTGGAGAACTGGTATAATGACGGCGTCTACCGCGTCCGGCTGGGGCCCTATGCCAACCGCGACGCCGCCGTTCGCGCTGCCGGTGAAATCAGGCAGGCGCTCGGCGTTTCCACCCTCGTTATTACCCAGTAAAGACTCCCATGAAATACCTGCTTTCAATCCTGCTCCTGCTGTTATCCGCCATTGCCGCTGCCGACGACATCCCGCCACCGCCCACACTGGCCGCCCGCGCCTTCATGCTGCGCGACTATGGTAGCGGCGCGGTCCTGGCGCAGCAAAATGCCGACGAACGCGTCGAGCCGGCGTCCCTGACCAAGCTGATGACCGCTTATCTTTCCTTCAAGGCGCTCAAGAACGGCCATCTGCAACTGAATCAGACGCTTCCAGTCAGCGTGAAAGCCTGGAAGGCCGAAGGTTCCAGAATGTTCATCGCGCCTGACATGCCTGTCACCGTGGACGAACTGCTGCACGGCATGATCATCCAGTCCGGCAACGATGCCTGCATCGCCCTGGCAGAGGGCATCGCCAGTTCGGAAGAAATCTTTGCCGACCTGATGAACAGGGAAGCCGCCCGCCTGGGGATGAAGAACACCCATTTCGTCAATGCCACCGGCCTGCCCGACCCCAACCATTACACGACCGCGCGTGACCTCTCGCTGCTGGCCGCGGCGCTGATTCGCGACTTTCCGGAACAGTACAAACGTCTTTACGCCATCAAGGAATACACCTACAACAAGATCACCCAGCCCAACCGCAATCTGCTGCTGTGGCGCGATCCGTTCGTCGACGGCATGAAGACCGGTCACACCGAAAGCGCCGGATACTGCCTGATTGCATCCGCCAGACGCGGCGACACCCGCCTGATTTCGGTGATACTGGGAACTCCTTCGGAAACGGCGCGCGCGGTGGAAAGCCAGAAACTGCTCAATTACGGCTTCCAGTTCCATGAGTCGCGCCTGATCTACAGGCATGGCCAGACCATCAGCACCCTCAAGGTGTGGAAGGGCGCGGACAACACCCTGGTCGCAACGGTACCGGAAGACCTCTACGTCATGCTGCCCAAGGGGCAGGCCGCACGCCTCAAGGCAAATATCGTCAGCCGGCAGCCGCTGATCGCCCCGATTGCCGCCGGTCAGGAAGTCGGCACCATCCAGTTCACGCTCGATGGCAAGCCGCTGATGGCACGCGGGCTGGTCGCCGCCAGCGACGTGCCGGTTGCCGGCATCTTCGGCCGCCTGTGGGACGGCATCAAGCTGATGTTGCAGTAGACCCCATGCCGCAAACCGTCTATCTCAACGGAAAGTTTCTGCCGATCGGGCAGGCATTCGTGCCGGTGCTCGACCGCGGCTTCATTTTCGGTGACGGGGTATATGAAGTGATCCCGGTTTACTCGCGCCATCCATTCAGACTGGACGAGCACCTTCGTCGCCTGCAGAACAGCCTGGATGGCATCCGCCTGGACAATCCCCACTCCAATGCAGAATGGTCGCACCTGATCCGCGAGCTGATCGGGCTGGAAGACAGTGCCGACCAGTCGATCTATCTGCATATCACCCGCGGCGTTGCAAAACGCGATCATGCGTTTCCCAAAGGCGTGGCGCCGACCGTGTTCATGATGAGCAACCCGCTCACCACGCCGCCTCCGGACCAGGTCGAATCCGGCGTCACGGCAATTTCAGCCACCGACAACCGCTGGGATCGCTGCGACATCAAGGCCATCGCCCTGCTGCCCAACGTGCTGCTGCGTCAGCTCGCCGTGGATGCCGGCGCCAACGAAACAGTGCTGTTCCGTGGCGGCATCCTCACCGAAGGCACCGCCAGCAACATCTTTGCCGTAGAACAGGGCGTCATCCTGGCCCCGGCCAAAGACCACCACATGCTGCCCGGCATCACCTACGACCTGGTGCTGGAACTGGCCGGTGCCAATGGCATACCGGTCCACATCGGCGCCTTCGACGAGGCACGTATCCGCAAGTCGGACGAACTGTGGCTGACCTCATCCACCCGCGAGCTGCTGGCGATCACCCGGCTGGATAGTCGGCCCATCGCCAACGGCCTGCCCGGACCGCTGTTCCGCAGGATGTACGCCCTGTATCAGGATTACAAGGACAGGGTGATGAGAAATGGCTGATCAGGAAACCCTGCTCCAATTCCCGTGCGAGTTCCCGATCAAGGTCATGGGGGAAACGCGCGATGGCTTTGCCGAAGCCATGGTCGAAATCGTGCGCCAGCATGCACCGGATTTCGATGCCGGCCGCGTCGAAATGCGCCCGAGCAGCAGCGGCAAATATCTGAGCCTGACCATCACCGTAACCGCCACCTCAAAACCACAACTGGACGATCTGTATCGCGCGCTGACCGCGCATCCCATGGTCAAGATTGTGCTGTAACACCATGCTTGTCAGAAAGCTGGGCTTGACCGACTACGAAACCACTTGGCAGGCGATGCAGAGCTTCACTGCCGGGCGCGATGCCGACACCCCGGACGAACTGTGGCTGACCGAGCACCCACCGGTATACACGCAAGGCCTCAATCGCCGCGACGTGCGCCCGCCATGGCGCGACGACATTCCGCTACTGCGCACAGATCGTGGCGGAAAAATCACCTATCACGGCCCCGGCCAGATCGTGCTGTACATCCTGTACGACCTCAAACGCCGCAACCTCCCCATCCGCTCCATGGTCGACCACCTGGAAGGCGCAATCATCAGCCTGCTTGCCAGCCATGGCATCAGCGCTCGCAACCGGCCTGAAGCCCCTGGCGTTTATGTAGGGGAGGCCAAAATTGCGTCTCTCGGTTTGCGGCTTAAAAACGGCTGCTGCTATCATGGCCTGAGCCTGAACGTGGCGATGGACTTGTCGCCGTTCTCCGCCATCGACCCTTGCGGCCATCGCGGATTGCAGGTGACGCAAACCCGCAACATCGGCATCGGGGACGACATGGAAATGCTCGCCTCCGGACTGATAACGCGACTATTGAAAGAATTAGGCTAAACTTCGCATCATGAGTGAGACAACCCTCCGCAAGGAAAAGGGCGCCGCCAAAACCGCGCGCATTCCCATCAAGATCGTGCCACAAGCCGCCGCGCGCAAGCCGGAATGGATTCGGATGAAAGTGCCAGACAGTGCGCGCTACCACGAGATCAAGCAGATCCTGCGCGACAACAATCTGCACACGGTATGCGAGGAGGCGTCCTGCCCCAACATCGGCGAATGCTTCAGTGGAGGCACCGCCACCTTCATGATCCTGGGCGACCTGTGCACCCGGCGCTGCCCATTCTGCGACGTGGCCCATGGCAAGCCGCTGCCGCCGGACACCCAGGAAGCGGAAAAACTGGCGCTCACCATCGCCGCCATGAATCTCAAGTATGTCGTCATCACCAGCGTAGACCGCGACGACCTGCGTGATGGCGGAGCCCAGCACTTCGTCGATTGCATCCGTGCCGCACGCCAACACTCCCCGCATCTCAGGATCGAAGTCCTGGTGCCGGATTTTCGCGGCCGCCTCGACACCGCCCTGTCAATCCTTGCCGCAGCACCGCCTGACGTGATGAACCATAATCTGGAAACCGCGCCAAGGCTCTACAAACAAGCCCGCCCCGGTGCGGATTATGCCCATTCCCTCAAATTGCTGGCCGACTTCAAGGCGCGATTTCCGGGAATTCCCACCAAATCCGGCCTCATGCTGGGCCTGGGCGAAACCGACGAGGAAATTATCGAAGTGATGCGCGACCTGCGCGCCCAGGGTGTCGAGATGCTCACGCTGGGGCAGTACCTGCAGCCCAGCGCCCACCATCTGCCAGTCATGCGCTTCGTCGAACCGGCGCGCTTTACATGGTTCGAACATCAGGCTCTGGCCATGGGTTTCACCCAGGCAGCCTGCGGCCCGATGGTGCGTTCCAGTTATCATGCCGATCAGCAGGCACATGGTGCCGGTGTGAGCTAATATAAGTAAATGAGAAACTACATAAGATAATAAGAAATTACATAAGCTGTTGTTTTATCAAAACAGACCTAACTATTTATTTTTATGGGGTTTGGCGTTTATTTTTATGTCAATTTATTCTTTTATTCCGTTGGCTTTGTCCGTTTACGCATAAGGCGCAAGTGTCACCATAAGAAAATCAGTGTCTTAAGGCGCCACTCAACACCATAATGCGTTTTATTGCACCTTTGCCCGAAGCGCCACGAAGCTGTAGCCGTGGCCGTCGCGGTACATTTTCCGGATTTTTGCGTTCATGCTTTCCGTGAAGGCATTGGTGAGTCTGGCATCGTCGAAGTGATTCAGGATGTACGGTCGCCAGTTGCGCCAGGCAACTGGGATAGGCTTGAAGGCGTGGGTCAGTTCCGGCGGAATGCTCTTCTCCCATGATGTGTATCGCTCCAGCGCCTCATCCCGATCAGCAGCATCGTAGACTTTGAAGGAATCCTCCTTGAGCTTGTAGGCGGCCTCCAGCAATGGGAATGATCGCAGCCAGCCGGACACGATCAAGTGCAGTTGGTCATTCAGTTCATGCTCCCGCATGGTCAGGAGCTTTCTGTCATGTTTTAGACCGATACGCACTTTGCCCGGCAACAAGGCATTCAGGCTGCGCCTGACGCGCTCCAGAGATTCATTGCCCATGCGAATTACATGGTATTTGTCCACAACGACAACGGCTTGCGGCAACACGGCTTGAATGGCTTCGCGGTATGGCTTCCACATGTCGATGGCGACGTGCGTGATCGTCTCCTGGTGCTCAAGGCTTCGCAGGAACTGGATGATGGATTCCTTCTTCCGATCCGGCAGCATATCGACCAGCGTGTGATCTTCGAGGTTGGTGATGACCCCTCGGGCGCAACCAAGGTAGATTTCATCCATGCCTATCCAGCGTGGAGTCTCGCGTTTGTACTGAGCCTTGAGCTGGACGGCGTGCACATCGAAGACGTTGCGGACGGTTTTCTCATCGATGCCAACTTGTTCGGCCACTGCCGCAAAGGTGTAATCGAGTGACTGGCGCCCGATCCAGTTGACTAGTCGCTCCGTCATCTGGTGCTTTTCGTCCACCTCGGGAATGGTGGCGGTAAAGGTCTTGCCACATGGTTTGCACATCAGCCTCGGCGCATCGAGGTGGATCATGACCTTCTTGCCGTGTGTCGGCAGATCACGCACATAGAGCGGCAGCTTGCCATGGCCGATGACTGCATGACTGCGACAGCAGTGAGGGCAAAGCCTTGAGACGGCAACCGGCTCGGCCTTGATGTGATATTCCCGTTCTGTTTCTTTGAAATCCAGCACCCGTAGGCCGGAAAGATTAAGAATATTGACTGGCATAATGGATGCTGAATTTATTCGAGAAATGGTTCCCTATTCCCAGCTCAATGCACCCCCTGTCTGGTATTCCGTCACCCGTGTCTCGAAGAAGTTCTTTTCCTTTTTGAGGTCCATCATCTCGCTCATCCACGGGAATGGATTGGTCGCACCCGGATACAGGGCATCCAGCCCAATCTGCTGGCACCGGCGGTTGGCAATGAAGCGCAGGTATTCCTTGAACATGTGTGCGTTGAGTCCGAGCACTCCACGCGGCATGGTGTCCTCGGCATAGCGGTATTCGAGTTCCACGGCCTGCCGCATCAGGTCGTTGATTTCCTCGCGGAAAGCCGGTGTCCACAGATGCGGATTCTCCAGCTTGATGGTGTTGATCAAATCGATGCCGAAATTGCAGTGCATGGACTCGTCGCGCAGGATGTACTGGTATTGCTCCGCCGCCCCCGGCATCTTGTTCTGGCGGCCCAGTGCCAGGATTTGCACGAAGCCAACGTAGAAGAATACCCCTTCCATCATGCAGGCAAACACGATCAGCGAGCGTAGCAACTGCTGGTCGGCTTGCGGCGTGCCGGTTCTGAACTCCGGATTGGTCAGGGTCTCGATGAACGGGATCAGAAACTCATCTTTGGCCCGGATGCTGGGTACTTCCTGATAAGCGTTGAATACCTCCCCTTCGTCCAGACCCAGGCTTTCCACGATGTACTGGTAGGCATGCGTATGGATCGCCTCTTCAAAGGCTTGGCGCAGCAGATACTGACGGCACTCCGGGGCAGTGATGTGCCGGTAGGTGCCGAGCACGATGTTGTTGGCGGCAAGCGAATCAGCGGTGGTGAAGAAACCGAGATTGCGCTTCACAATCAGTCGTTCGTCCGGCGACAGCGCAGTGCTGTCCTTCCATTGCGCGATGTCGCGGCTCATCGAGATTTCCTGCGGCATCCAGTGGTTGGCGCAACCAGCCAGATATTTGTCCCACGCCCAGTGGTACTTGAACGGCACCAACTGGTTGACGTCGGTCTGGCCATTGATGGCGCGTTTGTCGGAGGCGTTTACGCGGCCATTGGCTGCAGGAACCGGAGGTGGCAGATCCTGGTGTTCGAGAGGCATGGTTCGCAAAGTATGGTCGTTGGTCGTTTCGTCAAATGTCAGCATAGTGATATGTCCTAGAGTAAGTTTGACTGGATAGCAGGCTTGCCGGTAGGCCAAGCGGAGATAAGGTTGAGATGCATAGCACAGGTCAGCGCACCATGAAGTCTGGAATGCGCTCGGCGACAGCCGCCAGTAGCTGCTCTGCAGGCACTGGGTCAGACTGGCCATGTTTTCGGTGAATTTGGAGCACTAGTCGCTGGACGCCCAACCCCGCGAGTTCATCCGCCAGACGGATGATGGCATTCGAATCAAGCGCGGGCGCCAACGTAAAACGCAGCTCATGGTTGACGCCGGAGCTGAGCAGCATGGCTAGGGATTCTCGCGCTTTGCTGCCTGTTGCGCCAGTGACAGAGTAATAGGCATCAAAAGGCGCTTTGATATCAAAGCCCACCCAGTCAACCAGCGGTAGGATACGTTCCAGCCGTTGCGGATAGGGGCCGGCAGTGTGCAGCGCCACGGCAAACCCCATATCTCGCACCGACGCTGCCGCTTGCGGCAATCCCCGCTGCAGCAAGGGTTCACCGCCGCTGAAAACAATTCCATCGAGCAACCCGCACCGGGTCTCCAGCCACGCCAGCACCGCCTCCCAGGATAAAGATGGTGCCTGGGAGACGGTACGTGCCGTCAGCAGATGTGGATTGTGGCAGTAACTGCAACGCCATGGACAACCCTGGCAAAACACCACGGCGGCCAAGCGGCCGGGGAAATCGATGGTGGTAAAAGGCGTTAATCCGCCCAGCATCAGCGTTTCCCGTTCATCCATGAATAGCCGGGGCTGGGCACGGTTCGACAAAATGCGTGCGCTCCCGATGCTCGCTCTGCTTACCCGGATTGAACTCCGAGACGGGCCGATGGTAGCCCATGACACGCGTCCATACCTCGCAGCGCTGACGCTCGTGGTCTTGCAGAAAATGTTGCGCACCTTTGTCAGACATGATGGTTCCTTTCCTATTGGTTTGATAAATAATTCAGTGCATGGCCTGGCCACGCCGGGCGATGATTTCCTCGTCGCACTTGGGGCAGAAGGCATGCTCGCCGGCAAGATAGCCGTGTTTCGGACAGATCGAGAAAGTCGGCGTGATCGTAATGTAGGGCAGGCGGAAACGCGAAAGTGCCGTACGCACTAACTGCCGGCAGGCTGCCGGCGATGAGATGCGCTCAGCCATGTATAGATGCAACACCGTGCCGCCAGTGTATCGGGCCTGCAGTTCGTCCTGCCGAGTTAACGCTTCGAACGGATCGTCAGTGAAGCCGACCGGCAGTTGCGAGGAGTTGGTGTAGTACGGCTTCTCATCCGTGCCGGCTTGCAGGATGTCGGGCCAGCGCTTGCGATCCTCCTTGGCAAAGCGGTAAGTGGTACCTTCGGCCGGCGTCGCCTCCAGGTTGTAGAGATTGCCGGTCGATTCTTGATAATCGCGCATGCGTTCCCGCAGGCGGTCGAGCAGGCGTAGCGCCAAGGTGTGCCCCTCCGGGCTGGTGATGTCGGCATAGCCGCCAGTGAAATTGCGTACCATCTCGTTGATACCGTTTACGCCGATGGTCGAGAAGTGGTTGCGTAGCGTACCGAGATAACGTTTGGTATAGGGGAACAGGCCGTCATCCATCAGCCGCTGCACCACCTTGCGCTTGATCTCCAGGCTGTCGCGGGCCATATCGGCCAAGCGATCGACATGCATCATGAGCGCCGTTTCATCGCCGCGGTAAAGGTGTCCGAGGCGGGCGCAGTTAATGGTCACCACGCCGATGGAACCGGTCTGCTCGGCCGAGCCGAACAGGCCGTTGCCGCGCTTCAGGAGTTCGCGCAGATCAAGTTGCAGACGGCAGCACATCGACCGTACGTGGTTCGGCTTC
>MLJW01000605.1_pt1 | contig 13454 bp, 8 predicted proteins | sample 888231 | NCBI WGS metagenome assembly MLJW01 (sample SAMN05788063, study PRJNA343431) | mine drainage metagenome | isolation source: sample collected from the inflow into an acid mine drainage treatment plant... | place: Germany: Lusatia, lignite mining district
GAATTCCAGTTCGGTACCAACTGGGCCTATTACTCGCATTATGTCGGCGACATTTTCGGCGCGCCGCTCGCAATCGAAGGCCTGATGGCGTTCTTCCTCGAATCCACCTTCGTCGGGCTGTTCTTCTTCGGCTGGGACAAGCTGTCCAAGGAGAAGCACCTGCTGGTCACCTGCCTGGTTGCGCTCGGCTCCAACCTCTCCGCGCTGTGGATCCTGATCGCCAACGGCTGGATGCAGAATCCGGTCGGTGCGGCGTTCGACATCGAAACCATGCGCATGGAAATGACCAGCTTTACCGCACTGCTGTTCAATCCGGTGGCACAGGTCAAGTTCGTGCATACCGTTGCCGCCGGCTACGTCACCGCAGCCATGTTCGTGCTCGGCATCTCGTCCTGGTACCTGCTCAACAAGCGCGATACCGCATTTGCGCTGCGCTCCATCGCGGTGGCTTCCGGATTCGGCCTGGCCTCGGCGCTGTCGGTAATCATTCTGGGGGACGAATCCGGCTATACCGCCGGCGAAGTGCAGAGGGTCAAGCTCGCGGCCATCGAAGCCGAATGGCATACCGAGGCAGCGCCGGCCGCCTTCACCCTGTTCGGCCTGCCGAACCAGGAAGCCGAGCGCACCGACTACGCGATCAAGATTCCCTATGCGCTCGGCCTTATCGCGACGCGCTCCACCGACGAACGTGTCACCGGCCTCGACGACCTGAAAAAAGAAAACGAGTTGCGCATCCGAGACGGCATGCTGGCCTATGGTGCGCTGAGCAGGCTCAAATCCGGCGATTCATCGGCGCAGTCGACTTTCGACCAGCACAAGGAACACCTGGGTTACGGTCTGCTGCTGAAAAAATACACACCGAACGTGACCGACGCCTCCGAAGACCAGATCAGGCAAGCCTCGAACGACACCATCCCGCGCGTGTTCCCGCTGTTCTGGACATTCCGCGTCATGGTCGGGCTGGGCTTCCTGTTCCTGTTCACCTTCGCCGCTGCGTTCTATTTCACGGCCAAACGACAAATCGAGCAGAAAACCTGGCTGCTGAGACTGGCCGTGATCGCCATTCCCCTGCCCTGGATCGCCTGTGAGATGGGCTGGTTTGTTGCAGAGTACGGGCGCCAGCCGTGGACCATTTCCGGCATTCTGCCCACCCGGCTGTCCAGTTCCTCCCTGTCGACGGGCGACCTGTACTTCAGCCTGGCCGGCTTCATCGGTTTCTACACCCTGCTGCTGGTCATCGAGCTTTTCCTGATGTTCAAGTATGCCCGCCTGGGGCCGTCCAGCCTGCACACCGGCCGATATCACTACGAACGCGCAGCCGCCTGAAGGAGATCCTCATGCCTGATTACGAAACGCTCAAACTCATCTGGTGGCTGTTCATCGGCGTGTTATTGATCGGCTTCGCCATTACCGACGGCTTCGACATGGGCGTCACCGCCTGGCTGCCCTTCCTCGGCAAAACCGACGACGAACGCCGCGTCATCATCAACACCGTCGGTGCCGTGTGGGAAGGCAACCAGACCTGGCTGGTCACGGCAGGCGGCGCCATCTTCGCTGCCTGGCCGTTTGTCTATGCTGCGGCGTTCTCCGGCCTCTACATCGCCATGCTGCTGGTGCTGTTCGCCCTGTTCTTCCGCCCGGTCGGCTTCGACTACCGCAGCAAGCTGCCCGACCCGCGCTGGCGCAATGCCTGGGACTGGGGCCTGTTTGCAGGGGGCGCCGTGCCGGCGCTGATTTTCGGGGTCGCCTTCGGCAACCTGCTGCTAGGCCTGCCGTTCCATTTCGACGAAACGCTGCGCAGCTTCTACACCGGCAGCTTCTGGGCGCTGCTCAACCCGTTCGCGCTGTTGTGCGGCGTGGTCAGCCTTTCCATGCTGATGATGCACGGCGCCATCTACCTCGAACTGCGCACCGACGGCGTGGTCCAGGCCCGCGCCCGCAAGGCCGCACTGGCCGCGGGCATCGTCTGCGCCTCTACATTCGCCCTGGCGGGCATATGGCTGGCCGCCGGCATCGAAGGCTACCGCATCGTCGCCATGCCCGATGCCAACAGCATTTTCAGCCCGCTGTCCAAGACCGTGGAAAAAGTCAGCGGCGGCTGGCTGACCAACTATTCCCGTTTCCCGTGGATGATAGCGGCACCCGCGCTGGGTTTTGTCGGCATAGCTGTTGCGCTGTGGCAGGGCCGCGCCGGCCGGCAGGCGCTGGCATTTTTCTCCAGCTCGCTCGCGCTGACCGGCATCATCCTGACGGCCGGCTTCTCGATGTTTCCGTTCATCATGCCCTCATCCACCGACCCCAACAGCAGCCTGACACTCTGGGATGCGGTTTCCAGCCAGAAAACGCTGGGCATCATGCTGATCGTCACCGTCGTTTTCCTGCCGATCATCATTCTCTATACCTCATGGGTGTATCGCGTATTGCGCGGCAAGGTCACCATACGCGCCATTCAGGAAAACTCGCACACGGCTTACTAGGAGATCGACATGTGGTATTTCACCTGGATACTCGGGGTTCTTCTTGCCCTGGCATTTGGAATCATCAACGTGATGTGGCTCGAGTCCGAGAGCAGCCAGGACGATAGTCGCTAACTGACCGGATCAGCCGCAGGCGCAATCCGGATCGCCAAGGCTTCGACAGGTTTGCCCCTGCTCCCGATCATCTGCACATGCTGCGTCACGACTGCTTCGGCGTGGTGGCATCCCGTGCGGGAGACACCTGAGCCGGCGGCTCAGGCTGCCAATTCCACCTCAACCAGATTATCCGAGAATGTCGTGGAATGCCCCATGTCACCGAACTCTGCGGAACTGATGCAGTTCACGGTGCCATTGTTGAGCTGTCTCCAATAACCCAGTGTGGCGACGATAATCCCGGGATTCACATCGGCGGATATTCTGGCGTCCCCTTCGAACGCACCACGGTCATTAAATACGCTGACCCGGTCTCCCTCCTTGATGCCTCGCGCTACAGCATCCGCGGCATTGATCAGAACGAACTGCTCGCCCTGCCCCCTGATTTTATCGGCCATATTGGCATAGCAGGAATTCAGGAAACCGTGGCTCTTGGGTGAAATGATATTCAACGGATATTTTGCCGCCAGCGCCGGGTTGGTTTCGGACGTTTCCCGGGACGCGAGGTAATCCGGCAGCTCATCCAGCGGTTCTCCTGGCTGGAAACCGTCATACATCTGGCGGAACGGCCCCGCGACAAAATTGGTGGGAGCATTGAGTTTGAATTCGCACTTGCCCGATGGCGTCGGGAAATTGCCTTCCTTGTGGCGCGCACGCTCATCTTTTGTGCCTACCGTGAGGCGGGCAAAACCATGCTTGCGCATGTACTCAAGATCGATGCCGTCGCAGGCCGGGGAATCCCAGTCGACATAGTGTTCCAGGCATTCACTGTCGGTCCATTTGAAGTTTTCGTCCTCATACCCCATGCGCTTCGCCAGCCGCCTGAAAATCTCGTTGTTCGGGATGGCTTCACCCGGCGACTCCACGCATTTCTCATTGTAAGTGAGGTAGAGATGGCCCCATGACAAGACCATATCCTCCATTTCGGCGCCCATCGATGCCGGCAGCACAATGTCGGCATACGCTGCGGTATCGGAGATGAAATGTTCTGCCGAAACCAGGAACAAGTCTTCGCGTTTCAGCCCTTCGATGATCTTGTCCGTTTCCGGCGCCTGCGTGACCGGGTTGGTATTCCAGCACATCATCGACTTGATCGGGGTATCCAACTTGATCTCGCCGGTCAGGACGCGGCCCAGTTGCAGATTGTTGACCACTGGAGTTCCCTCCGGGATCAGGTCAGGACGACAGATGACATCGAACTTGTAGGGATGCTCCCACACCGGGAACTGCAGCGCACCGCCTCCGACATGGCGCCATGCCCCGATCAGGGCGGGAAGGCAGGTTACGGCACGAATGGCCTGACTGCCCCCATAGGACCTTTCCAGCGCGACACCCAATCGGATGGCGGCAGGCGGTGTAGTGGCATACTCCCTGGCGAACTTGCGAATGTCCGCAGCCGGAATCCCCGTTATTTTTTCCGCCCATTCCGGGGTCCTGTCCTTGGCGCGTTCTGCCAGCTCGGCATAGCCAACGGTGTATTTATCCACGTAATCCTGATCGACCAATCCATCTGCGATGATGGTGTGGATCACGGCCATGGCGAGCGCGCCATCCGTCCCGGGTTTGGGGGCAATGTGCCAATCCGCTTCCTTGGCTGTTTTCGAGGCGTAGGAATCGATCACGATGACTTTCGCACCTTTTCTCTGGGCATCCTTGACGATGTGCCAGTGGTGCACGTTGGTGCTGACAGAATTGCACGCCCAGATGACGATGTATTTCGAATGGATGAAGCTTTCCGGGTCAACTCCGGCAGTGGGTCCAACTGTCAGCAGCCAGGCCGTGCAGGAACCTTCGCCGCAAAACGTCCGTTCGCAGACCGTCGCGCCCATGCGGTTAAAAAAGGCATCGCCGCCGTTCAGCCCATGGACCAGGCCTTGATTGCCAAGATAGCTGTTGGGCATGATGGCATGCGGTCCATACTCCGCGATAATGGCCTTCCATTTGCCGGTAATTTCATCCAGCGCCTCGTCCCAGCTGATTCTCTCAAACTGCTTGCTGCCTTTGGGGCCCGTTCTTTTCAGGGGATAGAGCAGGCGGTCGGGATGATAATGCCGCTTTTCGTAATCCTTCAGCTTGACGCACAGCGCGCCGCGGGTCATGGGATGAACCGGGTTACCTTTGACGCCGACCAGTTTCCCATTTTCGACCTCATATATCATGGAACAGGTATCGGGACAGTCGTGCGGGCAACCACCGTGGGCAGTCTTCTTCAATTGTGCGGACATTGTTCATTCCTCCCTTGATCTTGATCAGCTTTCAGCCATCTACAACACACTGCAGGAAATCAGCACGGAACAATCCGTCGAGAACAAATATACAGATCAGTATAATTGAATGCAAGGCATTATTTAAGCGAAATTAATCTCTCTGGAGCAAGGCATGATATTGAGTATCCGTAAGATGGAACTGTTGTGCTCTTAGTGGTTGCATTGCTATAGTCGGGCCGACAAAGGCAAACGATGACAAATAAGAATGCCTGTTCCAAAAGGGAAGCGTATGACATCGAATCTCAACAAGAATATACACAATCAGAAAGATACATGCGTTGCGACCACCTCTTTAACTGAAGCGCACCAGCGCATGCAGATATCAGAAGCACTAGTCGAACAGGCTGCCGATGCAATGTTCGTCTTCAGTCGCGATGATGGCCGCTTTATCAAAGTCAACCAGCAAGCCTGCAACAGCCTGGGCTATACCAGAGATGAGCTGCTCCAGTTAAGTGTGGGGGATATAACCCCTGGGCACGATCTGGCCAGGAGACGGCTGGCATGGGATTCTTTTGAGGTTGGCAAGCAATACAGTTTCATCGCTACTCATCGCCGTAAGGATGGCACAATTTTCCCGGTGGATATCCACCTGACAAAGCTACAAATCAGTAATGAGCCGCTGATGATGGCCCAGGTAAGGGATATCACGGAGCGCAAGCGCATGGAGCATGACCTGCGTCTGGCGCACGCTGCAATCCAGGATAGCAGGAATGCTTTCTTCTGGATTAGCCCTCAGGGGCAGGTGGTGTATGCCAACGATCATGCCTGCCGGAATCTGGGATATACCCGTGCGGAGTTGATCGGCCTTTATGTCTGGGATTTTAATCCGGATCATTCATCCGAAGCTCAAGTGCAGGGATGGGCGGATATCAAGCAAAACGGCATGATGATCCTGGAGACGCGTCATCGCCGTAAAGATGGAACGATTTTTCCGGTCGAGGTCATTAAGGAAGTCCTGAACAAGCACCAGTTCAGGACTTTGAGATTTTAAAATTCCTGCCTCAGGTCAAATTTTGATCTAAATTTGGCCTGAAACAACGATTTTTCTTCACAACCACCGGATATTCCGGTGATTTTCCATTTTCTGGGCGGACTACGCCCCCGGCGCCTGTAATGCTCGCCTCACTTGATACAGATTACCCAGCGCAAATAGCGTAAACAATTGCGCTGTGTTCTTCTCCAGGCCACGGTACCGCACCTTGGTATGGCCAAACTGGCGCTTCAATATCCGGAACGGATGCTCACCAATGGCGCGCAATTGGGCAATCGCATGGTTGAGACCACGGGTCCAAGCATCAAGGTCCTGATTGGGTTTGCTCTTTCGGGCAACCCAGTCTTCCGTTAAAGTCTCTCGCAGGTGCGCATGCACCTGCGGATAGTCATATCCCCGATCAGCACTGACACGCTCCTCTTCACCATGTAACAATCCGGTGAACTGCGACATGTCCGAATCCTTGGCAGTGGTGCCAATCACCGTATGCACCAGACCGCTCTGATCATCCACACCAATGTGCGCCTTCATGCCAAAGTACCATTGGTTGCCCTTCTTGGTCTGTGTCATTTCCGGATCACGCTTGCCCTCCCGATTCTTGGTGGAAGGTGGGGCTGCAATCAGGGTGGCGTCCACTGTGGTGCCTTCACGCAGTAGCAATCCTTGTTCTATAAGCAGACCGTTAACCTCGGCAAAAATCTGCTTCGATAACCTGTGCCTTTCCAGCAGGTGCCGGAAGTTGAGGATGGTGGTTTCGTCCGGCATCGTGTCCACACCTGCATCCAGCCCAGCAAAGTGGCGCAACAGCGGCACGTCATGCAGCGCTTCTTCCATCGCCGCATCGCTGTAACCAAACCATTGCTGCATGAAATGGATGCGCAGCATGGTCGGCAGTTCATAAGGCCGTCGGCCATTCCCAGTCTTGGGGTAGTGCGGCTCAATGACTGCCAGCAACCGTGTCCACGGCACGACCAATTCCATCTCCTGCAGAAACCTTTCCTTCCGCGTCTGCTTCGGTTTCTTCACATACTCGCCGGCGGCAAAACTCATCTGTTTCATACGGCTGCTTCCGCGTGAATTCAATACCCCATATTTTACAGGGCGGCAGACTTGTTCAGGGTTTCCCTAAAAATTACATTGTCTCCGACGGTGAGGAGCGAGTTTTTTGCTCAGTGCATGACATTACCCAGCGCAAAGCAGCTGAAGAAGCAATCCAGAACCTTGCGTTCTACGACCCTCTCACGCTTCTGCCCAACCGGCGGCTCCTGCTGGACAGGCTCAAGCAGGCATTGGCTTCCAGTTCGCGCAGCCGTAAAGAAGGTGCGCTGCTGTTTATTGATCTGGACAATTTTAAGACGCTTAACGACACGCTCGGCCATGATATTGGGGATTTTCTGCTGCAACAAGTGGCGCAACGACTTGAGTCCTGTGTTCGCGAGGGCGATACCATTGCCCGCCTGGGAGGTGACGAATTCGTGGTGATGTTGGAAGGCCTGAGTGAACAGGGCATTGAGGCTGCAGCCCAGACTGAGGTCATCGGCGAGAAAATTCTTACTGCCCTCAACCGGCCTTACCAACTGGGCGCACACGAGTACCGCAACACCCCCAGCATTGGTGCCACTATATTCGATGGCCACCAACAGGCATTAGAGGAGCTACTGAAGCAAGCCGACATCGCCATGTATCAAGCCAAGAAAGCTGGACGCAACACCCTGCGCTTCTTTGACCCGCAGATGCAGGCGAACATCACGGCACGCGCTGCTCTGGAAGAAGGTCTGCACCATGCGCTGGCAAATAATCAGTTCATGTTGCATTACCAGGTGCAGACCACCCACGACGGCCGGGCCATCGGTGCTGAAGCGCTCATCCGCTGGCAACATCCGAAGAATGGGTTGGTGTCACCGGCGGTTTTCATTCCGCTGGCCGAGGAAACCGGCATGATCTTGCCCATCGGGCAGTGGGTGCTGGAGTCGGCATGCGCCCGGATCAAGCAATGGGAAAGCAGTTTTTATACGCAGCATTTACAGCTGGCTGTCAACGTCAGTGCACGGCAGTTCCATCAGGCTGGCTTTGTAGAGCAAGTGTGTCAGGCAATTAACAGCTCCGCCATCAAACCGGATCGGCTCAAGCTGGAATTGACCGAAAGTCTGGTGTTAAGCGATATCGATGACACCATCCTCAAGATGAATGCACTCCGGAAGATCGGCGTGAGTTTTTCCATGGATGACTTCGGCACTGGGTATTCTTCACTATCCAGCCTGAAAAAACTGCCCATCACGCAACTCAAGATCGATCAAAGCTTTGTGCGTGATATCACAAGTGACCCGGATGATGCCGTGATCGTACAAACCATCATTGCCATGGCCAGAAACCTGGGCATGGAGATAATTGCCGAAGGCGTGGAGACGGAAGCTCAGCGCGCCTTCCTGGAGCAGCATGGCTGTCCGGTCTGCCAAGGCTATTTGTTCGGCAGGCCGATGCCTATTGAACAGTTTGAGGCACAACTCAATCAGGTTTAGCGCGGGTTCAGTGACCGCTGTGTCTTCCTAACTTATAACCGATACGGCGATTGGGGCAGGTCAGTGCTGTAAGCGGTCATCGCAAAAAGATGTAACGTATTGTGACCTATCGCCAAATTGACCATAGAACAAATGACCCAGCCATGGTTACGGCGAGCCCATCGATTACATTCAATTCGAGTTTGGTCATTGTGTCCGTAGGGTTGATCTGAAATGATCGACGCAGAGAACTGATGATTGTCATCATCATGTAACACATTCATGGTTTTGTTTCCCTTATAGTGGCTTTACTTTTGGCAACAACACTATAGTCAGGAAAACACGATGAAGATCAAGGAACCCAGTGAAGCCTACCTTGCGAAGGCCGCCCGCCTCTCGGCAAAAGAGTCCGAACGCATGTTATCCAGAATGACCGGAAAGTTGCCACGCAGGCTGGAAAAAGAAAAATTGACCCAACTGGAAGCCTTGGCAATACAACTTGAGCTTGAAGACGAAATGCTCAAGGACTGGCGGGAACGCATGGAAGAAATAAGGACAAATAATATTACTGCCCTTCCCGCCAGCGAAGAATAACGCTCACGACAGGGGCAGGAACTGCAACTCGGCAATGTCCGCAAAATCTGCATTGCTGTCTTACCCAAACGGCGGCTTTCTGGCATCGAATTCTCACCCTCGAATGACTCATATTAGCCGGCAGCGGCTATAGCGCCTTTCTAACAGCATGCCATAAAGCGGACACCCATGTTCAATTCAGCCCGGCCTGGGACGACCGGCCGGTGCGACCGAGGAATAGCATTTACGGGCCACGTCTCGTCTGTCTCCTTCGGCCGACAAGCGGAGACCTGAGGGTGCCTGCATGGCCCGAGCCTGTATATCAATGTCATCCAGCAAGGTTTCTGCCACTATCGTTTCAGATGGCATCAGTCCAGGATCATGTGAGAATCAAAGAAAATGACCCGTCCGAACTGGGCGACATCGAATACAAATTGCGACTGCGTTTCCTGAAGTCCGGGTAAAATATGTGCGGAAAAAGCGGCTTGATAGAAACACACCACTTACGAATGTTGCAAACGTAACAGTCTGATTATGCATTGCATTAAACATTTCTAGCGGTTACTTTAACCGGCCGCATTAATACTGAAATATATTTTAAAGGCTGTAAGCGGCAAGGAACCGTGGAGAAAGATGTGTTTTTGAAACTTGATGAATACAGGATCGGCCTCGTCAGTTTTCTGATCCTGGTGACATTGACCGTGGTTACAGGCATTTCTGTCTATGTCGTCATGCGAAATCAGGCCGAATCTATCCTAAGTAAAAGCCTTGAAGCCTCTCTGAAGCGGAATGCTAATCTGCTAAATAGCCAGATTGCCCAAGCAATAGACAATACGCGGAAGATGGTCAGCCGCCCACCCGTCATTGACAACCTGATTCAGATCAATGAAATTCCAGACGGTATAAAAAGCAAAGCCAAACTGCTGCAGGTTGCTGAATTATTTCTAGCGCATAATTTTAGTGGCATATCATTGTACGACGCGCAAGGAACCGAAGTAGTACGAGCTGGCCACCTTTTACAACGCCCGGCCCTGCACATCCCCATAAATACCCAACGCAACATATTCCTGTTGTGGGACGGACATTTCATTCTGCATGCCCTCACCGATATCCTTGATCATCAAGGACGGCGCATTGGTACTTTAATGACGGAAGCCGATCTGAAACTGTCTACCGATTCGTTGGCCAATGCCATATCTATCGGAAAAACCGGTGAAATTGCCTTATGTGGCCCATCGGAAGAATCGCCACAGGATATGAATTGCTACCTGAACAGCGCCACATTCAGGGAATTCCAGCGTTTGCATCGGGTAATAGACGATAGGGCTTTGCCGATGAGTTACGCCTTGGATGGAAAAACCGGGATCATCTTTGCGAAGGATTACCTCAAAGAAAAGGTTATCGCGGCCTACACTCCGGTGGGCCAACTTGGCCTCGGTATGGTATTGAAGATCAATCAGTCGGAACTGTATGGCCCGATTACCGCGCCGTTGAAATACATTGCGGCACTTCTGGCAATGCTGGTCATTATCGGTGGGCTGCTACTGTACTGGATGATGACTCCGCTGGTGCGGCAACTATTCGATTCCAGACGGAAATTGATGGACAGCGCACAGGTGCTACAGAAGGAAAACGAGAAGAGTCTTGCACTTTTGCACAATGCCAGCGACGGAATACACATTCTTGATGTTGATGGCAATATCGTTGAAGCCAGTGACTCGTTCTGTGACATGCTGGGCTACCAGAGAGATGAACTGATCGGCATGAATGTGTCTCGATGGGATGCAAAATTAACGGACAGCGAACTCGTCGCGATGCTTCGGCATCAATTTACAGAAAAAGAACGCTGCCTGTTTGAAACCCGCCATCGGCGCAAGGATGGCGTAATTTTCGATGTTGAGGTCAGCAGCCTTCCGCTTCTGCTTGATGGCAAGCCAGTGTTGTTCAATTCATCGCGCGATATCAGCGAGCGCAAGGAAAAGGACAATGAGCTACGCCAGAGCAAAAAACGCCTGGAGGAGTTGCTCGAAAACATGAGCAGTGGCGTGGCAGTCTACCAAGCGATACAGGACGGATCCGATTTCGTTTTTACCAATATTAATCGTGCATCGGAACGCATGGATAATGTACGGCGCGAGGATTTGATCGGCAAAACGCTAATGGAGGTTTTCCCCGGTTCCGAACAAATGGGACTGCTTGGTGCCTTCCGCCGCGTATGGCAAAGCGGGAAAGCAGAACATTTTCCTGTTTCTTTCTACCAGGATGAACGCATTTTCGGCTGGAGAGAAAACTACATTTACAAACTCGACAGTGGCGAGATTGTCGCCATTTATGACGATGTAACCCAGCGGATGCAACTGCAGGAAGAACTGCGAAATGAACGGGATTTCATGGATGCCATAGTCCAGTCAGCCGGCACCCTGATTCTGGTGATTGATCGAAACGGCAGCATCGTCCGGTTCAACCGGACGGCAGAAGAATTTACCGGCTACAGCTTTGACGAGGTGAAGAACAAGCCGTTTTTCTGGCAAAAATTTATCCTACCGGAACAGCAGTCTAAAATAAAAAGCGTGTTTGATTCCGCTTTGTCCGGCAACATCCAAGCCCGTTATGAAAACCCTTGGGTGGCGAAGAATGGAGAAAAACGGGTTTTCAACTGGACCAATACCTTGCTTTTCGACGATGAAGGCAAGATGAGCTTCCTCATTGCGATCGGCGCTGATATGACCGAGCACAAGCAGACCGAATCGCTGATCAGAATGCAGTCGGATGCGTTGAGGTCGAGTTTCAATGGCGTAGCCATCGCTGATGCCGCTGATCCCGAATTGCCGTTGATCTACGTGAACCCCGCATTTGAAGAAATCTCCGGTTATCCGGCCTCGGAATTGCTGGGCCGGAATTGCCGCTTCTTGCAAGGCGAGGATCGCGACCAGCCCGAACTTGCTGAAATTCGCGCCTGTCTCAAAGAAGGCCGCGCCGGAAGGGCCACGCTTCGCAACTATCGAAAGGACGGCACCCTATTCTGGAACAGGCTGCATATTATGCCCATACTCGACAAGGAAGGCAGGATCACTCAATTTGTCGGCATTGTTAACGACATCACTGAGCGCAAGCATGCGGATGACCATCTCAGACTGATTTCTGGCGTATTTGACCATGCAGAAGAAGGCATCCTGATCACCGACAAGGACGGGACGATACTTGAAGCGAATCCGGCTTGCTCCCGTATAACCGGATATGACCACGAGGAAATATTGGGCAAGAATCCGCGCATGCTGCGTTCTGATCGGCAGGATCCGGAATTTTATGACGCCATGTGGCTAAAAGTCATCGAAGAAGGTCATTGGTCAGGCGAGGTCTGGAACCAGCGCAAAAATGGCGAAATCTATCCCGAAAGACTGACCATATCCGCAGTCAAAAATGACGAGGGTGACACCATTCGTTACATCGCCCTGTTTTCGGACATCTCCAACCTCAAGGATCAGCAACAACAGCTCGAACGCATGGCTCACCACGACGCGCTTACCGGGTTGCCTAACCGGACGCTGCTAAATGACCGTCTCGATATGGCGCTGGCCCAGACGAAGCGATCCGAAGGAAGGCTTGCGGCGTGTTTCATGGACCTTGATGGATTCAAGCCGGTCAATGACACTTTCGGCCATGAGGCAGGCGATCTCCTGCTTGTTGAAGTAGCCAAAAGAATGCTCGCGATATCACGCGCCACAGACACGGTGTCCAGGCTTGGAGGAGATGAGTTTGTGCTGATCTTCCAGGATATTTCTGATGAAACGGAGTGTCGCCAGATGTTGTCGCGTGTCATGGATTCGATAGAGCAGCCCTTCAATATCAAGGGACATGACATCAGGATATCGGCAAGCATCGGGGTGGCTTTCTATCCGGATGACGATGCCGATGGAGACAACTTGCTGCGCCATGCCGATCAAGCCATGTATGTGGCCAAACAATCAGGGCGAGGTCGATTTTACTTTTTTGATGAGGTCAAAGGTTGAGCCGGATGGATGAAACGAATTCTGAGCTGGCCACTTGCCGTTTGCAACGTCTATGCCGTGCACGGAATTGAAAAAGCGGTTTTCTCAACTGCCGAAAGAAAAGCTATTGTTGCTTATTGCCGAGGGCCATTCTGTTTGATGTCTGCGGATGTAGCGAAATCGCTCCGAAGGATTTGAGGCGTTGCAATTACGAGATGGGGTTGCGGAATGGCTATGAACACATTCATCAGGATTATTAAAGGGCATTGACCGGAAACATGCGCATCCTGCTTGTCGAAGACGACTCTATGATCGGGGAAGCGGTGATCGTTGCCCTGAAAGATGCGGCTTATGCTGTGGACTGGATGAAAGATGGCGCCTCTGCCGGCCAAGTGCTTAAAAGCAATGATCATCAGGCAGTGCTGCTCGACCTGGGGCTGCCGAAACGTGATGGCCTGGAAGTGCTGCGTCAGTTGCGGCAGGGCGGGAATCAAGTGCCTATCATT
>MLJW01000606.1_pt1 | contig 13442 bp, 18 predicted proteins | sample 888231 | NCBI WGS metagenome assembly MLJW01 (sample SAMN05788063, study PRJNA343431) | mine drainage metagenome | isolation source: sample collected from the inflow into an acid mine drainage treatment plant... | place: Germany: Lusatia, lignite mining district
GCGCGGCGGCGGCAGCGTCGTCGACCCCGGGCACCTCGGCGGCGAGCACGGCCCAGGGTGGCGGCGGGAGCTTCCAGCCCTGGCCGCGTGTCATGACCAGATCGTCGTTGGCCGCGCGCGCGTCGGGTCCCTCGAAGTCGGCCTGTGCCATGCCGTTCGGCAGGGGCCCCGAGTCGACGTAGACCAGGCGCGCCACGCGTTCAGGCATGCGGTCCGCCGCACCGGTCGTCACGAGGGCGCCGTAGCTGTGGCCGACGAGCACGACGTCATGCAGGTTCTGCTGCTCGATCAGGTGCACGACGTCGTCGATGTGGGTCGTCAGGTCGGTCTCGGGCGTGGCGAGGTGGGCGCGCTCGCCCATGCCTGAGAGGTCGACGGCGTGCACGATGTGGCCGCGCTCACTCAGCCGGTCTGCGACGGGGCGCCAGACCCAGGCGCCGAGCCAGAAGCCGGGGACGAGGACGTAGGTGGCGGTGTTCATGGCGACAACGCTAGGCTGGATTGTGGACAGATTCCGCCCGGTATGCAGAGTCTGCCTCCTAGTTCTTTCCTAGCCGCGCCGAGGAGGGCCATGACCCGCCCGACCGCTCGCGTGCTCGCCATGCTCGAGCTGCTCCAGACGGGCGGGCAGCACACGGTCGGCGATCTCGCTGCTCGGCTTGGGGTCGACGAGCGCACGGTCCGGCGCTATGCCGAGCACCTCACCGACCTCGGCATCCCCGTCCAGGCGCAGCGGGGCAGGTACGGCGGCTACCGGCTCTCACCGGGCTACAAGCTGCCGCCGCTGATGCTCACCGACGACGAGGCCGTCGCTGTCGTCCTGGGCCTCACGGGCGCGGAACGCGCGGGGCTTGCCACCACCGAGCACGCAGCGACGGCGAGCGCACTGGCCAAGGTCTCGCGCGTGCTGCCGCGGGCCCTGGGCCAGCGGCTCGACAGCCTGCTGCAGACCGCACAGTTCACGACCCCGGTGCGAGCCACCGCTCCCGCCGGCGCCGACACGCTGCTTGGTCTCGCCTCGGCTGCGCAAGCGCGGCGCACCGTCGTGATCGCATACACCGCCTGGGACGGGCGCGAGTCGCAGCGTCAGCTCGATGTCTACGGCTTGGTCTTCCACTCCGGCCGGTGGTACGTCACCGGGCACGACCACGGCCGTGATGACGTGCGGACCTTCCGCTTGGACCGCATCGCCTCAGTCACGCAGGGCGACGGCTCCTACGTCGCGCCCGCTGACTTCGACGCCAGGACGCAGGTCGTGTCGGGCATCGCGGCGGTCAGGTGGTCGCACGAGGTCTCCGTCGTGCTGCGGACCACCCTTGCGGATGCGGGCGAGCGACTGCCCCGGAGCGCGGGACGGCTGAGCGAGCACGTCGACGGTGTGCTCCTCGAGACGCGCGCGGAGTACCTCGACGGCATGGCCCGCATGCTGGCCGGGCTCGGCTGGGACTTCGAGGTGATCACCCCGGACGCCCTGCGCGACGAGGTCCTCGCCCTGTCCGACCGCCTCCGAGTCAGCGCGGTGCGCGGCGCCGTCGCCGGCACCACGGCCACGCCGCAGAGTCCTTGAGCGACACCACCCGTCCTCAACGCGGCATGAGCGGGCGGCTCTGGGGGCGCAGCGACGCTGCAACCATGAAGACTCGATCAAGCCATTGCCGCATCCCCTCCCCCGAGTTTCCCCACGTGTATCGGTGACGCATGGTGGAAACACGACGTCGGCTCGTGGTGAGCCGGCCGACCCCGACCCAGGAGGAACCGATGGAATTCCAGCGCACCGCACAGTTGAACGTGCCCTTCGCCGAGGCGGTGACCCGGACCCGCGAGGCGCTCGGCGCGCACGGCTTCGGCATCCTCACCGAGATCGACATGCAGGCGACGCTCCTGGCCAAGCGCGGCACCCAGATCGAGCCCTACATCATCCTCGGAGCGTGCAACCCGGCCCTGGCCGAGGGTGCGCTCGCCGCCGACCCTCGGATCGGCGTGCTGCTGCCGTGCAGCGTCGTGGTGCGGGCGACCGGGCCCGACCAGAGCGAGGTCCACGTCTTCGACCCCGATCTCATCCCCGCCGTCACCGGCAACGAGGCGCTGACCGGATACGCCGCCGATGCCGGGTCCCGGCTCGCGGAGGCGCTCGACGACCTCGGGTCGTAACCCATGCCGGGCAGGCGCCCGCACCGGCCCGGAGCACCGCTGACTCGGTGTGCACCCTGCCAGGGTGAGCATGGCCAGCAGGGCCACGAGGGGAGCCCTCATCGTCCGAGACAGTTCAACGAGATCGTCAGCCCGAGCCTGGACACCACAGGCGCGGACGTCGTCGTGACCCTGCGGGTCAAGCGGGGAAACGGATCGGCCGTCATGATCGGCTTGACCGGTGAGACGCGGTTCGCGATCTACGGCGGGCACCGGACGGTGCGGAACCCAGGCGGCGAAGTCCTCACGTGCACGGCCTAACTGACGCCCGCGAGACCTTCAGACGTGGGCTGGCTCGCCGCCTCGGCGGCATGACCGTTCACCTGGCGCCTTGCTTCGCAGGAATGTGATCCGGTCGCGCGGTGGTCAACGACCGCCATGTGGCGGGCTCGAGACGCGTCCCGATCTGGCCGTCGTGAGCGCTCTCGGGTCGGCGAATCACGAGGTCCGACCGGCCGGTCCGAGCGCGGCCCGGCCGAGGCCGTGAAGATCCTGTCGTCGACGACGCGGACGGGGCCCGCCCCGGACACGCAGAGCCGCTCCTGGATCCGCGTCACGATTCCATGTGCGCGGCCGACCGACGCACGCAATCCTGGTCTCATGCCTGATCGCCCATCCGTGCTTCTCGTCGTCTGTGTTGCCGGCGCGACCGTCCTCGCCGGGTGCGGCGCTTCGGACACCACGAGCGCTGCCAGCGGGCCGTCGACGCTGCAGTTTCGTCTCGTGACCTCCTCGACGGCTGGCCCGTGCCACGCGCCGCCATTGACGTCCGATGCCCCGGGGAGCGCGTGCGGGGAGTCGGGCACGACCACCTACCAGGTGGGCGCCTCGCTCGGGCAGGTCACGCCGACCGCCGTCACCTACCCCGGCGGCACGGCGGCGACGCAAGTCTTCAGCTTGGAGCTCGACCAGGCGGGCAGCGTGAAGCTGGGTGACATCACGAGCAAGGCCGTCGGCAAGCAGCTGGCCGTCCTGATTGACGGCAGGGTCTTCAACGCCCCGACCGTCGGGTCTCCCATCACCGGAAGCAGCCTGCGGCTCGCGACGAGCACACCGGCCGAGACCGCACAGGTCGCAGCGGCACTGCACGCGACCGCGACGTCCTAGACGAGGCCACCGTGCCTGCCGCGGATCGCGGCATGTGCGGATGCTCGAGTGGTGCAGTTCAGTGGACGCTAGGGTCCGATGGTGGCGCCTGAAGAGTTCTTTCAGAGGAACGGTCCCTGGACCCAGCCCCATGAGTCCGACCCGGAGAGGTGCCCCGATGTCCCAGTTCGTCGTCTACGGCCGCCGTCAGGTGCTTGCACCCTTGCGCGCCGAGTTCTCTGTCCTCCTCCAGGACGTCGCCGTCGCCGTCCTCGGGCTGCCGCCGGACAAGCGGTTCCACCGCTTCGTCCTGATGGATGCCGAGGACTTTCCCACGCCTCCTCACCGCTCCGAGCGCTACACGATCGTCGAGGTGATGATGTTCTCGGGACGCACGGTCGCGACGAAGAAGGCCTTCTATGCCGAGCTCTTCGCGGGGGTGGAGGCTCGGCTCGGCATCGCACCGAACGACCTGGAGATCCACATCCTCGAGACGCCTCGCCACGACTGGGGTATCCGTGGCAAGGCCGGTGACGACCTGGCCCTTGCGTACGAGATCGAGCGCTGATCCACGACAGTGCCGGCGGACGCTGAACCGGATCCGTCGAGGCGCTCGCAGTCCCCGCTGCTCAGGTAGCCGCACTCAACGTGGCACCCGGAGTCGCGGCCACCGCGTCGGCGTCGGGTCCGTGGTGGACCTGGCAGGGTCGCTTCGCTGAGGCCCGACGAACCGATACTGGCGTCCATGTACACACCTGCGCACTTCGGCGCCGATAGCGACGCATCGGCTCGTTTCCTGGCCGAGGTGGTGGCCGCTGACCTCGTGACCTCGACCGACGGCGGGCTTGTGGCGACGTTTCTGCCCGTGCTGCTCGATGCCGGTCGCGGTTCGCGCGGCTCACTGCTGGGGCATCTCGCCCGCAACAACGACCAGCGGCAGCGAGCCGTGCGCGGGGAGTCGCTGTTCATCGCGCACGGGCCGGACGCGTACATCTCACCGTCCTGGTATGCGAGCAAGGTCGAGCACGGCCGTGTCGTGCCGACCTGGAACTACGCGACGGCGCACGTGCACGGGGAGCTCGTCGTCCATGACGAGACGGCGTGGGTCGGTGCGCTGGTGCGCAGGCTCACCGACCGGCACGAGGCGCACCGTGAGCACCCATGGAGCGTGGACGACGCACCGGCGAGGTTCACGACCGGTCAGCTACGGGCCATCGTCGGCGTGGAGCTCGTGATCTCACGGGTCGAGGTGAAGATCAAGATGAGCCAGAACCGCCCCGACCGGGACATCGACGGGATCGTGACCGGTCTGGAGCAGGAAGGCCGACCCGACGCTGCGACGACGGTCGATCGCTCACGATCCTGACCTGGACCGCAGCTGTCTCGGTCCGTCCCCCAGATCAAACCGCGACGTGCCTGGACGGCCCTTGCCCCGGTACCCGCTCATCGGCTATCTGCGGACGCTCGAGCGGCCCGCCGCCACCACCGACGGTCGTTGACCGGGGCTGACCGCCAGCGGGGTCAGCTCCACCCACCGCTCCAGCCCCACCGCGTACCCTGGTCCCCGAGGCATGCGGAGCAGCGGAGCTTTCCCTAGGGTTTCCCCTAGGGTTCTCCCGATGAATTCCCGCATGTCCCGCCTCCATGGGGCATACGGGAATTCACTCTGACCTGGGATTTCGGTCCTGACCTGCGACTTTGCCTCAGGCGATCCTGGGACGCGTTTCGGGTGAACCTGGAACGCGGATCTGCGTCTGACGGAACACGGTCCGGTGTCGGCTTCGATGTGCAACCACCCCTGCCGCCCGATCGAGGACCTGTGGTCGCAGATCAGCCGCTGGGTACCTGCGCGGCCCGTTCACGTGCCTCGCGAGCTGTAGACGTTCCGCCGACCTTGCCGACCGCGAAGCGGACCCGGTGGCGATCGAGCGACACGCTCTCGACGTGCCATCCTGCGGACCGCCAGGCCTGAGCCTCAACCTTGCTGTCATTCGCCCACCACTGGCGGCGGCCGTAGGCACTCGGGGGAAGCCCGTCGACCAGGGCGGCAATCTGGTCGAAGTCAAGGTCGCAGGTGACGTCGCCCCGGTCGGCCACCACCTGCAGGTGGTTGCGCAACGGGTCGTACTTCAGTGCTCGGGCCATCCGCCAAGACTGGCACTCCTACGCCGGGCACGGCCACCGATCGGGCATCCTCGGCGGCGCCCGTCCTCGTCGCATGAGCCTCCATTGGGGTCCACGCATCGGCGCGAGACCGGGCGCTTCGAGTGGCCGACGCGACGACATCGGATCTGCGATGCCATCCGAATTCGGCGCGTCGCCCTCGGGACGAAAGTCGTCGGGCCGACCATGGGCACATGGCCGAGAGCGGTGCGCGCGCTTCGAGCGAGGGGCCGCGCGGCAGAGCGCCGTCCGGAGTGTCTGAGTTCATCGGCAAGGTGCTCGACCAACTCAGCCTGACGTCTTGGATGCCTGCCGCGATGCTCGTCGGGATCGGTGCCATCCTCGTCCAGTTCTACGCTCAGGCCACACCGAGCCTCGTCGGTGCCGTTGCGAACCTCACGACGAACGCCGTGGGTGTGGCTGTCGTCCTCCTCTTCGCTGTCGTGCTCGGTGCCGTCGTGACCCAGGCCTTCTCGTTCGAGACGATTCGGTTCCTTGAGGGCTACTGGGGCCTCGCGCGGCTCACGCGACCGGTCATGCAGGCGCGCACCGGCGCGCACGCGCGTCGCCGCGAGGGCCTTTCCGCACAGGTTGAACAGCATCGAACTCGCGCATTTGAGGTAGCCCGTTCAGCAATGTGGGCGGACCGAATCCCCGTCGCCTACATCGAAGTTCTCGAAGACGACTTCTACGACCAACCGGAAGGCACGCGGCGTGCCCACGAGCCTGCGGTGACCAGGTCGGCCCGTCAGATGGGATGGCGCCCCAAAGCCTCGCCGGCCGACCTTGCGACTTTGGAACGCCTCGAACGACGATTGGGCGAGTACCCGGCCCGCCACCGAGTCTTGCCTACTCGCCTGGGGAACGTGATCCGTGCCGCCGAGGATGCCCTCGAGCGAGATGGTCACGAACTCGAGGGCCTGATCATGCGCAACTACGACGTCATACCTACAAGGCTCATGGTCCAGCACGACCAGTTCCGAGATCGCCTGGACATGTACTGCACGCTGGTGCCCGTCTTTGCGCTTCTGGCGCTCGGCTACGCAAGCCTCCTTCTTCGCGGGCAACTGTTCATCTCCACAGCAACGTTGAGCGCTCTCGGGTGCGTGGCGTTGGCGATCGTCAGCTATCAAGCCGCGATCGCAAGCGCGCGTGGCTACGGAGCGGCCCTCTCGGCGATCGCGTCGCGCGTAGCCGAGAAGCAGGCTCAGCCAGCCTGATCGGTCTCGCCCGAAACGGCGATCATCGGCAGCTTGTGGACGGGGCACTCGGGTACGAACGAACGCCGGAGCTTCTTGCCGCAGTCCGGCAAGGGGCACTGGAAGAGGCTCTCGCCCTTCTCCCAGGTACCCAGGACCCGATCGTCACCCACGGTCCGACTCTCCTCGGACCACTTGCGAGTGTCAACGCCAGCGCGGTTTTCCACGCTGTCGATGCGGACCCCACCGGTGCACGGGCTAGTTTGAGCGCGTGCGAACGCCTGAAGAACGCCGCTCTGGGTCCGGTTGGCCCATCTGGGCGGGCTGAGGGGGCAGATGAACGCCGAACTGGAAAGACCGGCGGAGTCCCGACGGATACGCACCGCCTATGCCGGCGCCTTCTTCGTGTGTCTCGTCGTTGGTCTGGTTGGCCTTGTCGCGTTGGTCCTGGGTGGGGCGCCGAGTGATCCGGGCCCGGGCCAGGGTGCCGATCTCGGTCTCTTCCGGTTGATCGCGATGCTGGTTGCCGTCGCGTGCTTGGCTCTCTCGATGGCCGGTGGGTTGGTACTCCGGCGGAGATGGCGGCGTCGTCGAGCCCGCCTGATTTTCGTCGTCCCGTCAAGCTGGCCAACGCCGCCGGAGGGTTGGTCACCTCGTGAGGGTTGGAGCCCAGGTTCAGATTTTCCAGAACCGCCGTCGGACTGGCAGTTCTGGCGTGAAGAGTGAACCGGCCGTCGCTCCCGAGTGTCACAGAGCAACGGGAGCGGGTACCCGCGCTGCGCGTTCGACAGCCTCAGCCCGTGGGGGAGCGGCGATCGTATGCGGTGGACGGCCAGCTGACAGATCGAGGTCACGCTCATGCCGCGTGCGCGGTGGTCCTCGACGTTCTTCGGCCCGTGATGGTGGCTGCGTACGCCGACGTCTACACGGACTACTCGAGCGAGATGCCGGACGCCGTGCGGCGAGCGGAGGACCAGCCCGCCGCCGCCGGGCACCGGCGCCGAAAGCGGTTCGGTGACGACCGCATGGACGTCGTGGTCACCACGCGCGACCCCGAATAGTTGGCCTTGGGGACCTGCGCATCGTGGTCCATCAACGTCGAGCTCGAGGGCGTGGATGGCCCGAAAGAACGGCGGGGCAACGCCATTACTACTGACCCTGCAAGCGTCAACGTGCCGGATTGTGCGAAAGGCCCAATTCGATCCGTGATCGCTGCCATACTTGGCGGGGGCTGTACCGCGCTCACCAGCGGCGCTGCGCCAAGGCACTCGGCTCGCACCCCGGTGACGCCGTGACGCCCCCAGCTCAACTCGATCAGCCAGGAACCCGAATGAGTGAACAGCCGGAGCGTGGCGTTGTGCCCACCAAGATCGGCCCGCGCGCGAAGGGCGACTTTCGCACGATCCCGATGAGCCCGAAGCTATTCCGGATCCTCGCGACTCTGGCCCTCGTTGCGCTCTGCGTGTCGGCGGGATACGCCTTCAGGAACGCGTGGGTTTCAGTCGCTCTCGCGGGGTACTTCGTTGCGATAGGTGTGTTCATCAAGCTGCGAACGGTCCGGAAGCGGAAGCGGTTCAACGCGGACTACGGCGGATCGCTCGACGCCGTGCGTTCAGCCCTCGACCTGGGGCGCCTGCGCGAAGTCCGTGATGAGAAGGGCGAGAACAACGCGGTTCGGGAGGTCTGCCGCCAGGTTCCCCAACTCACTGTGGCCCAGGCGATGGTGATCGTCCGCACGCTGTGACCGATGTGCGGCGAGCCCGTGACTCTCGTGCACGAGCAGCCGGCGGCACCAGACGAGGACTCTGAAGTCTGAGCCGCTTGCTTTCGTGAATCGAACCACCCGAGCCCGATCAAATCCTTCATAGCCGGTACTACATCAGCCCGGAATCGGACCGGCTTACCCGTCTACTCGTCCCGACCGGACATTGGAAGCTTCGCGTTCAATCGCGTCTGAGGTCGCGTGCTCGAGTAGATCGGTCCACGTCCGCGCGTGCGGCGCGCGTGTTCCTGTGCGCCAGGCCCACCCGGCTGCGCCTGTGAGCACGAGGGACCCCAGCCCCAGCACAAGGCCCAGCACCGAGAAGGCGTTCACAAGGAACACGAACGAGAGCGCCCCGGCGACGGCGGCAGGCACTCCGACCGCGCGACGAAGGTCGAGCGTCTCAGCGCACGCGCGTGCATGCCCAGTGATCCACCTCAGATCGTCGACCCCGAGTTGAGGGCCCCACTCGTTGCGAATGAGGTAGACGTCCATCCGGCTGGGTGGGCCGCTCACCGCGGAGCGGACCAGGCGCATCGCGGCAGCGTCGTCGCCGACCTCGTCCGAGTTGAGTGCCCCCGTGAGGTACCCGAGTGCCGCGGTCGAGCCATCAGGTGCTGCAGAGCTGCTGGTGCTCATCGGATCCTGCCCCCGGAATTCCATCGTATGGTCCGCCTGACCGGCCGGCAGGCGTCATCGTTCCATGGCGCCCGGGCCCATGGAGCCGAATGCGGCATTCCCGACTCCCACGATCTACGGACTCGGGGTTGGGGCGCACCTGACCCGGCTTCCCACGAATCGCGGTCGTGGAGACCGGCATCGTTGCCCCTCCGCTTTGTAGGACGGATCGTCGCTCAAATCGATAACGTAGCGCGCAGGCGCACCCGGTCCTGCTCAACGTCAGCCGGCATGCCTGCCCTGCGACGCGACAGGCCGTGCGCCGACCGCGCGTTCCACGTCGGTGGCCACGCGGTCGGGTTCGGCCAGGCACTGCCAGGCGGGGATTCGCAGGACGCGCCAGCCCATCGACTCGAGGATCTGGTCGCGGGCGAGGTCTTGGCGTCGTTGGCGTCCGCGGGTGTCGGTGTGGTGGACGCCGTCGACCTCGATGTCGAGTGGTCCGGTGGGGGTGTCCAGGGCGAAGTCGAGCTCGTAGCCCTCGACGACGACCTTGAGCTCGGGTGTGTGACCGCGGCGGGCGAGGGCGGCGAACAGGCGCCGTTCGGCGTCGGAGTGCAGGGCCGCGACCTCGACCAAGGCGTCCTGGGCTGCTGCGGCCTGGTCGACCGCTCCGCTCGCCATGGCCACCAGGGCATGCAGGGTCGGGACGGGCGTCTGGGCCAGGGAGGCGGTGTCGGCGAAGACGACCAGGGCGCGCCGGGCGCGGGAGACCGCGACGTTGACGAGGTTGCGTTGTTCTTCGACCCACTGGGCGGTGCCGGGGTTGGCGTCGGCGGCCAGGACCGTGGAGAAGAGCATCACGTCGCGTTCGTCGCCCTGGAAGCGGTGCGCGGTGCCGACGGTGACGTTCTTCGCGTCCCAGGCGCTCGCACCCAGTGCGGTTCTCAGCCGGGCGGTGATCAGCGCGGCCTGGGCAGCGAACGGGGTCACGACTCCCACGGTGCCGGGCTCGTCGAGGTGGGCCAGGACCCACGCGACCACCGCGTCGGCCTCCTCGGGGTTGTGTGCGCCGCCGGTCTCGCCGCGGCGGGTGTGTCCGGGGACCTCGACCAGGGACAGCCCGCGCACGTTCCCGGTCTGGGTGGCGACGTCGGTCAGGATCCGCAGTGCGCCGGCGTAGAACTGCTCGTTGAAGAACCGGGCGATCTGCGGGTGGCATCGGTAGTGCTCCTCGAGCAGCTGCGGGGGAGTGGGGCACTTGGCGGCGAACGCCGTGTACGCGGAGTCCTGTCCCACCGACAGGGCCTGCTGGTGCATCTGCGCGTGGGTCGTTCCCGCACTGGTGGCGATCTGGTCCAGTGCGCTCTTGGCGAGGGTGACGACGGGGGTGAGCTGGTTCGGGTCGCCGACCACCAGGATCCGTTTGGCCCGGTACGCCAACGGCAGCACGTCCGCGATCGAGCACTGGCTGGCCTCGTCGATCACCAGCAGATCGAACAACCCGGCCGTCAGCGGGAAGCTCTGGCGTACCGACAAGGTGGTGCATGCCCACCCCGGCACGTGAGCCAACGCCCGGGCCACTGCTGCGGTGCGGGCCGCCGCGGCAGCCGCGCGCAGGCGCGCTACCTGTTGCAGTGCGGCCTTGCCGGTGTGCAGGTGCTCCTGGACGGTGTCGCGCACCGCGCTCGTACCGGCCGCCGCCCAGGCGGCATCAGCGGCGGCGAGCTCGGTTCGGTCACGTACCGGGTCGGCCGGTCCCCAGTCGCCGAGCAATGCCCGGAGCTCGTCGGCGCGCACCTCAGCACTGGCCCAGGCTGCGATGTCGCCCGCGCTCACTCCGGGCACGCTCGGGGCCGCGAGTGTCAGCAGGCGCCGTTCATCGCGCCCGCGCCCCCATCGTGACCCGGCGGCCTTGACGGCGCGGCGGGCGATCTCGGCGCGCCGGTCGTGCGCGGGGCCCGGGTGCGGCGAACCCCAGATCACTGTGCGTAGGGCCTCGACGTCCAGCACGAGCTGGGCAAGCTGGCCCTCCACCGCGGTCCGCTGGGCCAGGCGCCCGTGCACGGCCTCCCGGGCGGACGCACCGGCCTCAAGCTGGCGGCGGATCACGGCGCGCGACGGGCCCGGTTGCGCGCCTCTCGCGGCGAGTGCCTCCAGGACCGCTGGCAGTGCGTCACGTTGGTCCCGGTTGCCGGTGCGGATCAGCAGCGCCTCGTCCAGGCTCGCGCACCGCCGTGCGGCGACGTCGACCGCTCCGTTGTTCGTCGAGGCCACCAGCACGCTGCGCCCGGACACCCACTGGTTGGCGACCACCGCAGCCACGAGCTGACTCTTGCCCGTGCCCGGTGGGCCCGTCACGACCGTGACCGCGTCGCGGGACGCCGCGATGAGTGCACGCTCCTGAGAGTCGTTCAGCGCCAACCCGTCCACGGCGACCGGCGGCAGGCCCCCGACCAGGTCGAGCACAGGCCCGCCCTGCGTGGCACCGACGGCCGGGACCGAGACCATGGGGGCTGGAGCAGGTTTGGTGCTCGCGTGGGGCTCCAGCAACCACCGGGCGGCCGTGCCACGCCAGTCGGCCCGATCCATCAACGTGGTCAGCTCGGCCACCAGGGCCCTGGTGGCCAGGTTCGACGTGCCCCGGAACACGACCGCCGTGTTGTGTACCCCCAGTCGGCTCAGGTCGGGGGGCATCAGGTGGTCGGGGTCCAGGACGGCCGCCACGAAGCCCAACGCCGCCACGACCTGCTCGACGAGCCCCCGCATCGCCTCCGCGTCACCGAACGGCAACCCTGCCGGAACGCACGCGTCCACCGCGGCCAGCGCATCAGCAGGGAAGAACCCCTCGCTGAGCAGGCCCGGGTTCAGGTAGGGCTCATCATCGCGGGGCACGACCGTCGCCGGCCCACCCTCCAGTGGGATGTCCAGCTCCGTCATCACCAACGGGCCCACCCGTCGTCGCCCGGACCGGTCGGTCGCGACCACCAACGGCCACCCGTAGAACACCGCCTCACCCGGGACGAGGCTGGCGTACAGCGACCGCAGGCGACCATCCAACGGGACCGCGTCAGCCCTGCCGGTGATGACGTCCTCACGGGCAAGGCGCAGCGGGCGCCACAGCTCCCCGTCTCCCACACCCGGCGGCTCGGCCACCCCGGCACGCTGCACCGCGAGCAGGTGGTAGCGGACCAAGGACGCCCACGGAGTGCTCGCCGCCGCAACAGCCGGGCTCACCGACCGCCCCGACACCCCACCCGCCGGGACACGTGCACCCGTCCGCGCACCGGACGTCGGACAGCGCACGCACGCCGTCCACTTCGTCTCCGGGTTCCACCGGGCAGCCTCACCGGCCGCCAGGGTTCGCCCGCACCGACGACACTTCGACTCGAACCGCAACGAGATCTGCCGCTCAGCCATGGCACGCGCCACCCGCCCCTGACCTACCCAGCACCGACTCTCCCCCCGGCGTGCGACTCCCCTCGCCGAAGCATGCCACCTGCACGGATGCACCGGCGTTCCCGCGGGCCGAGTGCCTCGCCCTACCCCTCGCTCGGGAACGAGCACACCAACGCCTCGACCTCCTCCACCACTTCGCGCCACTCTTCGATGACGACCTGCGGCAGGTTCAGCATGCTCACTCGACCGTGCAGCGCGTCCGACGACCAGCGGTACGCGTCTTGGGCGCGTTTGACGAGTCCGTACACCGACGCCCAGTCCGCGATGTCGGACGCGGAAGCCAGAAGCAAGAGAAGACGCGCCTTGACGCTGCGCGGCCCTCCGCTGGGCCCGCAAGCGCGCTCGCGGAGGGTCGCCGCTGCCGCCTCAAGCCGCAACCTCAGCTCGAGCACCTCGACGCGACGCTGTGTGGCTGGCCGCACCTGGCTCACAGCCGCGCCGTTCGCAACGCTGTGCACGCGTCGCGTGCCGACTTGATCTCGTGTTCAAGTTCGGTCGCGTCTGGTTCTGCGGGCTCGGACTCGCCTGCCCGTAGCGGGTGCGACGCGCTGTTCCACTTCTTGAGGTGGTCGGACACGTGACCTTGAGCGCGAGTCACCGGGTGTGTTTGCCCTTTGAGGTTCGGCCAGTCGAGAGCCTCGGCGAACTTCAACCGGTCCTTCGAGGTCGCGAGTGCGTCTAGTTCCTCCAGCTGAGTCTCGACCGAATCATCATGGGCCAGGGCGTGGGCAAGGACGAAGTCGCGGACCGCACCGTCGAGGGCCTGGCGGCACAAACCACGCACAACTCGCGTCATCGTGAGGCTCGTAACCGGGATGCTTCCCTTGGCGACGCTCTCTGAAGCGCCCCAGGTTTTCGGCCGCTGCTATGCGGGTTGCGGCTCTCGGTTGAGGGTCGCGTAGTGGGCTTGCTCGTACTCCACTGGTGGGACGTTGCCCAGGGTCGAGTGGAGCCTTCGGTTGTTG
>MLJW01000607.1_pt1 | contig 13442 bp, 10 predicted proteins | sample 888231 | NCBI WGS metagenome assembly MLJW01 (sample SAMN05788063, study PRJNA343431) | mine drainage metagenome | isolation source: sample collected from the inflow into an acid mine drainage treatment plant... | place: Germany: Lusatia, lignite mining district
CCGTTGCCGGATCGATGACGCGGTCAAGGCTGAACTTCACCGCTTCCGCATTCAGAGGATTCCCGCTGGTGAATTTAAGACCAGGGCGCAACTTGAAGACATAGGTCTTGCCGTCTGGGGAAACCGTGTATGACCGTGCCGCATCCGTGGTCAGGTCCGTTGTTCCAGCCTTGTAACCCATCAGGCGACTGAACAACACCCGCATCATCGGCCAATTTTGCCAGTCGTAGCCAATCGCCGGATCCAGGGTCGTGACATCGCTCTGGTAGGTCACGGTCATCGATCCCCCATCCTTGGGCGCCGCCAGTGCCTCCGGGGTATGGGCCGCCAAGACCAGACTTGCCCCGAAAATGAAGGAACGCAAAGGAAATCTATGCAACTCAAATATGCCTAACATTTTAATTTACCTTCCAGCAATGAGTTAAAAATCAAACAATACGCCCTCAACGCAAGCGAATCATCGGATCGACGAATAAAGAAAAAATATCAGCCAGTAAACTTCCAAGAATAATTGCGGTCGCAGCCACCAACGTGACGCCCATAATGACAGGTGCGTCGACATTCTGAATGGCCTGCCACATCAATTGGCCAATACCTGGCCAGCCAAAAACAGACTCCACAACCACCACGCCGCTCATGAAATAGCCGATATCCATACCGATCATCGTGATGATCGGGAGAACGGCATTGCGCAAGGCATGGACCAGGACAATTCGCCCAGCCCCAGCCCCTTTTGCCCGAGCCGTTCGAATGTAATCCTGCCGAAGTGCATCCATCATCTCCGAGCGCATCACGCGGCTATACCAACCACTGCCTAAAAACCCAAGACTGAGCGCTGGAAGAATAATGTTTTTCCAGCCTCCATATCCCCCCATTGGAAACCATCCAAGTCTCATGGAAAAAACATAGAGAAGAATAATTCCGACCACGAACTGCGGTGACGATACGCCTATGAATGTCATTAACATCGTTCCCCGATCCATGGCGCTACGCGGTCTTAGCGCTGCTAAAATTCCTGCCGTCAGGCCAATGACGAGCTCAAACCCAATCGAAGCAAACATCAATTGCATGGTCGGCCACAATCTCGTGCCGATCAACATCGACACATCAACGCGCTGAATGTAAGAGCGACCAAGATTACCGTGCATCAAACGCCACAGATAACGTAAATACTGTTCCCAAAGCGGAAGATTCAAGCCAAGCTGTTCACGAATATGTTCGACAGACTGCGCTGTCGCGCTACGGCCTGCAATCATGCGCGCGGGGTCGGACGGTAGGACGTAAATCAAAATGAACGTGATGAAGACCACCCCAATGAGCAAGAACAGGCCCTGCCACAGACGTCGCAGGAGATAGTTCCCGATCATCAGGCACGACTCCTTCGGGTAGGATCCACCAGTTCCCGCAGGGCATCGCCAAGAATATTGAAAGCGAGAGCCAGGACAATAATCGCCAAACCTGGCGTCAGCACCAACCATGGGGCCGTCGAGAAATAGCTCTGATTTTCGAAAATGATATTTCCCCAACTCGGTGTTGGCGGCTGCACGCCGACGCCCAGGAACGACAAGGTCGCTTCAAGCTGCACGGCAGTGGCAATACCGAGGGTTCCCCAGACGATGATGGTGGGAACCAAATGCGGAATTAGATGGCGCACCATGATGCGCAACGGCGATGCTCCGAGGCTACGGACTGCCTCGATGTATTCACGCTCGATAAGGGCCGTGGTCTGTGTGTAGATGACGCGGCAGACCCAAGTCCAGTTCACGAGTGCAATAACAAAAATCACGATCCACAAATTCGGATGCAAAATGGCCGCCAGTGCGATCGCCAGAATCAGGGCTGGAAATGCCAACATCAAATCTGTAAAGCGCATGATGGCATTTCCAAAAACGCCACGCGAAAACCCAGCAATCAAGCCTAATGCTGTCCCAATGAAGACGGCAATGAAATTGGCGACAACACCGACAATGAGCGATGTCCGTGCTCCATAAATCATTCTGGAAAGCAAATCACGCCCGAGCAGATCCGTGCCCAGTGGAAATGCGTTATCCGGCGGCAGGGGACTGCCCATATCCGAAAGCCCATTTGCGAACTGGACATCTGGTGAATAAGGCGCAACAAGAGGCGCAAAGATTGCCACCAAAGCAACCACCGCAATCGCAACGACCGCCAGAGACAGTAATTTGTGCCGCTTCAGGCCCATAAAAAACCGGCTCATGAAGCGGCCCAGGCGTTACCTGCGTTCACCGAATCACCTTGGGCCCGCTCACTGAAAAGCGCCTTGCGAACGATGGCGTGGACGCCAACGTTGCCGTCGACCACCTGGGTGATCCCGAAATCCACAGCAACCGACATTAGCGAGATGGCCTCGTCCTCGCTCAGCCCCTGCGAGGTCATCAGGAACCGCCGCGTCTTGCGGAATGCGTCGCGCATGGCCTGGTCGATCGAGGATTTCTCGTAGATATCGCTGCAGGCCTTGTCGCCGAACTCGGTGAAATAGTCCGGATGGCTGAAACCGTGTAAAACCCATTCGTCCGCGGTTTCCAGCAGCGGGTAGTCGATGTCGGCATAGGGCTCGTTGCGCAAGGTCTCGGCTTTGTGCAGCACGATCTGGAACACGCCGGTAAGCGAGCATTCGATGGCCGTGCCGCAGAGTTCCGAGTCGCCCTGCGAGGCATGCGGGTCGCCCACCGAGAGCAAGGCACCCTCGACACCGACCGGCAGATAGACGCTCGCCCCCTTGCCCACCCGCCAGTTGTCGATATTGCCGCCGAAATAGGCCGGCGGGATCGAGTCGACCATGCCGACCTCGCGCGGCGCCACCGCGATCACGCCGAAATGCGGGCGCACCGGGATTTTCACGTTCTTCAGCACGTCGTGGTTCTCGACGATGCTGCCGCGGTCGACCGGAATGCCGGGATAGTCGATGGTGGGATGCAACACGCCGCTGGGATCGCGCTGCGGCGTCCAGCGGTAGTTGTAGACCGCGTGCGCGCAGGCTCCGTGGCCCTTGCTGCAGTCGATCTCGTAGATCGTGACGACTTCGCGCGGCTTGGGCTCGGTGAGCAGCTCGCTGTAATGAAAGCCCCACCAGGTGGCGGCGTTGCTGCCGAAAACGCGGCCCGCGAACTTCGCGTTCGCCGAAAGCCGGGGAAGCACGTCGATGATGCGCACCTCGAGCACATCGCCGGGGCGCGCGTCGTGCACGTAGATCGGGCCGGTGCAGATGTGCACGCCAAAGCCTTCGCCGCTGCCGCGTCCGTAGATGGACGCATCTGACGGACCCGCGCCGCGCCGGTCGACGTTCTTGCGCTCCGGCGTCCAATGGAACACGCTTTCCGCGCCCGAATCGCCCTTGATCATGCGCTCGTAGTCGTCATAGGCATGCTGCGTCAGCGTTTCGATGGTGACGAGATCGCCCGAGTTCACGCGCAGCACCGGTGCCAGCGACTGGCTGAAATAGCCCCAATGAATGGTCTTGTCGCTGGCGCAGAGATGATGGTGTTGCCCCGCGCCCGGCACCGCTGCCGGCTCGGAATCCACAGTCGCGCCCGGCGACGGCCGATCGCCAGTCACAGGCGGCGCGTCATCCCGGTAACCGGCCGGCCAGCCCCGATGCGCCACGACGCGCAAGGTCTGCTGGCTGGCCTCGCTGGCCTGCTGGCGGTATTGCCGTGGCGAGACCTGGAATTGCTCGCGAAACGCACGGCTGAAGTGTGCCGCGTCGTTGAAGCCCCAGCGGAAGCAGATGTCGGAAACCGACAGATGGCTGTAGAGCCGGTTGGCCAGATCCGCGCGGCAATGCTCCAGCCGCTTTTGCCGCACATGGGACGAGAAAGTCTGGCCGCTGGCCTCGAACAGCTTTTGCAAGGTGCGCTCCGACGTCCGCTCGCGCCGAGCCAGCTGGCCCAGGCTGAGATCGGAGTCGCTCAGGTTGGCGTCGATATAGCGCAGCAGGCGATTGAACAGCGCGCCGTGGGACGCGCGCATACCTCCCTGCGCCGCGATGACCCCACTTTCGGCCAGGCTGGTGATCACGAATTCGGACAAGGTCTGTTCGATGGACGCGATCTGGTCGTCGCCCAGGCTGTCGAAGGATTCGGCCAGCGCGCCCAGTGTTCCGGCAAAGACGCGTCCGAGGCCCGAACGCCCCGATAGGCACCCTGCCGCCAGCGCCAGCGGGCCAGGCAGGCGTGCCTTGAGAGGTTCGCCCGGAATGCGTAAGACGAACTGGCGGAAATCGGAGCCGAAGTTCAACCCCAAGCCGGCGGCGGACGTGCTGTAGACGATGTCCCCCGGAACGACCGGCACGGCATTCCCGCCCTCGAACAGAGTGGCCTCGCCCGCGATGTGCAGCGAAAGCCAGACCGCGTCCGATCGGTCGACGAGACGTTCGATGGTTTGCGGCGATGCACTGATGCGCGCCATGCCGATGCCTTGCGGCGAGCGCGCCGCCAGGACGGTGCCATGCATGGGCCGCCCACCCGCAGGCGAGGTCGGGCCGCAGCCAGTGCTGCAGCAAGGTTTCACGCCACGCGCTGGGGCGCTGCTGCACCGGATAGGACTCTGTGGTGAAGTAATCGGTCTGCACGTTGGGCGTTTTCTGAGTACTCCGTGGGAGTAGCAAGAAACATGCCGTTGCATTTCCATCATCTTCACCATGTCAACCGGATGCTCCAAGTCCAGCGGCCCGAGCCGCGCTGGGCATCAGACTTCACCGACGCGCCGACCATCGTGCGCGTCATCTTGAGCCTGGTCTGCGGGGCTCGCGTTTGCCCCCGAAACCCACCTTTTGGGCTGCGCTATTTCTAATTTCTATTAAGGTGTGCCTCGGCCCGCAGCTTTTTGGGCGTCCCGCCTTGTTAGCAGGCCATTGAAATACCCGATGGACGTACGCACCCCTGCTTTGGGAATCGCATGATGGCGTTCAGTGAGTGTTTTTGCACAGCCTCAACGTCTGAATTCACCGGCCTGCCGCGCCTTTTGCGGCAGGTCCGGTGGAATGATGGGTTGGGCGTTTGTTCTTTTCTTCTGGTGATTGTCCAAAGTGCCGCCACTATCTTAGGCGCTTAGAGCCAGCTTACTGATTTTTCCAAAGTAGGGTATTCGACAGAAGGTGGTTGATAATTGTCTGCTGGATATCCTATGGCACATCCGTCAAGTGCATATTCTCCAACTGGAATATTGAGAAATCGGCAGAACTCCGGGGAGCTATCCATCTGCGTTGTTGCGCTGACCAGTTCAAGCCCGATGCGAAGTGACGTTGCCTTCAGCCACATATTCTGAAGGCAGTGGCTAAGAGATTGCGCCGCAACAGGGGGTATTCCTTTCCTTTCTGCGGCAACAACATAATACGGCGCATTGCCAACACCAGGGACACCATGCTGCCCTATTCGCTTTAAATTCTGCACAAAAGGAACTGCCCCCACCTTTTTTTCAAGTTCTTCGGCTTGCTTGGCCATTTGTTTCTTAAGAATATCCGATGCGGTCGCCATCGCCGCTGACGAGTCCCGAATTACGAATACCTTTCGAAAATCAGGTTTTCCGGCAACGGCGCTGGCTCCAAATGGCGCCAATAGACCCGCTTGAATTATCGCTTCGACAGCCTCTCGACTTGGCGGAGTTGGGCTAAATGCTCTAACTGAGTGCCTTGCCTTTATGATTTCGTCGAAGGCCACACTGTGTTCGTGCGTGATGTTTTCAAACATGCCGTGCTCCTTTTCCTTTATGCCCAACGTAAAGTTGTGGGGCGCGCCGCTTTTGGCACGTCCCTCTCGAACGCCATGTTGGGCGGCTTTGACGGACTGAAAGCGAATGACTGACTGGCGCCATTTTTCATATGTTAGTTCTTCGGGATAGCGCTAGCGTGACCCGCGATTATTTGCATAGACCCGCTTGAAGTGGCTGCCCAAATACGTGTATAGCGAATGCTGAAATCAATTGGTGTGCTCTCGTAGGTGCCCAGCAAATGCATCAAAACAGAGACAACTACGAAACCATGGTTGATCTGAATATGTTGCTCCGATGGCGTAAGTGCCTTCAACTGGAGCGCGCCAGATTGATGGGAAGCAAGGTCATCTTGCTTCGTGATGAGTTGCCCAAGGTGATTTGTGAAGATGAGTTCAGGCGCAATGAGTTCGTCGAGAACGCTCACTTCAGAACGAAGCATTGCTTGTCTGAGACGTTCCTCCAATTCAACAATTTTGGATTGAAGCTCGAAGCTCATTTGCTCTCCAGTTTAAGACGCCCAACGTAAAGTAGACGACATTTGTCGGCGTAAAGATCTTACGGGACATGTCCCGTAAGATCCCATATTGACGTAACACCTTGTTTCCATTGGGTCCACTGCCGGGTAAGATCGGGCATGCCCCATGCGAACGAGAACACCATGCCGGCCGCGCGTGCCCCCAAATTGCTCGATCAGTTGCGCGATGCTATTCGCACGAAACATTACAGCTTGCGCACCGAGCAGGCGTATGTGCAATGGGTTCGAAGATACATCCATTTTCATGGCCTGCGTCACCCTGCGGAGCTTGGCAAGGAGCATGTCGAAGCGTTTTTGACCTCGCTGGCGGTCGAACGTCATGTTTCAGCATCCACGCAGACCCAGGCCTTGTCGGCGCTGCTGTTTCTCTACAAGGAAATCCTGCGTCTCGACCTGCCTTGGCTGACCGATGTCACACGGGCCAAAAAACCTGTCCGGCTGCCAACCGTGCTGACCCGCGATGAAACGCAGCGCTTGCTCGGCGGTATTGACGATCCGCTCGTCGGCCTGATCGTGCGTCTGCTGTATGGCTCGGGGATGCGCCTGCTGGAATGTTTGCGCCTGCGGGTGAAAGATGTGGATTTCGAGCGCGGGGAGATTGTGGTGCGCGATGGCAAGGGCGGCAAAGACCGGGTGACGATGCTGCCTGCCAGTGTCGCAGCCGAACTGCACGCGCATCTGGGGCTTGTACGCGCTCAACATCAGCGCGACCTCGCCGCGGGGCGGGGGGAAGTGTGGATGCCGAATGCCCTGGCGGTGAAGGACCCAGGCGCGGCCAAGGCCTGGGGTTGGCAGTACGCGTTCCCTGCTGCTGGCTTTTCAGCCGACCCGCGCAGTGGCGCGGTGCGTCGCCACCATGTGGATGAAAAGCGCATCCAGCGCGGGGTCAAGCGTGCCGCCGAGCGGGCCAAGCTCGTCAAGCCGGTCAGCCCGCACACGCTGCGCCATTCGTTTGCCACGCATTTGCTGGAGTCGGGCCAGGACATCCGGACCGTGCAGGAACTGCTGGGGCATTCGGATGTGAAGACCACCATGATCTACACCCATGTCCTGAACCGTGGGCCGATGGGGGTGGTCAGCCCGCTGGACCGGCTGCCCATGCGGTAAGAGCGCGCAGCCCTTTCCCGCTGGCATACAAGCCGATTCCGGAGATCTCAATAAGAACCCGCCTTCGTCGGGCGTGCGGGGAAAATCCCTCGCGGCATCTTGCAATGCACCCCTTGGCGGCCGTCCACCACCTGGGTGACGGCGAAATCCGCGCTGACGCTCATCAGCGAATACGCGTCGTCGCGGCTCAGGTCATGCTTGTCCACGAGCAACTGAAGCATGTCCTTGGCGGCGTTTTTCATGGCCACGTCAAGGTCTTCGTCGAAACCATGCACGATCCACACGTCCGGGGTTTCGAGCAGCGGCGACGGGAAATGGAAGTCCTTGCGCAGCACGACCTGGAACATCACGTTCAGCGAGGCCTCGATCGCGGTGCCGCTGATCTCGCCGTCGCCTTGCGAGATATGCGGGTCACCAATGGAAAACAGCGCGCCGGGGACCTCCACCGGGTAATACATGGTCGAGCCGGCGCCGATGCGCCAATTGTCGATGTTGCCGCCGTGCGCGCCCGGCGGCACCGTGCTCACGCGCCCCATGGCGTCGGGCGCCACCCCGGCGGTGCCCAGGTGCGGGCGCACCGGCACGCGGATTCCGCGCAGCGCCGGCTCGCAAGTGCAGGTCCCGCGCGGCGTGAGCTTGCCCGGCACCAGGTACTTGCCGGGATAGTCGTAGGCAAACACCGCGCTGGCCGTGTTGCAGCTCGGGTCGATTTCGTAGATGGTCACGCGCTCCTTCTCGCCCAGGTCCTGGTACAGGTGGCCCCAGTGGGCCGCCAGGTTGGAGCCGTAGCGAAAGCGCGGCAGCATCTGCAGGTAACGCACCTCCAGCATGTCGCCCGGCTGCGCGCCCTCGACAAAGATGGGGCCGGTCATCAGGTGGACGCCGGGGTTGCGGTCCTCTTCCGGGATGCCGGCGTACAGGGCGCGCAGCGCGTCGTCCATCATCAGGTCGGGTGCGTCGCCGGCGTGGTGGGTGACGGCCTCGGCGCGCACGACGTCGCCGCTGCGCACGCGCACGGCGGGCGCGAGTCCGGCGTCGAAATAGCCCCAATGCACCGTGGTGAGCGTGGCGGGAAGATCATGAAACATGGTGACGGACTCCTTTCGTCCTGGTGGTTGGATGGCATGCCATCTCGATGGCGCCGAAAGCACAGGGGCTCCGCGTTCTCATGTGGACTCCCTCGCGCTGCGCGCGCTCCCTCCGAGAGGGAGTTCGCCCACTTTCGGGCGGCCGTGCAGTGGGCTCATGACGCCTCCGCCGGGGCCTGGCCCGCGGCCATGACACGGATGAAACGCGCAGTCAGGGGATGACTCGGCGTGCTGAGCACCGTGCGGGCCGGCCCCTCCTCCACCACCCGCCCCTGGGCGAGAAACACGGCCCGGTCGGCCACGTCCGCGGCGAAGCGCAGCTGGTGGGTGGAAATGATCATGGTCAGCTTGTCCTCGAACGCGAGGCGGCGGATCACGTCCAGAACCTCACCGACCATTTCCGGATCGAGCGCCGAGGTCGGCTCGTCGAGCAGCAACACCTTGGGCCTGGAGGCGATCGCACGCGCAATCGCCACCCGCTGTTGCTGCCCGCCGGAGAGGTGCCGCGGCAGCGCCTCGGCGCGGTCGGCCAGCCCGACGCGGTCGAGCAGTTCCTGCGCCCGCTTCGCGGCGGCCTCCGCCGACCAACCCTGCACCCAACGCAAGGGACCCGCGATGTTCTCGCGCGCGCTCAGATGGGCGAACAGATTGAAATGCTGGAACACCATGCCCACGCCAACCTCGATGCGCTGGTGGGCCACGGCGCTGGGCGACAGCACGACGCCACCGGCGGAATACCCCACACGATGACCGCCGATGAGCACGGTGCCTGCGTCCCAGGTTTCGAGCCGGTTGATGCAGCGAAGCAGGGTGCTCTTGCCCGAACCGCTCGGCCCCAGCAGGGCGACGATTTCTCCCGCGCGCACGCGAAGGTTGAGGCCGCCGAAGACCTCGCGTGCGCCGTAACGCTTGGCGAGATCCTGCACCTCCACCGCGATGGGACCCTGGGCCAGATCGGCCGCCCTCGCGCGCGGGATTGCGAGCGCGGGGACCGCAGAAACTTCGCCAGCGTCCGCCAACCCGGCGCCCACGGGAACCGGCGCGCGGCGCCACGGCAAGAAGGCCCGCCATCCGGCGCCGGCCAGGCGCGGCCGGTCGAGGTCCAGCGCGCGTTCGGTCACCAGCTGCAGGGCGGCCACGGATCCCGTCAGGACCAGATAGAGCAGGCCCGAGGCGAAAAAGATCGAGAAAAAATCGAAGGTCGAGGACGCCAGTTGGGTGCTGCGCAGGGTGAGTTCCTGGACCGAGATGAAGGAGGCCAGCGAGGAGTTCTTCAGCGCGCTCACCGTTTCGTTGCCGAAAGCCGGAATCATGGTTCGTATCGCCTGCGGGGCGATGATCCGCCGCATCAGCACGAACGACGACATGCCCAGCGCCTGGCCCGCCGCCACCTGGCCGCGGTCCACGCCGAGGATGCCCGCGCGCAGGATCTCGGCGATGAAAGGCGCCTCGTTGGCCGCCAGCGCAATGCCGGCCGAGGCCATGGCGCTGAGCCGGATGCCGAAGTGGGGCAGCGCGTCGTACACGAACACCATCTGCAGGATCAGCGGCGTGCCGCGAAAGATCACCGCATAGGTGCGCGCCATCGCCGACACCAGTGGCTGGCGCGACAGTTGCATCGCGGCGAGCACGATGCCCACCCCCAGGCCGCCGACGAGCCCGAGCACCGTGACCTGCAAGGTCAGGACGATGCCGTGGAGCAGGTAGCCCAGGGTCAGGTAGTGGAAAAACAAATCCACGTGCCGCCTCGATCACTTATCGCTGATGATGGTGGGCGGCTCGATGGCGCCTTGATCCAGGCCCCATTTCTTCATCATCGCCAGCTGCATCCCGGACTTCTGGATTTCGCCTAAAGCGGCCACGATGGCGTCGCGCAGCGCGGGGTTGCTCTTCGACACGCCGATGCCGATGTGGTACGGCAGCGTGACGGCCAGCGCCTTGCTCAGCTTGTCGGGATAGGCCTTGACGGCCTGATCGACGGTGTTCACGTCGTTGATATACGTGTCGGCGCGCCCGGCCAGCACGGCCTGAATGCAGGAGGCGTTGTTGTCGTAGAGCTGAAGCTGCGGCGCCGGCTTTCCAGCGGCCTTGCAGGGTTCGGCCAGGTTCTGCACCAGCGGCACTTCGACGAAGCCGGTGTTCTCGGCGGCGGTGGTGCCGCACATCGACAGGTTGATGCCATCGATCTTCTTCGGATTGCCCTTGGCCACCAGCACGCCGTCGAACACCTTCGAGTAGGTGATGAAGTCGGCGGCCTTGGCACGCTCCTTGGTCGCATAGATGTCCGAGATCACCAGATCGGCCTGGCCGCTTTGCAGCGTGGGCAGCAAGGCGGCGAAAGCCACCGGCGCGTACTTCAGCGAGAAGCCCAGGCAACTGCCGAGCGCCTCGGCAAGGTCGATGTCGAAGCCGATGTAGCGGTTCGGGTCCTTGGGATCGAGGGCCTCGTAACCCGGCGTGTGCGGGTTGATCGCGTCGACCAGCGTCTTGCCCTTGAACTGCGGGTACTTGGCCTGCAAGGCCTGGCAAACCTTGGAGTCGGCAAGGCCGGCGGCCTGCGCGGAACCCAGATGGGCCATCCAGGCCGCAACGCCCAGAAGGGAAACGACCATCCAGTGACGCCAGCCACGGCTGGGCGAGGTCGCTTGGGAAGGATGCGCGCTGAAGCGCTCGATATTGCTCAACATGTCACGTTCTCCGGTTGTGGACAAGGGCCGATGCAAGGTGCTTTCGCCCCGGGCCTGCCTGCATGGCTTGGCAGGGTCCGGGCCATCGGCAACCCGGCACCCAGGCTTTGAAAGCATGCTAGGCAGGCGCTCCTCGCAGGGCTTGCGCTGCGGCGCACAATCTCTTGTCCAAAACCGCAGCCTGGCCGAACGCCTTGTGCGGCGCACCTCTGGAAGGCTCATCGCAGATCGCCCGAACCGCAACGGGTGACTCTTGTGCCGCTGCAACATGGCTGCTTATGATCCGGCGACACCGAGCCATCCGGCCGGCGTTGCCTTGAACCTGGACCTTCCCCATGCCACCTGTCTTTCACATGATCCCCGGCGCGCCCGACCCGGTCGCGCCCTTCAGCCATGCCGTCGAAACCGATGGCTGGGTCTTCCTCACCGGGCAGATGCCGTTCAGCGGCACCACGCTGGATTCGGCCTACCCCGAAGGCATCGAGGCGCAGACGCACCAGGTCATGAAGAATCTGGCCACGGTGCTCGAAGGCTGCGGGCTGACGCTGGCGCATGTGGTGTCGGTGCGCGTGTTCCTGCTGCATTTCGACGCCGACTACGACGCGATGAACCGCGTGTACGCCAGCTACTTTCCCGCCGGGAGGCGGCCCGCGCGGACCTGCGTCGGCGTGTCGGGGCTGGCCAAGGGCGCGCGGATCGAGATCGACATGGTGGCGCGGCGGGACTGATCTGGGCGCGACAAATCACACGCGGCCCGGCATGGCGGGGTGCGGGGCCCTATGTTCCAAACTGGTGCCTTTTGCACCAAGACTTTTGCACCAAGACACGACCGTGCTGCCGCCCCCGCGCCCCTCGCGCCAGCGTGGGGCCGAGCCAAGACCCCATGGCCTGTGGCACCGCCCCAGGCACGCTCCTTGCATAGTTGGAGCTGCACGGAATTGGTGGTTGATCGCCAATTGTTGTTTTGCGTTTGACAGGGCAGCTAGGGTTCCGGCTTCTTCGTGAAGCGTCTGGTCCGAGAGCCGCCCGGCCTCCCCTGGGGGCTCCACGGAGGGATAAAAGCCCGGGAGAAAAGCGTCGTCACCGCTTTCTTCCGTGCCCGTTCCCAACCCTCACATCCGGAGCCTCAACCATGCCGTTCGCCCGCAGAGTCGCCTTGCGCACCCTCGCAAGCCTTGCCGCCTTCGCCTCCCTCACCGTGTCGGGCGTGCAAGTCGCCCAGGCCGAGTCCACCATGAACATCGGCACCGTGGTCTGGATCGGCTACGGCCCGTTCTACGTCGCCGCGGCGAAGGGTTTCTTCAAGAAATACGGCCTCGACGCCAAGCTGCAGAACTTCAACGATCCGGCGCTGATCCCCTCGGCCATCGCCAGCAAGGCCGTCGACGGCGGCATGCTCACCTATGACCAGGTCATCGGCTCCGACGCCAAGGGCTTGCATCTCCAGGTGGTGATGCCGATCGACTACTCCAACGGCGCCGACGCTATCGTCGCCAAGACGGACATCACCAAGATCAGCCAGTTCAAGGGCCAGAAGATCGGCTACAACCCGCTGTCGCCTTCGGACTTCCTGCTGTCCTACGCGCTGTTGAAGAACGGCATGGGCGAAAAGGACATCCAATCCATCAGCATGACCCCCGAGCAGGTGCCCGCGGCGATGGCGTCGGGCGGCATCCCGATCGGCGTGACCTATGAACCCAGCCTGTCGCAGATCGTCGCCATGGGCGGCGGCAAGAAGTTCCACGTCGTGTTCTCGTCCAAGGACGCTCCGGGCCTGATCACCGACGTGCTGGTGTTCAACAAGGCCTACATCGCCGCGCATCCGAAAGAGGTCAAGGCCACCATCCGGGCCTATCTGGAAGGTTTGGCCTACATGAAGTCCAACCCGGACGATGCCGACGCCATCATCGGCAAGGCCATGGGCATTTCGGCCAAGGACGTGAAGGATCAGATGTCCGGCGTGTTCAACATTCCGCTTCCCGGCATGGTGAAGACCTTCACCAAGTCCACCGCGACCACCTCGCTCTACGGCAGCGGCCCGGTGATCGGCAAGGTGCTGATGGGCAAGAAGCAGATCAGCAGCGTTCCCCCCATCGCCGAAACCTTCGATGCCAAGTTCGTGATGGAACTCGCCAAATGACTAGGGCCTGTTCACGCTATGTCTGCATCCGCGCTGGGGGTTTGGGCGGATGCAGAGCGAGGCGCAGGCCGCGCCGTGGTGTGTTGCACCACAAGCGGACTGCAACGTGGCCATGCGCCGCCCAAACCCCCGGCCCGAAGGGTTGCCCCCAGACG
>MLJW01000608.1_pt1 | contig 13420 bp, 13 predicted proteins | sample 888231 | NCBI WGS metagenome assembly MLJW01 (sample SAMN05788063, study PRJNA343431) | mine drainage metagenome | isolation source: sample collected from the inflow into an acid mine drainage treatment plant... | place: Germany: Lusatia, lignite mining district
TCGCCAGGTCTTCAAATGATCCAGCACAATGACAAAAAACAAACCACCCATCATCGCGGGGTGGAGCAGCCCGGTAGCTCGTCAGGCTCATAACCTGAAGGCCGCAGGTTCAAATCCTGCCCCCGCAACCAAAATTCGATAGAAATATCAATGATCTAGCCGCCCTTCGGGGCGGCTTTTTCGTTTTGGGAAATCCCCTCCGGAATCATATCGGAATCACCAGGGGGCAAAGTCAGGCGTAGAAGTAGAGGCGTAACTGGCCCCAAAAGGGGGGCAAATTTCGGTGCCGATTGACAGGCTGATGATGCCCCCGCCAGCAACGTCGCTGTTGGGAAGACGGTCGCCCCCGCCGTGCGTCCGTACAAGGATGTGTTGCGCCTAGAGCGTTTCGCGATCTGACTGAATCGCAGGGGATTCACAGGCGAGGCTAATCGTGATTCACTTCCTGTGGAGGTGCCCCACGATGACACGACCTTTTTCTGTAGATCTGCGCGATCGTGTTGCGCGGTATGTTTTGGCTGGGCATTCACGCCGACAGGCGGCCAGTGTCTTCAACATCTCGGTGAGCTCGGCGGTACGCTATGTGGCGCAATATCTGGCGAGCGGGACGGTGGTGCCAAAGCGGCAAGGCGGTGATCGGCGCAGTAAATTGGGCGATCATCGGGCCTATGTGCTGCTGCGTGTTAAGCAGGTTCCAGATATTTCCCTGGCCGATCTGACCAAGGAACTGGCCGAGCGGGGCGTTCAAATCCATCTTTCCAACCTTGCCCGGTTTCTACGGGCACAGGGGCTGACCTATAAAAAAAACTTTGGTCGCCTCCGAGCAGAGGAGGCCGGATGTCCGGTTGCTACGCGAGGAGTGGATTAAGGGCCGCCAACCGCTGATGCGGCGTCAAGCCCATCGTCTGGTCTTTCTCGACGAGACCGGAACCAATACCAAAATGGCCCGTCTGCGGGGCCGCTCACCCAAAGGGACGCGGCTGAAGGCCTCTGTGCCCTTCGGACATTGGAAGACGGAAACATTCATCGCCGGGCTGCGCCATGATGGCCTGGTGGCGCCCTTTGTCATCAATTGCCCAATGAACCGGAAGATGTTCGAGGCCTATATCGAGACCCAACTGGCCCCAACCCTGGAGCCAGGCGACGTCGTGATCCTCGACAATCTCTCAGCTCATAAAAGCCCTCGGGCAGAACGGATCATCCGAGATCGTGGTGCCTTCATGCTGTTCCTACCGCCATATTCCCCCGACCTCAATCCCATCGAAATGGCCTTCTCAAAGCTCAAGGCACACCTCAGAAAAACGGCGGCAAGGACCATTCAGGACCTATGGGACGCAATCGGTCGTATCTGCGATCTCTACGAACCCGAAGAGTGCCGGAATTTCTTCAAAGCGGCTGGATATGAACCAGTGTGATCGCGAACCGCTCTAGCCCTGATTTTTCAGGACCAGGCGCTTCATCTCTATTTCATCGCCTGTTCGACGGCGACGGCGACGGCCACCGAGGCTCCGACCATGGGATTGTTGCCCATGCCGATCAATCCCATCATTTCCACATGGGCGGGGACCGAGGACGAGCCGGCGAATTGGGCGTCGGAATGCATACGGCCCATAGTGTCGGTCATGCCGTAAGAGGCCGGACCGGCGGCCATGTTGTCGGGATGCAGGGTGCGGCCGGTGCCGCCGCCCGAGGCTACCGAGAAGAAGGGTTTGCCGTTCTGCAGCCGCTCCTTCTTATAGACGCCCATCACCGGATGTTGGAAGCGGGTGGGGTTGGTGGAATTGCCGGTAATGGCCACGTCCACGTCTTCTAGATGCATGATGGCGACGCCCTCGCGGACATCGTCGGCGCCGTAGCAGCGCACGGCGGCCCGTTCACCGCTGGAATAGGCCTTGGTCTTGCTGACCGTCAGTTGGCCGCTGGCATAGTCGAACAGGGTTTCCACATGGGTGAAACCGTTGACGCGGGAAATGATCTGGGCAGCGTCCTTGCCCAGGCCGTTCAAAATCACCCGCAACGGTTTGGTGCGGGCGTTGTTGGCCGAGCGCGCCAAGCCGATGGCCCCTTCCGCCGCCGCGAAGGATTCGTGGCCGGCGCAGAAGGCAAAGCAGCCGGTCTCTTCGCGCAGCAGCCGCGAGGCCAGATTGCCGTGGCCCAGCCCGACCTGACGGTCGTCGGCCACCGAACCGGGGATGCAGAAGGCCTGCAATCCCTCGCCCAGGGTTTCGGCGATTTCGGCCGCCACGGTCTGTTTCCTGGTGATGGCCGCCGCCGCGCCGATCAGATAGGCCCAGCCGGCATTTTCAAACGCGATGGGCTGGATCGATTTCACGATCTTGCGCACGTCCAGGCCCTTGTCCTGACAGCATTGTTCCGCCGCTTCCAGCGACGCGATGCCGTGCCCGGCCAGAAAGGCGGTGATCTGGGCGATCCTGCGATCATATCCTTCGAATGTGCTCATGGCAGGCGCTCCCTATTCCTGGCGCGGGTTGATGGTCTTGACCGCTTCGGCGAAGCGGCCATAGCTGCCGGTGGCCTTGGCCAGGGCCGCGCCCGGCTCCATGCCCTTGGCGATATGGTCCATCATCACCCCCAACTGGACGAACTTGTAGCCGATGATCTCGTCATCGGCGTCCAGGGCGATTGCGGTCACGTAGCCTTCCGCCATTTCCAGATAGCGCGGGCCTTTGGCGCTGGTGCCGTACATGGTGCCGGTCACGCTGCGCAGGCCTTTGCCCAGGTCTTCCAGTCCGGCGCCGATGGGCAGGCCGCCTTCGGAAAAGGCCGTCTGGGTGCGGCCATAGGCGATCTGCAGGAAGATCTCGCGCATGGCGACATTGATGGCGTCGCACACCAGATCGGTGTTCAGGGCTTCCAGAATGGTCTTGCCGGGCAAGATCTCGGCGGCCATGGCGGCGGAATGGGTCATGCCGGTACAGCCGATGGTTTCCACCAGGGCCTCGGCGATAATGCCGTCCTTGACGTTCAGGGTCAGCTTGCAGGCGCCCTGCTGCGGGGCGCACCAGCCGACGCCGTGGGTCAGGCCCGAGATGTCCGTGACCTCTTTCACCTTGGTCCAACGGCCCTCCTGGGGAACTGGTGCTGGGCCATGATTGGGCCCTTGGGCGACCACGCACATATGCTCGATTTCATGTGTCTGGATCATCGGGGGAATGTTCCTTCTTCTAACAGTTTCCACAGCAACGGTGGTGCCGCAGTTGGTTTCTGCCGTCAGTCGTCGTGGGGATGCCTGGTAGTGCCATATTGCAAAACCTGAACCTTCTCCACCGTGACCAGAGTACTGGTAACCATGGGCTCTATTTCATTCAGAAATGATTGTATTTTTTCTTTTGTATCAATGAGCTCTATAACCACCGGCAGGTCTCCGGACAGGTCCAGGATCTTGGCAGTGTGAATGTGGTGTGATCGGCCAAACCCCAAAGGGCCCCGCAGAACGGTGGCTCCAGCCATACCCATGGCCCGGGCTTTGATGACAATGGCTTGGTAAAGAAGGTGATGGTCCGTTTTCTCCCCTTCTCCCAAGTATATCCTTAGAAGCAGGCTATTCTTCGGCAGCATGACGTTTCCTCCCTATGTTTTTGCCCGCGGGAGAACGCCTAGCCGTAGAAAAGGGGGCTGGAATTAGAAACCCGCTCTTCGGACGGCGGCGGGTTGACACGACTTCCCACCGCGGATTTGTTCCACGCGGTAGGAGTCATCAGCCTTGCGGCGGTTTAGGGAGACTCCATTCCCTTGATTTAAGCCAATGATAGGCATCTGGAGGAATGCGTCAATCGCCATTAGGTCTGAGATGGGCCTGCCAGGCATGTGTTGGTGCTCTTTTGCTGTTTGCACAAGCCGTTGACGGATGGCTGCGGTATCGGTAGCGTGGCCGGTGTCGGGGATGGAGTTCCCCTTTAAATGCTCGCCTGCTTTTGCAGAGAGCTGATGACTCCTGTCGTTGTTGATACGGCAGGAGTCCGTCCATGGCTAAAGCCACGGTTTCCTGCCGCTATGCGCAAGGAACCTCGTGGTGGCATACAGGCAAAACTTTCTTCTGAGCCAGCGCTTCGTCTCCACGTTTCCTGCACGGGAAACAAAGTGGCGTTCGTTTGTTTGCTCACCTGTTCGTCGTCAATGTCTGCGCATGTCCAGTTCCTGGATCCGCCTTGCTTATTGAACGGAAGAAAAGGGAGAACCGTCATGGATATCGCTAAAATTTCTATCGGGAATAATCCACCAAGTGATGTGAATGTCATCGTTGAGATTCCATTGCGAGGAGATCCTGTTAAATACGAAGTTTGCAAAAAATCGGGGGCAATGTTTGTCGATCGCTTCCTGCATACGGCAATGTCGTATCCAACAAATTATGGATTCATACCGCATACTTTGTCGGAAGATGGAGACCCCGTCGATGTCATGGTTGTAGCGAATCACGGTGTCGCCGTTGGCAGCGTGCTTCGAGCCCGTCCTATCGGGGTGCTGCTGATGGAAGATGAGCATGGGCCTGATGAGAAGATTTTGGCCGTGCCGCATCCCAAGCTGAACCCATTTTATAATGATGTTGCCAGCTATACGGATCTGCCCGAGACGCTGGTCAAGCAGATTGAACATTTTTTCTGCCATTATAAAGACTTGGAAGAGGGAAAATGGGTCAAGGTGACTGGTTGGGGTGGGCCAGAGGTCGCCGGTCTTAAAATTGAAGAAGCGATCAAACGAGCTTCGGGGCAGGAATAGTCGCAGTTTTAGTTGGACGCATCTTTTATGAGACGTGGGGCCTTATGGAAGGTGCGTCCAGCTGTTGTCATCTTGGAGTGGGATGATGCTACTGGATAAAATCTTGGAAACTTTGATCGTCGCCGGTGATCTAACCGTTATCTGCCCAAATGGTCTCAGTCGTCGTTACGGGGACGGCGACATTCCTAATGTCAAAAGTGCCGTTGTCCGAATCCGTAACCGCATGACCCTTCAAAAGCTGGCCGTTCATCCCTCTCTGGCCTTGGGCGAAGCCTATATGGACGGGGATCTTGTGGTGGAAGAAGGAGGGCTGTTCAATTTCTTGTCTCTTTGCCTTTACAACATAGGCAGGGCCAGGAGATCGGGCCGATTGGGTTGGCCGGACCATGTCAGCCGTCTGTTTCGCCATCGGCTGATGCATAATCCATTGAGCCGGTCGCAGCGCAATGTCGCGCATCATTATGATCTGTCGGGGCAGCTTTATCAGCTGTTTCTGGACGATGATCTCCAATATTCCTGCGCCTATTTTGCCCATCCGGGGATGTCTCTTGAAGAGGCGCAAAACGCTAAAAAGCGCCATTTGGCTGAAAAACTGCTGCTTCAACCAGGGATGCGTGTTCTGGATATCGGCTCAGGTTGGGGAGGGATGGCCTTGTTCCTGGCGCGTCATTATGGCGTTCGGGTCACTGGAGTAACCTTGTCGGAGGAGCAACTGAAGACGGCGCGCCAACGGGTTGAGGCAGAAGGCTTGACGGATTCAGTGTCATTTGAATTGCGAGACTACCGCCATGTTGAAGGGCGGTTTGACCGCATCATTTCGGTCGGCATGTTCGAACATGTCGGAGTTGGTCACTATCCCGAGTTTTTCCGGCAGATACGGCGGCTTCTGGTCGAGGACGGCGTGGCCATGCTTCATTCCATTGGCCGTTCCGATGGTCCTGGCATCACAAACGCCTGGATTCGCAAGTATATTTTTCCGGGAGGATATATCCCTTCTTTGTCGGAGGTTTTGCCTCATGTGGAAAATGCGGGGATTGTTCTCACCGATATGGAAATTTTACGCATTCATTATGCGTTGACGTTAAAGGAGTGGCGTAAGCGTTTTATATCTCAATGGGATAAGGTTCGTGATCTCTATGACGAGACATTTTGTCGCATGTGGGATTTCTATTTGGCCTGCTGTGAGGCCTCATTTCTCTACGATAATCTGATGGTCTTTCAAGTGCAGTTGGCAAAATCGATCGAAAGCGTGCCTTTGACGCGGAGTTACATCACAAGCTGAGTTGGCTTGTTGGGTGGCATTGCGTCGTTTCACGTGGGGCTTGCCAGTAGGGCGGCAATCTCATCAGCAGTCGCGATTGCAACGTCGACAATCTCCGGATCGTACAGACTGCCTCGATGGCGCATGATTTCGTCGATTGCGGGAACAAGTCCTAAAGCAGGGCGATAGGGCCTGTGTGTGGCCATTGATTCGATGACGTCTGCAACACCAACCAAGCGTGCTCCGAAAGGGATCGCCTCGCTTTTGTGGCCGAACGGATAACCCGAACCATCCAGCCGCTCATGGTGAAAGAGAACAATATCCTTGATGGCGGGGCAGACGCCACGGAACTGATTGACGATCTCCCAGCCGATACGAGCGTGGCCGCGGACCAGGGACATCTCTTCGGTGCTGAGTTGAGATGGTTTGATCAAGACCTCAAGAGGGATGCCGATCTTACCAATGTCGTGCAACTGAGCACCGACGGAGATGACGCCGACGGTGTCTTGGTCCAGACCAAGCTTATTTGCCAGCAGAACGGCAAGCCGGGCGACGGTTTCCATGTGCTCGGTCGAATAAGGGTCGCGATAGGCTATGGCTCGCAACAGCGCATGCGAAATTCCATCCAACTGCCATTCCGGGTTCCGACGCCTTTCGCGAGTTGGGGCAGAATTTTGAAGCCGCCGGAAACGGTCGAAAAGCGTGCGAATGGTCGATTTCGATATGCCGTCCCGTTTCATGAGCTGGCACACAACGGAATCTTTAAAAAGATCATCAGTCGTCACGATGAATCCTCGTCGCTGTTCCCACGCATGTGGCGTGCGCGAAGGATCGCGGAGGGTCGTCGTCGGTGCCGGGGGGGGGGTAAGGGGGGGCACCGGGCGATAAACATCCCACCGCGAATCCTTCGCGCGGTAGGAGTCATCAGCCCGATGGGGAGGCGGGCGGTTATGGGAAACTCCATTCCCTGCCCAAAAAGTAGGCTGGCATTGTTTTTCCGTCAATTGGTATTTCCCCGGCTCGATGGTCAGGGGTTCTATCCGTGCGTATCTCGATTCGTTGACCTCCTGGATGGTTACGGGTTATGAAAAACATATTGGGGATGGAGTCCCCCCTTAACCGCCATATCTGGCTGATGACTCCTACCGTTGGGCAGCGGTAGGGGGAATCCGTCTGCCATTGGCTTACTGTTTTCGCCGGATTTGGTGAAACGAGGTTGAGGATTGGTTCTATGCCCGAATACAGTTCCCGTACGTCTACCCACGGCCGCAACATGGCCGGAGCCCGTGGCCTGTGGCGCGCTACAGGCATGAAGGAGGAGGACTTCGGCAAGCCGATCATCGCCGTCGTCAATTCTTTTACCCAGTTCGTGCCCGGCCATGTGCATCTGAAAGACCTGGGCCAGTTGGTCGCGCGCGAGATCGATAAGGCTGGCGGCGTCGCCAAGGAATTCAACACCATCGCCATCGACGACGGCATCGCCATGGGCCATGCCGGCATGCTCTACTCGCTGCCGTCGCGCGAGGTGATCGCCGATTCCGTCGAATATATGGTCAACGCCCATTGCGCCGACGCCCTGGTCTGTATTTCCAACTGCGACAAGATCACGCCCGGCATGCTGATGGCGGCGCTGCGCCTGAATATCCCGGCGGTGTTCGTCTCGGGTGGCCCGATGGAGGCCGGCAAGGTTAAGCTCGAGGACGGCACAACCCGCGCCGTCGATCTCATCGACGCCATGATCGCCGCCGCCGATGACCATGTCAGTGATGCTGATGTCACCGCCTACGAGCGGTCTTCCTGCCCCACCTGCGGGTCCTGCTCGGGCATGTTCACCGCCAACTCCATGAACTGCCTGACCGAGGCGCTGGGATTGTCGCTGCCGGGCAACGGCTCTTTGGTCGCCACCCATGTCGCGAGGAAGGACTTATTTCTGGCTGCGGGACGCTTGGTGATGGAACTGAGCAAACGGTATTACGAGAAGGGTGATGCTTCGGTGCTGCCACGCTCGATCGCCACGTTCGAAGCTTTCGAAAACGCCATGACCCTGGACATCGCTATGGGGGGGGCCACCAACACGGTGCTGCATCTGCTGGCCGCTGCCAACGAGGCGGGAGTGACGTTCACCATGGCGGATATCGACCGTCTGAGCCGCCGGGTCCCAAATTTGTGCAAGGTGGCTCCTAGTCGCCCAGATGTCCATCTTGAGGATGTTCACCGCGCCGGTGGTATCTTCGGTATCCTCGGCGAGCTTGATTGGAGTGGCTTGATCAATCGCGGCGTCAGAGTCGTGCATGCACCGACCTTGGGACAAGCTATCGACCAATGGGACATTCGTCGTAGCCATGATGCCAAGGTGATTTCTTTGTTCGAGGCGGCCCCCGGTGGTGTGCGCAGTATTGAAGCCTTCAGCCAGTCAGCTCGTTATGCCTATCTGGATCGAGATCGCAGCAAAGGTGTTATCCGCGATCTGGAGCATGCTTACAGCAAAGATGGCGGTCTGGCGGTGCTGTTCGGCAACATCGCTGTCGATGGCTGCATCGTCAAAACCGCTGGCGTCGACGCCGCCAATCTGGTGTTCTCGGGCCCCGCGGTGATCTGCGAAAGCCAGGAAGAGGCCGTGGCCAAGATCCTGGAGGGCGAGGTCAAGGAAGGCGACGTGGTCATCGTCTGCTATGAAGGCCCCAAGGGCGGCCCCGGCATGCAGGAGATGCTGTATCCCACCAGTTATCTGAAAAGCCGCGGCCTGGGCAAGGTCTGCGCTCTGATCACCGATGGCCGTTTCTCGGGCGGTACTTCGGGGTTGTCCATTGGCCATGTCTCGCCGGAAGCCGCCGAGGGCGGCGCCATCGGTCTGGTGGAAAGTGGCGACGTCATCGACATCGACATTCCCAACCGCAAGATCGCCGTTAGACTTTCCGACGACGAACTGGCCCGCCGCCGCGCCGCCATGGAGGCCAAGGGCGACGACGCCTGGGTGCCGGTGGGCCGTAACCGCAAGGTTTCGCCGGCCCTGCGCGCCTATGCCGCCATGACCACCAGCGCCGCTAGGGGGGCCGTTCGCGACGTCTCGCAACTGGAACGTCGATGATGGATGAAATGGAGCCGTGGGAACAGGCCGACCCGGCTATTTTGCGGTCTATTGAGTATGTTCTGACGGACGTCGATGACACTCTGACGACGGATGGCCGGTTGTTCGGTATGACGATCGATGCCTTGGACCGTCTGCATGCCGCAGGTGTCCGGATTATTCCCGTCACAGCGGCCTCGGCCGGGTGGTGCAACCTGATGATCCATATGTTGCCCATCGATGCCGTTATCGCTGAAAACGGTGGGCTCTATTTTTTTCGTGCTGCCGACGGGAGCATCCGTAAGCACGGGTGGGCGGAAGATGGACATAGGCAATCGATAGAGGCTCTGCGTCGCCACCTGATGGAGGTCTTTCCGGCTTTGGAGTTGGCCGACGATATGCCGTATCGCGAGACGTCCCTGGCGTTTCGACGGGGGGGTGAAGATATTGATCAGGCAGTCGTAGACTTGACGCACCGCCTGGGGGCGAAGGCGACGGTTAATTCGCTTTGGATCATTTGTTGGATTGCCAATTACGATAAACTCGTCATGGCTTACCGCATGTTTGAAGAGCTATACGGGATTGAATCTGCACAACTGAAGGAGCGCATTCTGTACGTCGGCGATAGCCAGAACGATGAGCCGATGTTCAATTTCTTCCATCATGCAGTGGGGGTCGCCTCGGTGGTCGAACATCCTTTACGCCATTGGCCCCGGTGGGTCTGCAAGAGCCGGGGAGGTGGAGGATTTATCGAGGTAGCCGAGCGGCTGTTGGAAGCGCGTTAAACAATCTCCGTGGTTGACGCCCAGGGAAGCGAGCCTTACCCTGTAGATGAATGGGGATGGAGTCCCCCGAAACCGTCCTTTTAGGACTGATGACTCCTGCCACGGTGCCCTGTGGCGGGAGTCTGCATTCGATGCCGTCATTGCGATGGGTCGATCGCTTCCCCCGGCTGCCGGATGTCACGTTTTTGACCGGGGGGGTATATGGGTCTACTCTGGAAAAACTCGTTTTCTGATCTGTCCGACCGCTACGAAGTGGTGGGGCGGCGCTGATGGTGGTTTCCGAACCCTCACTGTCGCTAGGGGACGTTTTGGATCAGGCCAAGGCGGTGTTGACCTCTACCGAGATGCCTCTGCCCAGCTTGATGCGCGTGAACGATCTGCGAGCCCGGCTGGCCGAGAACCGTCTTCATGTTGCGGTGCTTGGGCAGTTTAAGCGCGGCAAGAGCAGTTTTCTGAATGCCTTGCTGGGAGCCGACGTGTTGCCAACGGCGGTACTGCCGCTGACATCGATCCCGGTCTTTCTGTCAGCGGCCAAAACTCCATCGCTTTTCGTGCACTACAGCAGCGGTGCAGAAGAGCGTACCGAGGGATTGGCGGTCGAAGCATTTCGCGAACGGCTTCACGCTGTTGCGACGGAGGAGGCCAACCCGCATAATCGCCTGGGAGTGGTGAAGATCGAGGTGGGTTTTGCCGCTCCACTGCTGGCCGACGGCGTGGTGCTGATCGACACGCCCGGCATCGGCTCGACCCACCACCATAATACGGACACCACACTACAGGTTCTGCCGCAATGCGATGTCGGCTTGTTTGTGTTGTCTCCCGATCCGCCTGTTACCGAAACCGAGATCGCTTTTCTTTCTGAAGTTTGCAGCCATGTGCCGCGTCTGGTTTTTGTCTTGAATAAGATCGATATCCTGACGGAAGAAGAGCGCGTCAAAGTGACGTCTTTTTTGACCGAAGTATTGCGCGATCATTTGGCGGAAAAGGTATCACCTGAGATTTATTCGCTATCAGCCCGGCAAGCGTCGTTGGCACAGAGTCAGGGCGACGAGTTGGGATTGGTAAAAAGCAGTCTACCGTCGTTCGTGGCGGATGTCATCGTTCCGTTGGCTGCGCAAAAAGCGGAATTGCTGGATTTAGCTCTGACAGGCCGGATGAGGGCGGTCTTGGCGGCAGCGCGTCTTGATATCGATCTGGCGGTCAGAGCCCAGAAAATGCCGTTGCAGCAGCTGGGGGATTGCCTGTCCAGTTTTCAGCGGCTGCTGCCACGATTCGAAGTTCAGCGACAAACGGCTCAGGATTTACTCGCTGGAGATCGTAAACGCGTTCTGGCGACTCTCGAGGACGCAGCAGAGAAACTGCGACGTCGCGCAAATGACTATCTTGCCAATGTCATCGAAGTAGCCTTCGCGTCATCTGCCGAGAACCCGGAGGTGGCGGCTCGGCAAATGCTGGGCGCGGCCATTCTCGATTTTTTCGACCGGGAATTAGAGGGGCTGTCTCAGTCCTTCACAACAGACATCCGGGATATGTTCATTCCCCATCAAAAGAGGGCCGCGGCCCTGGTTGAGGCGGTCATTAAAGCTGCGACCGATTTGCTGGAGATATCCTGGCATATGGAGGCAGATGGGATCACTTTCGATTTGTCGCGCCAGCCATATTGGGTGACTCAAGAAATGGTGGGAAACTTGAGTCCGCTCAGTGCCGGTTTCTTTGATCGAATGCTTCCTCGTTCAGTACGATTGACGAGATCCCGCCGCCGCCTGCTGGCGGATGCCAGCGTACTGGTGACGCGCAATGTTGAAAATTTGCGTTGGGCGACGTTGCAAAATGTCGAAACGAGTTTCCGTCGTTTCGCTCAGGATCTCGATCAAGGGTTGGTGGAGGCCATCGAGATCACACACGGCGCTATCGCTCGCATCTATTCCCGACGAGAAGCTGCTGTCGACCAAGTCGATCCCATGTTGGAACGATTATCCGTCGTTGCGACTCGTCTAAGGACTTTGGAAGAGCGCGCCACCGAGTTGGCGGATGTCGCCATGAGACACGTGACTTTGAAAGGGTAGGCCATATGAGGGGCAATCAATTACCGCATCTCTGGCAAGCCTTGTACTCGCGGTACGCCTCTGGGCAGAGTCGAGAACGCTGGGAATTGGATGGCGTGATCTGGTCGAGGCAACGTCATGTCTATTGGAGTGATGTCTATTCTTTCCGATTGGAATTTCACACATTGACGAATCAACGGTCGAAGTTGTGGCAGCTATTGGTGGTCAAGGAACTTTATTGGGGACAGGACCGTCAGGTGTCATTGAAGGATCGGACCTGGCACAAGGTGCAAACCGGCAACGTGGCGGACGTTCTGGAATGGCTAGTTGCGAACCTGCCTGAGGAGCAAGGTCAATGATGAAGGCACTCGGCTTGTTCAGCAACGGTTCCACCATGCATCGGGCGATGCAATTCGTTCTGCTGATCGGCATCTTGAGTTTCTTTGCCGATTTCACCTATGAGGGCGCTCGTAGCGTGACCGGGCCCTATCTGGCGTCTCTGGGGGCCGATGCGGTCGTTATTGCGGTGGTCAGCGGGTTGGGTGAACTGCTGGGATATGGGCTCCGGCTGTTGTCTGGGCGGATGGCCGACAAGACGGGACGATATTGGCCCATCATCATTGTCGGCTATGGAGTGCAGATGGCTTCCGTGCCGGCATTGGCGTTGACAGGAAACTGGCTAGCCGCCGCTTCGCTGATCATTCTCGAACGGGTGGGCAAGGCGTTGCGCAACCCTCCCCGCGACGTGATGCTGTCCTGTGCGGCGAAGCAAGTTGGAGGATATGGCTGGGTCTTCGGCCTGCATGAGGCGCTCGACCAGTTCGGAGCGCTTTTTGGCCCCCTGGTGGTGGCTGGTGTTCTGGCTCATGAGGGAAGCTACCGTCAGGCTTTCGCGGTATTACTGATTCCCGCCGTGATCAATGTTTCGCTGGTCTTATGGGCGCGTCATCTTTACCCCAAGCCTCAAGACATGGCGGACGAGACCTTCTCTGTCGGCGATGACCGGAAATTGCTGACCGTTTTCTGGATTTATTTGGCCGGCGCAGCTTTAGTGGCTGCGGGCTTCGCAGATTATCCTCTGATTGCGTTCCATTTCAGCCAGACCGGAGTGTTGGCTGGTGATCGGATCGCTTTGTTCTATGCCGTTGCTATGGCGGTCAGCGGATCGGGATCGTTGTTGTTCGGGCGGTTGTTTGATCGTTTCGGTTTCCCGGTTTTGATCGTGTTGACGATGCTGTCCGCCGCTTTTGCTCCCTTGGTTTTCTGGGGGGGATTCTGGTCAGCTCTGCTTGGCGCGGCGATTTGGGGGCTTGGTATGGGCGTCCATGAATCCATCATTCCGGCGGCTGTGGCGCCGATGGTTCCGGTTGCCCGCCGTGCTTCGGCATACGGTCTATTAGAGCCGGCCGGGTTTGTTTGGACAGGAATCGGCGAAAGATAAGTGGATCCTCTGCCGATTGTTTTCCCGAGGTGCCGATTTCTCAGCGTCACGCCGGGAGCCCGTAGGGCGACCAGAGTGACGCTG
>MLJW01000609.1_pt1 | contig 13418 bp, 14 predicted proteins | sample 888231 | NCBI WGS metagenome assembly MLJW01 (sample SAMN05788063, study PRJNA343431) | mine drainage metagenome | isolation source: sample collected from the inflow into an acid mine drainage treatment plant... | place: Germany: Lusatia, lignite mining district
AACCAGTTTTCGGCCGACGGCGGCGCCGGGTTGGGCTGCGTTGCCCAGTAGTTGATCGTCGCGTAGTTCCAAGGCACCGGCGCGAACACGACGACGTTGCCCGGCGCGTCGAGGTGGGCGCGGATCAGCGGGTCGTGGTATCGCGCCGGGCTGCGGAAGTCGCCGCCGAAAGTCGCGTCCGCGTAGTCGTGCAGCAGCGGCCAGTAGTCGTGGCCGGCGTAACGTACGAACAGCGGCCGGTCGGTGCACAGCACAGGCGCAGCCAGCGACAGCGCGAACAGCACGCCGAACAGCCACAGGCTCCAGTAGCCCAGCCGCCGGCGCCGGAAGCGCGCCCAAGCCACCGCCGTCGGCGACTGCGCCGCGGGCGTCGGGACGGCGTCGCTCACGACAGGCTCTCGAACTGCACGCGCGGGTCGACCCAGACGTAGCACAGGTCGGAGACGAGCTTGGTCAGCAGCCCGATCAGCGTGAACAGATACAGGGTTCCCATCACCACCGGATAGTCGCGCCGCACCAGCGATTCGTACGACAGCAGGCCGAGGCCGGGAAGCGAGAACAGCGTCTCGATCAACAGCGAGCCGCTGAAGAAGGCGCCGATGAACGCCGCCGGAAAGCCGGTGACCAGCGGAATCAGCGCATTGCGCAGCACGTGGTGCCACAGCACGCGTCGCTCGCCGGCACCCTTGGCGCGCGCGACGAGCACGTACTGCTTGTGCATTTCCTCGAGCAAGGCGTTCTTCGTCAGCATCGTGATCACCGCGAAGCTGCCGGCGACCATGGCCAGCACCGGCAAGGTGACGTGCCATAGATAGTCGGTCACCTGGTGCCAAGGCGTGAACGTGCTCCAGCCGTCCGAAGTCAGCCCGCGCAGCGGAAACCACTGCCAGAAACTGCCGCCGGCGAACAGCACCAGCAGCGCGACACCGAGCACGAAGCCGGGAATCGCGTAGCCGACCAACACCGCGACGCTGCTGGCGACGTCGAAGCGCGTGCCGTCGCGCACCGCCTTCGCGATGCCCAGCGGGATCGAGATCAGGTAGGTCAGCAGGAAATTCCACAGCCCCAGGCTGATCGACACCGGCATGCGTTCGCGGATCAGCCGCCAGACGCTCTCGTGGTAGTAATAGCTCTGACCGAGGTCGAAGCGCGCGAAGCGGCTCAGCATCAGCCAGAAGCGTTGCGCCGGCGGCTTGTCGAAGCCGTACAGCTTGCGGATCTCGGCCAGTTGGGTCGGGCTGATGCCCTGGCGGCCGCGGTAGGCCAGCCCGCCGGCGGCCTCGGCGCGGTGGCTGCGCAGCTGCGCGACCATCTGCTCGACCGGCCCGCCGGGGACGAACTGGATCACGACGAAAGTCAGCAGCACGACTCCGAACAACGTCGGGATCATCAGCGCCAGCCGCTTGGCGATGTACAGACCCAGGTTCACGATTCGCCCTCCTGCCACCAGCACGCCGCGGCCCAGGACTGCGGTTCGTAGTACAGCGGCAGGCGCTGCGGCATGCCGAAACGATGCGCGCGCCAGGCGACGCGATGGGCCGCCGCGTACCAGTGCGGCACCGAATACCAGCCGCACACCAGCACGCGGTCGAGCGCGTGGCAGGCCGCGCGCAGCGCCTCGTCGGTGCGCGCGCTCAGCACCGCGCCGATCAGCGCGTCGATCGCCGGCTCGTGCACGCCCCACAGATTGTCCGAGCCGTCCTGCAGCGCGGCGGCCGAGCCGAACAGGTCGACCAGCTCGTTGCCCGGACTCGGGCTGCCCGCATACCCCGTCGTCGTCATGTCGAAATCGAACACCTCGAGCCGCTGCTGATACACCGCGAAATCGACCTGGCGGTAGATCAGCCTGATGCCGAGGATGTCCAGCGCGCGCGCGTACGGCGCGATCACCGGCGCCAGCGAGCCCTGGCTTTCGAGGTACTCGAAGATGAAGGCGTCGCCGCGCGCATTGCGCAAGGCGCCGTCGCGGTAGTGCCAGCCGGCCTCGCGCAGCAGCGCACGCGCGGCCAGCAGATTCGCGCGCAGGCTGCCCGGCGGCGCGGTCGACGGCAGCGTCGGCAGCTCGCCGAACACCGCCGCCGGCAGTTGTCCGCGCCACGGTTCGAGCAGCGCCAGCTCAGCCCCCGAGGCGCTGCCGCTGGCCGCGTAGGGGCTGTTGGCGAAATAGCCGTGAATGCGTTTGTACTGGCCGTAGAACAGCATGCGGTTGAGCCACTGGAAGTCCAGCGCCAGCGCCAGCGCGTGGCGAACGCGTACGTCGTGAAAAAGCGGCCGGCGCAAGTTCATCACGAAACCCTGGAAGCCGGCCGGGTTGTGGTTGGGCAGCTCGCGCTTGACCAGTTCGCCGTCGTCAAAACCACCGCCGCGGTACTGGCGCACCCATTCGCGCGCGACGAAGGCCTGGATCAGGTCGAACTCGCCGGCCTTGAACGCCTCCAGCTGCGCGGTGCCGTCACGGTACAGCTTGTAGCCGATGCGCGCGAAGTTGTACTGACCGCGCCGGCTAGGCAGCTGCCAGCCCCAGTAGTCGGCGCGGCGCGCGTAGACGATGTCGCGCTGACCGCGCTGGCGCTCGATGCGGTACGGGCCGGAAGCCAGCGGTGGCTGCCCGACGAGTTGCGCCAGCGCCGCGCCGCCGCCCCAGCGCGGCGAGAACACCGGCAGCCCGGCGGCGATCAGCGGCAGCTCGCGGTCGGCGCGACGGAACGTGAAATGCACCAGCCGCGGCCCCAGCGCGCGCGCCGCGACGAGGTCGGCGTACTGCGCGCGCACCGACGGCGCCGCGCCGTCGCCGCTGAGCGCGGCGAAACTGTGGCACACCGCGGCGGCGTCGACCGCGCTGCCATCGGCGAAACGCGCCAGCGGATGCAGCCAGAAGCGCACTCCCATGCGGTCGGCGTCGACCTCCATGCGCTCGGCGAGCAGGCCGTAGACGCTGTTGGGCTCGTCCCAGCTCGGCGTCATCAGCGTCTCGAACACCAGGCTCACCAGTCCTGGCGGCGCGGTGCCGCGCAGCGTGAACGGGTTGAGCTTGTCGAAACTGGCGTTGCGCGTCGCCGGCGTCAGCCACAGCGTGCCGCCGACCGGCGCTTGCGGGTTGACGTAATCGAAATGGCTGAATCCGGCCGCGTACTTCGGGCGGCCGAACAGGGCGAAGCCGCCAGCCGGCTCGCGCCATGGCACGAGCACCGCAGCCTGCAACAGGCCGCGGCGCGTGAGGCGGGGGCTCGGCACCATGCGAGAATTCTGCAACAAGCGCGAGCGCGTTGCGCGCGCGACTCGACACGCCGTCAACCGGCCACAGCAAAGGAACGAGCAAACCATGGGCTTTCTCACAGGCAAACGCATCCTGATCACCGGACTGCTGTCCAACCGTTCGATCGCCTACGGCATCGCGCAAGCCTGCCGGCGCGAAGGCGCCGAGCTGGCGTTCACCTACGTCGGCGAGCGTTTCGAGGAGCGCATCAAGGGCTTCGCCGCCGAGTTTGACTCGACCTTGACCTTCCCCTGCGACGTCGCCGACGACGCGCAGATCGACGGACTGTTCGCCGCGCTGGCCGGCCACTGGCCGCAGCTCGACGGCCTGGTGCACTCGATCGGCTTCGCGCCGCGCGAAGCGATCGCCGGCGACTTCCTCGACGGTCTCAGCCGCGACAACTTCCGCATCGCGCACGACATCTCGGCCTATTCGTTCCCGGCGTTGGCCAAGGCCGCGCTGCCGCTGCTGCAGGCCAGCGTGGCCGCCGGCGGCATGCCGTCGCTGCTGACCATGACCTATCTGGGCGCCGAGCGCGTGGTGCCGAACTACAACACGATGGGCGTGGCCAAGGCCGCGCTCGAAGCCAGCGTGCGCTACCTGGCCGAAGCGCTGGGGCCGCGCGGCATGCGCGTCAACGGCGTCAGCGCCGGGCCGATCAAGACGCTGGCCGCATCGGGCATCGCCGACTTCGGCAAGATGCTCAAGTTCAACGAGGCAAGCACGCCGCTGCGCCGCAACGTGACCATCGAGCAGGTCGGCGACGCCAGCGCCTTCCTGCTGTCGGACCTGGCCGCCGGCATCACGGCCGAAGTGCTGCACGTCGACAGCGGCATGCATGCGGTCGTCGGCGGCCTTGCTGCGGCGCTTTGACTAAAAATCCTCGCGCGGGGGTGTTGACAGAATCTCTGGAAGGTATAGAATTTCAGTTTTCGCGGGAATAGCTCAGTTGGTAGAGCGCAACCTTGCCAAGGTTGAGGTCGCGAGTTCGAGACTCGTTTCCCGCTCCAGATTTTCCACGGTCGCCGGATTCTTGCCAGGCGACTGCGGACGGCGAAAAAAGGGAAGCCCGTTCTTCCCTTTTTTTTCGACGGTGCTTTACGGCGGTATTTGCCGATATATGCCAACACGCAGCAAGCCAGGCGCTGATGCTGCTATGGTTCGGTACCGACGGCGCGGTAGCAAAGCGGCTATGCAGAGGACTGCAAATCCTTCCAGGTGGGTTCGACTCCCGCCCGCGCCTCCAAATCCCTCCATGTCCTTGACCGATCGATCGATGCGACGCCTGACGTCGACCTCGCTGCGGCTGGTCTGCGCCGCACTGGCGCTGAGTGCGCTCGGCGGCTGTGGTGTGCTCGCGTTGCCCTGCCGCGTCGCCTCGGCCGCGTTGAAGGCAGTGCCGGTGGTTGGCCACGTCGCCGCGGTTCCGACCGACGTCTGCGCCAAGGTCATCGACCCCTGAGTTGAGTCCCTGCCGCGTCACGCTGGCAACAGTTTGCGCACCACTTCGGCTTCGGCACGCCACAGCACGCGTGCCAGCGGCAGCGTCGATTCGCCCAGCGTCGAATCGCGCAATGCGCTGCCCAGTCGCGTCAGCGCGTCGCTGATCTGCCACTGCTCGGCGCTGGCGCCATACACGCGCTCGCTCAGGCGCGACAATTCGACGATGAAGCCGCAGCTGTACGGCCGCTGCAGCTGCGGCGCTTGCACGCCGACCGCGCGCAACACGCCGACCCAGCCGACGTTGTGCGTGAGCCCGGCCAGGTAGGCGTCGAAGGCATCGACCCCGCACCTCGGTGCCTGCATGTAGCACAGCAGGCTTTTCGCCAGCGCCAAGCGTGCCAGCTTCGGCGCCGCCTGCGCCAGCAAAGCGTCGCGTCGCGCGTCATAAAGCGGCCGCATCACGCTGGCGCCGGCCACGCGCAGCAGGCCGTCGACCCCCAGCCGCAGCACGGCCTGCTCGAGGTCGGCCACCGGCGTGCCATGCTGCATCCGCGCCGAATTGGCCCGGCGCACGATGTCGGCCACGAGTTGCGGGTCGCCTCGAACCAGCGCCGACGCCTCGCGCAGCGACGGCTCTTCACCGCGCAGGCACGCCAGCAGTCGCGGCAGCATCGACGGCGGGCGCGGCACCCAGTGCGCCAGCGACTGCCCCGAATCGAGCAGTGCGTGGATCCAGTCAAGAAAAGCGCCTTCATGCCGCTGCCGCGGTGCGTCGTTGCCGTCATCGCAGCGTTCACCGGTCAGGCGTTGGTAAAGCTCGACCGCATCGGGCGGCGCCAGCGCCGCTTCTGGCGCCATGCGATCGGCATCGGCGGCCGGGGCCTCGTCGAGCGGCGTGCGCGCGAGCGACCGCGGCCGGCTCGCCGGCTCGCCTGACAGCCAGCGGCGCAACGCCGATCGAAACGACATACGCATCGATGCAGGGCCTCGAGGAATGAACACGCCCACCACGCGCCATCGGGTCGCGCGGCCATTCCCATGATGCTATGCGGGTCAACGCGTTCGCGGGTGCCGCCCTCACCCCCGGATTCGCGGGTATCGCCGGCGCTGGCAGCGGCCTTAGCCCTGAGGCGCATCGGCTAGGATGGCGGCCGGCCCGGATGGCGAAATCGGTAGACGCAGCGGACTTAAAATCCGCCGACCCTAATCAGGTCGTGGGGGTTCGATTCCCCCTCCGGGCACCAGAAATCATTTTATAAACAACAGCTTAAGAACACGGCGCACCCAGACCAAGAACCCCGCGAGCCCTAGCCGGAACATCGTGTAGGCACTGTGTTCAGCGGATTCCAGTCTCCGAACTTTTCGTTGAGGTATGGCTCAAGCAGCCGAGCGGCAAGCCCATAGGTCAGTATCGTGCCGGCGTCGAGCGGGGTATCGCGATCATCCATGCGCGCTCCTTCTGCGCACCTTCATTCAGGGGCGCCAGGCAGGCGGGTGAAGGTTCCCGCTTTTCCCGCCGTCGCGGTAGCCTGGCGCGAACCGTCACGCCTCGATGCGCACCACAGCACGGCCGCCAACGGCCTGGGCGTAGCGCTGCACCGTGCGCAGCGACGGCGGCCGCCTGCCGCTTTCCAGGCGCGCGACCACGCTCTGGGTCGTACCCATGCGCTGCGCGATCTCGGCTTGCGACAGGCCGGCGCACGCCCGCGCCGCGATCATGTCGTGCGCGATCGCGAAACCGTCGGCGAGCGCGTCGTACTCGGCCTTGACCGCCGGCTCGGCCAGCAGCTCGGTCTTCATTTGTTTCAGCGTCTTCATCGCGCGCCCTCGGAACACCTGCTCACCATCAGGCTGCAGCGTGCTCCGGCTCTACCGGCGCTCGCTTGACCTTCGCGGGGGCTCCGGCCCGGCGGGCCTGCCACAGATCGTAGGCAGTCTGCTGCGCCAGCCAGACGTCAGCTCGGCCGCCGCGGTCGACACCGAGCCACTGCTCGATGCGCAGCGCCATCTCGGTGGAAATCGCCCCACGCCCGTTGAGTACGCGCGACAGCGCCTGGCGGCCGACGCCGAGTTGCTCGGCCGCATCGGTGACCGTCAGCCCGAGCGCGGGCAGCACGTCGTCACGCAGCGTCAGCCCCGGGTGGGGCGGGTTGTGCATCTTGCTCATCCGTTTTCTCCAATCCCTCGTCGTCAGTGGTAGTCCTGGTAATCCACCAGGATCGCGTCCTCACCGTCGAAGGTGAAGGTCACGCGCCAGTTGCCATTGACCCAGACCGACCAGTGGTCACTCAGGTCCCCGCTGAGCTTGTGCAGCTTCCAGCCCGGCACGTCCATGTCCTTGGCCGACTTGGACAGATCGAGCCTGATCAACTGGCGCTGCAGCTTCGCGGCGTGCGCGGCGTTGATCCCTGCCTTACTGCCGCCCTCGAAGAACGCCTGCAGGCCCTTGTGGCGAAACGTCTTGATCATGACTCAATTGTAGCGTGTCGCGCGACGCGCGACAAACGATCCGCGGGCAGATTCCAGGAATTGCGCCGCATCACGCCGCCGCGCCGTGGATCGGCGTCACGTTGTCGGCGGGGACGGTGTTGAGCAGGTCGAGCAGCGCCTGCAGCGCCGCGCGCTTCTCGGGCATGTAGTCGTGGTCGTCGTAGTGCCGATCCTGCACGCCGCCCAGACCGTGGCTCTGGAGCTGGGCGCGCACCTCGCGGCCGATGCCCAGCGATGCCAGGGCCGTCTCGACGCCGGAGCGCAGGCGCTTGGGCTCGAAGCCCTCAATCTGGTCGCCGACGGCCTCGACCTCGAGCTGGTAGAACGCCGCCGGCGACATCACCCGCTTGCCGATGGTGAACACCGCCGGTGAACCCGTGAAGGCGCCCAGCGCGGTCCGGGCATCATCGAGCAGCGGCACCGCGTGCCGGCGCGCCTCGGCGCGGCGCCCTTTGCCGTCCCGCAGCACGATGTACGGGGCGTGGACGTCCTCGCGCTGCAGCCGCAGCAGCTGCGCGATCCGCTGGCCACCGGTCAGGAGATGCAGCTTCATCAGCGCGCCGGTCGCGCCCTCGGTCGCCTTGGCGATCGCCCAGAAGGTGCGCAGCTCGGCGATGGTCAACGGTCGCTTGTCGGCGCGCGCCGGCGTGGCGCGGATCGTGGCCAGCGGGTTGGCCGTGACGTTGAACGCCTCGAACTTCACGGGGACATTCGGATCGGTGGCCGCCATCATGGCCGTGCGGAACGCCGCGTGTGCGTAGCTGCGCACCTTGCCAGGTTCGCGCACCTTGCCGGCCTCGTGAAGCTTGCGCAGGCCGGTGACGAAGTCCGCGGCGATCGCGGCGTGCGCCGGCTTCGCCGCCAGTGTCTCGTTCGCGGCGAGGAAGCGCTTCAGCGTCAACTCGGCGTCGCGCGCGTCGACCTTCTCGCGCTGCTTGAGCAGGTCGGTGTACGCCGTGAACAGCGCCTCGACCGTATGGGTCTTCAACGATTCCGCCGCGGCCTTGCGCCTACTCTTCTCGGCATCCTCCTCACGGCGCTGCTCGGCCGGATTGATGCCCTGATCGATCAGCACCATCAACGCAGCTGCACGCTGGCGCGCTCCCTCGCGCTTACGCACCTCGCCAGTTACACGGTCCAGCAGCTCATCCGATTCGAGCGGCCAGACGGCAGGGCTGCCGATGGTCACGCGTACGGTTCGCCCCTTCAAACGCGATTCGAAGATGTAGGCGCGCGCGCCGGCCGCAGTGACCCGCAGCCCGAGGCCAGGCTGCTTGCCGTCCCAGTAGATCGCCTGCTGCTTGCCTTCAGGGCAGGCAAAGGCTGCGATGCGCCCCGCCGTGAAGTTTTCCCGCTGCTGTCGCTTGCCCATGTTTGCCCCATGTAGGCACTGTGTAGGCAGATTCTAGGCATACAAAGGAATAGAAGGGAATGCACCACCGGCTGCGGAAGGCCCGTTTCCATTGGCCCCGCAAGGGTTGATGGCCGGAAAGGAATACATTTCAACAGTTCGGAATGAACGACTTTCCGGACTTAAAATCCGCCGACCCTAACAGGTCGTGGGGGTTCGATTCCCCCTCCGGGCACCAGAAAACACAGCGTTAGAGCGAATCTTCGAATGCTGTAACGATGCCCCCCCTACGGCCCTGCCTTGCGACTGTCGACGTTGGGCGAGCCCTCCTGGATGGCGCGTTGGATGCCGTGGAACCTGAAGCGCCCGGATTTCGCCACGGCGCTTGCAATCATCCAGTCCAGACGCGAGAGATCCGCATCGGCGTCGTATGGCGCATACAGGTGTTTATCGTGTTTCGCCAACCTGCGCCCAGCGCGCGTGCGCACCTCGGCGGACAACGGCTGCGCTGACCGAGCGCACCCAGGCTCGATGCTTGCCCGGGCGGGACTCGATGATCGCGGCCGGCGTCATCGGCCAGGCCTCTCGGGGCGGCCGACAACGATACGTGCAGGACGGCCTTGCCCAACTTGGAGCGAAGCTTGCGCGCGGCACCCAATTCCGCAGCGACAGGCGCGCGGGATCCTTGACGACGCGCAGCGTCCGGTTCGCGTCGGCCCTCCACTCAGCTTGCAACTCGGCATCCGGGAACCTACCCTGGGTCGGTCGATCAAACCATCGAGGCGGTGATGGCATCGCGTCGTCCCGCCTGCCGGGCGGAAGCCGGGACGCACCGGCAAGCTCTACGGCTCCGGATGCTTCGCGCGAGAACTTGCCGGCGAGCTTCAGCCGATGAGATCGAAGGTGAAGTGCCCGAAGTCGAAGTGCCATCTCCGGCCGCTTTTTCCTTCACTCGAGGAGCTGCTCATGCAAGGCATCAAGCGGGTTTTTTCGGCAACATTCCTGGCGTTTTCGCTGCTCACCGTGACGGGATGCACGTCGACCCCAACGCGGGAGGGATCCGGCGAATACATGGACGACAGCGTCATCACGGCCAAGGTGAAATCAGCCATCTTTCAGGAGCCCACCTTGAAGGTCGTGGAGATCAACGTCGAAACCTTCAAGGGCGTCGTGCAGCTCAGTGGTTTCGTGAGCTCGCAAGCCGCCATTGACAAGGCGGTTCAGTTGGCGCGCAAGGTGCCTGGTGTCGTCTCGGTCAAGAACGACATGCATGTCAAGTGACGCGGCGTGGGCTCAGGCTGCCGCGTACGTGGCATGCGCCTCGGGCGTCGGCCGAACTCGCCCGCGCCGACATTCCGGCACGCCTGCAGCGGGGGTGAAGCGCTGCGGAGGCCATGCCGCTTTTCATGCTGCGCATTCCCGTGCGCGACGATCGGGCACCTCCGGACCTTCGCCGCCGCCGGCGGCCCGACGAGGCGCCGCGCCGGGTTGAGCACAGAGGCGGGCAATGGGAGCCGCAAGGGCAGCGGCGGACGGCGCCGGCCGGGCAGCGTCCCGCCCGCTGCGAGGCACCAGTGCGCCCCAGGGCCAGAACCAGGGGCGCCGACGCCACAGCAACTACAGCGCCGGGCTTGAAGATCTGCCCGATGCGCAAGCGACACTGGCACGATCATGAAACGAGTTGCCCACGCCATGCTGCGCGCGATTTTTCGCCAGGGTGCGAAGTGCGTTCTACCGGGTCTGGGCATGCTGTGCGTCGTCCCCAGCATCCAGGCGGCCGAGCCGCGGAGCGACGACGGCCCGTGCCGGCCGACGCAGACCGTGCACTGGCGCGGCGGTACCCTGCGCTTCGAAAACGACCTTTTCGCCGGGACGGACCGGAACTACACCAACGGCGTGGCGATCGCGCTGGCGTCTCACGACCTTGAAGGCCGGCTGCGCCCCGACTGTCTTCCGGGGCCGCTGCGCCTGTATGCGCGCTTTCTCGGTCGATTCGACCCGGACTTCCGGAACAACGCCGGAGCCGCGCAGGCGACGCAGAACGTCGTGCTGCGTTTCGGTCAGGCGATGTACACCCCGGAAGACAGGACCCGCACCGACGTGATTCCCGACGACCGCCCGTACGCCGGGCTGTTGTACCTCGGGATGGCCTGGAACCGCCGTTTTCTCCCGGGGGATTCGCGCTACGAGATTCTCGACACCCGCGAGTTGACCCTGGGCGTGATCGGCCCACTTTCACTGGCGGAGCAATCGCAGAACCTGGTGCACGATCTGCGGGGCATCGACCGCTTCAACGGTTGGGGCCATCAATTGCACAACGAGCCTGCGTTTGAACTCGCGCTGGAGCGCAGGTTCAAGCCCTACCGAGGCAACGGCGCGGTGCAGCCGGGATGGGGCAGCGACGCGATCGGCAGCTACGCGCTGCGCCTGGGCAATATCGAAACCGCCGCCCGAGCCGGATTCGAGCTACGCGCGGGCTGGAACATTCCCAACGACTTCGGCAGCTATCCGATACGCCCCGGTGCTGAAAACCGCTCGCCGTCGGCCGCGGCCCGGCTGCCCGACACGCATCCGCGGCCACGGTGGGCGCCGCAGCCAGGAGTCCATGCCTTCGCCAACGTCGAGGCCAAGGCCGTGGCCTGGGATTTTTCGCTGGACGGCAACCTGTTCGGCAACAGCCACCGCGTCACCCGCGTCCCCTGGGTCGTGCAGGCCACCGCCGGCATCAGCAGCCAGTGGCTGGTGCGCGGCCACGGCGTCAAGCTCGAGCTGATGCGGGTGTGGCGCACGCGCGAGTTCGAACAGCAGCGCGGCAACCACGCGTTTGGATCGGTGGCTTTGAGCGTGGAGTTTTGATTCGCGATGGCCGGTGGTTCTCGCTTCTTTCGATCCAAGCGGTGTTGGCGCCGGCGCACCACGGAATCAACAAGTTGCGACCTCAGCCGGCGATCGCGGGGAGCGCACACGACCCAAGTCGGTTCCCCGGTTCCCCGGTTCCCCGGTTCCCCGGTTCCCCGGTTCCCCGCTTCGCCGTCAGTCGCCCTCGTGCCCGGTTCCGCTCAGGTGGATGAAGCTCCACAGCACGCCGAGCGTGACCTCGTCGTCGTGCCCGGGGCGCTGCAGCCGGTAGACCGAGAACAGCCCGTAGTTGCTGCGCTCGGTGGTGCTCAGCAGGTAGGCGCGGGTGGCGCCGGGCATCGCGCCCGAGACCAGGCCGGTGACGCCGCCGCCGCTCTCGAGGCGTTTGACCTCGTGGCGGGCGTAGGCGTCGGTGCCGGGGTTGCCCAGGGCGAACAGCGCAATCAGTGCGGCGCCGGCGGCGAACAGGTGGATCGTCTTCATCGTGTGGGGTCTCCTGCAGCATCAGCATAGCGGTACGACGCGACGCGCCAAACCAACTAGACTTCAGCCGCTGTCGCCTGTTCCCCTGCCTCATGCCATGGAGAGCGCCATGCCGACCGACCGTCAAGCCTCGATGATCCTGCTTGGAACGCGCAAGGGAACGGTCGTCGTCGACCGCACCGCCGGCGGGTGGCGTCCGCGCGCGATCGAGCACGCCGGCATTCCGGTGTGCTTCGCGATGCGCGATGCGCGCGACGGCACGCTGTGGGCCAGCCTGGACCACGGCCACTGGGGGCCGAAGCTGTCACGCTCGCGCGACAACGGCGCCAGCTGGCAAGACGTGTCGACGCTGAAATACCCGAGCGGCGCGCGCTACATCGTCAAGTACATGCCGACGCCCGACTTCGACCCGGCGGCGCCGGCCGCGCAAGCCGAGTACAGGGACGCGATCGTCTACAAGATCTGGTGTCTGGCCGCCGGCCACGCCGATCAGCCCGGACGGCTGTACGCCGGAACGATCCCCGGCGGGCTGTTCGTCAGCGACGACGGCGGCGACAGCTGGGAGCTGAACCGGCCGCTGTGGAACCACGACAGCCGCGGCGGCGACCTGTTCGCCGGCGACGCATCGAGCGAGAACCGCTGGTTCGGCACGCCGGCGAGCATAGACTACGGCGTGTTCGAGCCGGGCATCCATTCGATCGTCGTCGACCCGCGCGACGGCGATCACCTGCACGTGGCCGCGTCGTCGGCCGGCGTGCTGGAGACGCGCGACGGCGGGCTCAGCTGGGCCGGATGCAACAACGGCATGCTCAACGACTACCTGCCCGACCCGCGCGCCGCGTGGGGCCACGATCCGCACTGCGTCGCCGCGTGCGCGGCGCAACCGGACCACCTCTGGCAGCAGAACCACTGCGGCGTGTTCCACAGCGAAGACGGCGCACGCAACTGGAGCCGGGTCAGCCAGCCGGACGCCGGCGTGCATTTCGGCTTCCCGATCGCGGTCGACGCGCGCGACGGCCGCTGCGCCTGGGTCGTGCCGGCGCACAGCGACGCGCGCCGCCTGGCGATCGACGGCGCCGTGTTCGTCGCCCGCACCGACGACGGCGGGCGAAACTGGACCGCGCTGCGCCGCGGCCTGCCGCAACGCCACGCCTACGACATCGTGCTGCGCCACGGCCTCGACGCCTGCGGCGACTGCCTGTGCTTCGGCAGCTCCACCGGCAACGTCTACCTGTCCGAGGACCGCGGCGACTCCTGGAGCTGCCTGGGCCAGCACTTCCCGCCGGTCTATTCGGTGCGTTTCGGCTGATGCCCATGGCCAGCGTCGAGATCACGCCGCACCTGCATCGCTTCTTTCCCGCGCTGCAGGGTCGGGGCATCGAGGTCGAGGCCGGCCCGGTGCGCGACGTGCTGCGCGCGGTCGACGCGCTCGCCCCGGGCTTCGCCGACTACGTGCTCGACGAACGCGGCGCGCTGCGCCGGCACGTCGCGCTGAGCATAGACGGCCGCATCGTCGTCGATCGCGAGGCGCTGTCC
>MLJW01000610.1_pt1 | contig 13354 bp, 12 predicted proteins | sample 888231 | NCBI WGS metagenome assembly MLJW01 (sample SAMN05788063, study PRJNA343431) | mine drainage metagenome | isolation source: sample collected from the inflow into an acid mine drainage treatment plant... | place: Germany: Lusatia, lignite mining district
ACCTTGACCAACGTCTCCGGCGCCACATCCCCCGGACGCGACAACGCCCGCGACACCGTCGAGACCGACACCCCCGCCACCCGGGCAACATCACGCGCACTCACAGCCACGAGCTCACCCCCGTTGGTGCGGTCATCGATGCGGTCACAGCAGCGTCCATGGCTGTCCATGACTCTCCATGGCTGTCCGTGGCTGCTGTCGGGCCACGGCAGCGTGGCACCGGCTCAGTATGCAAACGTCTGCACCGAAACGTCAAGGAGTCGTCACTAAGTTGTGACCTTGGCGGCCGGCTGCACCGATGCATTCGACAAATAACCAGGTCAGAGGCAATTTCGAGTCAACCGGTCGGGGCGGTGATAGCCTCTGACTGCTGTTTCAGAGACGCTCATGCTGTTTCAACGAGGAGACGGAATGACTGCCGTTCGCCACCACCGCCGCAGGGCGGCTGACGCCCGGGCCATCTCATGAGGATCGAGACCGCCGAGGTGGTGGTCACGAGCCCGGGTCGCAACTTCGTCACGCTCCGACTCACGACGAGCGACGGTGTCGTCGGGCTCGGGGACGCGACCCTCAACGGTCGCGAGCTCGCGGCGGCCTCCTACCTGCGCGATCACATCGCGCCGCTGCTGGTGGGGCGCGACCCTCACGCGATCGAGGACACCTGGCAGTACCTCTACCGCGGCGCGTACTGGCGTCGCGGCCCGGTCACGATGGCCGCCATCGCGGCGGTCGACATGGCGCTCTGGGACATCAAGGGCAAGGTCGCCGGCCTCCCCGTCTACCAGCTGCTCGGCGGGCGCAGCAGACGTGGGGCCCTTGCCTACGGGCACGCGTCGGGCACCACGGTCGAGGCGCTCATGACCTCGGTCCACAACCACCTCGACGAGGGCTTCCGGGCGATCCGGGTCCAGTCCGGCGTCCCCGGGCTCGGGAAGGTCTACGGCGTCGGTCATGACCAGGCGCGCGGGCAGAAGTACGACTACGAGCCCGCCGGGCGCACGGCGGCCCCGGTCGAGGAGACCTGGGACACCGCGGCCTACCTGCGACACGTGCCGGGCGTCTTCGACGCGGTCCGGTCGGAGTTCGGACCGGAGCTGCCGCTGCTGCACGACGCGCACCATCGCCTCACGCCCAACCAGGCGGCGCAGCTCGGGCGGTCGCTCGAGCCCTACGACCTCTTCTGGCTCGAGGACTGCACCCCGGGCGAGAACCAGGAGGCGCTGCGTCGGGTGCGGTCGCAGACCACGACCCCGCTCGCGATCGGCGAGGTCTTCAACTCGGTCCACGACTACCAGACGCTGATCACCGAGCAGCTGATCGACTTCGTGCGCTCGTCGGTCACGCACGCCGGTGGGATCACGGCGGTGCGCAAGCTGATGGACTTCGCGGCGATCTACCAGGTGCGGTCGGGCTTCCACGGACCGACGGACGTGTCGCCGGTCGGGATGGCCGCCGCGCTGCACCTGGATGTCGCGATCCACAACTTCGGCATCCAGGAGTACATGCCGCACAGCGCCCAGACGCTCGACGTGTTCCGCTGCGGCTACAGCTTCGTGGACGGTCTCCTCGACCCGGGGGAGGCGCCCGGCCTGGGCGTCGAGCTCGACCTCGAGGCTGCCGCCGCATTCGAGTACACACCCGCGTACCTGCCGGTGAACCGGCTGCGCGACGGCACGATCCACGACTGGTGAGGTGACCCGATGACGAGCGAAACCCGATCGGTGCCCGACGACGCGGCTGCGGCCGACGGCGTCCGCACCACCTCCGGCGCCGCTGGCGACCATGGGCCCGTGCTCGATCTGGCCGAGGTCGCCCTGGTCCTCCGGCCCGACGACGACGTCGCGATCACGACGCGCGGCCTCCCGGCGGGGACGCGCCTGCGCACCCCGACGACGGAGCTCGTCCTTCGCGGCGACGTGCCGCGCAGCCACAAGCTCGCGCTCCGGGACGTGCCCGCGGGCGAGCCCGTGCACAAGTACGGGCAGTCGATCGGCCGCGCGGCCGTCGACATCCAGGCGGGGGACCACGTCCACGCGCACAACCTCGGGATGGACACGACCGCTCGGACCCATGAGTTCGGCACGGCGCGCACGGTGCTCCCTGCGCCGACCGGCCCGGTCCGGACCTTCCAGGGCTACCACCGGGCGAACGGTCGGGTCGGGACCCGGAACTACATCGCGGTCCTCACGTCGGTGAACTGCTCGGCGTCGTCCGCCAAGATGATCGCCGACCAGTTCCGTGGCATGGCGCTCGACGCCTACCCGCACGTCGACGGTGTCATCGCGCTGACCCACCAGAGCGGGTGCGGTCTGGTGCCCGGGAGCGACGGAGCGAACACCCTGGTCCGGACCCTGCGCGGGTACGCGCAGCATCCGAACATCGGTGGCCTGCTGGTCCTGGGGCTCGGCTGCGAGATGGTGCCCGTCCAGTCGCTCGTCGACGGGCTCGACCTGCCGGCCGACACCCTCGTGAAGACCCTGACGATCCAGGACACCGGTGGCGTGCGCGCGACGGTGCGGGTCGGCGTGGACCTGATCACCGAGATGCTGCCGGCGCTCGACGCGCGTCGTCGCGCACCCGCGCCGATCAGCGAGATCGTGCTCGGACTGAACTGCGGCGGCTCGGACGGCTACTCGGGGATCACCGCCAACCCGGCGCTCGGTCGCGCGTCGGACCTGCTCGTCGCCGCCGGTGGCACCTCGGTCCTCGCCGAGACCCCGGAGGTCTTCGGTGCCGAGCACCTGCTCACGCGACGCGCCGTCTCGGAAGCCGTCGGGCGACGACTGCTGGACCGGCTCGACTGGTGGCAGACGTACGCCGCGGCCGGCGGCGGGACGCTCGACAACAACCCCTCGCCGGGAAACAAGGCCGGCGGGCTCACGACGATCCTGGAGAAGTCCCTCGGAGCGGTCGCGAAGGCCGGTCAGGCCGATCTCTCGGCGGTCTACGAGTACGCCGAGCCGATCACCGCGCGTGGTCTGGTCTTCATGGACACCCCGGGGTACGACCCGGTCTCGGTGACGGGGATCGTCGCCGGCGGCGCGACGGTCGTCTGCTTCACGACCGGCCGGGGCTCGGTGTTCGGGTGCCGTCCGACGCCCTCCATCAAGCTCGCGACGAACACCGAGATGTTCGAGCGGATGTCCGAGGACATGGACATCAACTGCGGACGGATCGTGGACGGGACGGCCGGGCTCGGCGAGGTCGGCGAGGAGATCTTCGAACGGATCATCGCCGTCGCCTCGGGCGAGCAGACCGTGAGCGAGGGCCTCGACATCGGCCAGGAGGAGTTCGTCCCCTGGCAGCTCGGCACCGTCACGTGACCTCGCACGAACCCGGAGGCTCCGGGTTCGTCGCCCAGCTCCGCCCGCACCCCTGACCCGCACCCCTGACCCGCACCCCTGACCCGCACAGCCCACACTCGCGAGAAGACTGGAACCATGCCGAGCCAACCCGCTCCGCTCACCATCCACCCCGACCGCCTGCTTCCCGTCGACGCCGGCGTACGTAACATTGCCCGCCGTCTGTACGATGCGGTCCGGGACCTGCCGATCGTCTCCCCGCACGGCCACGTCGACCCGCAGATGCTCGTCGACGACGTCCCGTTCCGTGACCCGGCGCACCTCTTCGTCACGCCGGACCACTACGTCACGCGCCTGCTGCACGCGTCGGGAGTCCCGCTCGAGGACCTGGGCGTCGGCCAGGGGCCGCTCTCCGAGTCCGCGGCACGCGAGGCCTGGCGGCTGCTGTGCTCGCACTGGGAGGTCTTCCGCGGGACGCCGGTGCGGTACTGGCTCGAGTCGGAGCTCGTCGAGATCTTCGATGTCACCGTGCGCCCGTCGGCCGCCACGTCGGATGCGCTGTACGACCACATCGCGGAGCGGCTCGCGATGGATGCGTACCGACCGCGGGCGCTCTTCGACCGCTTCAAGATCTCGGTGCTCGCCACGACCGACGACCCGTGCGACGACCTCTCCGCGCATGCGACGCTCGCCGCCGACCCGTCGTGGACGGGACGGGTGATCCCGACCTTCCGACCCGACCGCTACCTCGAGGTCGTCGAGCCGGGCTGGGCGGGCGCGGTCGCACGGTTGGGCGAGGTGGCCGGGACCGACACCGGGACCTATGCGGGCTGGGTCGCGGCGATGGAAGACCGCCGGCGCTACTTCATCGAGCGCGGTGCACGCTCGGCCGACCACGGGCACCAGGACGCCGGCACCGAGCCGCTGGACCCGGCCGAGGCCGACCGTCTCTACCGCGCAGCTCTGACCGGCGACGTCACCCCGACCGAGGCCGTGGCGCTCCGGCGGCACATGGTGCTCGAGATGGCTCGGATGTCCACCGAGGACGGCCTGACGATGACGCTCCACACCGGCGTCCTGCGCGGGCACCACCGGCCGTCCAAGGAGCGGTTCGGCCCCGACACCGGCCATGACATCCCGTTGCGGGACAACTTCACCGAGCCGTTGCGTCCGCTGCTCGAGCGGTACGGCACGCACCCGAACCTCCGCCTCGTGCTGTTCACCCTCGACGAGACCGCGTTCTCGCGCGAGCTCGCACCGCTCGCAGGCTTCTATCCGTCGGTGTACCTCGGGGTCCCGTGGTGGTTCCTCGACGCGCCCGAGTCGATCCGGCGCTGGCGCTCGGCGATCACCGAGACCGTGGGCTTCTCCCGGACCGCCGGCTTCGTCGACGACACGCGCGCCTTTTGCTCGATCCCGGCCCGCCACGACATGTCCCGGCGCCTCGACAGCGGTTTCCTCGCCCAGCTCGTCGCCGAGCACCGGCTCGACGAGGACGAGGCCGTCGAGACCGCTCTCGACCTCGTCGTGGGGCGCACGCAGGAGGTGTTCCAGCTGTGATCGGCCTCGTCCGCACCGCTTGCGCGCCCCCGGTCCGCCACGTGCACCTCGGTCTCGGCAACTTCTTCCGGGCCCATCAGGCGTGGTACACCGCACATGCGAGTGATGGTACGGACTGGGGCATCGCGGCCTTCACGGGCCGCTCGCCCGGGCTCGCCCGTCTCCTCTCGGCGCAGGACGGCCTCTACACCCTGGTGACTCGCGCCGGCGACGGCGACCGGTTCGAGGTCGTGCCGACCATCGCCGAGGCCCATGCGGCCGACGACCACGGCGCGTGGCTCGGCTACCTCGCCTCCCCGGACGTGCGACTGGTGACCACGACGGTCACCGAGGCGGGCTACGTGCGGACGACGACCGGCGGTCTCGACACCTCGCGTGCCGAGGTGCTCGCCGACGTGGAGACGCTGCGCGCGGACCCGACCGCTCTGGTCCGCACGGCCCCCGCCAAGCTGGTCGCCGGTCTGGCGGCACGCCGTCGCGCCGGGGCCGGGCCGCTCACGGTGGTGCCGTGCGACAACCTTCCGGACAACGGTGCTGCGGTCGCGCGGGTGGTCCACGAGCTGGCGGACCTGGTCGATCCCGGTCTCGCCGCGTGGATCGTCGAGACGGTGGGCTTCGCGACCACCATGGTGGACCGGATCACGCCCGAGCCCACCGCCGAGGACGTCGCCACCGTCGCCGCGCAGACCGGCCTCCTGGACGGCGCGCCGGTCGTGACCGAGCCGTTCACGGAGTGGGTGATCAGCGGCACGTTCGCCGCCGGACGCCCTCGGTGGGAGGACGCCGGGGCGACCTTCACCGACGACGTCGCGCCGTTCGAGGAGCGCAAGCTCTGGCTGCTGAACGGGGCGCACTCGATGCTCGCGTACGCCGGGTCGCTGCGCGGTCACGTGACCGTGGCCGACGCGATGAGGGACGAGACGTGCCGCGCCTGGCTCGAGGAGTGGTGGGATGCGGCGTCCGCGCACCTGACGCTCCCGGCGAGCGACATCGCCGCCTACCGGTCGGCGCTGACCGAGCGGTTCGCGAACCCGCGCATGCAGCACCGGTTGGACCAGATCGCCTTCGACGGCTCGCAGAAGCTCCCGATCCGCACCCTGCCGACGTTGCGCCGCGAGGTCGCCGCCGGGCGGGTGCCCCCTGGGGCCACGCGCCCCGTCGCAGCCTGGATCTGCCACCTGCGCGGATTCGGCGCCCGGGTCACCGATGCGCGCGCGGAGGCGTTCGTCCCGCTCGCAAGCGGTCCGATCGCGGAGGCAGTGCCTCGCGTGCTCGACGCTCTCGACCCCGCGCTGGCTGCCGACGTCGCCGTGGTCGCCGCGGTGCTCGACCAGGCTCGCGAGCTCGAACGGTCGGGGACGTCACGGTTGGCCGCCCCTGCCCGCTGACGCTGCCCGCAGAGACGCATGGTGCCCACACTGACCCACAGGACGAGGAGACGGACATGGAGCACACGTGGCGATGGTTCGGACCCACGGACCCCATCACGCTGGCAGACATCCGGCAGACCGGCGCGACGGGCGTCGTCACCGCTCTGCATGAGATCCCCAACGGTCAGGTGTGGCCCGAGGACGCGATCGCGGAGCGGCGACGCCTGATCGAGGACGCCGGGCTGACCTGGTCCGTGGTCGAGAGCGTGCCGGTGCACGAGGACATCAAGACCGGCGGTCCGGACCGGGACCGCTGGATCGCGGCCTACCAGGAGACCCTCCGGCACCTGTCGGCCCACGGCGTCGACGTCGTCTGCTACAACTTCATGCCCGTCCTCGACTGGACCCGCACGGATCTTCGCTTCGTGCTCCCCGACGGGCGGTGGGCGCTGCGGTTCGACCAGGAGGCGTTCGCGGCGTTCGACCTGGTCATCCTCGCGCGCGAGGGGGCGGCAGCGGAGTACACGTCGGACCAGGTCGAGGCGGCACGCGCATACGCGGCGCGCCTCACGGCGGCCGAGCGCGACCTGCTGGTCCGCACGATCATCGCCGGTCTCCCGGGCTCGGAGGAGGCGTACACGCTCGACACGCTCCGAGCGCGGCTGGCCCTGTACCGGGACGTCGACGCCGACCGGTTGCGGGAGAACCTGGGGTACTTCCTGCGCGCGGTCGTGCCGGTCGTCGAGGAGGTCGGGGTGCGGCTGGCGATCCACCCGGACGACCCGCCGCGTCCGCTCCTCGGCCTGCCGCGCGTGGTCTCGACCGAGGCGGACGCGCAGTGGCTGCTCGACGCGGCGCCGAGCGTCGCCAACGGTCTGACGTTCTGCACCGGCTCGTACGGGGTCCGGCCCGACAACGACCTCGTGGCGATGGCGACCCGGTTCGCCTCGCGGATCTACTTCGCGCACCTGCGGTCGACCGAGCGCGAGTCGAACCCGCTCAGCTTCCACGAGGCCGATCATGCGGGCGGCGACGTCGACATGGTCGGGGTCATCTCGGCGCTCGTCGACGAGGAGCGCTGTCGGCAACGTGAGGGAGGTCCGCGGATCCCGCTCCGACCGGACCACGGGCACCAGATGCTCGACGACCAGAGTCGGGAGACCAACCCCGGGTACTCCCTGATCGGGCGCCTCACGGGACTTGCCGTGCTCCGCGGCATCGAGGCCGCCGTCAACCGGCTGCTGCCATGACCACCTCTCTCCCCTTCGCAGAAACGGAACCGTTCATGGACGTGTTGTCGGTCTTGAGTGCTGCTCGTCTGGTCCCGGTGGTCGTGCTGGATGACGCGGCGCGGGCGGACGTGCTCGCGGGTGCGTTGGTGGCGGGTGGTCTGCCGGTGGCGGAGGTGACGTTCCGGACCGCTGCGGCTCCCGAGGCGATTCGGGTGATGGCTGATCGTGGGGACGTCCTCGTGGGGGCCGGGACGGTGCTCACGGTGGCCCAGGTAGACCAGGCGGTGGCCGCGGGGGCACGGTTCGTGGTCTCGCCGGGGCTTTCGCGGGCGGTGGTCGAGCGCTGTCAGGAGCTGGGGGTGGTGGTGCTGCCGGGTGCGGTGACCGCGACCGAGGTCCAGGCCGCGTTGGAGCTGGGACTGACGACGGTGAAGTTCTTCCCGGCCGGGACGTCCGGTGGGCCGGCGGCGATCAAGGCGCTGGCGGCGCCGTTCGGTCAGGTGCGGTTCGTCCCCACGGGTGGGGTGGGTCCGGGGAACCTGGCGGAGTACCTGGCGATCGGCTCCGTCGCGGCGGTGGGTGGGTCGTGGATGGTGCCGCGTGACCTGATCGCGGCCGGGGACGGCGCCGGCATCCGGGAGCTGACCACCCAGGCGGTGGCCCTCGCGGCCCGTTGACGGACCGCGCGCGTCCGACCTGCAACCTGACTGACGCGACCTGACTGACGCGACCTGACTGCGTGACGCCGCCGGCGTCTCGACCGGGACCACGACGAGGGAGTTCGACCATGGCTGTCCTGAGCATTCGTCCGGCGGCGGAGTGCCGGTATGACGTCGTGTCGTTGGGTGAGGTGATGTTGCGCTTGGACCCCGGGGAGGGGCGCATCCGCACGGCGCGGTCGTTCCGGGTGTGGGAGGGCGGCGGGGAGTACAACGTGGCGCGCGGGCTGCGGCGTGCCTTCGGCCAGCGGGCTGCAATCGTGACGGCTCTGGTGGACAACGAGGTCGGGCGCCTGGTGGAGGACCTGGTGCTCCAAGGTGGGGTGGACACGTCGTTCATCCGATGGGTGCCGTTCGACGGGATCGGGCGCGCGGTGCGTAACGGGCTGAACTTCACCGAGCGGGGCTTCGGGGTGCGGGGGGCCGTGGGCGTGTCCGATCGGGGGGCGACGGCGGTGTCCCAGCTGCGACCCGGCGATGTCGACTGGGACCACCTGTTCGGCGAGCTGGGCGTGCGGTGGTTGCACACCGGGGGGATCTTCGCGGGGTTGTCGGCCTCGACCGCGCAGGTGGTGATCGAGTCGGTGACGGCGGCGAAGCGGCACGGCACGGTGGTGTCCTACGACCTGAACTACCGTCCGAGCCTGTGGAAGGCGATCGGGGGGCAGGCCAAGGCGCAGGAGGTCAACCGGGAGATCGCCCCGTTCATCGACGTGATGATCGGCAACGAGGAGGACTTCACCGCGAGCCTGGGGTTCGAGGTCCACGGTGTCGATGCGGACCTGGCCAGCTTGCAGGTCGAGGGGTTCCGGGCGATGATCGCCGCGGCCGTGGCCGAGTTCGCGAACTTCCAGGTGGTCGCGACCACGCTGCGCACCGTGCGCACCGCGACCGTCAACGACTGGGGTGCACTGGCCTGGTCGGCCGATGAGGGCCTCGTGCAGGCGACCGAGCGTCCGGGGTTGGAGATCTTGGACCGCGTCGGTGGGGGCGACTCGTTCGCCTCGGGGCTGATCTACGGGCTGCTGGAGGGCGAGTCGCTGGCCACGGCCGTGCAGTACGGAGCCGCACACGGCGCGCTCGCGATGACCACCCCCGGAGACACCACCATGGCCACCGCGGCCGAGGTCCTCAAGCTCGCGGCCGGCGGCGGAGCACGCGTCGACCGATGACCCCGCGTGGACCGACGGCGTCCGGTCGGCGGGGACGCGCGCCCAGGATCAGGACGGCGGTCGCGGACGCTCTCAGTCCCGGTGCACCGGGCCGCGGACGTACCGATCTGCCAGGTAGTCGTCGACCCAGGCCGGGCAGCTGCGCCAGTGGCCGTCGTCCCCGCGCACGGCCCGGAGCCGCCCCCGCTGCGCCGCGTTGCGGAGGGCGATCCGGCTCGAACCCGGGCGTTCAAGCTCGGTGAGACCGACCAGGGTCGTCGGCGCCCCCTGCGCGTCGGCCTCGATCCGGGACGTGTTGTCGAGGATGCTGCGGGCGAACAGCTCCGCGAGGCTGCCGTGGTCGCCCGTGTCGGCGCGGTGCAGCGCACGTGCGTAGCGTGCCCGGTCACGTGCCGCGACGGTCACCGGGGCGTAACCGTTCCGGACCAGGACGAGGTTGACGAGGAGCCGACCGACGCGGCCGTTCCCGTCGACGAAGGGGTGCAGCTGTTCGAAGCGGGCGTGGGTGACGGCGACGTGGTCGATCAGCTCGCTCGTCGCGCTCGGGGCGGCGTTGGCGTGGTCGAGCCAGTCGCGCAGGCGTTGCTCGATCGTTGTGAAGGACGGGGTGCGTAACCAGCCGGCGAACGGCCGGACGTCGCGTGCCCGCAAGGTCCCGGGAACGGCGTCGAGTGCGACGTCGCGCGCACCGGCGACATCCCACGCCGGCCGCAGGGCAAGGCGATGGAGCTGCCGGACGTCGGAGAGGCTCACCGGTTCGGAGTGGCCCCCGTCGGCCGGCCCATGAGCGTGTGCGTAGACCCACCGTGCCGCCGTCGCATAGCCCGCCACCTCCAGGTAGTCGGCAAGGAGGTGATCGCCGACGGCCCTGCCGTTGTTCAGAAGTTCCGCCACCTCGTGCCGAGACAACGGATTCCCGGCCAGAGCGGTGGACGCGTGCGCCTCGTGGAGCCGGATCTCGTCCCAGACGCCGGGAGTGTCGCGGGGAGCTCCGAGACCACCGGAATGGGCTCTGACCTGCATGATCGCGTTGTCGATCCGTGCGCGTGCGACATCGTGTCGATTCTTCGAAAGAATCGACGACGGGATCGTGCTGCGTTCTGGCACATCTGATTACAGCACAGCACATTGGTGTCGACGGAGCCGACACCCGCCCTAGTTGCTGCGATCCGGCGCGATTCCGCAGAACGACGCAAGAGCGAGCGTGAGATTCTTCCGAAGAACCTGCTGGCGCGGTCCTGGTCGACCTAGCCGAGGACCTCGGCGAGGAACTCCTTCATCGCGACCCAGCTCCGTCGCTCGGCGGCCGGCTGGAACTGCGAGCCGTGCTCGGGAGCATCGGTGCCGGGCACCGTGAACGCATGCATCGCACCGGAGTAGGTCACGACCTGCCACTCGACGTCGGGAGCCTGTCGCAGCTCGTCCTCCCAGGCCGTGACAGCGGAGTCCGGGACGACGGGGTCCGACGCACCCGTGAGGACCAGGACGGAGGCACGGATCGCGGCGGCTTCTCCCGGCGGACCGGTCTGCAACCCGCCGTGGAACGAGACGACACCGGCGAGGTCCGCCCCCGACCGGGCGAGCTGGAGCGCCGTCGATCCGCCGAAGCAGTAGCCGATCGCGGCGAGCCGGGACGGGTCGACCCCGGGCTCGGAGGCGAGCCGCGCGAGACCGGCGCGCGCCCGTCCGCGCAGCAGCGGAAGGTCGCCGTAGAACCCGCGGGCCAGCTCGGACGCCTGGGCTCCCGTCGTCGGGCGAACCCCCTCGCCGTAGATGTCGGCGGCGAGTGCCACATAGCCGAGGCGCGCAAGCATCTCGCACCGCACGCGGACGTGGTCGCCCACGCCGAACCAGTCGTGCACGACGAGAACGCCGGGGTACGGACCATCGCCGTCCGGTGCAGCGAGGTGACCCAGGAGGATCGTGCCGTCGTGCTCGTAGCGCACGTCAGCAGTTCGCAGCGCGAACGACGGGGTGGGCTCGCGGTCACGGATGGCCGCGAGATCGGGGTGCAGGGGCGAAGAGATCGGCGAGGTCACGGCATCATGGTGCGCCGCACGAGGCCTGGCGGGGCGCAACGGGTCCGGCGCGCCGCGCGAGGTCTCAGGACGTCAGGCGCAGGACCGGCGTCCCGTCCGGGAGCGTGATCTGGACAGCGGCCAGGTCGGCGCGGGGGAGATCCGTGCCGCTCGTGAACGTCACCTCGGCGCCGGCGTGCGCCGTCCAGGTGCCCAGGTCGTGCACGACGCCGTTCCGGTCGACGGCCTGCAGCCGGTAGGTCGCGTCGGACGACCAGGAGCTGCTCACGGTGTACCGGCAGTTGAGCTCGATCCGCGTCCCCCACGGGACGTCCTGGAGCGTCGCGGTCGCCGTGAGCGGGGTCGCCGTGACCGCCGTCATCGCCACCGGCTCGGCGCCGGCGTGGGGTGCGTGGGTCAGCGGCGAGACCACGAGCACCAGAGCCACGAGGCCCGCGGCCGCGACCCCGGTGAGCGCGCCGACCATCCACCGACGGCGGCGTCCGGCGACGGCGGCCCGGCGCAGGAGCCCCGGCAGGAGGGGGGCGGGGACGGGTGACGCGACCGGCTCGTCGAGATCGCGCTCGGTCAGCCCCGCCGGTGCGGCGGGCAGCCCCGCGAGCTGACGCACGCGCTCGGTGCACTCGACGCACGTCGCGAGGTGCGCCACGAACGCGGCGTCCTCCTCGTCGGACAGCAGGCCCAGCACGTACGCCGCGTCGTCGTGCTCGAACGGGTCGGGTCGCGTGGTCATGCCTCACCTCCCATGGCGATGACGGCCGCGCGGAGAGCGTGCAGCGCGTAGTGCGTGCGTGACTTGACCGTGCCCGGCGGGATGCCGAGCCGTTCTGCCGCGTCGGCGATCGACGCACCGCGGAGGTAGCACTCGAGCAGCACCTGCCGGTGGTCGACCGACAGCGTGCGGAGGGCGGCGAGGATCAGCTGCCGGTCGACGGAACGGTCCGTCTCGTCGTCGACCGGGTGCTCGGGGAGCTGATCGGTGACGAGCTCGGGGCGGCGGTTCGCGGCTCGCCACTCGTCGATCGCGATGCGCCGGGCCACCGTGAACAGCCAACCGCGTGCGGAGCCCTCGGTCTCGTCGAGCACCTCCGGGTGGCGCCAGGCCCGCAGCAGCGTCTCCTGGACGACGTCCTGCGCGCGGGCGTGATCGCCTCCGGTCAGGCCGACCGCATACGTCCACAGCGCACGACCGTACTGGTCGTGCAGCGCGCGCAGCAGGTCCGCGTCGGTGGTCCCCACGCTTGCGACACTAGCCACGGTCGTCGCCGCCGGCCGTCCGACGGAGGACGAGCGGGTGGGACGGTCGGCTCCGATCGTTCGGTCGCCGTCGGAGGAGAAGGACGGCCGCGCCGAGCCCGAACACGACCGCGCCGTAGTCCCCGACCTGGGCGAGGACCTGGAGCGTGCCGCCGGCGGTCTCGTGCACGCCCGCGAGCCCGTGGAGCACGGAGAGCCAGAACGCGCCCGCAGTGGCGGTGCCGAGCCCGGCGGCGGCGACCAGTGGCGGCCAGTGCCGCCATGCCAGGACGCCGAGGGCGATGCCCAGCGCCGCGGCGGCGTTCAGCACGAACAGCGGGCCGACGACGGGGACGTCCCGGAACCCCTGGGCCCACAGGTCCAGGTGGACGACGCCAGTGAGCATCACCGCGGCCGCGGCGAGCCCGCGGATCACCTCGACGATCGGCGTCCTCATGTCGCTGACCACGTCGACCGAGCCTGTTCGGTTCACCCACGGGCCCGGTGACCGAGCGCGTCGCAGGAGAGGTGAACCAGAGCGGGTCGCGCGTCGTGTGCCAGGGGGTCAGCCCGTCCTGCGCATCGACCGGACGCCCGTCCGGCAGAAGGAGGCCCTCATGCGTCGTCACCTCGGTCAGCTCCCGACCCGGTTCGGTCGGGTCGTCGTTCCGGTCGCGCTCGTCGCCGCTCTCGCCGCGGCCTGCAGCGCGACGGGACCCACCGG
>MLJW01000611.1_pt1 | contig 13349 bp, 9 predicted proteins | sample 888231 | NCBI WGS metagenome assembly MLJW01 (sample SAMN05788063, study PRJNA343431) | mine drainage metagenome | isolation source: sample collected from the inflow into an acid mine drainage treatment plant... | place: Germany: Lusatia, lignite mining district
GCTCCGACTGATGGACGAGCTCTCGACGACGATGTTCTGCGCCAAGGACGTGACCGGCCGCTACGTCGCGGTGAACCAGGTGTTCGTGAACCGGACCAGCGAACGCTCACGACGCAGCGTGATCGGGCGGCGCGCCGACGACCTGTTTGCCCCTGAGCTCGCCGCGCACTACACGGTGCAGGACGACGAGATCCTCGCCACCGGTCGCCCGCTGCTGCGCGAGCTCGAGCTGATCCGGCGTCCGGGCGGCGACCCCGGCTGGTACCTCACGTCCAAGGTGCCGGTCCGCGCCGACGGCGTCGTCGTCGGTCTCGTGAGCGTCTCCGAGGACCTACGGACCTACGACACCGCCGACACCGCGGTCAGCTCGCTGTCACGCGTCGTCGCGCTCCTGCACGACCAGGTGCACCGACCGGTCTCGGTGGCGGAGATGGCCGAGGCTGCCGGATGCTCGCCGTCGACCCTCGACCGACGGATCCGCAAGGTGTTCGGGCTCTCCCCACGTCAGCTCGTGCTCCGCACCCGGATCGACCATGCGACGTCGCTGCTGTCGTCGACCGAGCTCCCGATCGCGGAGATCGCCCACCGCACGGGGTTCTACGACCAGGCTGCGTTCACGCGGACGTTCGGACGGCTGACCGGCGGGACCCCCGCGCAGTACCGACGTCGATCGGGCTGAGGGTCACGCGGCCGGCAGCATCGACGCGTAGGGATAGACCGCCGAGCGGTGCTGGAACGAGAGGATCGCCGGGTTGACGATCCGGCCGTCACGGATCTCGATCGCACGACTGATCGTCTCGTCGGCGTCCCAGGACTCCGGGCCCTCGAGCACGGTGCGCACGAACGGCAGCAGGGCCTCGCTGATCTCCCAGGTCGCCGAGTCCCACAGGTACGACGGGCTGTGGTCGACCGCGTAGTAGTCGACGTGGTTGCCGATCTCGACCATCGGCTCGGCGAACGTGGTCGAGCGGGCCCAGCTGAATCCCATGCCCTCGTCGCACGAGACGTCCACGATCAGGCTGCCGGACCGGAACCCGTCGAGGTCCCCCGTGCGCAGGTAGGTGAGCGGGGCATCGGTGTCCTGGAGCGTGCAGTTGACGACGATGTCCGCCGCCGCGAGGAACGGCGCGAGCGGCACCCGACCCCGGAGGGTGATCACGTGACTGCGCTGCGGAGCGGCGTCGTCGTGCTCGAACTGCACGATCTTGACGGAGTGGATCGGCGAGCCGACCGCAGCGACGCCCCGGTTCGTCAGCACCTGGACGTCGTGGACCCCGTGCGCGTTGAGCGCGGTGACGGCTCCGCGCGCCGTCGCGCCGAACCCGATCACGACCGCGCTGAGCCGCCGCCCGTAGTCCCCGGTCGAGCCGGTCAGCGCGAGCGCGTGAAGGACGGAGCAGTACCCGGCGAGCTCGTTGTTCTGGTGGAACACGTGCAGCCCGAACCCACCGTCCTGAGCCCAGTGGTTCATCGCCTCGAACGCGATGAGGGTCAACCCGCGATCGACCGCGGCCTGCGTCATGTCGTGGTCCTGGACGCAGTGCGGCCAGCCCCACAGGACCTGCCCCTGGCGCAGCTCGCGGAGGTCCTCGACCTGGGGTTTCGGCAGGAGCACCACGTCGGAGGTCGCGACGAGCTCCTCGCGCGTCGCGATCCGTCCGACGAGAGCCGCGAGACGGTCGTCGTCGTACCCGAACCGCTCGCCGTAACCGGTCTCCAGGATCAGCCGGGAGCGGAGGTCGGGCTCGAGCCGGTCGAGGTGCGCGGGGTGGATCGGAAGCCGCCGTTCGTCCGGCTTGCGGGACGTCGCCATGACCCCGAGCGTGAGGAGACCCATGCGGTTCACCGCCGTCCGGGCAGCACGACGGCCGAGGTTGTCAGGGGAACGGGTCGGGGTGGAGGCCTGGTGGCCATCTCTGCTCCCTCATGGGGGCCGCACTGACCCCGTGAAGGTGACGATACGGCATGCGATCGCCGATAGGTTGTCGGCCATGACGACGTCCGACTCCCGCCGCGATCTCGCCGCACTCGTCGCGAGCCGGGTGCCGATGGTCGTCGTCGAGACCCGCGACGAGGCGCTGATCCTCGATCTGATCACCTCGGTGGCCTCCGGACCGGAGGCGTTCGTCCCGCTCCCGGTGTTCCGCTGGAGCATCACGGAGGGCCTGCGGAGGCTCGACACGGACCTCCAGAGCGTGCAGGCGCACAACGCGCAGCCGACCGACGTGCTCCGCTCGATCCGCGACACGACGGTGCCCGGCGTCTACGTGCTGCTCGACCTCCACCCGTTCCTCGACGACCCGGTCAACGTCAGGCTCCTGAAGGACATCTGCCAGGGTTACGAGCGCGTGGCGCGGACCCTCGTGCTCGTGAGCTACGGGCTGAGCCTCCCGGCCGAGCTCGAGCACCTCGCCGCACGCTTCGACATCGGGTTCCCGGACCGCACCGAGCGACGGGCGATCGTGGATGCGACGGCGGCCGCCTGGACCGCCTCGCACGGCCGGCGCGTGACAGCCGACCCCCGGTCGATCGACCTCCTCGTGGAGAACCTCGGTGGGCTGTCGCGCGGGGACGCGACCAGGCTCGCCCGGTCGGCGATCTACAACGACGGGGCGCTGATGCCCGCCGATCTCCCGGCCGTCATGAAGGCCAAGCACGAGATCCTCAGCCGGGGAGGCATCCTCAGCTACGAGCTCGAGACCGTCGAGCTGGGCGATCTCGGCGGGATGGCGCACCTCAAGGCGTGGCTCGAACGACGACGTCCGGCGTTCGACGGCTCCGCGCCGGAGCTCGAGCCGCCGAAGGGGGTGCTGCTGCTCGGCGTGCAAGGGTGCGGCAAGAGCGTCGCGGCCAAGGCCGCGGCCGGGGTGTTCGGCATCCCGCTGCTGCGCCTGGACATGTCCGCGGTGCACGACAAGTACGTCGGCGAGTCCGAGCGCAACCTGCGCGAGACGCTCGCGACGGCCGAGCTGCTCGCCCCATGCGTCGTGTGGGTCGATGAGATCGAGAAGGCGGTGGCGACGTCGTCGAGCGACTCCGGCCCGTCGCCCCGGCTGCTCGGCACGTTCCTCACCTGGCTGGCGGAGAAGACGGCGGCCGTGTTCGTGGTGGCCACCGCGAACGACATCACGGCCCTGCCACCGGAGCTGATCCGCAAGGGGCGGTTCGACGAGATCTTCTTCGTCGACCTGCCGACCCCGGAGGATCGCGCGGACATCCTCCGGATCCACGCCGCGCGGCGCGGTCTGACCGTCACCGACGCCGACGTGGCGGCGCTGACGTCCGCGACCGTCGGGTTCTCCGGGGCGGAGATCGAGCAGGCGGTCGTCTCCGCCACCTATGCGGCCCACGGGCTCCGCGAGTCGCTGCTCGCGTCGCACGTGATGACGGAGGTCCTGGCGACGCGACCGCTGTCGGTCGTCATGACCGAGCCGATCGCCGAGCTCCGTCGGTGGGCCGCCACCCGGACGGTCCCCGCCGGCTGAGGGCTCAGATCCGTCCTACCCGACCAGCGGCGCGAGAAGCTCGCGGACCTGGTTCGCCGTCGGGACCCGACCTGCGAGCACGACGGCCTCGTCGACCACGAGCCCCGGGGTGCGCATCACGCCATACGACGCGATCGCGCCGTAGTCGGTGACCTTCTCGAACTGGGCGTCGACGCCGAGAGCGCTGACCGCCTCGCGGGTGACGCGCTCGAGAGCGACGCAGTTGGCGCAGCCGGAACCGAGAATCTTGATGATCATCGTGCAGTCTCCTTCAGACGGGCGGGCGATGACGAGGTCGGGGACGGTCGGACGAGGTCAGAGCGGTGCCGGCGAGGGCGGCGGGGCACCGAGCCCGGGGAGCGCTGCGCGCATCCGGTCGGGAGCGTCGGTCGCGAGCGCGTAGTCGATCCACCGTCCGCGACGGCTCGTGGTGACGAGGCCCAGGTCGCGCAGCACCTTGAGGTGATAGCTGAGGAGGTTGCCGGCGACGGGGACGCGCTCCTGCAGGTCGCACACGCAGCGTGGCGCCTCGGCGAGGGCGGTGACGACGGTCCAGCGCACGGGGTCGGCGACGGCCTGCAGCACGGCAACCGCGTCGGTCGCACGCTCGCCATTCATATCAGCGCTTGTTGATTCAGGCACCCCTGAAGTGTAGGACGACGAGCGGCCCCCCTGGCAACGGACGATCGTCCTGAGCCAGGGAGGCCGTTCGAGGGCAGACGTGGGGACTACGCGTCGACGACGACGGCGATCACGACGGGTTCCCGGCGGTAGGTGCGCTGGATGTAGCGGCTGACCGCCGAAGCGATGACCTCCTCGAGAGCGTCAAGCTCTGTCACGCCCTGCTCTGCAGCGCGCTCCAGCGACTTCGTGACCTCACCCGCCGCACCGTCGAACGTGCGGTCGTCGTGCACGAAGCCCCGCGTGAGGAACTCCAGCGGCTCCGCGAGCGCATTGGTCGACGGGTCCACGAGAGCGAGGACCGTGACGACGCCGCCCTCGCGGAGCAGTCGGCGCTCCTTGAGGGTGTCCTCCGTCGCGCGCCCGACCGTCTGCCCGTCGACGTACACCATGCCGGCCTGGACCTGCCCGGAGATGGTGGCTCGACCGTCGATCAGGTCGATCGTGACGCCGTCGCGACCGACGATGACGCGCTCCGGGTCGACGCCGGTCCGCACCGCGATCTCGGCGTTCGCATGCAGGTGCTTCGACTCGCCGTGGATGGGCAGGACGTTCCCCGGCTTGATGAGGTTGTAGCAGTAGACGAGCTCACCCTCGCTCGCGTGACCGGAGACGTGCACCTTGGCGTTGCCCTTGTGCACGACCTTCGCCCCGAGATCGGTGAGCTTGTTGATGACCCCGTAGATCGCGTTCTCGTTGCCCGGGATCAGCGAGCTCGCGAGCAGCACGGTGTCGCCCTCGCTGATCTTGATCTGGTGGTTGCCATTGGCCATCCGCGAGATCGCGGCCATCGGCTCACCTTGTGAGCCCGTGCAGACGAGCGTGATCTTGTCGTCCGGCATCGCCTCGAGCTTCTTGACGTCCACGACGAGGCCCCGCGGGATCCGCAGGTACCCGAGGTCCCGGGCGATCCCCATGTTGCGCACCATCGACCGACCCACGAACGCGACCTTGCGACCGTTCGCGTGCGCCGCGTCGAGCACCTGCTGGATCCGGTGCACGTGGCTCGCGAAGCTCGAGACGATGATCCGCCGCGGTGCGGTCGCGAACACGTGGTCGATCGCGGGGGCGAGCTCACGCTCGGAGGTCGTAAAACCCGGGACCTCGGCGTTTGTGGAGTCGACCATGAAGAGGTCGACCCCCTCCTCGCCGAGCCGCGCGAACGCACGCAGGTCGGTGATGCGGTCGTCGAGCGGGAACTGGTCCATCTTGAAGTCACCCGTGTTGAGCACCATGCCGGCTCCCGTGCGGATGGCCACCGCGAGCCCGTCGGGGATCGAGTGGTTCACCGCGACGAACTCGAGATCGAATCCACCGGTGAGGTGGCGGTCACCGGCCTCGACATGGACCGTCACGGGCTTGATGCGGTGCTCCTTGAGCTTCGCCTCGATGAAGGCGAGCGTGAGCTCCGAGCCGATCACCGGGATGTCCGCCCGCTCCTTGAGCAGGTACGGGACCCCCCCGATGTGATCCTCGTGGCCGTGCGTGAGGACGATCGCGACGATGTCGTCGAGCCGGTCGCGGATCGAGGTGAAGTCCGGCAGGATCACGTCGATCCCGGGCTGACTCTCCTCCGGGAAGAGCACGCCGCAGTCGACCACGAGCAGCTGCCCGTCGTACTCGAAGACCGTCATGTTGCGGCCGATCTCACCGAGACCGCCGAGGGGGGTGATGCGCAGCGCGCCGCGAGGAAGGGCGGGCGGCGCTGCGAGTTCGCGCGAGTGAGCAGATTGCACGGGTTCAAGCTCCCATGGAGAGGAACGGCGCATTCGCCGTGTGAAGAATGCGGAGCGGCACTGTGCGGCACTGTCCGCGGCGCGATCGCGCGTGCTCAAGGGCCCGCGCGACGGTCCGGTTGGATCCGGCGCAAGGACATGACGTACCGCCTCAGGGTCAACGGTACCCGCAGGTCACCCCACCGGCATGCAGCAGGCCCCGCGGGGGGCTGTTCCCACCCGCAGGGCCCGCTGTGCTCGGAGGGCGAGGTGTCAGCGCGAGTCGCTCGACGCCCCCTCGACGGTGGCGCGGCCGGCCTCGAGCCGGGCCACCGGGACACGGAACGGCGAGCACGACACGTAGTCGAGCCCGACCTCGTGGAAGAAGTGCACCGACTCCGGGTCACCACCGTGCTCACCGCAGACACCGAGCGTGAGGTCCGGACGGGCCGCGCGGCCCTCCTCGACGGCGATCCGCACGAGCCGACCCACGCCGCTGCGGTCGATCGTCTCGAACGGCGACACGCTGATCACGCCACGGTCGGTGTACTCCGAGAAGAACGCCCCCTCGACGTCGTCCCGTGAGAAGCCCCACGTCGTCTGCGTGAGGTCGTTGGTGCCGAAGGAGAAGAACTCCGCGACCCCCGCCATGCGGTCTGCCGTGAGCGCCGCACGCGGCAGCTCGATCATCGCGCCGATCGGGATGTGCAGCTCGACGTCCTCCGCGGCGGAGACCTCGGCGAGGATCAGCTCGGCCTCGTCGCGGATGAGGTGCAGCTCCATGACCGACGCCGCGAGCGGGATCATGATCTCCGCGTGCGGGTGGCCGCCGTCGTGCATCCGTTGTGCGGTCGCCTCGGCGACCGCACGGATCTGCAGGGCGAACAGCCCCGGCACGACGATCCCCAGGCGCACGCCGCGCAGACCGAGCATCGGGTTCGCCTCGTGCATGCGCTTGACCGCCGCGAGCAGCACGGTGTCCCGCTCGAACTCCTCGGTCGTCTCCTCCTCGATCCCGCGGCTGCGACGCTCGCTCGCCAGTGCGACCTTGACCGAGAGCTCCGTGAGGTCCGGGAGGAACTCGTGCAGCGGCGGGTCGATCAGCCGGATCGTCGTCGGCAGGCCGTCCATCTGCTCGAGGATGTCGACGAAGTCGGCGCGCTGGAGCGGCAGGAGCGCATCGAGAGCGGCCTGGTGCTCGACCGGGTCCCGGGCCAGGATGACGCGTTCGATCAGGACGCGACGCTCTCCGAGGAACATGTGCTCGGTCCGGCACAGGCCGATCCCTTGCGCACCCCAGACGCGCGCCCGGTGCGCGTCCTCGGCGGTGTCCGCGTTGGCGTGCACCCGCAGCCGGCGGACCGAGTCCGCATGCGTGAGGATCCGGTCGACCGCCTTGACCAGCTCGGCGGTCTCCTCGGCGTCTGCGCCGTGCACGTTGGCAAGAGCGACATCGAGACCCTCCTCGAGGTACTGCACGACGGGCGACGGGACGACGGGGACGTCTCCGAGGAAGATCTCCCCGGTCGACCCGTCGATCGCGATCGTCTCGCCCTCGCTGATCACCCGCGTGCCGACCGTGACGGTGCGAGCCGTGGCGTCGACCTCGAGCTGCTCGGCGCCGACGACGCAGGTGGTACCCATGCCACGCGCCACCACGGCGGCGTGCGACGTCTTGCCGCCACGCGAGGTCACCACCCCGACGGCGGCGATCATCCCGCCGAGGTCGTCCGGGTTCGTCTCACGACGGACCAGGATCACGTCCTTGCCGCTCGCCGCCCACTCCTGCGCGGTCGCCGAGTCGAACACGACCTGCCCCACGGCGGCACCGGGTGACGCGGCCATCCCGGTGGCGAGAAGCGTCCGGTCGGCGTCGGAGTCGAACTGCGGGAACATCAGCTTGCTGAGCTGCGCGCCGGTCACGCGCTCGAGGGCCTCGTCGAGCGTGATGAGGTGCTCGTCGACGAGCTGCGTCGCGATGCGGAACGCGGCGGCCGCAGTGCGCTTGCCGACGCGCGTCTGGAGCATCCAGAGCTTGCCGCGCTCGACCGTGAACTCGATGTCGCACAGGTCGCGGTAGTGGGTCTCGAGGCGGCGCATGGCCAGGCGCAGCTCACCGTGGGAGACGGGGTCGAGCTGCTCGAAGTCGGCCAGGCTCAGCGTGTTGCGGATGCCCGCGACGACGTCCTCGCCCTGCGCGTTGGGCAGGTAGTCGCCGTAGTCGCCGGCCATGCCGGTGGAGGGGTCGCGCGTGAAGCAGACACCGGTGCCCGAATCGGGACCGAGGTTGCCGAACACCATGCTCACGACGTTGACCGCGGTGCCGAGATCGTCGGAGATGCGCTCGCGACGGCGGTACAGGCGTGCCCGTTCGGTGTTCCACGAGTCGAAGACCGACGTGATGGCGAGGTCGAGCTGCTCGCGCGGGTGCTGGGGGAACTCCCGCCCGGACTGCGTCCGGACGATCCCCTTGAAGGTCTCGACGAGCTCCTGCAGGTCCCCCGCGGTGAGGTCGGTGTCGACGGTGACGCCGCGCGCCCGCTTCATCTCGTCGAGAGCGTGCGCGAACAGGTCGCCGTTGATCTCGAACACCGTCTTGCCGAACATCTGGATCAGTCGGCGGTAGGAGTCCCATGCGAACCGCTCGTCGTCCGAGAACTTGGCCAGCCCGAGAACCGACGCGTCGTTGAGACCGACGTTGAGGACCGTCTCCATCATGCCGGGCATCGAGAACTTCGCCCCGGACCGCACCGAGACGAGCAGGGGGTCGTGGAAGTCGCCGAGGGAACGGCCGAGCGAGTCCTCGAGACGGCGGATCGCCATCGTCACCTCGACGCGGAGCTCGGGCGGGAGCACTCCCGTCGTCATGTACGTGCGACACGCCTCGGTCGTGATCGTGAAGCCGGGAGGAACGGGTAGGCCCAGTCGCGTCATCTCGGCGAGGTTGGCCCCCTTGCCGCCGAGGAGGTCCTTCTGATCCTTGTTTCCCTCGCTGAAGTCAAAGACGTACTTGGCCACTCTGCGCCTCCCCACGCCGGACGCCGGCACCATTGCCGACGTCACGGTTCCCAGGGTGCCCCCCGCATCGCGAACGTGACAGGGGACCTTGGGCCCGCTTCCGCTGGTCGCAGCCGTGCGATCCGCCTCAGAGCGCGCTCACCATGCGGTTCACGGCCTCGGTGATGACCTCCGGGGACGTCCCGAGGTTGAGCCGCACCCGTCCCTCGCCCCCGGTCCCGAACGGCAGCCCCGAGCTCAGCGCCACACGTCCGCGCTCCAGGAAGACCGCCGCCGGGTCCTCGCCGAGCTCGAGCCGACGGCAGTCGAGCCAGGCCAGGTAGGTGCCCTCGGGCGGCCGGTAACCGACGACGGGGAGCCGCTCAGCCAGGAGCTCGCCCAGCAGCACACGGTTGGCGGCGATGTCATGCAGGACGGCGTCGAGCCAGTCGCCGCCGTCCCTGAAGGCGGCGGCGTGCGCGATCATCGCGAGATGGCTCACCGGGGTGTGGGCAAGGTCGGGCAGTCGTCGGAGGTCGTCGAGCCCCTCGGGGCCGGAGACCGCGATCGCCGCCTTGAGCCCCGCGAGGTTCCACGCCTTGGCCGCGGAGAACAGCGCGATCGCGTCACCTGCGCCCGGGACGGACAGGTAGGGCACGTGCACGGCACCCGTGGGCACGAGTGGCGCATGGATCTCGTCGGCCACGACGCGCACCCCGTACCGCTCCGCGAGCGTCGCGACGGCCGAGAGCTCGCCGAGGGTGGGCACCGTCCCGGTCGGGTTGTGGGGGCTGCACAGCAGGTAGGCCGGGCGTCCGCCGCCCGCCGCTGCGGTCGCGAACGCCTCCTCGAGGGTGTCGAGGTCGAGACGGCCGTCGTCGCCGAGCGGGGCCGGGACGAGACGCCGCCCGGTGTGCTCGACCGAGCCGAAGAAGGGTGGGTACACGGGGGGGTTGACGACCACGGCGTCTCCGGGCCCGGTGACGAGCTCGAGCACCTCGCGGAGCCCCGTCATGACGTCGGGCACGACGACGGTGCGGGCCGGGTCGTGGTGCCACCCCCACCGCTCGGCCGCGAAGACGGAGAACGGCTCCGCGCACGCGGCGCTCGACACCGGGTACCCCGTGTCCCCGTCCGTGAGCGCCTGCATGATCGCCGCGACGACCGCCGGGGCCGGGGTGGTGTCCATCTCCGCGACCCACAACGGGAGCACGTCCTCCGGGTACGCGCGCCACTTGATGCTCGTGCGGCGGCGGAGCGTGCGGGGGTCGACGTCGTGGAGAGGCCTGGTCACGCGACGATCATCCCAGCAGGCGTGGGTCGAAGGACGGGAACGACCCGCATGGCCGGACCGTCGGCGCGCCTCCCGGTTGCGCTCACGCGTCCACGCGGGGCCGCCGGGAACCGGTCGACGAGAATCGCCGCCAGGCGGTGCCCTTGTGCAGCGGTGCGGCGAGGAACTCGCCGAGCGTCACACCTGCCGCGAGACCGAGACCGATCATCACCGCCCCGACGAGCCCGGCAGCGCCGGGACCGACCGCCGACGACGGCTCGTTGACCAGCTGGAACATCGCACGGTAGATCGCGAGGCCGGGCAGCAGCGGGAGGATCCCGCACACCGAGATCACGAGGGGCGGGACCTGCAGCCGCGGACCGAGCCACTCGGCCAGGAACCCGATCACCAGGGCCGCGACCGCGCTCGCGACGGCCGGACCGAGGCCATGGTCCCCGGCGACGACGTAGACGAGCCAGCCGAGCCCGCCCGCGACCGACACGACCACGGCCGCACGCGGTCGCGCGTACGACGACACTCCCCACGATCCGGCGATCACGGCCGACGCGAGGACCTGGACGAGGATCGGCACCGACGCCTGCGGCGTGTCGACGAGCTCGAGCGGCACCCCGCTGCGGCGCGCGACGTCGAGCACCGCGCCGATCCCGACGACGATGCCCAGGGTCAGGACGACGACCTCGAACGTCCGACCTCCCGCGGTCACCGGGAAGCCGCTGATCGCATCCTCCGCCGCGCCGACCAAGGACAACCCCGCCAGCAGCATGACGATCCCCGACGCCACCACGAGCGACGGTGGGAGGTCGGCGAGCTCGACCGGGAGGTGCGGGATGGCGACGAACAGCCCGACGGCGACCAGGGTCGCGATGGCCGCGCCGATGGACTGCAGGAAGAACGGCGGCAGCCCCCAGCGACCGAGGGCCCACACGACGCGGTCGATCAGCGCGCTCGTCGCGCCGGCGACGATGGCGACGATGGCATCGCCGCCGAACAGCACCGCGACGGCGGCGGCGAGCACCGCGAGCATCACCGTCACGAACCAGCGCGGGTAGGGATGACGTGCGTGCACGATCGCGTCAAGGGCAGCGTGGTGCTCTTCGATCACCGCGGCGACCTGCTCGGCCGGGACGTGCTCGGCCCCCGCGTCCCGGCCGAGACGCAAGACGCGCGCGAGCCGGCCGTAGTCCGCGGTGCGCGTCCGGACGACACGCATCAGGGTGGTCGGCAGGATCCCGCCGCCGCGCGCGTAGGACACCGTGATCGACGTGAACGTCACGTCGACCTGGCAGCCGCGCAGCCCGTACGCACGGACGATCCGGTGGATCGCCGCGGTCACGTCGGCGGCACCGGCCCCGAGGGACAGCATCGCCTCGCCGATCCGCAGCGCGAGCTCGAGAGCGCCCTGGACGACCGCCTCGTCGAGTCCGGTGTCGGTCGCGCGGAGGCCCACCTCGATCGCCGGGGTCTCGCCGAGGATCCTGCGGACCAGACGTCGCGCGTGCGCGGTGCCCAGCATCCGTCGAGCGTAGCCGGGACGGGCGCCCGGCCCCACCGCCCGTAGGCGGGACCGGGCAGTCATGTCGTCACAGGTCGTTGCCCGCGTACGAGAGGTTGAAGCTCTTGTTGGACACCGGGAAGTCCGGGACGATCGTGTCCGTCATGGCCGTGGGCAGCGCGGGCCAGTTGAACCAGGACGGGTCGACCACCTTGACCCGCGTGAGCCGGCCGTCGGCGCCCACCTCGACCCGGTGCACGATCGTGCCCCGCCACCCCTCGACGATGCCGACGCCGCTGCGGACGCGTGACGGCGACGCCGGGCCGGCCGCGTGGTCGCCGGCAACCGCGGGGTGGTCGCTGTCCTCGCGCGGATCGCCCCGGCCGCCCGCCACCGGCTCTGCGTCGAAGACGAGCCCGCCCGTCGCGGAGCGGATCAGGGCGGTCGCGAGCCGGGTCGACGCCGCGACCTCGTCGCGCCGCACGAGGAAACGGGACAGCACGTCGCCGTCGGACTGCCCGACGACGTCGACCGCCAGCGGGATGGTCGGGTGCTCCAGGCGCGCGTCGGTGGTGACCCCGCTGGCCCGCGCGACGTACCCGAGGCACCCGAGGTCACGGGCCTGGACGTGAGTGAGCACCGCCGTGCCGGTGAAGCGGTCGCGGATCACCGTGTTGGCGAGCGCCAGCTCGGCGATCTCGGCGAGGTCCGCGGCGATCCGCTCGAGCTGCCCCGGGTCAGGGAGCGACAGCAGTGCGACGCGCCCCGGTCGGATCGATCCCCTCAGGAGCCGGTGCCCCGTGGTGGCGGCGCTGATCCGCAGGAGCTCCTCGCGCAGGCGCTGCGTGTGTGCGAGCGCGAGGGAGAACCCGACGTCGTTGGCGAGCGCACCGATGTCGGCGACGTGGTTGACGAGCCGCTCGAGCTCGACCAGGAGGGCGCGGAGCCGGTGCGCCTCGTCGGGCAGCGTCAGGCCGAGCGCGTCCTCGACGGCCAGGCTGTGCGCAAGGCCGTGAGCGGCCGCCGTGTCGCCACTGATGCGCTCGGCGAGGTGCACCGCGTCACGGGCGTCGCGGCCCACGAACAGCGACTCGATGCCCCGGTGCGTGAACCACAGGCGCGCCTTGAGCTTGAGGATGCTCTCCCCGACCACCGAGAACCGGAAGTGCCCGGGTTCGATCACGCCGGCGTGCACCGGACCGACCGGGATCTCGTAGACGCCGTCGCCCTCGACGGGGACGAACGGGTACGGCTCGGTCTCGGTGAACGGCGGCGGCTCGCCGGCGTCGCGCCGCATCGGGTACCAGCCGGCGGGCCAGTGCGCGTGGCGGACCAGGCGGCGCGGGAGCGGGTGCCCCTCCGGGACGATGCCGAACAGGTCGTGCATCTCGCGCTCGAACCGCGATGCGGAGAAGGACAGCGCGGCCGAGGTCGGGAGTCGCGGGTCGTCGACCGGCACCGTCACCACGAGCTCGATGCGGCGGTCCGGCGAACCGGCGAGGAACAGGTACACGACCCGCAGCGTGGGGCCGTCGTCGTGCGCGGCGACCAGGCCGAGGCGGAAGCCCGCGTCGAGGAGCCCCGCCACCTCGGCGACGAGGTCCTCCGGCGCCACGTGCTGCGCGACGCGGTGCGCACCGACCGGGATCGCGACGGGGTCGTGGAAGGTGCTCATCTGCCTGCTC
>MLJW01000612.1_pt1 | contig 13336 bp, 15 predicted proteins | sample 888231 | NCBI WGS metagenome assembly MLJW01 (sample SAMN05788063, study PRJNA343431) | mine drainage metagenome | isolation source: sample collected from the inflow into an acid mine drainage treatment plant... | place: Germany: Lusatia, lignite mining district
CCTATTCAACAAGCTGAAAAACTGGCGCAGGATTGCCACGCGATACGACAAGACCGCAGAGTCTTTTATCGGCTTCGTCTGTCTTGTATCCGCAAAATTATGGACACACTTTGTCAACAGAACCTAGTTCAGAAGCGGCCGGGGGGCGTCCTCGTTGGTGACCTGATCCACCAGGGCCATGATCACCAGCATGCGTTCCAGCTCGGCCAGGGTGGGAATGCGCAAGGGGGCGCGGATGGCGTCGGCGCCGGGCTGCTTGGCCCAGGGGCGGGGCGGGGCATCGCCTTCCAGGGACGGATCGTCCTGGTCGGGGGCCTGCCTTTCGGCGCTGTCGTCATCATGGGCCATGGTGGGGTTCGCTGCAGTCGCGGTTCGGGTCGGAAATGATACGGCCCGCAGGGCGGAATCGGGCGCGGGAAAAGTCATGCTGCCGCAAGATTGCCAGTGGTGCCAGCCTCTTGCCGGGCTTAAGATCGCCGCAACGGAGGTTTTTCCCATGCGCCGAATTCTCGCTCTTGCCGCTTTATGCGCCCTGGCCGCCTGTTCCGGCCCCGTCACCTCGGAAGAGGGCCCCACCGCCAGCGGGGTGGATGGCTATTACGGCTATGGCGTGGCCGGGCGCGATCTGAGGCTGGAGGTGGCGGGCAACGCCTTTGCTGGGCAGATGAGCGATGCCGCCTTCGATCAGGCCCTGGCCGCCCTCTTGAAAACGCCGCCCGAACGCCAGCCGGGGCATATCACCCTGACGCCGGGCCCCTCGGCCCGCTCCAACTACAGCCTGGTCTTTCTGTTCAATCCCGGCCCGCTGATCTACGGGCAGGAGCTGTGCGCCGGGCAGCGTACCCAGCAGCCGCCGCAAGCCGGGCGGGTGAAGGTGGTGGCCAGCTTCTGCGTGGCGGGCCGCGCCATTACCGAAATCACCGGTCAGACCGATGCCACCGGTTTGGCGGATGATCGCTTCGGCGCCCTGATGGAAGAGATGATGGGCAAGCTGTTCCGCACCACCGGGCGCTTTTATTATAATCAGGGCGGCCATACGCGCGCACAATAGGCGCCCGTTAACAGCTTTGTAAGCTTTTGGATGTCTGATTCTCTCCTGAAGCGTCGGCAAAGGCGCGTTAAAGGGAGCGGACGCGATGACACACTTCCGGCATGGGCTGCGGCTGCGGACCGAGCGGGTGGGGCATATCGAGGATTGGCTGGGACGGAACGCCCGAGGGGGCTGGGATATCCGCCTGGACGAGGTGTCCGACGATCTGCAAAGCAAAAGCTATATGATTTTCTTCGAGCGCCCCGATGATCTGACCGGCCTGAAATGGGCGCTGACCCTGCGGGGCATGCCCGATCTGCCCGGTCATGGCGGCAAGGGGCGGGAAAGCCGGGTGGCCTGAAACCGGCCTGTCCGGCAAGGATGATGCGACCGACCATGAAACGTTTCTTTTTGGGGGCCTACGCCACCTCGCCTTGCGAAACCCATTGGGATGCCGGAGCCGAGGCGGCCTATTGGGCCGGGCTGGCGGCGTTGCCGTCGCTGGGCGGGCTGGAATATCCCTTCACCGGCGCCCTGCATCCCTACGACGAGGCCTGGGCCCTGGCCCATCTGAAGCCCGAATGGGATCTGGTGCTGACCCTGTTGCCCGGCACCATGGACCGGCTGGGGCAAAATCCCCACTTCGGCCTGGCTTCCGACGATGCCGAGGGCCGCGCCGCCGCCCTGGCCTTTACCGGCCAGGCCCGCGCCGTGGCGCAGCGTTTCAACGAGGCCGCCGGCCGCCGCCGCGTGGTGGCGGTGGAACTGCACGCCGCTCCGCGCCGGGGCGTTGCCGGGGTTTCCGCCTCGGCCGCGGCGCTGGCCGCCTCGCTGGCCGAGCTGGCGGCCTGGGACTGGCAGGGCGCCACCCTGTGCCTGGAACATTGCGATGCCTGGTTTCCCGGCCAGACCGCCATCAAGGGCTTCCTGCCGCTGCCAGAAGAGATCCGCGCCATCCGCGCCAGCGGGGCGCCGGTGGGGCTGGCCCTGAACTGGGGCCGCTCGGTGCTGGAGGAGCGCGATCCGGCCCATGTTCTGGATCAGATCCGCGCCGCCCGTGCCGAGGGGCTGCTGCGCGGCCTGATCTTTTCCGGCTGTTCGGGGGAGGAAACCCCCTGGGGGGTGTGGCAGGACAGCCATATGCCCCATGCTCCGGCCTTCGGCGTGGAGCATGCCGCGCCGGGCTCCTTGATGACCGCCGAGGCCATGGCCCAGGCCCTGGAGGCGGCGGGCGAGGGGCTGGTGTTTCTGGGCGGCAAAATGACCGCCCGTCCCAAGGGCGCCACGCTGGAGCGGCGCCTGGGCCTGAACCGCGATTTCCTGGCGGTGCTGGAGCGGATTTAAATCCGGTGCGGCATCTCGGCCGCCACCTGCACCGACATGCCCGGCTGCATGAAATCGCTCAGGCGGATGCATTGCCCGCCCTGGCCGCAGCCGCTGGCGGCATTGAGGCCGATATAGGCAAAAACCAGACCGATCGTTAAGGCGCCCATCAGATTGGTGAGGTGACGGGTCAGTCCGCGGCTATGGGGGGAAAACATGCGGCCCTCCTGGGTGATGTCTCGCTGTCGTGATGAGAACATAACGTGAACATTGGCGTCGTGGCAAGGAAAAATTCCTCTCTCTTGAACGTGGCGGGCGGCAGGGTAAAGTAGGGGGCATGGACAACACCCCTCCCATCACCCTGCTTTGGCTGCAGGCCGCCAGTTGCGGCGGCTGCACCATGTCGGCCCTGGGGGCCGAGCCGGCGCCCCTGGCCGAGGCTCTGGCCCAGGCCGGTATCCGGCTGCTGTGGCATCCCTCGCTGTCGGAGGAAAGCGGCGGGCAGGCGCGCGATATTCTGGAGCGGTGCCGCAGCGGGGCGCTGAGCCTGGATCTTCTTTGCGTCGAGGGGGCGGTGCTGCGCGGCCCCTCGGGCAGCGGGCGCTTTCAGATCCTGTCGGGCACCGGCCGTCCCATGGCCTGGTGGGTGAGCGAGCTGGCGGCCCGCGCCGCGCATGTGGTGGCGGTGGGCAGCTGCGCCGCCTTCGGCGCCATGCCCTCGGCCAATCCGCTGACCGAGGCGGTGGGCCTGCAATATGCCGGCGACGAGCTGGGCGGCCTGCTGGGCGATTCCTGGGCCGGGCGGGGCGGCGTGCCGGTGGTCAACGTGGCGGGCTGCGCCCCGCATCCCGGCTGGCTGCTGGAAACCCTGCTGGCTTTGGCCCAGGGGCTGCTGCGCCCCACCGATCTCGACAGCCTGGGCCGCCCGCGCTTCTGGGCCAACCATCTGGCCCATCACGGCTGCGCCCGCAACGAATATTACGAGTTCAAGGCCAGCGCCGCCCGGCCCTCGCATCTGGGCTGTCTGATGGAAAATCTGGGCTGCAAGGCCACCCAGGCGCCGGGCGATTGCAATATGCGCATCTGGAACGGCAGCAGTGGCGCCTGCACCAATGCCGGTTTCACCTGCATCGGCTGCACCATGCCCGGTTTCGAGGAGCCGGGGGCGGCCTTTCTGGAAACTCCCAAGGTGGCGGGCATTCCGGTGGGTCTGCCGGTGGATATGCCCAAGGCTTGGTTCGTGGCGCTGTCGGCGCTGTCGAAATCGGCCACCCCTGAGCGCGTGCGCAAGAATTCCCGCGAGGACCGGGTGGTGATCGCCCCCCGGCGGAGACAGCCATGAGCCGTTTGGTGATCGGTCCCTTCAACCGGGTGGAGGGCGACCTGGAAGTGACGCTGGAGGCCGCCGACGGCCGTGTCGCCTCGGCCCAGGTCACGGCGCCGCTGTTTCGCGGTTTCGAGCAGATCCTCGTGGGGCGGGCGCCGCTCGACGCCCTGGTGATCGCGCCGCGCATCTGCGGCATCTGTTCCATTTCGCAAAGTGTGGCCGCCGCCCGCGCCCTGGGCCAGGCTTTGGGGGTGCGGCCGCCGCCCAATGGCCGCCGGGTGGCCGATCTGCTGCTGGCCGTGGAGAACGCCGCCGATCATCTGACCCATTTCGCCCTGTTCTTCATGCCCGATTTCGCCCGCTCCGAGTATGCCGGGCGCCCCTGGCATGCCGAGGCGGCGCGCCGTTTCGCCGCCACCAGCGGCCAATCGGCGCGGGCGGCCATGGCGGCGCGGGCCCGGCTGCTGCATGTGGTGGGGCTGCTGGCCGGCAAATGGCCGCACAGCCTGACCCTGCAGCCGGGCGGCGTGGCCAAATCGGTGGATCTGGGCGAACGGGTGCGCCTGGGGCTGATCGTCGGCGAGTTCCGCCGCTATCTGGAGCAGAGCCTGTTCGGCGGCAGCCTGGAATCCCTGACGGCGCTGGACAGTTTCGTGGCTCTGGAACATTGGGGCGAGCGCCACGGCGACAGCGATCTGGCCCTGTTCCTGCGGCTGTCGCGCGATCTTTCCCTCGACAGCCAGGGCCGGGGGGTGGGCCGCTTCCTGAGCTATGGCGGCCTTACCGGCCGGGCCGGCCTGTGGTGCGACGGCCGGGTGGCGCCGCTTGATCTGGACGGCCTGCGCGAGGATGTGAGCCACGGCTGGATGCAGGGCGGGGCCTTGCATCCGGCGCGCGGGCAAACCCGCCCCGATGCCGACAAGCCCATGGCCTACAGCTGGAGCAAGGCGCCGCGCCTTGATGGCCTGTCGTGCGAGGTGGGGGCCCTGGCCCGCCAGGCGGTCAACGGCCATCCCCTGATCGCCGATGTGCTGGCCTGCGGCGGCTGGCAGGGCTCGGTGCACGACCGCGTGGTGGCCCGCCTGCTGGAGCTGGCGCAGCTGGTGATCGCCATGGAAGGCCTGATCGCCGCCTTGAACGGCGACGGCCCCTATTGCCTGGAGCACGGCGCTGCGGATCGGGCCGAGGGCGCCGGTCTGGCCGAGGCGGCGCGCGGCGCCCTGGGGCACTGGCTGCGCATCGAGAATGGGGTTATCGCCGGCTACCAGATCGTGGCGCCCACCACCTGGAACTTCTCGCCGCGCGACGCCGACGGCAATCCCGGACCGCTGGAGCAGGCCCTGGAAGGCACCCTGCTGGAACCGGGGGTCAATCCGCCCCTGATGGTGCAGCATATCGTGCGCTCGTTCGATCCTTGCATGAGCTGCACGGTGCATTGAAAAAGCACATTGTTTTTCAGTGTATAGTCTTCGGGGCTCTTTAAATTTTATTGTTGTGGTATCGGCGGGGGCGATGGCCTTACAATAAAGGTCTGATCGAGGATCAGACCATGCACAGCCAAATCTACGAATACGAATATGATGTCAATGTCGTCGCCGACGATATCGACGAGATGGGGCATGTCAACAACGCCGTGTACCTGAAATGGGTGCAGGCGGCGGTGCTGCACCAATGGCGGCGTCTTGCTCCGCAAGAGGTGGCGGCGGCGCATCTGTGGGTGGCCCTGAAGCACGAGATCAGCTACCGCCGTCCGGCCTTCCTCAACGACCATGTGGACGTGCAGGTGGTGCTGGAAAAGCTTTCGGGGGCGCGGGCCTTCTATCAGACCCTGATCCTGCATGGCGATGTGGTGCTGGCCGAGGTGAAAAGCTGCTGGTGCTGTCTGGATGCCATCACCCGCAAGCCGGTGCGTCTGGCCCGCGATATCGCCGCCCGCTTCCTGTCCCAGCCCTGATTCCGCCCTGGAAAGAAGGCTTCCGCCTCTGGAAGGGGAGTGATCGCCCAAAGGGGCGCCAGCGTCTCGCTCTTTTCCCATAACACATTGAAAAAGCACGATGTCATGCCGCTGTCATAAGCTGGCATGATTCGTGCTTTTGCCTGCCCAGCACAAGCAGGGGGGAAACCCCGCGTCTGGTTTCGGGAGGGATCGTTTGCATCATCGTTCAATCCATCGCGCGCCGTTCCGGGCTGGAACCGGCCGCGCGTCCGCCGCGCCGCGCCGCCTTGTCCGTCACACTGCCGTAGCCGGCGCGCCCCGCGCCGGCGGCGGGCGCCACACCGCCTTGCGTTGAGAGAGGTTGGGGAAATGAAAGACAGCATGTTGACCGCGATCGAAACGAGGCTGGGGCTGTCGCGCCGCAGCTTCATGCAGTTCTGCGCCGCCATGGCCGCCACCATGGGGCTGCCCAAGGGGGCCGACGCCCAGATCGCCCACGCCCTGGTTTCGGCCAAGCGTCCGCCGGTGATCTGGCTGCATTTCCAGGAATGCACGGGCTGCACCGAATCCATGCTGCGCGCCGAGCATCCCACCCTGGAAAAGCTGATCCTCGACATCATCTCGCTCGATTATCACGAAACCCTGTTCGCCGCCGCCGGTCATCAGGCCGAGGCGGCGCGCCGCGCCTCCATGGCCGCCAACAAGGGCAAGTATCTGCTGGTGGTGGAAGGGGCCATTCCCACCAAGGACAACGGCATCTACTGCAAGGTGGGCGGCCAGACGGCGCTGGAGATGGTGCATGAATGCGCCGCCGATGCCGCCGCCATCATCGCCATCGGCTCCTGCGCCTCGTGGGGCGGCATGCCCTCCACCAGCCCCAATCCCACCGGGGCCACCGGGGCGCCGGTGATCCTGAAGGACAAGTCGGTGGTGACCATTCCCGGCTGTCCGCCCAATCCCTACAATTTCCTCTCCACCGTGGTGCACTACCTCACCTTCGGCAAGCTGCCCGAGGTGGACGCCAAGGGCCGCCCGAAATTCGCCTATTCGCGTCTGATCCACGAAAACTGCGAGCGCCGCCCGCATTTCGATGCCGGGCGTTTCGCCCAGGAGTTTGGCGACGAGGGGCACCGCAAGGGCTATTGCCTCTACAAGCTGGGCTGCAAGGGGCCGGAAACCTACGCCAACTGCCCCTCGATCCTGTTCGGCGATGTGGGGTCGGGCAGCTGGCCGGTGGGCACCGGCCATCCCTGCATCGGCTGCACCGAGCAGGGCATCGGTTTCCAGAAGCCCATCTACGAACTGGCCGAGCTGAAATATGTGCTGCCGCCGGTGGGCTATCCGCACATCGTCGAGGAGCAGGGCCAGGGCATGAGCGCCGGTTCGGCGGCCCTGGTGGCCGGTGTCGGCGGCCTGGCCGTGGGGGCCGGGGCGATGATGGCCCGCAATCTGGGCAAGAACAAGAAGCCGGACGATACCGACTTCGGCAAGGAGTAACCCGCCATGCCGTTCTCCCGTCGCAATTTCCTGAAGGGGGCCGCCGCCACCGGCGCGGTGGCCGCCGCCGCCGCCACCGTGACGGCGGCACCGGCCGAGGCCCGCGAGAACAAGGCCATGCCGCCCAAGGCGGTGGGGCTGTTGTACGATTCCACCTTGTGCATCGGCTGCAAGGCCTGCGTGGTGGCCTGCCGCGAAGCCAACGACATGCCGCCCGAGGTCCACACCGAGGATAAGCTGTGGGACACGCCGCTGGATCTGTCGGGCTATACCCTGAACGTGATCAAGGTTTATACCGAAGGCACGGCCATGCATAAGGACCAGGTGAAGGACGGTTTCGCCTTCGTCAAAAAGTCCTGCATGCATTGCGTCGATCCCTCCTGCGTTTCGGTGTGCCCGGTATCGGCCATGCGCAAGGATCCGGAAACCGGCATCGTCAGCCACCACCCGGAAGCCTGCATCGGCTGCCGCTATTGCGTGGCCTCCTGTCCGTTCGGGGTGCCGCACTTCCAGTACGACACGCCGACGCCGCGCATCGAGAAATGCCAGATGTGCCGGCACCTGCAGGCGGTGGGTAAAATTCCGGCCTGCGCCGAGGTTTGCCCCACCGGGGCCACCCTGTTCGGTCCGGTGGCCGGCCTCAAGGCCGAGGCCGAGCGCCGCCACAGCCTGCCCCCCGGCCAGACCACCTTGTTCCCGCGCAAAACCGTGGACGATGTGGCCGCCGGCCACGAAAAGGCGGTGGGCCACTATCTGCCCAGCACCTACGGCGAGCACGAAATGGGCGGCACGCAGATGATGCTGCTGTCCGGGGTGCCGTTCGACAAGCTGGGCTATCCCGCCCTGTCGGACACCTCCAACGCCAGTGTTTCGGAAACTCTGCAGCACGGCATCTACAAGAACATGGCCGCTCCCGTGGCGGTGCTGGCGGGGCTGATGTACGCCGCGCACAAGCACACCAAACACGATGGCCGGGACGAGGATTAAGCCATGAGCAAGCACGCGCCTCTTGGAGGATCCCTCATCACCCGCACCACCGTCATCGCGGCGGTGCTGTTCGTGCTGAGCATGGTCCTGCTCGCCGTCCGCTTCCTGAAAGGGCTGGGGGCGGTGGCCAACATCAACAACGGCTATCCCTGGGGCATCTGGGTGGCCTACGACGTGGTTATCGGCACCGCCTTCGCCTGCGGCGGCTATGCCATGGCCCTGCTGGTTTATATCCTGAACAAGGGCAAGTACCATCCCCTGGTGCGCCCGGCCCTGCTGGCCAGCATGTTCGGCTATTCCCTGGGCGGTTTCTCGGTGATCTTCGATCTGGGCCGCTACTGGAACTTCTGGCATATCATGACGCCGGGCTACGCCAACCCCAACTCGGTGATGTTCGAGGTGGCGCTGTGCGTGGCCTGCTACTGCGTGGTGCTGTGGATCGAGTTCACCCCGTCCTTCGCGGAAAAATGGGGCGGACCGGCGCTGAAGCGCCGTCTGAACAATGTTCTGTTCGTCTTCATCGCCCTGGGCTGCCTGCTGCCCACCATGCATCAAAGCTCGCTGGGCACCCTGCTGGTGGTGTTCGGCCAGCTGATCCATCCCCTGTGGCAGACCAGGCTGTTGCCGCTGCTGTTCCTGATGTCGGCCCTGGCCATGGGCTTTTCCATCGTCATCTTCGAGGCCACCCTGGTGACCTCGGCCTACAAGCGCCCCTCGGAAGCCCGCATCCTGGCCTTCGTCACCCGCTATATCGTGGTGCTGATGTCGGCCTATCTGCTGCTGCGCTGGGGCGATCTGGCCTACGAGGGCAAGCTGGGGCTGGTGTTTTCCTCGGGCGGGCTCAGCCTGATGTTCTGGCTGGAAAACCTGCTGTTCGCCACCCCCATCGTGCTGATGCTGCCCAAGGCCAACCGCGTCAACGAGCGGCTGCAGTTCCTGTCGGCGGTCAGCATGCTGCTGGGCGGCGGGCTTTACCGCATCGATGCCTATCTGGTGGCCTACGGCCGGCCCGGCTGGCACTACTTCCCCTCGGTGGGGGAGCTGCTGGTCACCCTGGGCATCATCGCCCTGGAGGTGCTGGCCTATATCGTCTTCGTCAAAAGACTGCCCGTTCTGCACCCGGTCCATGCGGCCGGGCCAACCCATGCCGTCGAGCGCGCCCCGGCCGCTCTGACCACCGAGTAGTTCAAGGAGAGTTGCCGTGGCGACGAGAATCACCATCGATCCCATCACCCGTATCGAAGGCCATCTGCGCGTCGATGTCGAGGTTCAGAACGGCCGCGTGTCCAAGGCCTGGTCGTCGGGCCAGATGTGGCGCGGCGTCGAACAGATCCTGCTGGGCCGCGACCCGCGCGACGCCTGGGCCATCACCCAGCGCATCTGCGGCGTTTGCACCACCGTGCATGCCGTGGCCTCGGTGCGGTCCATCGAAAGCGCCCTCGATCTCGAGGTGCCGCTGAACGCCCAGTATATCCGCAACATGATCGTGACGGCGCATGCCCTGCATGATCATATCGTGCATTTCTACCATCTGTCGGCGCTGGACTGGGTGGATGTGGTGTCGGCCCTGAAGGCCAACCCGGCCAAAACCGCCCAGCTGGCGGAAAGCCTGTCGGACTGGGAAGGCAACAGCCGCCATGTGTTCGAGGATGTGCAGAACCGCCTGAAGACCTTCGTGGGCTCGGGCCAGCTTGGCCCCTTCACCAACGGCTATTGGGGGCATCCGGCCATGAAGCTGACCCCCGAGGTCAACCTTCTGGCCGTGGCCCATTATCTGCAGGCCCTGGAGGTGCAGCGCTACGCCAACAAGATCGTGGCGGTGCTGGGCTCGAAATCGCCGCATATCCAGAACATGGCGGTGGGCGGCGTGTCCAACCCCATCAATCTCAACAGCCAGTCGGTGCTCAGCATCGAGCGCCTTCTGCTGGTCAAGGAGATGATCGACAAACTCGGGGTGTTCATCCGCAACTGCTATCTGGTGGATGTTTCGGCCATCGGCGCCTTCTATGCCGACTGGACGAAACACGGCGCCGGCATCACCGACTATCTGTCGATCCCCGATGTGCCCATGGACACCAAGAGCACCCGGTTCATGATGCCGGGCGGCTATATCAAGGGCGGCGATCTGGCCACCTACAAGCCCATCGGCGGCTCGCATGATCCCTATTTCCGCCAGGGCGTGGCGGAATCGGTGAAGCATGCCTGGTATTCCTACGCCAACGGCCCCGGCGCCCTGCATCCCTGGAAGGGGGAAACCACCCCCGACTACACCGATTTTCAGGACGAGGGCAAATACAGCTGGGTGAAGTCGCCCACCTTCTACGGCAAGCCGGCCCAGGTGGGGCCGCTGGCCAACGTGCTGTGCGGCGTGGCCGCCGGGCATCAGCCCACCATCACCCATCTCAACCGGGTGATCGAAACGGTGGACAGCCTGTCGGGCACCAAGCTGCCGCTGTCGGCCCTGCATTCCACCATCGGCCGCCACGCCGCCCGCGCCGTGCGCGCCGCCGTGGTGCACGAATCGCTGCAGGCCAACTGGCAGGCCCTGATGGACAATATCGGCAAGGGCGATACCCGCACCTTCAACCGCCCCACCTTCCCCAAGGGCGAGATCATGGGGGTGGGCACCCACGAGGCGCCGCGCGGCGTGCTGTCGCACTGGTCGGTGATCAGGGACGGCAAGATCGCCAACTATCAGGCGGTGGTGCCCACCACCTGGAACGCGGCGCCGCGCAACGAGGACGATCACATCGGCCCCTACGAGGCGGCGCTGATGGACAATCCGGTGGCCGATCCCGAACGGCCGCTGGAAGTGCTGCGCACCGTGCATTCCTTCGATCCCTGCCTGGCCTGCGCCGTGCACCTGACCGATACCGAGCATAAGACGGTGGTGCAGGTGAAGGCGCTGTAAGCGTATGCTGATCCCGCGCCTGGGCATGGTCCGGGCGCGGGTTTTTCTTGAATGGATGGTGTCATGCGTGTGGTGGTGCTGGGGATCGGCAATATGCTGATGTCGGACGAGGGGATCGGCGTGCATGCCGTGGCGGCGCTGGAACAGCGCTACACCCTGCCGGAAACGGTGGAGGTGGTGGATGGCGGCACCACCGGCATGGAGCTGTTTCCCGAACTGCAGGGCGCCGACCATCTGGTGGTGGTGGATGCCGTGCGCGCCGGCCAGCCCGAGGGCGGCATCGTGCGGCTGAGCGGCGACGCGGTGCCGGCATTCTTCAAGACCAAGCTGTCGCCGCATCAGGTGGGGTTGTCGGACGTGCTGGCGGCGCTGCGTTTCGCCGGTTCGGAGCCGCAAAGCGTGGTGCTGATCGGTGTCAAGCCGGTGTCGCTGGAACTGGCCATGGAGCTGTCGCCCGCCGTGGCCGCCCGCCTGGACGAGGTGGTGGAGAGGGTGGTGGCGGAACTGGCGGCCCTGGGCTGCCCGGCCCGGCCGCGGGAGTAGCGGGCATGTGCATGGCCATCCCCTCGCGCATCCTGTCCCTGGAAAACGGTTTCGCCACCGTGACCTGTTTCGGGGTGGAGCGGGTGGTCAGCCTGATGCTGCTGGAGGATAAGGTGGCGGTGGGCGATTACGTCATCGTGCAGTCGGGCAGCTTCGCCATGGAAAAGGTGGATGAGGCGGCGGCGCAGGAGAGCCTGGCCTATCTGGAAACGGTGCTGGCCGGACCGGAGGGCGGGGCGGCGTGAGCGGTTTTCCCGCCGAGGGCCGGCTGGACATCGCCGTAACGGTGGCCCAGGGCCGTTTTACCGCCGTCAGGGTGGCGAGCAGCCGGGCTTTGGCGCTGCCGTCGCTGTTTTCCGACCGCCGGGCGGCGGAAATTCCCGAGCTGTGCAGCCGTCTTTACGCCGTCTGCCGCATTGCCCAGGGCCTGGCGGCGGCCAAGGCGGTGGAACAGGCGGCGGATTTTGAGGCGCCGCCGCCGCAGCGGGCGGCCCGCCGCCTGCTGCTGCTGGCGGAAACGCTGCTGGATCAGGGCGGTCGCGCCCTGCTGGACTGGCCGCGTCTGCTGGGTGAAGCCCCCGATGCCGCCGCCTGCAAGGACTTGCGCGCCGCCCTGGCCGGCCTGCCGCGCCTGCTTTATCCCGAGACCGATTGGATGCGCCCCGGCGGCGGCCGTCTGGCCCCGGACGGCGCCGCCCTGGCCGAATCTTTGCGCCGGGCCCGCGCCGTGATCGAGACAAAGGTGCTGGCCGGGCAGGGGGCGCGGCTGGCCGCCCATCTGCGCGCCGAGGGTCTGGAGGAATTTGGCGCCTGCACCCTGCCGGCCCTGCCGCCATGGTCGGCGCGGGATGTGGCGCAAGGGCTGGCGTGGCACGATGCCGCCTTCATCGCCGCTCCCACCTGGCGGGGCATGCCGCACCGTACCGGCGCCCTGGCCCGCCTGGAGCATCATCCGGCCCTGGCCGGCGCGGGCAGCGGCCTGATGGGGCTGCTGCGGGCCCGGCTGACGGAGCTGGCGCTGGCCCTGGACAGCCTCGACGGCGTGGCGGCGGGCGGGCTGGCGGCCGATCCCGGCCAGACGCCGCCGGAGGGCGACGGCGTGGGGACGGCGGTGGTGGAAGCGGCGCGCGGACGGCTGGCCCACCGGGTGGAGATCGCGGGCGGCAGGGTGCGGCGCTATGCCATTCTGGCTCCCACCGAATGGACCTTCCACCCCCAGGGCGCCCTGGTCAAAGGCCTGCTGGGCGCCGATGCCGGCCCCGATCCGCTGGCGCGGGCCGGCCTGCTGGCGGCGCTGCTGGACCCATGCGTGCCCTGCCGGGTAACGGACACCGGCACGCCAGCGCCCGGCCCCTGAGGGGCATATCTGGAAGCCGCGCATGCGGCTGACTGGCCCATTGAGGGCCCCGCAGCGACGACGGAGCGCGAGCGGAGGAGGGAAGCGGAGGAAAGCCAAGGTGGGCGGAGCCCGCCGCCCGGCGCCTGAGGGACATAACTTTGGAAGCCGCTTCAGCGGCTGACTAGCCCGTTGAGGGCGCCGGAACGGCCGGAGATGCCCTTGGGCATCGGAGGGCAAGTGAGGACAAGCCAAGCTGGCGGGACGCCAGCGCCCGGCGCCTGAGGGACATAACTTTGGAAGCCGCTTCAGCGGCTGACTAGGTTCTGTTGACAAAGTGTGTCCATAATTTTGCGGATACAAGACAGACGAAGCCGATAAAAGACTCTGCGGTCTTGTCGTATCGCGTGGCAATCCTGCGCCAGTTTTTCAGCTTGTTGAATAGG
>MLJW01000613.1_pt1 | contig 13313 bp, 9 predicted proteins | sample 888231 | NCBI WGS metagenome assembly MLJW01 (sample SAMN05788063, study PRJNA343431) | mine drainage metagenome | isolation source: sample collected from the inflow into an acid mine drainage treatment plant... | place: Germany: Lusatia, lignite mining district
ATTCTGGTGCTGGGGCTGCGCTCGGTCGGGCTGCTGCCGGTGCTGCAGTACCCGTACACGCAGAACGCGGTGGTCACCATCACCACCGCCTACCCCGGCGCCGACGCCAATCTGGTCGCGAGCTTCATCACCACGCCGCTGGAAAACGCCATCGCCCAGGCGAACGGCATCGACTACATGACCTCGTCGAGCGTGCAAGGAGTGAGCACCATCACCGCCAACCTGCGGCTGAACTACGACCCAGACAAGGCGCTCACCGAAATCAACACCAAGGTGAATTCGGTGCTCAACCAGTTGCCGCCCGCGTCGCAGAAACCGGTGCTGACCGTGAGCATCGGGCAGACCATCGACGCGATGTACATCGGCTTCTATAGCGACGTGCTCAAACCCAACCAGATCACCGACTACCTGATCCGCTCGGTCCAGCCCAAACTGCAGTCCATCGACGGTGTGCAGACCGCCGAGATTCTTGGCGCAAAGAACTTCGCCCTGCGCGCCTGGCTCAACCCGCGAAAACTCGCCGCCTATGGCCTGACCGCGGCCGACGTGTATTCGGCGCTGGCAGCCAACAACTATCTGGCGGCCACCGGCAACGCCAAGGGCCAGATGGTGCAGATCAACCTGTCCGCCAACACCGACCTGAAGTCGCTCGCAGGCTTCAAGACCATGGTGATCAAGAGCGTGAACGGCCAGGTGGTGCGCCTCGACGACGTGGCCAACGTCACCCTGGGATCGGACGACTACGACAGCTCGGTGGCGTTCGACGGCAAGACCGCGGTGTACATCGGCATCCAGGTGGCGCCGGCTGCCAACCTGCTCGACGTGATCGCCCGCGTGCGCAAGGCCTTCCCGGAAATCCAGACGCAACTGCCGGCCGGACTGAAAGGCGCCATCGTCTACGACTCGACCAAGTTCGTAACCTCGTCGATCGACGAAGTGGTCAAAACGCTGTTCGAGGCCATTCTGATCGTCACCGCGGTGGTGTTCATCTTCCTCGGCTCGTTGCGGTCGGTGATCATTCCGCTGGTGGCGATTCCGCTGTCCATCGTCGGCACCTTCACCGTGATGCTGGCGCTGGGCTACTCGATCAACCTGCTCACCCTGCTGGCCATCGTGCTGGCCATCGGCCTGGTGGTGGACGACGCCATCATCGTGGTCGAGAACGTCAGCCGCCACCTCGAGGAAGGCATGGGCCGGATGGATGCCGCCGTGCGCGCCGCGCGCGAGCTGGCCAACCCCATCATCGCGATGACCATCGTGCTGATCGCGGTGTACGTGCCCATCGGCTTCATGGGCGGCCTCACCGGCGCGCTGTTCACCGAATTCGCCTTCACCCTGGTGGGCACGGTCACCATGTCGGCGGTCATCGCGCTGACCCTGTCGCCGATGATGTGCTCGCGCCTGCTCAAGGCGCCCGACCCGCAGAGCCACAACTGGCAGGACCGCCTGGTGCTGTTCCTGGACCGCAGCTTCGACCGCCTGCACAAACGCTACGAGCGCACCCTGCACGGCTCGCTGAACTATCTGCCGGTGACAGCGGTCATGGCGCTCATCATTCTCGGCTCCATCTACTACCTCTATTCGACTTCGATGTCGGAGCTCGCGCCGCAGGAAGACCAGGGCATCCTCATTTCCATCGCCTTCAACAACCCCACCGCCACGCTGGCGCAGCGCCAACTGTCCGCCAATCAGGTGTACGACGTCTACAAGACGTTCCCGGAAACCGACCACGTGTTCCAACTCAACACGCCCAGCCAGGTCATCGGAGGCATGGTGCTCAAACCCTGGGACGAACGCAAACGGACCACGGCCCAGTTGCAGCCGATTCTGCAAAAAGACCTGAGCCACATCGCCGGCTCGCAGATCGCCGTGTTCCAGCCGCCGCCGCTGCCGGGCGCGCGCGGGCTGCCCATCCAGTTCGTGCTCACGACCACTGAGCCCTTCTCCAAACTCTACGAGGTGTCGCAGAAGTTCCTGCAGGACGCGCTCAAGAGCGGGCAATTCATCTTCCTGCAGTCGGACCTGCGCATCGACCTGCCGCAGACCCGCATCGACATCGACCGCAATATGGCCGCGCAGTTGGGCCTGAACATGCAGGACATTGGCCAGGCTCTGTCGGCCATGCTGGGCGGCGGCTACGTCAATTTCTTCGAGCTCGACGGACGTTCCTACAAGGTCATTCCGCAGGTGGAGCAGCGCTTCCGCCTCAACCCGGACCAACTCAAGCACTACTACCTGCGCACCGCAAGCGGAGCTATGGTGCCGCTGTCCACCGTGGTCCATCTCAAGACCACGGTGCAGCCGGAGACCATCAACCACTTCCAGCAGCTCAACTCGGCCACCATCCAGGGCGTCGCCATGCCTGGCGTAGCACAAGGTCAAGCACTCGATGATTTGCGGCAACTCGCGCAGCGCACCCTGCCATCGGGCTACAGCTACGACTACGCCGGCCCTTCGCGCCAGTTCATGCAGGAATCCGGCGGTCTGGTGCTGACCTTCTTCTTCGCGCTGGTCATCATCTTCCTCGCCCTGGCCGCGCAGTTCGAGAGTTTCCGCGACCCCATCATCATCCTGGTCTCGGTGCCCATGGCGATCTCCGGGGCGCTGCTGTTCATCAATCTGGGCATCGGCCACGCCACGCTCAACATCTACACCGAGGTTGGACTGGTCACGCTCATCGGCTTGATCTCCAAGCACGGCATCCTGATCGTGGAGTTCGCCAACAACCTGCAGCGCGAGGGCCGCTCCAAGCGCGAGGCCATCGAGCACGCCGCCGGCATGCGCCTGCGCCCCATCCTGATGACCACCGCGGCCATGGTGCTGGGCGTCATGCCGCTCATCACCGCCAGCGGCGCGGGAGCGGTGAGCCGTTTCAACATGGGCCTGGTCATCGCCACCGGCCTGTCCATCGGCACGCTGTTCACCCTGTTCGTGGTGCCGGCGATGTACATGATGCTGGGCGCGGATCACAGCCACGAGGCGCGCGCCAAGGCTCTGAGCGAGGCCGCGGCGCAGCCCAGCGATGCGAACCCGCACGCGCAAGGTGGCTGACACGCTGCCTGGCAGCGGCGAGGCCGGCCCGTGCGCCGGCCTTTTTTCTTTTCGTCCCCGCTTCGAGCAGGCCCCCGGGACTGCACCGGATGGCCGCTTGGCCACTTCTGCCCTAAGCTCGCCCGGTCGACCACCTCCCTGCGTTTGTCGCCATGCCGACCCACAGCCTCTTCTCCATGCGCCCGCTCGGCGGCTCGCTCATGCTCGTCGCGGCGCTTCTCATGCCGGCTGCCGCAGCGCACGCCGCCATCACGCTGGCGGTCAGCGAGGGAACTTCGGGCGGCCTCGACAACATCGGCTACAACGCCTTTCTCAAATACCAGGCCTTGGTCGACATCCTTGCCAAGGCGACCATGCAGCCGGCCCAGATCATCACCGTGCCCAGCTTCGCTGAACTGGCCGCAGGCGCCAAGGCCCACCGCTACGACTTCATCTTCGCCCGCCCGAGCAACTACCCGGCCCAGGCGATGCGGTCGGATGGCTACCAGTTCGTGGCAACCGCCAGGCCGGACGGCCAATGCTGGATCGTCGCGCCAAAAGGTTCGCCCATCGCCGACCTGAAACAGACCGCCGGCAGGCGCTGGGTGATGCCGCAGAAGGTGTCCTACATGGCGCGGTTCTGCGCCGCCGCGCTGCGCGATGCAGGCGTGGACATGGCACGGCAAAGTGTCCAGTACACGCACTCCCAGGGCGCTGTATTGTCCGCGCTCGACCACGGCATGGCCGATGTTGGAGGCGTGGCATCCTACGGCTCAGGGGTGGACAAGTGGCTGATGCATTCAGGCCGAGTGATCTTCAAGAGCCCCTCCCAGCCCTACTTTCCGCTCGTGGCCGGACCGAATATCAGCGCCAGGCAGGTCCAGGACATCCAGAAGTCGCTACTGGGTCTGTCAGACAGCGCCGGCGGCCAGGCAGCGCTCAAGCGCATGGGCATCACCGGCTTCGACACCACGACGCGCACCAGCCTGTCCAGGCTGCTGGACTGGCTGGGCGCCGAACCCTGAGCGCTTGGCGCAACGCCGGGGCCCGCTGCTCCGACTTCGGCCGCTTCACACCAGCCGGTCTGCCGCCTTTTGCACCGCTTGCAGCCTGCGCCCGCTGCGGCGCTCCCAATCGGCGGCCTGGTCGTCGTCCACGGGACCCACATGGAAGTAGCGGGCCTGGGGATGCGCCAGGTAAAAACCGCTGACGCTGGCCGCGGGCAGCATGGCCCAGCTTTCGGTGAGCGACATCTCGGCGTCGCCCGCGCCCAACACCGAGAACATGGCCTCTTTCACCGAATGCTCGGGGCAGGCGGGGTAGCCGGGCGCTGGGCGGATGCCGGTGTATTGCTCGGCGATGAGCTGGGCGTTGTCGAGATGCTCGCCAGCGGCATAGCCCCAGAAATCGGTGCGCACGCGCAGGTGCATCCATTCCGCCAAGGCTTCGGCCAGGCGATCGGCCAGGGCCTTGAGCATGATGGCCTGGTAGTCGTCGTGCGCGGCGAGAAACTCCTCCACCTTCTTCTCCACGCCCAGGCCGGCGGTCACGGCGAACAGGCCGATGTGATCCGGTGCCACGCCTTTCGGGGCGATGAAGTCGGCCAGCGCCAGACTGGGGCGGCGCACGCCGTCGACCACCGGACGCTCGGTCTGCTGACGCAGGCCATACCAGGTCATCAGGACTTGCGCGCGGGTCTCGTCGGTGTAGATCTCGATGTCGTCGTCGTCCACGCTGTTGGCGGGCCACAAGCCGATCACGGCGTGCGCCTGCAGCCAGCGTCCTTCGATGATCTTCTTCAGCATGGCCTGTGCGTCGGCGTAGACCTGCCGCGCCTGCTCGCCGACCACCGCGTCGTCCAGGATCGCCGGATACGGGCCGGCCAGGTCCCAGGTCTGGAAGTAGGGGGCCCAGTCGATGAATTGCGCCACCTCGCCCAGGTCGACATTGCGGAACAGGCGCTTGCCGATGAACTTGGGCGCGGGGGGCAGGCCCGCGGGCCAGTCGATGCGCAGCTTGTTGGCACGCGCCTGCGCGAGCGGGATCAGCGGCGTCTGCTTCTTGCCGGCATGCTGGGTGCGGATGCGGTCGTAGTCCGCCCGCAGCTCGCCGACGAAATCCGTTGCCTGCTCGGACAGCAGGCTTTGCGCGATGCCCACGCTGCGCGAGGCGTCGGGCACGTAGACCACGGGACCCTCGTAATGCGGCGCGATCTTCACCGCGGTGTGCACGCGGCTGGTGGTGGCGCCGCCGATGAGCAGCGGAATTTTCTTGACGCGGAAGTAGTCGTCGCGCTGCATTTCCGCGGCGACGAACTGCATCTCCTCCAGGCTCGGCGTGATGAGGCCCGACAGGCCGACGACGTCGGCGCCTTCCACCTTGGCGCGCGCCAGGATGTCCTGGCAGGGCACCATCACGCCCATGTTGACGACGTCGAAGTTGTTGCACTGGAGCACGACCGTCACGATGTTCTTGCCGATATCGTGCACGTCGCCCTTGACCGTGGCGATGACGATCTTGCCGCGCGGCTTGACGTCGCCGCCGGCGGCCTCGATGAGGCGCTTCTCCTCCTCGATGTAGGGAATGAGGTGGGCCACGGCCTGCTTCATCACCCGCGCGCTCTTGACCACCTGCGGCAGGAACATCTTGCCCTGGCCGAACAGGTCGCCGACGATGTTCATGCCCTCCATCAGCGGTCCCTCGATCACGGCCAGCGGGCGCTTGCCCTCGGCGGCGAAGCGCGCGCGCAGCTCCTCGGTGTCCTCGGTGATGAAGTCGGTGATGCCGTGCACCATGGCATGGCTCAGGCGCTGCTCCACGGGTTGCGCGCGCCAGGCATTCTTGGTGCCTTCGTCGCGCACGGTGCCCTTCACGCGTTCGGCCATCTCCACCAGGCGTTCGCCGGCGTCGGGCCGGCGGTCGAGCACCACGTCTTCCACGGCCTCGCGCAGTTCGGGGTCGAGGTCGTCGTACACGCCCATCTGCCCGGCGTTGACGATGCCCATGTCCATGCCGGCCTTGATGGCGTGGTAGAGGAACACGGTGTGGATGGCCTCGCGCACGGCGTCGTTGCCGCGGAAGGAAAAACTCACGTTGGACACGCCGCCGCTGACCTTCGCGCCCGGCAGATTGGCCTTGATCCAGCGGGTGGCGTCGATGAAGTCCACCGCGTAGTGGTTGTGCTCTTCGATGCCGGTGGCGATGGCGAAGATGTTGGGATCGAAGATGATGTCCTCGGGCGCGAAGCCCACCTCGTCCACCAGGATGCGGTAGGCGCGCGCGCAGATGTCCTTGCGCCGCTGCAGGGTGTCGGCCTGGCCTTTCTCGTCGAACGCCATCACCACGGCGGCCGCGCCGTAGCGCCTGACCAGCCGCGCCTGGCGGCGGAATTCGCCCTCGCCTTCCTTCATCGAAATGGAGTTGACGATGGCCTTGCCCTGCACGCAGCGCAGGCCGGCCTCGATGACCTCCCACTTCGAGCTGTCGATCATCACCGGCACGCGGGCGATGTCGGGCTCGGACGCCATCAGGTTGAGAAAACGCACCATCGCCGCCTTGCTGTCGAGCATGGCCTCGTCCATGTTCACGTCGACGATCTGCGCCCCGTTCTCCACTTGCTGCCGCGCCACCGCCAGGGCCTTGTCGAACTCGCCGGCCAGGATCATGCGGGCGAAAGCCTTCGACCCGGTGACGTTGGTGCGCTCGCCGATGTTGACGAACAGCGATCCCGGACCGATGGCCAGCGGTTCCAGCCCCGACAACAACAGGGGCGGCGGCGCGGCGGCCGTGCTGGATGCATCGGTGGCGGAGTCAGGGTTGGTGGTCATGGAGGGTTCTTGGAATGCGGGGTGAAGGGCGCCGTGCGGACGAGCCGCCCATGTGCGGAGAAAACCCGGAGGCCGGGCGGGATGCCGCGGAAACCCGGCCGCGCGACGCGAACCTGCGCCCGCGCGGTGCCGGCTTGGACGAATGCGAGAATGCCGGCATGACCGACCCGAACAGCCCTGGCATTTTAGGCACCGCTCCATGTCCCTGTTTCGCCGCCCCCGTCCAGCCCTGACCTCCTTCGCCCTGCGCGACTGGACCCCGCGCATCGTCGAGGTGCTGCTGCGCATGCCGGCGTGGCTGCGCCTGTCCAAATCCGAAGCGGCCCTGCTCGCCGGATACATGGAGATCCAGTTCGTGCCGTCCGGCCTCGTCTTCATCCGTCAGGACGACCCCAGCCAGACCGACGGCATGATGCTGCTGCTGGACGGCGAGGTCAGCGTCGAGAAAAGCGCCAGCCAGACCTCGGACAGCCTGGTGGTGTCCATCGCCCAGCCGGGTGCGCTGCTCGGCGAGATGGGCATCCTGAACGACGCCCCGCGCTCGGCGAGCTGCGTGGCCTACACCGACGCCGTGCTGGCCCTGCTCACGCGCGACGCGCTGGAACGCCTGGTGACCGAATTCCCCCAGATCGCCGCCAAGCTGGCGCTGGGCATCGCCTCGCGCCTGGCCGAACGCCTGCGCTCCACCTCCAGCAAGCTGTCCACCCTGTCGCAGGTGACCGCGGCGATGCACCCCACGCTGGACGCCTCCACCCTTGCCGGCGGCCTCAAGCGCAGCAAGACGCGGAAGGAATGACATGGAACGCGCCGTGAAGGAGTGCTCCCCCTCCCTGCCTCCCCCACGAGGCGGGGGAGGTGAGTGCGGCGCTGTGCGAACGTGAGAAATGCCTCTCCCGGACTCCCCCGCTGGCGGCAGCTCGCCCTGCCCAGGCATGGGCCGGGTTGGGACGGGGCAGGGGTTCGGGCTGTCAAGGATTGAGGAAACATCCGCAAAGGGCACGGGGGACATGGACAGCACACAGCGCGCCAGCTTGATGGCCATGATCGAGCGCACCGCCGTTTTCGGCGCGCTCGATCCGGATGCGCGGGAGGCGCTGCTGCCGTATTTCGAGCCGCGCCACCTCGCGGGTGGCGAGACCCTGTGCCGCCGCGGCGAAGTCTCCGACGCCTTGTACGTGCTGTGCTCCGGCAGCCTGGGCGCGTTCGGCCCGGGCCTGTCCAGCGAGCAAGAACGCCTGCTCGGCGTGATCGCCCCCGGGGAAACGGTGGGCGAACTCGGACTGCTGACCGAGCAACCGCGCAGCGCCACCGTGCGCGCGCTGCGCGACTGCACCCTGCTGAAGCTGTCGCGTGGAGACATGCTGCTGAGGCTGATCAGCGCCTATCCCCAGGCCCTTGTCGGAACCCTCCGCTACGTGCTCGAGAGACTGTTGCGACGCGATATGGGCGAGGCCCTCACGCCGCCGCGCACCTTCGCGCTGCTGCCTTTCGATGATGGCGTTCCCGTGCGCGAGACGGCTGCGAGCCTGGCCGCCGCATTGTCCGACCATGGGCGCGTCCTGGTGATCGATGCCGCGCTGGGTCGCAACCGCGATGCCGACTGGCACAGCGCACGCGAACAGGAACACCGCTTCCTGCTCTATGCCGCGGACGCCGGCGATGCCGCCTGGCGCGCGACCTGCGTGCGCCAGGCCGACCAATTTCTGATGCTGGCGCGCGCCGATGCCCACGCCGGACCCTGGCCGGACGCGGTCTGCCAGTCCGGCGCCGATGCCCTGCACCGGGTACGCCGGCTGCTCCTGCTGGGCGCTGCGGGCGCGCCGCGCTCGGGAAGCACGGGACGCTGGATGGCGCAATTCGAAGGGCCGGTCTCGCCCCACCACTTGCGCGGCACGCCGGATTACGCGCGGCTGGGGCGCCACCTCGCCCACCGCGCCGTCGGCCTGGTGCTGTCCGGCGGCGGCGCGCGGGGCTTTGGCCACATCGGCGTGGTGCGCGCGCTGCGCGAACTCGGCCAGCCGATCGATGCCGTCGGCGGCACGAGCATCGGCGCCATCATCGGCGCCGGCGTGGCCTGCGAGTGGGACGACGCCGAGTTGCTGGACTACATGCGTCAGGCCTTCATCCGTGGCCATCCCCTGCGCGACCTCACCGTGCCGCTGATCGCCCTGACGCGGGGCGCGCGCACCACGCGGCTGCTGCGCCGCACGTTCGGCGAACGTCAGATCGAGGACCTCGCCCTGCCGTTCTTCTGCGTTTCGGCCAACCTCACGCGCGGCTGCGCCGACGTGCACACTCTGGGCCCGCTCTGGAAATGGCTGCGCGCCGGCGCCGCCATCCCCGGCCTGCTGCCTCCGCTGCTGGACGCCGGCATGGTGCATGTGGACGGCGCCGTGGTGAACAATCTGCCGACCGACGTGATGCGCGACCGCGGCGTGCATCAGGTGATCGCCGTGGACATCAGCGGCGACGACGCCCTGCCCGCGAACTTCGAAGACGTCGCCCTGCCGACCCTGCCGCGACTGACCTGGGAATGGCTGAATGGCCGGCAATGGCCCAGCCTGTTCGCCATCCTGGCGCGCTCGGCCATGGCGTACAGCGACGCCGGCAGCCGCGATCGGCGCAAGCTGGCCAGCCATCTGCTGACGCCGCCGCACGGCGCGGTCGGCCTGCTCAATTGGAAGGCCTACGAGCAAGTCATCGAGCGCGCCCACCGCTACACGCTCGACTACTTCGCGCAGCAGCTCGCCGCAAGCCAAGACGTCGCCCCCGCACCGCACGGCCCACCGACCTGAGCCGGGACGCCGCGTCTTGGCTTCGGGGCCGGATGCACATGTCCGAATCCGGCCGGAATATCGCATCGGCATGCCTTAAAGTAAGTCCATGGACCTCGACCCGGACACCTGCTACGAAGCCCTGCTGTCGCGCGACCGGCGTTTCGACGGCCGGTTTTTCGTCGGCGTGCGCACGACCGGCATCTACTGCCGGCCGGTTTGCGCGGTGCGCTCGCCGATGCGCCGCAACTGCACGTTTTTCGCGAGCCCGGCAGCCGCCGAGAAAGCCGGATTCCGGCCCTGCCTGCGCTGCCGCCCCGAGCTGGCGCCGGGCCACGGCCTGCCGGACATGGGCAGCCGCCTGGCCCAGGCCGCGGCGGGGCTGATCGACGAGGGTTTCCTGAACACGGCGAGCGTCGCCGCGCTGGCGCGCCGCGTCGGCGTCACCGAACGGCACCTGCGGCGCATCTTCGGCGCCGAGTTCGGTGTGTCCATGCTCGACCTGGCCCAGACCCAGCGCCTGCTCTTGGCCAAGCGCCTGCTGACCGAAACCGGCCTTCCGGTCACCGACGTGGCGCTCGCCGCCGGGTTCGGCAGCGTGAGACGATTCAACCACCTGTTCCTGCAACGCTACGGCATGAACCCGCGCCGCCTGCGCAAGGCCGCCGATGGCGTGCCCGCGCAGACCCTGACGTTCGCGCTGGGCTATCGCCCGCCGCTGGCGTGGGCCGAACTGCTCGGCTTCCTGGCGCAACGGCGCATCGCCGGGGTCGAGCATGTCGAGAGCGGCAAGTATGCCCGCACCCTCGAACTGGAGCATGGCGGACACGACTTCATCGGCTGGATCGCGGTCGCGCACGCGCCCACGCGCTTCGTCGTCGAGGTCACGCTGCCCGTGACGCTCACGCCGGTGGTGGCCCCCATCCTGGCACGCGTGCGGCGGCTGCTCGACCTCGGCGCCAGCCCCGACCTGATCGACGTGCATCTGGGCGACCTTGCCGCCGGACAGCCGGGCCTGCGCGTGCCCGGCGCGTTCGACGGCTTCGAGGTCGCCGTGCGCGCCATCGTCGGGCAGCAGATCTCGGTGGCGCATGCGCGCGCCGTGCTGGGGCGCATCGCGCAAGCGTTCGGCACCCGCGTCGAGGCGGCGCCCTTCGGCCTCGCCACCACCTTCCCGCGCGCCAGCGTGCTGGCCGGCGCCGATGCGGCGGCCTTGCAGGACACCGGCATCACGCGCATGCGGGCCGGCGCCATCATCGCGGTGGCGAACGCCGTCGCCGCGGACCGCATCGCGCTGGATCCGCGCGCCCCGCTGGACGTGACACTGGCGGCGCTGCGCGGCATACCCGGCGTCGGGGAGTGGACGGTCCAGTACATCGCCATGCGCGCGCTGGCCTGGCCGAACGCCTTCCCGGACGGCGACGCCGTGCTCAAGCGGCGGCTCGGCTGCGCCAGTGCCTCGGCACTGAGACGGCATGCCGCCCGCTGGGAACCCTGGCGCGCCTATGCGGCGCTGCACCTGTGGCGGCAAGACGAAAGGAGTCAGCCCTCATGCACGGCTATCTGATCACCAGCCCGCTCGGCGACATCGCCCTGCGCTCCGAGGGCAACGCCCTGACCGGCCTGTTCTTTGTCGGCCAGAAATTCTTTCCGGCCCTCGCGCTCGGGCGGCTGGACCACGGCGCGCCAAGCGTCGTGGTCCAGGCAGGGAAGCAGCTCGCCGCCTACTTCGACGGCACGCTGCAGGCCTTCGACCTTCCGCTGCGCCTGTCCGGCACCGCCTTCCAGCTTCGCGTCTGGCGCGAGTTGTCGGCCATTCCCTACGGCGCGGTGACGTCCTACGGCGCCATCGCCGCGCGCATGGGCCTGGGCCCCGAGCATGCGCGTGCCGTGGGCGGCGCCATCGGCCGGAACCCGGTCTCGATCGTCGTGCCCTGCCACCGCGTGCTGGCCGGCGGCGGCGGCCTGGCCGGCTATGCCGCAGGCCTAGGCCGCAAACAAGCCCTGCTCGCGCTGGAGCACGACGCGCGCGCGCCGGACGTGGCGCGCAGGGCGCCAGCCCGAACACCGTACGCGAGCACGCTGCGATGAATCTGGCTGAACTCTTCCTGCTGGCCTCCATCTGGGGCGCCTCGTTTCTGTTCATGCGCATCGCCGCGCCCGAACTCGGCCCCATCCCGCTGATCGCGCTGCGCGTGGGCATCGCCGCCATCGTGCTGGCCCCGGCATTGCGCACGGCCGCCTTGCGCAGCCAGTTCCGCGCCAAGGCCTGGCCCCTGTTCGTCGTCGGCATCACCAATTCGGCGATTCCGTTCAGCCTGTTCGCCTACTCGACGCTCTACGTCCACGCCGGCCTCGACTCCATCCTCAACGCCACCACCCCGCTGTGGGCCGCGCTCATCGCCGCGGCCGGATTCCAGGTCCCGATGGGCCGCCAGCAGATCGCCGGCCTGCTGTTCGGCATGCTGGGCGTCGTCGTGCTGGTGTGGCCCACGCTCGACGCCGGCGGCGCGGGCGTGCCATCGGCGGTCGCCGCAGCCTTGCTCGCGGCACTGTTCTACGGTTTCGCCGTGAACTACTCCAAGCGCCACCTGGCGGGCGTCAAGCCCTATGTCGTGGCTTTCGGCAGCCAGTTCTTCGCCGCAGTCGTGCTGTTGCCGCCGGCACTGTTCCTGTGGCCGGGGCACGTCATCGCGCCGGGGGTCTGGGCCAGCGTCGCCGCGCTGGGCATCGTCTGCACGGGTTTTGCCTACGTGCTGTATTTCCGGCTGGTCGAGCATGTCGGCGCGGCATATGCCGCCTCGGTCACCTTCCTCATTCCCATCTTCGGCGTGCTCTGGGGCGCCCTATTCCTGGCCGAGAACATCACCATCGCCACGGTGGCGGGCTGCACCATCATCCTGTTCGGCATCGCCCTGACCAGCGGAAAGCTCAAGGGTTTGCTGGGACGCAAGCCTGGGGTGAAGGCCACGTGAGATCCATGCCCTCTCCGGCAAACGAGGCCTTGCCGACGCTTCAAGCCGCGCTTTCTCGATCGAGGCGCGCTCATAATGGTCGATCAGTCGTCCCTGTCGCGGCAAGGCCGGCTTGGCTCGAGACGCGACAGGGAGAGACGGCCGGCCACGGACACGCGCAAGGACCATTTCATGCCTCAACTTTTCACCCTCATCGGGGTCAGCCTGCTCGCCGTCACCGCCGGGCTGAGCTTCGTCATGCAGCAGGCCGTGAACGCGAATCTGCGCGCAAGCCTGGGGTCCGCGGCTTGGGCCGGGTTCGTGAGTTATCTCGGCGGCACGGTCTGCATGCTGCTGCTGGCGCTGGCTTTGCGCGACCCTGCGCCGCAGGCCGGCGCCATCGCCAGGAGCAACTGGTGGGCCTGGAGCGGCGGCCTGTTCGGCGCCGTCTATATCGGCATATCCATCATGCTCGTGCCGCGACTCGGGACCGCCACGTTCGTGACCCTCCTGGTCGCGGGCCAGATGCTGGCCTCGCTCGTGTTTGACCACTATGGGCTGTTCGGCGTGCCGCGTCACCCTGCCGACCTGTACCGTCTCGCGGGCGCGGCGTTCCTCGTCGCCGGGGTCGTCCTGGTGCGGCTGTAGGGTCAGCGCACGCTACGCCGCCTGGGCGTAGAACGGACCGCGCCCGGCCAGCAGGCGCGGGGTTTCGTGGTTGACGGCGC
>MLJW01000614.1_pt1 | contig 13305 bp, 14 predicted proteins | sample 888231 | NCBI WGS metagenome assembly MLJW01 (sample SAMN05788063, study PRJNA343431) | mine drainage metagenome | isolation source: sample collected from the inflow into an acid mine drainage treatment plant... | place: Germany: Lusatia, lignite mining district
TGCAGCGCGTTATGGGTTGCCGGCTGGTAGTGGGCGCGGTGCGCCGCCTGGGTCAACCGGGCTTGGCCCGGTTCCGGCTGCAAGGTCTGGATGAAGCTGCCGTGGCGGCGGCTGCGGTAATGTCCGCCGTCCTTCAGATAGAGGTCAGCCGGCAAATCGTTCCACAAGCCAGCCGCATCGGCGCAAGCGGCGGCGTCAAGCCCCCCCAACGCGGCCAGCGACGGCGCCGGCAACACACAGAATCCATGCGCGCCAAGCCGCTGCTGAGCGGTGGCAGCATGCACGGGCGACACGCGGTCGTCCACCCCGATGTCCGGGCCGAACGAAGGACCGAAAGATGGCTCTGCACACATCACGGGTCTGCCTCAGGCGCCGCGCCCGTCGCGCAGCGTGGTGGTGCGGTTGAAAACCAGACGGCCCGGCGCGTGATCCCGGACATCGGCGACGAAATAACCGTGACGCTCGAATTGCACGCTGGTGCCGGCCGGCAAGGCCGCCAGTCCCGGCTCGACCCAGGTCTGCACGCGGCGCAGGCTGTTCGGGTTCAGCGCCGCGAGGAAATCGCGCCCCCCCGCATCAGGCTGGGCCTCGGTGAACAGGCGGTCGTACAAGCGTATCTCGGCAGGCGCGGCATCGGCCGCGGCGACCCAGGTGATCACGCCCTTGACCTTCACCGCGCCGGCGCCTGGCGTGCCGCTCTTGGTGTCGGGCACGAGCATGGCCTGCACTTCGGTGACCTGGCCGTCGGCATCCAGCGTGGCCCCGGTGCACGCGATCACGTGGCCGTATTTCAGGCGCACGCGGTTGCCCGGGAACAGACGGAAGAAGCCCTTGGGCGGATCCTGGGCATAGTCGCCGCGCTCGATCCACAGTTCGCGTCCACACTTGAAGCGGCGCAGGCCCCACTCGGGATGGTGGGGATGCACCGGGGCCTGGCAATCGTCCAGCATGCCCGGGCCCATGACCTCGTCCCAATTCGTGATGACGAGCTTGAGCGGGTCCAGCACGGCCATCGCGCGCGGGGCCTGCGGATCGAGGTCGTCGCGCAGCGCACCTTCCAGCGTGGCGTAGTCGATCCAGGAGTCGGACTTGCTCACGCCGATGCGCTCGGCGAACAGGCGGATGCTGCCCGGCGTATAGCCGCGGCGGCGCAGGCCGGCGATGGTGGGCAGGCGCGGGTCGTCCCAGCCGGCCACATGGCCTTCGCTTACCAGTTGCGCCAGCTTGCGCTTGCTGGTGACCACGTAGGTCAGGTTCAGACGGGCGAACTCGTGCTGGTGCGGCAACGGGCGCGCCAGCAGGCCGAGGTCGGCGAGTTTGTCCAGCACCCAGTCGTAGAAAGGCCGCTGGTCCTCGAACTCCAGGGTGCAGATGCTGTGGGTGATGCGCTCGAGCGCATCCTCGATGGGATGCGCGTAGGTGTACATCGGGTAGATGCACCAGCGGTCGCCGGTGCGGTGGTGGTACGCGAACTTGATGCGGTAGATGGCCGGATCGCGCAGGTTGATGTTGGGCGCGGCCATGTCGATCTTCGCGCGCAGCACCATGCTGCCCTCGGCGTGCTTGCCGGCGCGCATGGCCTCGAAGCGCGCCAGACTCTCGGCGGCAGGGCGGTCGCGCCAGGGGCTGTTCACGCCGGGCTCGGTCAGCGTGCCGCGGTTGCGCCGCATGTCCTCGGGCGACTGCTCGTCCACATAGGCCAGGCCGGCTTCGATCAGCGCGCAGGCGCCGCGGTACATGAAGTCGAAATAGTCGCTGGCGAAGTACTCGTGGCCGACGCCGCCCACCACCCAGTCGAAACCCAGCCAGCGCACCGCGTCGCGGATGGCTTGCACGTAGGCCTCGTCCTCCTTCTCGGGATTGGTGTCGTCCAGGCGCAGGTGACACACGCCGCCGTAATCCTGCGCCAACCCGAAATTCAGGCAGATGCTCTTGGCATGGCCGATATGGAGGTAGCCGTTGGGCTCGGGCGGGAAGCGGGTACGGATGCGCGCCGTGTCCAGCGGGGCCGCGGCGAGCTGGCGTGCGTCGCCCGGCACGCCGGCGAAGCGCCGGCCGGCATCGCGACCGCTGGCCAGGTCGGCCTCGATGATCTGGCGCAGGAAGTTGGAGGCTTTGGGGCTGCTTGAATCCGTGGGCTGCATGGGAGATGGGGCGAAACGCCGGCCGGGCACCTGCCCGGCCGGCGTGAAACGTCCTATTTTCCATCAAACCCCGTCGCGCGCTGCGCGCGTACGGCTCAGGCGGAGAAACCTGGCATGCCAAGCGCGTGGCGCGGCAGGTCGCGCGTCCACATCGCGTGCCCGACATAGCGGTTGCTCGCCAGCACCGTCACGCGCTTGATGAACAGGATTTCCCCACGGTGGGGCAGAACCCGCTGGATGGCCGCCTCGTCGAGTTCGATGGGATAGGCGTCCATATCCCGGCTCATGGCGCGATGACCTCGGCACGCTCGTCGGCATTCGCGGCAGATCGGCGAAAACCGCGCGGCCTCGTGATCCAGGCCACGGCGGCCCCCAGCGCGGCGCCGCTGAACACGTCCACCGCGACGTGTTGCTTGACCGCCATGGTGGAGTAGGCAATCGCCAGGCACCACAAAATGTTGATGCGACGCATGCGGGCGCCAAAGCCCAGTCCCGGTGCCATCCAATTCAACCAGAAGGCAGAAAACACGGCCGTGGCCACATGCAGGGAGGGGCAAGCGTTGCCGCCGGCGTCCAGTCCTTTCAGGGCGGCGAAGTCGGGGTGTCGCGCCAAGTCGATGCTCCAGGGTGGCACCTTGGTAGGCCAGAGGTAGAACACAGCCAGGCCGATCAAGCATAGTGCGCCGATGCGCAGGCCGAAGCCGACGATCTCGCTGCGCGACGACATCAAGGCCGGCGGCAAGGACACGTAAACCCACAGGGAAAAATAGATCGGCAGTGCCCAAGGCTGAAACCCGATCCAGCGATCAAGCGCCAAGAGCGGCATCGTGGTGACGTGTCCGTCCGGGTGCCTGAGCAAATAGAAGTAGGCGGCAAAGAACACCAGCATGAAGGCCGTGGTTCCGATGGACTTGAGCCAGAAATGGCGCCCGAGGATCCGCAGGGTCCTCCAGGCCAGTTCAGCCGCGCCCGGATTGATGCTTGCCGCCTCTGCTTTGGACCAAGCCATGAACGCCTTCTCCTGCTTCCGAATCAGCCCGTCACGCGCCGCGCAATCAGGCTCGCGTTGCTGCCGCCAAAAGCGAACGAATTGGACATGACCGCATCGATGCGGCACCCGTGCCTGGCCTGCAAGGGCACATAGTCCAGCGTGCAACGTGGGTCGGGATGCTCCAGATGCGCCGTGGGCGGGATCGATCCGCTTTCCATCGCCATGACGGCCAACGCGAGTTCCAGCGTACCGCCCGCGCCGATCAGGTGTCCGTGCACGGCCTTGGTCGAACTGACGGCCAGTTGCCTGGACGCGGCGCCAAACACGTCGACGATGGACTGCGTCTCGATCACGTCGCCCGCGTCCGTGGCCGTGCCATGGGCGTTGAGGTACTGGATCCGATCGGGCGCAAGTCGCGCTTCGCCGAGGGCCTGGCGCATGGCAGCGGCCTGCCCCTCGACCGAAGGCGCCGTCAAGTGGTGCGCATCGCTGGTACAGCCGTAGCCCGCCAATTCCGCATGCACCACGGCACCTCGGCGCTCGGCGCGGGACCGGCTCTCCAGCACCAGCGCAGCCGCCCCCTCCCCCAGCACGAAACCGCTGCGGTCGCGGTCGAACGGCCGGCAGCTCGCGGCGGGGTCGTCGGCATTCGGCCGCGCCATGACCCGCAGCGCATTCCAGGCCACCATGGATCCCGGCATCAGCATGGCTTCCGTGCCGATCACCACGGCCGCATCCAGGTAACCATGCCGGATCGCCCGCAACGCTTCCCCGGCCGCGATGGCCGACGAGGCACAGGCAACCGAATAGGTGTTGCCCATGCCGCGCAAACCATAGCGCATGGAAACCGCCGCCATCGACGCATTGGCCATCATGCGCGGCACGGACAGCGGATGCACCACGGTGGCACGCTTGCGGCTGCGCTCGCCGCCGAACAGCGCCGTGTAATAACGCGCGAACATCGCGTCCAGCGTGTGGGCGCCGCCGAATCCGATCCCGACGAAAACGCCGAATCGATCGGCATCGGAAGGCGTTTCATCGATGCCGGCATCGGCCATGGCCTCCTGCGCGGCCACCAGCGAAAACTGAGTGGCGCGGTCCAATCCCGCATCTTGGCTGCCGAGCAAGGATCCCGGCTCGACAGCGGCAGGCGCCATCAGGACATTGGGTAAACCCGCGCTCAGCGCTTCGGGGGCGCGTCTGATTGCACTGCGCGCCGAGAGCGCCGCCGCGAAACTGGCCGTCCTGTCCTTGCCCAACGGGGACAGCATCCCGATCCCGGTCATGAAAACTTGGTTCATTGGCCGGGACTGGCCGAGGAATCGGGCATTTGAATCTCTGGCAATTCCCCGTTGTTGTGCGCCCGAACCTCCGCCTCGATCGCGGCGACCATGTCCTGGAAACGCATGTTCTGAAATTGCATGGGATCTGCAATCTGAAATCCAAAATGCTCCTCAACTTCAAAAAGCATTTCAACCAGTCCCAAGGAATCCAAACCCAGATCGGAAACCAGCAGATCAGGCTGATCAAATTTCAACGGATCGACCTTGGCGCCAGTCATCAAGTATTTTTTAATGAGCTGCTCTAGCATGCATCCCTCAGCGTCGTTCTTTCTTGATGGGCGGCTGGAATCGTCAGTCAGGAGCCAGATTCAAAACGCGGTCTTCATGGAATTCGATCATTTCAAAACCCTGCTATTTTTCACAACCGGCCCGCAAAACCTGGACCGTCGTGACACGTCGTGCCTCGATAGACACCATGCTGCTGCCGCGAGGTATTGCACCTGAGAAACTCGAGGCTGCCCCCCATCAATCGTCCGATTGATTCTGTGAATCCCTGGATCTTTCACGCCGAGGCAGCCGGCAACGCGAGAATATCAGCAACCATGCGCACCCAGTCCTTGGGCCACGGGAACAAAAAGATCGGGCCCTGTCGGCAAGACGGCCGTTGTATGCGTTGATGGCGATACATACGCAGGAGAACACCATGTTGCGACAAACCTTGATCGGCCTGGGCTCTGCAATCGCTCTGGCATCAGCCCCGGCGGCACATGCGGGAGATGTCTGGTGGTCGGTATCGGTCGGCGTGCCCGGCGTTGCGTTCAACGTCGCCCCGCCCATCGTTTACCCGCCGCCGCCCCCCATGGTCTATGCGCCACCGATCGTCTATGCGCCGCGGCCCGTCGTGGTGGCGCCACCGCCCATGGTGTACCGCGCCCCACCTCCGCCCGCCGTCGTGTATGCAGGCTATCCCTATGGATATGGCTACGACGCCCCAGTGGCGCGTCCGGGCTGGAGGCCTCATCCCTACCGGCACGGCTGGGACCGGGGCTGGCATCACAGGCATCACGATGACGATTGAGGCGGCCAAGCACCTCTCGAGCGCGAAAAACAGGCGCATCCAATCCTCGGGGAAGGCCTTGCCTGCCCCGAGGTTTTGTTCCGGGAGCGCATGCCGCCTTTCGGCCTCTCCAGCTTCCGATTCGCGTTACGTTTTGTCGTGCTTGCGTCGTCCGACATGTCGGCTATGCCCGTCGCCGCACCGTTATCGCAACATGTACACAGCCTTATTCGGAGAATCATGATGATCCGTGCATCCTTGTTGGCCCTGGTCCTTTCGGCATCCGCCGCACTGGCCCCTTCCGCCCAAGCAGACGGCGTGTATTGGTCTCTGGGCATCGGCAGCCCCGGAATCGCCGCCAATTTTGGCAATGTCTACCCCGTGGCTCCTCCGCCCGTCTACGTGGCGCCACCCCCGGTGGTCTATGCGCCACCCCCCGTGGTCTACGCACAACCCCCCGTGGTCTACAGCCCCGGCTATGTCACTTACGGCGCGTACGGCCGCGGCTGGCATCCGTACTGGGGTGATCGCCGTGGCTGGCGCCGCCACCACGAAGACGACGACGACAATTGAGCGTCCCAGGGGCGGGGGCGCCGCCCCCGTGGGGGATAAGGAAACGTGGGACGCCCCGATGTTTCCTTGAGCACCCCGGGCCGGCTGTCCCGCCCACACTCAGATCCACCGGCAGCCACAGCACCCATGCGCTGACACGGGTCTTCTGCCGCAGGCATGCAAGAAACCCGCCTCCGCGACGACAGCGGCGCCGTCATGCGTCTTGAGTCTTGGCGCCGAACCGTTCATTTATCATCGGACCTCCTTGGTCCTTCCCCGCTCCGCGACTTTCCGGCGCCATGTCCGTGCCTTCAACTTCCACGTTACCCGCCGATGCCGCGTTTCTACGCGAGCTGGCCGGCTTGATTGTCGAGTCCCTCAATCTGGACGTTCCCCCGGCCGACATCGATCCCGACGCCCCGCTCTACGGCGATGGACTGGGGCTTGATTCCATCGACATCCTCGAGCTTGCCCTGGTGGTATCCAAAAGCTTCGGCGTGCAGTTGCGCGCCGATGACGCGAACAACCACAAGATTTTCAGTTCCCTGCGCAACCTGGCCGATTACGTGGCCGCCCACCGGGCGCATTGACATGCGCTGGCGCGCTGCCATGCGAGGCGCATCGATCGCCGCCGCCTGCGTTGCCTACGCCGCGGCGAGCTATCTCGCCGCAACATCGCCGCGCCCCACGCTCGCAGGCGCAGCGTTCGCCTATGTGCCGTTGCTGCTGGCAGGCGCATGGATGTCCTGGAAATCGCCGCGTCGCGCCCTTGCGCTGTCCTCGGTCCTGCTCTTGGCGCTGGTCCTATGGCTTGGTCGCGATGCGCTGCTGCAACACTACCGCTGGGGCTATCTCGTCCAAAGCGCCGGACCGATGGTGTTGCTCGCCCTGGTTTTCGGCAGCAGCCTGCGGCGCGGCGACACGGCCCTGATCACGCGCCTGGCGCTGGTGGCGCACGAAGGCCGCATCACCCCGCGCACCTCGCGCTACACGCGCGGCGTCACCTGGGCCTGGACCCTGTTCTTCACGCTCATGGCGCTGGCGTCGACGACGCTGTTCCTGGCCGCACCGCCGGCGACATGGGCCTTGTTCGCCAACGCGCTGACCGCGCCCCTGACCCTGGCCATGTTCATCGCTGAATACGGGGTGCGGGTGCTTGCGCTTCCCGCGCACGAGCGCACCGGCCCCTTGCAGGCGGTGGCGGCTTTCATGCGCTATCGCAAACATGCCACGGAGCATGCGGTGCATGGCACCGAGGCCGGCGACACGCCCGCGAGGAGCCACCAGGCAGGGACGATGGCCCCCGGCTCGATCTCGGCGCGCTGAAACCTTGCGAGACCCCTGCGCGCCCTCAAGCACGAAGCCGATGCAGCTGCCCCTCGTCTCCAGGCTTGCCGCGCATGACGTACTGGCTTGGCGGGACGGCCATGCGGTGAACCTGCGCGAATTCCTGCTCGACGTGCAGGCCCTCGCGGCACGCCTGCCGCCCGGCCGCCACGTGCTCAATGTCTGCCAGGATCGCTACCGCTTCCTGGCCGGGTTCGCCGCCTCGGTCATGGCCGGCAAGACCAGCCTGCTGCCTTCGACGCGCACGCCCGAGGCGATACGCCAATTGCGCGACCTGGCCCCGGACGCCTTCTGCCTGAGCGATCACGATGACGGCATCGACCTGCCGCGCATCGCCTACGCCGAGCGGGATGCCGGCTGCGCCGCGCCAGCCGAGGTCGACATGCCGCGCATCGACGCCGAACGCATCGTTGCGCAGGTCTTCACCTCGGGCTCCACCGGAACTCCGGTGCCGCACGCCAAGACCTGGGGCGCGCTCGCCGGCTGCGTGCAATCCGGCGCCTCGCGCCTGGGTCTGCTGGATGGGCGCCGCCATGCCCTGGTCGGCACGATTCCGGCCCAGCACATGTACGGCTTCGAATCGACGGCCCTCATCGCGCTGCATGGCGGAGTGGCCATGAGCGCCGAACAGCCTTTCTATCCGGCCGACATTGCCGCCGCGCTGGCGCGCATCCCCGCGCCGCGCATGCTCGTCACCTCGCCCGTGCACTTGCGCGCGCTGCTCGACGTGCAAGTGCACATCCCCCCCTTGGACCTGCTGCTGTCGGCCACGGCGGCGCTGCCAGCCGATCTGGCGCAACTGGCCGAGGCCCGGCTGCAGGCTCCGCTGCTGGAAATCTACGGCTCCACCGAAACAGGCCAGATCGCCACGCGCCGCACCGCGCAGACCGACATCTGGGAACTGCTCCCCGACCTGCGCCTGGAACCCGAAACCCATGGCCACGTCCGTGTCTGCGGCGCCCATCTCGCGCAGGCGCAGGTCCTGCACGACGTGATCGAGATCGTCGACCAGCGCCGCTTCCGCCTGCACGGACGCAGCGCCGACATGGTCAACATCGCCGGCAAGCGCAGCTCGTTGGCCCACCTCAATCACCAGCTCGCCAGCATCCCTGGTGTGCGCGACGGCGCCTTCTTCATGCCGGACGCCGAAACGCATGATTCCGTGACGCGGCTCATGGCCTTCGTCGTCGCTCCCGGGCTGGATCACGATCTTGTGCGCGCCGCGCTGCGCGAACGCATCGATCCGGTGTTCATGCCGCGCCCGCTGGTGCTTGTCGACGCGCTGCCGCGCAACGCCACGGGCAAGCTGCCGCGGTCCGCCCTGCACGCATTGGCCATGCGCGCGCCGCTGCCGCAAATCAACGACTCCAGCCCTCATGCCGACTGAAACGCTGACCGCGCCTTGCGCGGACCACCCCGTTTATGCCGGGCACTTTCCGGGGTGCCCCATCGTGCCCGGCGCCATGCTGCTCGACGCCGTGGTGCATGCCGTGTGCGCGGCCCAAGGCCTCGACGAAACCGGCTGGCATCTCGCCACGGTCAAATTCCTCTCCCCGGTGCTGCCCGGCACATCGCTGGAACTGCGCCACGACGCCGCGGCCGATGGCGCCATCGCCTTCAGCCTGCACGCCCAAGCGCGCGTCGTGGCCAGCGGCCGCCTGCGCCAAACCGGCGCCCCGCCGCGGATGCCGGCCAGCGAATCGATCCGATGAACACGCGCCAACCGCCGCCAGCCATGCCGCGAGCCGATACGACAGGCGTTGCGGCGCGCACCGGCTGGGCACGCCGTGCCGAGCGCAGCAATAGATTGATGCTGCGCGTCATGACCTGGATCTCCCTGCGCCTGGGTCGGCGCGTGTCACGCATCGTCCTGGCGGGCATCGCCGCGTACTTCCTGCTGTTCGCTCCCAGCGCGAGGCGTGCTTCGCGCCGATATCTGGAACGCGCGCTCGGCAGACGCGCTCGGCTGGCCGATGGTTTCGCGCAGGTGTTCAGCTTCGCGTCGACCATTCACGACCGGGTCTACCTGCTCAATGATCGTTTCGATCTGTTCGACATCCGCCTGCACGGACAGGACGTCATCGAAGCCGCGCTGCAGCGCGGCGAGGGCGTCTTCATGATCGGCGCCCATTTCGGCAGCTTCGAGGTCCTGCGCGCCATCTCGCGCCAGCATCAGGGCCCGCGCGTGTGCATGCTGATGTACGAGGACAACGCGCGCAAGATCAATGCCGCGCTGCAGGCCATCAACCCGCGCGCGGGGCGGGACATCATTGCGCTGGGACGCTCGGATTCCATGCTGCGCCTGCGCGAGGCGCTCGATGGAGGCGCCATCGTCGGCATGCTGGCGGACCGCTCCCTGCATGACGACGAAACCACGACCCTGCCCTTCCTCGGCGAGCCGGCGCAGTGGCCACTGGGGCCCTGGCGCATCGCCGCGCTGCTGCGCAGGCCCGTCGTCATGGCCCTGGGCATCTACCGCGGCGGCAACCGCTACGACGTGCACTTCGAGACCCTGGCCGATTTCTCCGCGACCGAGCGCGGTTCGCGCAGCGAGGCCGTGCAGGCGGCCCTCGCCACCTATGTGCGCCGCCTGCAGGCCCGCTGCGAAAGCGCGCCCGACAACTGGTTCAATTTCTACGATTTCTGGGCCCGCGAAGCCGAAAGGCCCGCGGGAACACAAGCACCATGAAGCTCGCATCCGTCCTCAATCCCGTGCTGCGCGCCGGCCTGGCCGGCCTGGCGCTGCTGTGGTCCGCCTGCGCCCCGGCCGCCGGCTGGAACCTGCAAACACTGACGCAGGCCTTGGCGCAGTACCGCGGCGGCCGCGCCGATTTCACGGAAACCAAGACCCTGGCGATGCTGGACAAGCCCATCGAATCGTCCGGCGAACTGCGTTTCGCGGCGCCGGACTTTCTGCAGATGCGCACGCTCAAGCCCAAGCCGCAGACCCTCACGCTGATGGGCAACCAGGTCACGCTGGAGATGGGCGGGCGCTCGCAGCAGTTCGACCTGCGCGACCATCCCGATATCGCCACCCTGATCGACGGCATACGCGCCACGCTCAGCGGCGATCTGTCCACCCTGCAGAAACACTACACGCTGACGCTGGAGGGAACGCAGGCGCAATGGACCCTGACCCTGGTTCCGCGCGACGACAAGACGCGCGAACACGTGCATGACATCCGCATCGGCGGGCGCGCGGGCATGGTGCGCACCGTCACCGTGGAACAGAGCGACGGCGACCGTTCGGTCATGCACATCACCCCCGTCGCCTCGCCATGAACCGGCGCGCAGCCCTCCCGGTGCTGCTGTGGCTGGCCGCGTTGCTGGCTTGCGCGGCGGTCATCGCCAACAGCCGCTTTGCCGCCGACATGTCGGCCTTCCTGCCGCAGGCGCCGACGGCGCAAGAACGCGTTCTGGTGAATCAACTGCGCGATGGCCTGATCTCGCGCCTGATCCTGATCGGCATCGACGGCGCCGACGCCGACGCGCGCGCCGCGCTGTCCAAAGCCCTGGCCGAGCGCCTGCGCGCCGACCCCGCCTTTGCCGCCGTGGAAAACGGGCAACCCGTCAACGCAGAGCGCGACGAGAACCTGCTGCTGCGCTATCGCTACGCGCTGACGCACACCACCGCGTCGGAGTTCAGCGTGGCGGGCCTGCACCGCGCCATCGCCGACAGCATCGACCGCCTGGCTTCGCCGATGGGACAAAACCTCAAAAGTCTGCTGCCGTCCGACCCCACCGGCGCGTTCTTGAGCCTGCTGCAGAACCTTGCGCCGGGCAAAGGTCCCGAGCGGGCCCAGGGCGTCTGGGTTGCGCACGGCGCAGCGCGCGCGCTGCTGCTGGTGCAAACCCGTGCCCAGGGCACCGACACCGATGCGCTGCAAGCCGCGTTGGCCGCCATCCGCGCCGACTTCGCCGCGGCGCAGCGCCAGGCCGGCGGCTCGGCGCGCGAGGCCACGCTGGTGATGAGCGGAGCCGGTGTATTCGCCGTGCAGTCACGCGCGCTCATCGAACGCGCGGCAAAGCGTGTTTCGCTCATCGGGACCGCGCTCATCGTCGGCCTGCTGCTGCTCGTCTACCGCTCCCCGTTGGCTCTGGCGCTGGGCCTGCTGCCGGTGCTGTCGGGCGTGCTCGCCGGCATCGCCGCGGTCAGCCTGGGCTTCGGCGTGGTGCAAGGCATTACGCTGGGTTTCGGCACCACCCTCATGGGCGAGGCGGTCGACTACGCGATCTACCTGTTCGTGCAGTCGGCCCAGCCAGCGCAGGTCGACCGCAACGCCTGGCGGCACGGCTTCTGGCCCACCATCCGCCTGGGCATGCTGACCTCGGTGTTCGGCTTCTCCACCCTGCTGCTGTCGGGCTTCCCCGGACTGGCCCAGCTCGGCCTGTATTCCATCGCCGGCCTGGTCGCCGCGGCGCTGGTCACGCGCTTCGTGCTGCCGCAGCTGTTGCCCGCGCGCCTGTCCATGCGCGATCTCGCGCCTTTCGGCGAACGCCTGGCCGCGCGGCTTCCTGCCCTGCGGCGCTTGCGCTGGCTGCTCGGCGTCGCCGTGCTGCTGGCGGCCGGCGTGCTCTTCGCCCACCGCCATGTCATGTGGAACACCAGGCTGTCCGCGCTCAGCCCCGTGAGTCCCGCCGCACTGGCGCTGGACGCGCAGCTGCGCCGCCAGCTCGGCGCGCCCGATTCGGGCGATCTGGTCGCGGTCGAAGGTTCCAGCGCCGATGCCGCCCTGGCGGCAGCCGAGAGCCTGCGCCCGCGCCTGCAAGGCCTGGCTGCGCGCGGCGTGATCGCCGGCTTCGACAGCCCGGCCCACTATCTGCCCAGCGCGGCCACCCAGCGCAGCCGGCTCGCCGCGCTGCCCGATGCCGATGTGCTGCGCGCCCGGCTGGAGCAGGCCGTGGCCGGCCTGCCGGTCAAGGCCGCGCTGTTCGCTCCCTTCGTGCGCGACGTGCAGGCCGCGCGCACGCAGGGCCTGCTGACGCGCGAACAGCTCGCGCACACCTCGTTCGCCATGGCGCTCGACGGCATGCTGCTGCGCGAGCCCGACGGTCGCTGGCTCGCCATGCTGCCGCTGCATGCCAGGGCACATGCAAGCATCAACGGCGCGCAGGTGCATGCCGCGTTGGCCGCAACCCAAGCGACTTACATCAACCTGGGCCGGATCAGCAGCAGCCTCTACGACGGCTACCTGCATACCGCCGCCTGGCTGTCCCTGGCCGGCCTGATCTCCATCGCCGTCCTGCTCCTGCTCGCCCTGCGCTCCGCGCGCCGCACCCTGCGGATCCTGGCACCGCTGCTGGGCGCGGTGGTGGTGGTCGGCGCCGGGCTGCTGCTGGCGGGGCGGCAACTCACCCTGCTGCATCTCATCGGCCTGATGCTCATCGTCGCGGTCGGCTCGAACTATGCGCTGTTCTTCGACCAGGGAGCGCAAGGCGGCGGCATCGCGCCGCGCACCCTGGCCTCGTTGCTGCTGGCCAATCTGACCACCGTGTTCGGCTTCGGCCCGCTGGCCTTGTCGGGCGTGCCGGTGCTGCAGGCGCTGGGCATGACCGTGGGCCCCGGGGTGTTGTTGGCCCTGCTGTTTTCGGCCATGCTGTCGGCTCCCCCAAACACCACGCCGCCGCGCCTCGCACCGGCCTGACTCCGCCCACCCAGCACGCCGATGCCCAGCCCTGCCGTCCCTCCTCGTCCCGCAACGCGCTGGCGGCCCACGCCGCTCCTCGCGGCGTCCATCGCCCTGCACCCGCTGGCGCTGGGCACGATGCTGGCGCTGCCGCAACTCTGGCCCTGGGCGCTGGGCGCCTTGGCGGCCGATCACATGGCGCTCACCGGCGCCGGACTGTGGCCGCGCAGCCGCCTGCTCGGCGCCAACCACACGCGTCTGCCCGCCGCTGCGGCGGCGCGCGGCGAAATCGCGCTGTCCATCG
>MLJW01000615.1_pt1 | contig 13275 bp, 19 predicted proteins | sample 888231 | NCBI WGS metagenome assembly MLJW01 (sample SAMN05788063, study PRJNA343431) | mine drainage metagenome | isolation source: sample collected from the inflow into an acid mine drainage treatment plant... | place: Germany: Lusatia, lignite mining district
GGTGTAGATCATGGTGGTCGCGACGTCGGCGTGGCCGAGCAATTCCTGAACGGTGCGAATGTCGTAACCGGCCAGCAGCAGGTGGGTGGCGAAGGAATGGCGCAGCGTGTGCGGCGATACCGGCTTGGCGATGCCGGCTGCCTGGGCTGCGCGACGCACATGGCGCTGCAGGATCTTCTCGTCGACGTGATGGCGACGCCGCTCCCCGCTCAGCGGATCGGTGGAAATGTTGCGCGCCGGAAACACGTATTGCCAGCCCCAGGATGTCGCCGCATTCGGATACTTCTTCGCCAGCGCGCCGGGCAACCAGACGCTGCCCCCGCCGGCGGCGAGGTCCGCCTGGTGCAGTGCCTTAGCGGCGGCCACGTGGGCCTGGAGCGGCCCGGCCAGCGCCCGGGGCAGCATGGTCACCCGATCCTTGCCGCCCTTGCCATCGCGCACGCTGATCTCGAAAGTCGCGAAGTCCACATCCTTGACCCGCAGCCGCACGCACTCCATCAAGCGCATGCCGGTGCCATAGAGCAGCCTCACCATCAGGGCAACGGTACCCTCCAGCCGATCCAGCACCGCCCTGACCTCGGACTGAGTCAGCACCGTCGGCAAGCGCGCCGGCTTCTTCGCCCGCACGATACCGTCGAGCCAGGGCAACTCCGTTTCCAGTACCTCACGATAGAGAAACAGGATCGCCGACAGCGCAAGATTCTGCGTCGCGGCTGCGACCTTGTCTTCCACCGCCAGACTGGTCAGGAAAGCCTCCACCTCCGCCCTGCCCAGTTCGGCGGGATGCCGCTTGCCATTGAAATAAATATAGCGCTTTATCCAATGGATATATGACTTTTCGGTGCGAATGCTATAAGCTTTTCTCCGAATGCGGTCACGAACGCGATCAAGCAGCCTGGGCTGGGCTGCTAGCGCAGAGGGGGGCGAGGATGTTGGCGTATAACCAGGCATACCGAAGGCATCCAGTTGATGCGGCGCTAATGACGAATGGATTGTACGTCAAACCCGTTTTCCGGATTAAGCACCTTTCGACGTACACATCACGTTAGGGTTTTACGTCACGCTCTCATAGAAAAGGTCACTAAATTATGAACATAAGGTTTCCTTCCTTTGCGCTGTGTGTGATAGTTTCCAGCCTTTCCGGATGTGTCGTCATTCAGAAAGAACCGCTCCGTCCCGTAAAAATGGAGAAAGGTTCTGCTGTTGATTTGAGAACACAGCTTGATGCGGCAGAGCTTGTTTGGAATTCAATGCAAAGGATGGGGTGTCGCCAAACTGACGTTATCTATCCCGAGATACTTGAAAAAACCCCTGACTTTCAAGCTGGCACAGGTTATGTAATCAAAGGGCATGTCAAAGAGCGTTGGGTTGCACACGGTTGCAACATGAAGGTTCCGTACATTGTTGACTTGAAGGCAAACAAACAGAATGAAGGCGGTACAGATATTTATATTCGCCGTGAGGGCGGTGGCAGTTAGGCACCCTAACATTTCGCTCCAAGGGACGCGCCGCAAGCGGCGCGCCCCTGAGCTTGAACGTTCGGCCCCTAGGTGACACATGCCTCTAAGTCCAGCAGAGCAGCTTGCCCATAGCACCGTAAGAATCGAGTGCGACCTGTTGGGTGGAGGGGTGGGCACGGGAACTGGCTTCTTCTACAGCCTAGACCGAAACGGCGACCAGCACGTTCCCGTAATTGTCACGAACAAGCACGTCATCGCTGGCGCTAGCAAAGGTAGGTTCCTGCTTACGCTGCAAGACGAGAATGGAGGCCCAGCGGTGGGCTCGTTTCGTGCCTTCGAACTCGACTCATTTGAACAGCGCTGGGTACCGCATCCTGACACCAGTATCGACCTCTGTGTGATGCCAATCGCTCCACTTTTGCTGGATGCGGAGCGAACGAACACCAAGTTTTTCTTTGCCACTCTGGACAAGACACTGATTCTGTCCGCGTCAGACATCGAGGATATGGTTGGCTTGGAGAATATCACGATGGTCGGATATCCCAACGGATTGTGGGATAGGTCCAACAACCTTCCAATCTTTCGAAGGGGCGTTCTCGCGACGGACTACAAACGGGATTGGAATGGGAAGAAGGAGTTTCTTATAGACGCCGCTTGCTTTCCCGGATCAAGCGGATCTCCGGTGATGCTATTCGAGATAGGTAGCTACCAGACCCGAAAAGGAACTTTCGTGGGCACTTCACGCATAAAGTTACTGGGCGTCTTGTATGCTGGGCCACAGCACACTGTTGAAGGCGAGGTAAAAGTTGTATTGGTACCCACGCAACAAAGGGCTGTATCGGTCGCCGGAATTCCAAACAACCTTGGAATAATCATTAAGGCCGAGCAACTTCTTGCATTCGAAGGCGTATTTCGTTGAGCTGCCGAACCCATCATTCCACCGGACGCTGCGCGATAAAGCCGCGCAGCGCCGGTGAATTCAGACGTTAGACCTCTCAGCCCAATATGCCCACGCCTCAATGGATCAAGAAACTTGGTGGCCACGCCGGAGAGCTATACGTTGCAGCGGAGCTATCGAAGAGAGGGGTCCCCAACTCCCTGCTGCCGGAGAACTTCTCTGATGACGACATCCTCATCGGAAAGAAAGACGGAGAGGGTGTTGCTTTCATTCAGGTCAAAGCTTGTCACCCGGATCGATCATCCACTTTCATCCTCCGTGAAACCGATGAGAAATGGATAGAAGCCCCAGACAGTCAGTTCGTCGTTTTCGTATGGCTTGGGTCACCCAAGAAGAATGAACCACCTAAGTATTGGGTTGCGAAGAAACGTGATGTTGGGGCCGTCTGCGTGCAGCATGCCGCTCACGGCACCAGTAACTGGGAGCGCCGCTTTTCGCCAAGCGACTTTGATCCAAAGTGGGAGGGCAATTGGAATGAGTTCGCCGCGTTTTTCCCCAAGGTCTAACCTCCCATTCCACCGGACCTGCGCGAAAGACCGCGCAGGCCGGTGAATTCAGACGTTAGGGGTTCAAAGGGAGATCGCTTGTGCCATTAATCGAGTCGGAAAACCTGAATACTCCAATCTCCGTCCACTTCAAGATGGACGGGCCTGCGTTCACTGACGGCATCCCTTTGCATCTGCTCACATCCAGCTTGTCCGATTTACAGTCAATACTGGATAAGACCTACTTAGGCCTTACTCAGCGAAAGCGACTATCGCGCGATGACAGGTCGCACTATTATCTATTGTCGAAAGATATCAAACATGGGTCCGCCGAGACAGACCTTGGTGTAGTACTTACGGGAATTCAAACTGCATTCCCATTTTTTAGCGCACTCGGACCAACAGGACTTTGGGAGTACGCAAAGCAATCGTTTCACTTCCTCAAGTTCGTTTACTCGGCCATGAAGCTCGGAGATCAACCTACATACTCGTGGTCCGGCGATAACTCGCAGTTTTATGTCAACACGGGAACTCAAACCAACACTTACGACGCTCCCGTTTACAACATCGGCCAAATGAGCGTTAACAACTACATATCGTTGGCCAAACCGATTGAAGAGAAGGTCGTTGATTACGTAGCCTTCGGAGACTCAGCTATCGGCACCATAAAGCTTGACGCCGCCAATGCTGACGTGTTCTCCCTGCCATCTCAAATAGAAACCACACCACTCAAGTTAAAGTGCGAAATATTCGACTTCAATAAGTTTGAGAATATCGGCAAACTCTACGTGCCTCCTGGCGAGGCAGCCAAAGAGGGGGACTATCGGTTTCAAGTGATAGGCGATCAAAGCACTACCCAATACATCGAGGCAATGCTGCGTAAGCAAGTCGCTGTGAACTGCCTCAGAGAAATCGCTCCCAATCCATTTTCACCAGAAAAGATAGTTCGTTTCCAGGTAATCAGCGTTGAACCCTAACCCGGCGCTCAACCTCGCTCCCTTCGGTCGCTGGACGCTGCGCGAAACAGCCGCGCAGCTCCGGTTAGCTCTACGTTGGGCGTCACACATACGATCCGCATAAAGGAGACTGACAGGCATGAGCGACGTTGTTTTGTTGGAAATCATAAAGACCGTCTTCTGGTTGCTGGTCTTTGGCGCGACCGTTTTCCTATTCCAAAGTGAAGTGAAGCAACTGATTCAGTCACTAAGCAGTTTCAAGGTTGCAGGAGCGACTTTTGAGCTTAAGGACAAGAAAGAGACGATTCGCTCCTACGTCTTGCTTGCGGAAACGTTGGTAGATCTCTTGTCCAGAGGCGATCGAATGGATGAGCTGCAGAAGTTACTTCACCCTTCTCAGATTGAGAAATTGGGGACCTTTGCGCTGAAGTACACCAAGGAGGTCTCCGAAGGCGATTGGAGCGAAGAACTACTCAAGAATATTGCCTATCTATTGCTGCGATTCGGCAGATATAAGCATTCCGTCGAGCTGTATGACGCACTACTATCAAAGCGACCAGACCATGTAGAACTACTGAATCTGAAAGCACTTGCGCTAATGACATCACGCCTTTCAAAAAATGTAAAAGCTGCTGAAGAACTACTATCGAACTTGGTCGCTCGTTACCCTGAATACGTGCATATTCGCTTCAATCTTGCGCTAGCACTGTCATTGCTCGAAAGAGATGATGACGCTGCACAGGAAATGACGAAAGTCATTGACTACGGATACTGGAAGGCAGATAGGAACTTTTTGGCGGACCCTCTCTTCCATCATGTCCGAGAACATAGCCCGGAGCTACTTGCTAACCTGAACAACCACCTAACTGCGGTTATGTCGAGAGACGGCGACGCCCAACCCACCGGTCAACCGGACGCTGCGCGATAAAGCCGCGCAGCGCCGGTTACCTTCCACGTTAGACCTCAGAGCCGCACATGGAAGAATTGAAGTCACTTTCAACGTTGCTAGAGCCTGACGAGCGGTGGGCCAATTTTGTCCTGCACAAAGTTTCCACGAACGAGATTTCGCCAATCACATTAAACGACCGGTACCAATCCGTTTCAGCAATCGCACTCTCGACTGCTGCTCCAGAGGACGTAAGAAGCCAATTCAACATTGCTCTCATGCTTGGTGTTTACGCGTGGCTTTACTATCCGTTCCATCAGGTTGCGGAGTTGAAGGCATTTTCCACAGTCGAGATGGCGCTACGTCAGCGCTTTCCTGAGGCCAAAGGTGCGCTTAACAAGTTATTGGCATTGGCAGTTGAAGCTGGAGCAATCGTGGACAAAGGGTTTTCGCATATCGAGGCTTGCGATGAAGACCCAAAGCAATACAGCAGGAAGCTACCGAACATTGTTTCGTCATTGCGAAATGAGTTGGCGCACGGTAGCTTTATGCTTCATCCCGGCTCGCTGTTCACGCTGCGTAACTGCGCCGAAATCATCAACCAACTATTTCCGGAGGTGAAGTGAGGTCTAACCTCTCGGTCAACACGGACCTCGCGCAAAAAGCGCGCGAGGCCGGTTACCTCAAACGTTGGGCATCATCAGAACGGAGTTCCTATGAATAAGAGTGATGTTGAAGCGGCCATCGAGGCGCGGCTGAGCGAGCGAAAGAAATCGGTCTTAAATCGCAACGCTATCGGTGCGCTTTTTGGCGCGTTTGCGGACCCCGTCGGCGCACTAGGCCAAGTCTTCCTGGGACGCGGTGACGCAATCGACCACGAGAAGCAGCGTATCGCTCAAGATGTAATTCTCGAGTTGCTGTGCAAAATTGACGAGTCGCTGTCCCAAGCAAACGCTAAGTCCGAGCAGCAGGGCATCAAGCTCGGTGGCCTGATTGAAACTATTGCGCACGGTGGCGAATCACTGACTGGCTTGAGCATCGGCGCAAAAAGCGGCCCGGTCACGCTGCAACCCGGCACCCATGTCAGAACTGTGGCCACGGGCGTGCGAAACGTCACAGGTGTCAAGATTGGTGGCACAGAGGAGTAGGGAGACAAGCATGGAGTCCAATGTATTTATCGGCCACCACTGTCCTAAATGCGGAACCACAATCGCAACGTATGCTTCGATAGGTGGCGCCGCGTCATGTCCGGGCTGCGGCGGTCCGCTAGTCGCAGCGAGCGGCGGTCCTCGGACTACCGTCATTGCCAACGCCAAGTGCAATAAGTGCGGCTTCAGTGCTGGGTTGTTCAGCTGCGTCGGCGGTGTAGCCAAGTGTCCGCAGTGTGGTGGTCCCATCTCATAGGTGCGAGCGCTTATGCCCAACCCGGCAGTCAACACGGACGCTGCGCGATAAAGCCGCGCAGCGCCGGTTACTTCTACGTTATGCCTAGGAGTGGCTTTAGTGAGTGAGTATTTTGAGATCGCCTATGCAGCAGCATCCGGACAACTATGCCTTTTCACGGGGACTGGTTTCTCGAAAGCAGTTACCGACAATGACGCGCCCAGTTGGCAGGGGCTTCTAGAGTCGATCTGCGATGTCACACCAGATCCAGCAACTCTTAAGGCTGCATTATTCCCGGCAGGAGGGAAAGGCGTCCTTAGTCTCGAAGAGGCCGCTCAGGTGATTGCCATTGAGCTATCTAAGGTCGAGAAGAATATTCATGAAGAGATTGCTTCCAGAATACGAGCGCTAACACTCAGGGGCGACAATTCTGCGATTGGTGATTTTTTATCAAAGAGAACGTTCAAGGTTGTAACAACAAATTACGACAAGCTTCTTGAAACTCTTTCAGGTAACGCTGACTGTCACTCGTTGACGCCGGGACTTCCAATTCCTCGTTCGCAATCACGCGTAAAGATTTACCACGTTCACGGATCTATTGATTCACCTGAGAACATGGTTGTGACCTCCGATGACTATTTCCGATTCATAAATGGTGAATCCTATTTCTCGAGAAAGCTGAGTACAGTACTTCACGAAAATACTGTAGTCATTATCGGGTACTCCCTCGGCGACAATAATCTGAAAGCGATCATTAGCGACTACAAGGGCTTCTCCAGAAGCCATGTAATAGGTTCGAATATTCTTCTGGTGTCTCGATCCAAGGTCGACCAACACATTAAGGACTATTACGCACACTGCTATGGCATTCGAGTTCTCGACCAAATCGAAGTACACGATTTCTTCAAGTCCCTAAATGCTGCTCTGCCCGAGGCGGAAGCGCGTCTCGCGAAATCTCTCGACAATATTCGAAAAGTAGTCTTTGAGAACCACCACTTCAACAAGGACTATCTGAGAATCGAGAACACCTTTTTCGAAATCGTATCGTCGCTCGCTGCAATTGGTCTCAGCATTAACGATAGCCGCGTCGTAAAGGCACTTGGTCACATAATTCAGGCAAAAATCGAATTGACTCACGAAAACGGCGCATGGGTTCAATACGAGCATCTAGCGCGGTGGTTGGCCTATTTGGCTAGCATTCTAGAATTGAGAGGTACGTCAATTGAACAAATTTACTTGGATGCAACTTTGCGATCCATGACGACCATGAGAAAGGCACTCTACGTTGGATACTCGTGGCATGCATACAAGTCGTGGAGCTATCGATGGCCGGGGATAATTGCTTCCAATAGAGCGCTCATCCGGAAGCATATAGAAGCAAGTACGACCTGGCCGGATGCGTTGGCTGTAGTTAAGAGTGCCTAGGCATAACCACTCAATCCACCGGACCTGCGCAAGAAACCGCGCAGGCCGGTGATTTCAAACGTTATGCATCACTCAAGGGAGGTTTATGTGGCTGACGAAAAGCAGAAATCTAATATCTGGGAGGTCGTTAAAGCCATATCCACGGTACTTGTAGTCATAGTCGTATGTGTGAAGGTATATCTCACGCCTATGGCGCTGACAGTCGACTTTCCGACTTTGCTTTCGCTCCTGTTGGCCCTGTTTTCCGTAGCACTCGCTGCGCTGTTCTACTTTAAAGCGACCGAAACGAGTAACACCTTTTATGACAACACATACAAATTCACCCGAGACATAGCACAGCTACTTGCCAAGATGGAGAGCGGCTTTGGTGAGCGCCTGAAACACCTAGACGAAGGTTATTCTTCGTTGCGCAGCAGCTTCCAAGGCGGTACTCAGCACAGCGCAAGCGAAAATGTGGAAACTACAAAACAGAAGCTTGAAGAGGAACAGCAAGAGGTTCGCAAAGTAATGGAGGATAGAAACAGGATTGTTCGTGACCTAATTGAGCGATCACAACTGCAGAAGGAGCAAAAGGAGCAGGTCACCGCACAGTTAAAATCGAAGGAAGAGGAGTTGCTCCAGATGCAACGGGAAGTCGAGAAGCTAAATCGTCGACTCGCAATGGAACGTCTACGCAGACGTCGAGAGCTTTCTGAAGGCGGTCCCGATGACGTAGGGATGCATCACTATACTCGGACAAATGTAATCGAGAAAATTGGTCGAGAAAGGGTTCTCGAATCTTCTCCATCAACCATTCGCCGCCTATTTGGTCGCCTTGTTGATGATCTTCCCCGCGGATACATTGCGGACCTAGAACGTCTAGGTTACTTCGACGGCAACCTGACGGGGAATGGCGCCGAGTACCTTCGCACGATGGCGCGCAGAGATGACGCATAACCCTGCGGTCCACCGGACGCTGCGCGATAGAGCCGCGCAGCGCCGGTGACCTCCACGTTAGCCCGCAGAGAGCGCCACCGCTATGCCTGGGAAAGAACGCAACAGCTTGCCGTCCATTGTGATGAGTTTCGTGCCGAGCTTCATAGCCAGCGCAACGAACTCGCAGTCGTATGCGGAGCATTCGCTGTCGCGCACCAACTCCAACACGCCAAGAGAATCGACTTCGTACTCGGCTCCCCTCATCAGGTCTTCAGCCTCACGCTGGAGTTCGCATGCCTGTTGGAAGGTCAAGCTTTTTCGTCGCAGGTACCCGGTAAGGATATTGCGAAACTCACTGCGCCAAAGGACTGGTGCTGCCCAGTTGGGATCGTTTTCGAGGAGAGCCTCGGCGGCGTCCGTGTACTCGCTGGGGAGGTATAGATACGCGAGGACATTGGAATCCACTACGATCATGGACGACCCTGCCGCTTGGCGAGGTCAATGTCGCGCGCTCGAAACTTTCTCGTTCCAAGTGCTGCCCGGAGTTGGCGCGCGCGCGCCAGCCGCTCACTGGTGGCTACCTTGACCGGCGCAAGTACGGTTTCGAGGCAAACGATGGCCTCGCTGTTCAGGCTTCGGCGGTGCATCTCCGCCGCAGCCTTCAGTCGGTCATATACCTCGTCGGGGATGTTCTTCAACGTCAGCGTTGTAGGCATGGCACTCTCCAACCACAATGGAACCATAACGGTTCCAGTATATAGTCTCTGGGACCGGTTGCCAATCTTTGGGCTAACCCGGCGTTGCAAGGGACGCTCCGCCTATCGGCGGCGCGCCCCTGAACTTGGACGTTAGCCGCATATTCATCGGAGCCTTAATGTCATCAACAGTACTTACCTTCCCGGGTATTGGAAACTCGGGACCTCGGCATTGGCAATCGCTCTGGGAGCAATCCAACCCGGAATTCGTGCGCATCTCACAACGCGATTGGGATAACCCGGTTTGTGAAGAGTGGGCTTCTGTTCTTGAAAACACAGTTCAGCGCATCGGTTCACCGGTAGTCGTAGTTGCGCATAGCCTAGCCTGCCTTGTTGTTGCTCATTGGGCAGCGGAGGCACATTCCCCGATCAAGGCTGCTCTACTTGTAGCCGTCCCCAATCCGGAGGGACCCAGTTTCCCAGCCGAGGCAATCGGTTTTGCTCCTCTGCCAAAGCAGCGCTTCTCTTTTCCAAGCATTGTTGTCGCTAGCACCGACGATCCGTATGGTTCGCTTGCCCATGCGCAAACATGCGCCTCTGCGTGGGGTAGTCGCTTGGTCAGTATCGGTGCCGCCGGACACATCAATGCCAGTAGTGGCCTTGGTCAGTGGCTCGAAGGTTATGCGTTGTTGCAACAACTATGCGGCTTACCCATCATTCCACCGAATCTGCGCGAAGCGCCGCGCAGTCCGGTGAATCCAAACGTTAGCCACCACGAGGACTACGTTGTGAATCGCTACGACCCTGACCGCGCCCCTAACCCCGAACAGTGGCTTGCACTCGATGAACAGGTGCGAATCCAACTCACTGAGGAATATCATCGCGTGAAGCGCATCAAGTTGCCGAACGTTAAGGCGCATGCGGTCTTTCATGCAATTGTTGAAAACCAAATTGCCGAGAACCTTGAGTCCGTCGCTCACGCAATGGCTCGTCTTACCGCGGAAGGTCTATCTCGGCATGAATCCATCCACGCCATCGCCTCGGTTCTCGCCGAACACATCAACGAACTGTTCAACGCCAAAGCAGATGCAAAGTACTCAGCAGCCATTTATGGTGCCGCCGTTGAGCGCCTCACAGCAAGGAGTTGGCGTGGCGGCTAACCCGGCAGTCGAGTGGGACGCCGAAGAGGCAGCTTTTCTCCGGACCGCCCACCTCGCGCGACGCCCCTCACTTCTACGTTAGGCTTTACCGGCTAAACGGAGTTGCTTGACGTGGCTAAACATTTTGTTTATTGTTCTTGTCATGATTCAAACATTTGCCTCCTCCGAAACGGAACGCTTCTTTAGCACGGGCAAATCGCGCCGGTTACCGCCTGCGGTCCTCAGACGCGCAGCGATGCGATTGATACAGTTGAATGGGGCCGCGCGTATCGAGGATTTGCACCTCCCACCTTCCAATAGGCGAGAAGCGCTGGCTCATGATCGTGCTGGACAGTGGTCTATCCGTATCAACGATCAGTGGCGTGTATGTTTCCGCTTCAAGAATGGCGATGCTTACGACGTTGAAATCGTCGATTACCACTGAGGAAGAATAAACATGGTCAAGAATGGGTTACCTGCGATTCATCCGGGGGAATTCCTGGGCGAAATATTGGTGGAGATGGGTATCTCGCAAGCTGAGTTCGCCCGAGCCATCGGGGTGTCGCCCATGCGAGTTTCGCATGTCATCAAGGGGGCACGCCCGGTCACCGCGGAATTGGCGTTGCTGTTTGGTCGTGCCTTCGACCAGTCGCCGCAATACTGGCTCAATCTCCAAGCTTCTTACGATCTAAAAACGGCAGAGGCAAACATCGGCGAACGTCTCGCCGGCGTACATTCGTTTGCTCATGCCTAACACTTCATTCAACACGGACTGGCGCGATAGAACCGCGCCAGCCGGTTAATTCGAACGTTGGGCCTCTCACGCAATGACCACTCGCCTTGCACTCGGGATTGCGTATTGGTATCCGATCGGATACACTGTAACGCATGAACACCTTTGAGCGCTCCGAGGAATTCAACTCTTGGCTCGCTGGCTTGAAAGACAAGGTAGGTCGCGCGCGGATCATCCATCGCATCCGGTCTGCCGAACATGGAAATTTCGGCGACTGTGGGCCAGTGGGTGAAGGGGTCTCTGAAATGCGCGTCCATGTTGGACCGGGCTATCGAGCTTATTTCACGCGGCGTGCAGAGGTGGTCTATTTGCTTCTCTTGGGCGGCGACAAGTCTTCCCAGAAGCACGATATCAAACGCGCCATTGAGATGGCGCGGGCTTTGGATAAGGAGTGAACCATGGCCAAATTTGCCCCCTTCGATGCTGCCGACTACCTCGACGATGAGGAAACCATCGCGGAATATATAACCGCCGCACTGGAAGACCCCAATCCCGATGTCTTTTTAACCGCCGTGCGTGATGTGGCTCGCGCCCGTGGCATGGCACAACTCGCCAAAGATGCTGGTCTTGGGCGCGAGAGTCTTTACAAGGCGCTCACACCCGGCGCTAAGCCTCGCTACGACACGATGCTCAAGCTCCTTCATGCTCTCGGAGTCAAGCTCTCTGCTTCTCCCGTCCATTCATGAGCTACTTGCTGGCTCCCATCGCCAGGCCCAACCCGGCGTTGCAAGGGACGCTCCGCCTATCGGCGGCGCGCCCCTGAACTTGGACGTTGGGCGTCACCAACCCCACCGTCGGCATCTTCGCCTCGCACTCACTAAGGAAGCTCCCGTGACCTCACAACTCAGCGCGGACGGCGTTTGCTCATCGAGCCGCCTGTTCCCATTCACTCTCGCGCAAGTCTTCGCCGCGTTTGCCAATGCCGATCGGCTCGCTACCTGGTGGGGGCCAGACGGCTTCAGCAATACATTCGAGGTATTCGAGTTCAAGACTCAAGGTCGATGGAAGTTTGTCATGCATGGTCCGGATGGCAAGAACTACCCTAACGACAGTGTCTTCCTCGAAGCGTCGCAACAAAGAATCATCGTCCGGCACGTCTCACCGCCAAACTTCACATTGACCATTACGTTGGCGGAAGCAGATGGGCAAACTAATCTCCATTGGCACCAAGCCTTCGACGATCCACGCGTGGCCGCGAGCCTGGCGCACATCATCGCCCCTGCGAACGAGCAGAACTTGAATCGCCTTCATACGGCACTCTTGGCTGCGGCAAAGTGACGCCCAACCCATCATTCCAGCGGACTTCCTTCGGCAGCCGCTGAATTCAAACGTTGGGCGTCGGCGTTTGCTTATCACAGTTCATAGAATGATAATTACGTTTTCCATGCGGTTTTGGAGCCAGCCATGAAAGTCTATTCAGCGGTAATCGAGCGGTGCCCGCAAACAGGACTGTTCGTTGGTTTTGTTCCCGGTTTTCCCGGCGCTCATTCTCAGGGGGAGACACTGGATGAAGTCAACCGCAACCTGCACGATGTTATTGCAATGCTTCTGGAAGACGGAGAACCCGTGCTGGAATCTGAGTTTGTCGGGGTCCAAAACGTCGCCGTAGCTTGAGTTGTGGGCAACGTTCCCGTTCTCAAACCTGATGAGGTCATCGCCATCCTCATAAAACTCGGTTTCACCGAAGTCCGCCAACGCGGATCGCATAAACAGTTTCGCAATCCTGCAGGCCGCTGTACGACGGTTCCGTTTCATCAAGGCCGAGACATCTCCCCAATCTTGCTCCGTCAAATCGCCAAAGACATCGGCATTGCGCTTGATGAATTGCTCAAGCACAGATAGCCCAACCCGGCGGCCAACACGGACGCTGCGCAATAAAGCCGCGCAGCGCCGGTTACCTCCACGTTGGGCCTAACAATAGGCGCTGCCTGCGACGTTGACGAAACTACGGCACTGCCGTATATTGCGTTGTATGTTCACGGTCATCGAAACCCCGACGTTCGTTCGTCTGGCCAGCGACTGCTGGAGCGATGAAGATCGAACCAGCTTTATCACCTTCATCGCTGGAAACCCGGATGCTGGAGATGTCGTGCCTGGTTCGGGAGGTGTAAGGGAGGTTCGTTGGGGAAAGACTGGTCGTGGCAACCGGGGTGGGGGGGCGGGTCGTTTACTTCAATCGC
>MLJW01000616.1_pt1 | contig 13274 bp, 12 predicted proteins | sample 888231 | NCBI WGS metagenome assembly MLJW01 (sample SAMN05788063, study PRJNA343431) | mine drainage metagenome | isolation source: sample collected from the inflow into an acid mine drainage treatment plant... | place: Germany: Lusatia, lignite mining district
CGTCAAGCCCGCGCCGCCCACCCCGCGCTGCATGCAGGTGGCAGCCGGCGCGATCCACCGGGCGCTCGACGACGTCGGGATCCCACGCGACGTGCTCCAGGTGCTGCTCTCACCCGAGGGGGAGGTGGGCCGCCGCCTGGTGACCCATCCTGACGTCGCGCGCGTCGTGCTGACCGGCTCGATCGAGACGGCGGCGATGTTCTCGTCGTGGCGCACGGACCTCGAGGTGCTCGCAGAGACCTCGGGCAAGAACGCCCTGATCGTCACCGCGTCCGCGGACCTCGACCTCGCGGTCGCCGACGTCGTGCGCTCGGCGTTCGGCCACGCGGGGCAGAAGTGCTCCGCCGCCTCGCTGCTGATCCTCGTCGGCACCGCGGGCACCTCGGAGCGCCTCCGCCGTCAGCTCGTCGACGCCGTCACGTCGCTGCAGGTGGGCCGCGCCGCGGAGCTCTCGACCACGATGGGGCCCCTGACCGAGCCGGCGACGGGCACGCTGCTGCGCGCTCTCACCACGCTCGAGCCCGGTGAGTCGTGGTGGGTGCAGCCGCGCCCGCTCGGCGAGGACGGTCGACTGTGGACCCCTGGCGTGAAGGACGGGATCGCGCCGGGCTCGTTCCTCCACCTCACCGAGGTGTTCGGTCCGGTGCTCGGCGTCATGCGTGCCACGACGCTCGCGCAGGCCGTCGCGCTGCAGAACGCCGTCGCGTTCGGTCTTACCGGAGGGCTCCACTCGCTCGACGAGACCGAGATCGACTACTGGCTCGACCATGTCGAGGTCGGCAACGCGTACGTCAACCGCCACCTCACGGGCGCGATCGTGAACAGGCAGCCGTTCGGCGGCTGGAAGGCGTCGAACGTCGGACCCGGCGCCAAGGCGGGCGGACCGAACTACGTCGCGGAGCTCGGCAGCTGGTCGGATGGGCCCGACGTCCCCGACGACGACGACGCGTGGCTCGCCTGGGCGGAGGCGGACGACGCCCGGTGCTGGTCCGAGGAGCTCGGCGTGGAGCACGACCCGAGCGCGCTGGCCGTCGAGTCGAACGTGTTCCGGTACCGCCCGGTGCCGCACCTCACGCTGCGGGTCGGCGTCGGGGCGCGGCCGCGCGACGAGGCCCGGGTGCTCGCGGCTGCGCGGCGCGCCGGGGTGCCGGTGACGGTCAGCCGTGTGGCCGACGAGGACGACGTGGCGTTCGCCGCGCTCGTGAGCGCCGGTCACGTGACCGGTCGCATCCGCGTGGTCGGCACCGCCCACGGTCTGCGCGAGGCCGCGCGTCAGCGCACCGGCGAGGTGACCGTGCTCGACGCACCCGTCCTCGCGAGCGGACGACGCGAGCTCCTCACGGTCCTGCGCGAGCAGGCCGTCAGCAGGACGCGGCACCGGTTCGGTCACGTGGTCTGAGGCGTCTGGTCGGACCGCACCGCGGGGCCGAGCTCCGACCAGGCCGTTCGCCGGTCCGTGCGGTGACCGCGCTTCGTGAGTGCCCCGGTCGCGAGACCTCGAGGGTGACGTTCAGGTGAACCGGGTCGATGGTCCCTCCCCCCGGACGGTGGGCGCTCCTACGGTCGGCACATGTCGGCGACGCAGCAGGCGATCGGACGGCTCGACGCGGTGCACCCGCACCGCGCCGACCTCGGGCTCTGCATCGCCCCGCTGCGGCCGACCGGCGGCTGCATGGACCGCGAGCCGTCGAGCGTCCTGCTCCGTGCCGACTTCCACGTCCTGCTGATCTGCTCGGGCGGCGCGGGCGACCATCTCGTCGACCTGACGACGCACCACCACCACCCGGGGTCGCTGCTCTGGATCCGCCCCGGCCAGGTGCACGAGCGTCCGCCCACGATGGAGGGAACAGCCGTCTGCTTCACGGACGCGTTCCTGGCGAACGAGTCCGGCCTCGCGGCCGGTCCGACGTCGTGGGACCTCGCCTCCGACGACCTCCGGGACGTCCGGGCGCACCTCGACGTGCTCGACGCGGAGTACCAGCGCCACGTCTTCGGCCCGACGAGCCGCCGGCACGTCCGCGGCGAGACCATGCTCCGGCACCTGCTCGTGGCTCTCCTGCTCCGGGTCGACCAGGCGCCGCCGCTCGTCGACGGACAGTCCCTCCTGCCGCACCCGGTGGCCCGGGCGTTCGTCGACCTGGTCGAGCGGTCGTTCTCGTCGGTCCACACCGTCGAGGAGTACGCGGCGGTGCTCGGGTACTCCTCCAAGACACTCGCCCGCGCCAGCGCCGAGGCGACCGGGTTGACCCCGAAGCAGATCATCGACGCCCGGCTCGTGCTCGAGGCCCGTCGCCTCCTCGCGTACACCGACGTCCCGGTGTCCACGGTCGGTCGACGGATCGGCTTCGACGACGCGGCCAACTTCTGCCGCTTCTTCACGCGCGCGACGGGGATGGCCCCGGGCGCGTTCCGGGCAGCACACCGGTCCTGAGGTCTCGCGCCGGTTCTCGGGTTCTCGCGGCGGATCGGCCGGGCCGGAACAGCCGCCTGTCCGGAACCGACAAGGATCGGTCCGCTTCTCACCACGTCCGGGTCAAGACGGTGGCTGCGGATCGGTGAACCTGGAGGAGTCAGCCCGGCGGACCAGACGGTTCGGGCAGCACCGAGACGATCGTGAGGACTCCGCGTGACCAGGACAGTCGTGTGCGTCAAATGGGTGGCGAGTGCGAGCGACCTTCTCGTCGACCCGGCCACCCGGAGCATCGACGCGGGGCGTGCGCATCGGGCGATCTCCGAGTACGACCGCAACACGGTCGAGGCGGCCCGGGTGGTCGCTGCACACGTCGGCGGCGACCTGGTCGGGCTGACCTTCGGAGGTCCGGAGGCCGCTCCTGCGCTCAAGGAGGTCCTCGCCCGCGGCGCCGACCGAGCGATCCACGTGGTCGCGCCGGAGGACGCACGGATCGACGGTCACGTGACCGCGCATGCGCTCGCGGCGCAGATCGGCCGGATCGGCGACGTCGGCCTCGTGCTGTGCACCGAGGGCGCCTCGGACACGTACGCGCACGAGACCGGCCCCCGGGTCGGCGAGCTGCTCGGCTGGCCCGTCGTGACCAACGTCCGTGAGCTCGGCGTCGAGGGCACCACGCTGCACGCCGTCCGGGTGCTGGGCGACGTCCTCGAGACGGTCGAGTGCGGGCTGCCGGCCGTCGTCACGGTCGTCCCCGAGATCGGGCCTGCGCCGATCCCCGGTCTGAAGGCACTCCTCGGTGCGGGACGGAAACCCTCCGAGCAGGTCCCCGTGGGTGACCTCGGACTGCCCGACCACGCGCTGACGCCCCGCACCACCGTGACGTCGCTGCTCGGCTTCGTGGCGCAGCGCAAGCGCATCCGGATCGCCGACGGCGACGCCCGCGAGAAGGTCGCCGCGCTGATGTCCGGTCTGGCCCAGGAAGGGGTGCTCTGATGGCCCGCGCGATCGTCTTCTCCGAGGTGCCCCAGCTCGTCGCCGAGCTCGTGACGACCGCCGCACGCGTCGCGGACGAGGTCCATGTCGTCGCACTCGGGCAGCCGTCCGCCGCGGCCCTCGACGGCGTCGCGTCGGTGGCGCTCCTGACGGCCGACGCCGCCCGCCCGGAGTCGTTCGTCGCGGCGATCGCCGCCCGCGTCGCCGCGCGCTGCGGCGCGCGCATCGAACTGCTCGATTCGCCGCTCGGCGGCCTGCGCGTGCGCGTGCGCTTCCGGCGGCTCGCCGCTGCGAGCTGAATCAGGCCGCGGAAGGCGCGTCGAGGTCGAAGGCCTTGTGCAGCGCGCGAACTGCGAGCTCGAGGTATTTCTCTTCGATCAGAACCGAGACCTTGATTTCCGAGGTCGAGATCATCTGGATGTTGATGCCCTCCTCGGACAGCGTGCGGAACATCTTGCTCGCCACGCCTGCGTGCGAGCGCATGCCCACACCGACGATGGACACCTTGCACGCCTTCGGGTCACCGATCACGTCCTTGGCGCCGATATGCGCCTGCACGCTGCTCCTGAGGATGTCCAGGGTGCGCGCGTAGTCGCCGCGGCCGACCGTGAACGAGAAGTCGGTGAAGCCGGCCACGCTCTGGTTCTGCACGATCATGTCGACTTCGATGTTGGCGCCGCCGACCGCGCTGAGGATCTGGTAGGCGATGCCCGGGCGGTCGGGAACGCCGACCACGGTGATCTTGGCTTCGTCGCGCGCGAAAGCGATGCCGGAAACGACGGCTCGTTCCATGTTCTGGTCTTCCTCGAAGGTGATGAGCGTGCCGCTGCGCATTTCCTGCTCCAGCGGAAAGTCCCAAGGGGTCAGGCTCGACAGCACGCGCAGGCGCACGCGGTACTTGCCGGCGAACTCGACCGAGCGGATCTGCAGCACTTTCGAGCCCAGGCTGGCCATTTCCAGCATTTCCTCGAAAGTGATCGTCGCCAGCTTGCTCGCTTCAGGCACCACGCGCGGGTCGGTGGTGTAGACGCCGTCGACGTCGGTGTAGATCTGGCACTCGTCGGCGCCCAGCGCCGCGGCCAGCGCAACCCCCGAGGTATCGGAGCCGCCGCGCCCCAGCGTCGTGATGTTGCCCTGCGCGTCCAGCCCCTGGAAGCCGGCGACGACGACGATGGCGCCGCGCGCGAGGTCGTCGCGGATGCGCTGCTCGTCGATCGCCTCGATGCGCGCCTTGGTGAACGCGCTGTCGGTGCGAACCGCGACCTGCGCGCCGGTGTAGCTGCGCGCGTCGCGCCCAAGCGCCTTCAGCGCCATCGCCAGCAGACCGATCGTGACCTGCTCGCCGGTCGACGCGACGACGTCGAGCTCGCGCGCATCGGGCTCGGGCTGGATTTCGCGCGCCAGGCCGATCAGCCGGTTGGTCTCGCCCGACATCGCCGAGACGACGACCACCACCTGATGACCCGCGTCGGCCCATTTGGCCACGCGCCGGGCGACGTTCTTGATGCGTTCGACGGAGCCGACCGAGGTGCCGCCGTACTTCTGGACGATGAGCGCCATGTTTTGTGCAGGGTTGACCGCAGCCCCCCGCTGGAGTGCTGCGCGCCGCGAAAAACGCCCGATTATAGGCAGCTTGATGCGGTGCAACGCAGACGATGCGCGTCGCGCCAGACTTCGTCGCGCACGCCGACGCGAACGCGCAGGCGTGCCGCGCCGCGCGCGCTGCGCGCGAGCTGACGGCACAGCTCGTCGATCTGCGCCGCGCTGCAACGCACGCCGCGCATGCCCAGCCAGATGCGCAAGACTTCGGCGGCGCGCGTCGCCGGAAGCTCGCGCAATCGCGCCAGCCGCAAGGCGTCGTCGGCGTCGCGACATCCGGCCAGGTCGGCCTCGGCGCGCTCGCGCACCGCGTCGGCGGTCTGCGCGCAAAGCCTGGCGCTGCGTGCGATGGTGCGCGCGTAGGCCGGCTCGAGGCTGGCGATGACCGGCAGCAATTCATGGCGGATGCGGCTGCGCCGCCACGCCGGGTCGGCGTTCATCGCGTCGAGCACATAGGGCACGCCTTGCGCGTCCAGCCGCTCGCGAAGTTCGGCCGCGCCGCAGCTCAGCAAGGGTCGGCCGAGCCGCATGCCGCCGCGCTCGATCGCCTCCGGCATCGCCGCCAGCCCCTTCGGCCCGGCGCCGCGCAGCAGCGCCAGCAGCACGGTCTCGACCTGGTCGTCGGCCTGGTGCGCGGTGAACAGCCAGCTGCAGCGCGCGCGTCGCGCCGCGTCGATCAAGGCCGCGTAGCGCGCTTCGCGCGCACGCTCCTCGACGCTGTCGCCGCGCGCCGCGCCGACCTCGACGCGCAGTACCTCGAGCGCCACGCCCCAGCGCGCGCACAGAGCGCGCGCGTGGTCGGCGAACCGCGCCGCATCGGCCTGCAACCGGTGGTCGACGTGCAGCACGCGCAATCGCGCCGTGCCCCAGCGCTGCAACGCCGCGACCAGCAAGGCGGTCGAATCGGCGCCGCCGCTGAACGCCAGCGCCAGCGGCGCGTCGTCGGCGTCGAGGTCACGCCGGCACGCGAACGCGTGCAACGCGTCGCGCGCGGCACCGACGTCGAGCGCTCGCCACGGCATCGCGCTGCGCCCGCGCCGGCGCTTCAGCCGGCCTTGGTGTCCTGGAAGCGACCGAACGCGCACAGCCGCGCGTAGCGCTGCTGCACCAGCTCGGCCGGCTTGATGCCCTGGAACTGGCGCAGGCTCTCGCCCAGCGCGCGCTTGAGCGCCGCGCCCATGGCCTGCGCATCGCGGTGCGCGCCGCCGACCGGCTCGTTGACGATCTTGTCGATCAACCCCAGCGCCTTCAGCCGATGCGCGGTCAGACCCAGCGCCTCGGCCGCCTCGGGGGCGCGCTCGGCGCTTTTCCACAGGATCGACGCGCAGCCCTCGGGAGAGATCACCGAGTACACCGCGTACTGCAGCATCAGCACATGGTCGGCGACGGCGATCGCCAGCGCGCCGCCGGAGCCGCCCTCGCCGATGATGGTCGAGATGATCGGCACCTGCAGCTGCGCCATCTCGAAGATGTTGCGGCCGATCGCTTCGGACTGGTTGCGCTCCTCGGCGTCGATTCCCGGATAGGCGCCGGGCGTGTCGACGAAGGTGAACACCGGCAGGCCGAACTTCTCGGCCAGTTTCATCAGCCGCAGCGCCTTGCGGTAGCCCTCGGGCTTGGTCATGCCGAAATTGCGTGCCGCGCGTTCCTTGGTGTCGCGCCCCTTCTGGTGGCCGACGACCATGCACGCCTGGCCGTTGAAACGCGCCAGCCCGCCGACGATCGACAGATCATCGGCGAAGTGGCGGTCGCCGTGCAGTTCGTGGAAATCGGTGAACATCTGGCCGACGTAGTCGAGCGTGTACGGACGCTGCGGGTGGCGCGCGATCTGCGTGACCTGCCACGGCGACAGCTTGGCGTACAGATCCTTGGTCAGCTGCAGGCTCTTCTTCTGCAGCCGGCTGATTTCCTCGGAGATGTCGACCGCCGATTCGTCCTGCACGTAGCGCAGCTCTTCGATCTTGGTTTCCAGCTCGGCGACCGGCTGTTCGAATTCGAGAAAGACCTTCTTGCTCATGACCACCCCATGCGTGTCGACCGCCGACGGTCAGCGGGACCGGCCGGTGCGGCCATCGCGGCCGCCCGGCACTCCTTCTTCAGTACTCGACCGCGATCGCGTCGAGACTGCGCCAAATATACCAAGTGCCGACCGAGCGCCACGGTGCCCAGGCCTGCGCCACTTCGCGCAGCTCGCTGCGGCTGACCGCCTCGCCGGAGAAATAGCGCTGGCTGATGCCGCGCTGCAGTCCGACGTCGTCGAGCGGCAGCACGTCGGGGCGCAGCAGGTGGAACATCAGGAACATCTCGGCGGTCCAGCGGCCGATGCCGCGGATCGCGACCAGCTCGGCGATGATCGCCTCGTCGTCCATCGCATCCCACTGCGCCGGATGCACCTGGCCCGACGCGAACTTGTCGGCCAGATCGCACAGATATTCGCACTTGCGCTGCGACAGCCCGCAGCCGCGCAGCGCCTCGGTCGACTGTTCGAGCACGCGTTGCGGCAGGACCTCGCCGATGCGTGCGGCGAAGCGGTCCCACACCGCCTGCGCGGCCTTGACCGAGATCTGCTGCCCGACCACCGAGCGCGCCAGCGTCTGGAACGCGTCGCCGCGGCTTTGCAGCCGCGCCTCGCCGTGCTCGGGGATGAGCCGGCGCATCACGCGGTCGGCGCGCATCAGCGCGCTGCAGGCCTCGTCCCAGTAGCCCGGACGGCCGTTGAGTACCACCGCGGTCATGGTGGGCCCCCCGGCGCTTTGCGCCGCGCTCATGGTGTGCCCCTCGCCGCCGCGCTCATGCCTGCCGCCATATCGTGACGCCGCCGGGTTTGTCCTCGAGCACGACGCCGCGCGCGGCGAGTTCGGCGCGGATCGCGTCGGCGCGCGCGAAATCGCGTGCCGCCTTGGCCTGCGCGCGCTGCTGCAGCTGCTGCTCGACCCACTGCGCGTCGGGTGCGGCGGCACCGCCCTGCAGGAAAGCCTGCGGCGCCTGCTGAAGCAGGCCCAGCGTGCCGCCGAGTCCGCGCAGCAACGCGGCCAGGCCAGGGTCACGGCTGCGGTTGAGGTCGCCGACCAGTTCGAACAGGACCGCCAGCGCTTCGGGCGTGTTGAAGTCGTCGTCCATCGCGGCGCCGAAGCGCTGCGCCAGCGGGTGATCCCAATCGACGCGGCCCGGCACATCGGCGAAATCGCGCAGCGCGGTGTACATCCGCGCCAGCGCGTGGCGTGCGTCGCGCAGGTTGTCGTCGCTGTAGTTCAACGGGCTGCGGTAGTGCGCGCGCACGATGAAGAAGCGCACGGTCTCGGCGTCGTGGTGTTGCAGCACGTCGCGTATCGTGAAAAAGTTGCCCAGCGACTTCGACATCTTCTCGTCGTCGACGCGGACGAAGCCGTTGTGCATCCACAGGTTCACGAAGGGTCCGCCGTTGGCGCCTTCGGACTGCGCGATCTCGTTCTCGTGGTGCGGGAACTGCAGGTCGGCGCCGCCGCCGTGGATGTCGAAATGCTCGCCAAGCAGCGCGCAGCTCATCGCCGAGCACTCGATGTGCCACCCCGGGCGCCCGGGGCCCCACGGCGAGTCCCAGCGCACCTCGGCCGGTTCTTCCGGCTTGGCACGCTTCCACAGCACGAAATCCAGCGGATCGGCCTTGGCCGCGTCGACCTCGACACGCTCGCCGGCGTGCAGCTCGTCGAGCGCCTTGCCCGACAGTCGACCGTAGCCGGGAAACGCGCGCACCGAGAAGTCGACGTCGCCGGCCCGGTCCTGGTAGGCCAGTCCGCGCTCGACCAGGCGGCCGATCATCGTCAGCATCTGCGGGATGTAGTCGGTCGCGCGCGGCTCGGCGTCCGGGCGCTCGATGCCCAGCGCGTCGGCGTCCTCGTGCATCGCGCCAATGAAGCGGTCGGTGAGTTCGCGCACGCTGACGCCGGCGTCGAGCGCGCGCCGGATGATCTTGTCGTCGACGTCGGTGATGTTGCGCACATAGGTCACGCGCAAGCCACGCGTCTTCAGCCAACGTTGCACGACGTCGAACACCGCCATCACGCGCGCGTGGCCGAGGTGGCAGTAGTCGTAGACGGTCATGCCGCAGACGTAAAGGCGCACATGTCCCGGCTCTAGCGGTACCAGCGCTTCCTTGCGGCGCGTAAGCGTGTTGTGGATCAGCAGGCTCATGTCGAGGCAGCGCACGCAGCGGACAACGCGACCGGCGCGAGCCGTCGCGGCGTCCCGGCTCGGTTCGAGCGGTGCGCTGTGGATAAAATCAAAAACTTAGCACAGCCCGAACGTTCACGAACCATGACCGATGCCACTTCCGCGTGCCGCCAGCGTCCCACCGCAGCCCGCATCGCCCCGCGCATGACTCCGTTCCGTCTCGCGCCCGTGCTGCTCGGGCTCGCGATGGCCTGTGTCGGCCTCGTGCCGCTGGCCACGTCGGCCCACGCCGACGAACTCGGCCAGGTCCGCGCACTCGCGTCCGGCGGCCACATCGCGCAGGCGCAAAGCAAGCTCGACGGGCTGATCGCCGCCCACCCGCACGATCCGCAGTACCGCTTCCTGCGCGGCGTGCTGCTCAGCGAACAGAACAAGACCGCCGAAGCCATCCAGACATTCACCCAGATCACCGAACAATTCCCCGAGCTTCCTGAGCCATACAACAACCTTGCCGTGCTCTATGCGCAGCAAGGCAACTACGACAAGGCGCGCGCCGCGCTCGAGATGGCCATACGCACCAACCCGAGCTACGCCACCGCGTTCGAGAACCTCGGCGACGTCTACGCCAAGCTCGCCAGCCAGTCCTACCAGAAGGCGTTGCAACTCGACGGCGGCGGCGCCAACGGCACGCAGGCCAAGCTGGCGCTGATCCGCCAGTTGTTCGAAGCGGAAAACAAGCGCGTATCGAGCGGAAGCGCTGCCGCAGCTCCCACGGCAGCGCCAGCTCCGGCGGCCAAGCCGGCGCCGGTCGCCAAGCCGGCGCCAGCCATGCCCGCCCCGGTCGCCAAGCCGGCCCCGGCCACGCCCACCCCGGTCGCCAAGCCGGCGCCAGCCGCGCCCACCCAGGTCGCCAAGGCGTCGCCAAGCGCAGCGACCGCGCCTGGCCTCAAGCCTGCTCCGGCACATGAAACGGTGGCCAGCGCCGCGGCGCACACGACGCCCCCGGCGGTCGACGCCGAGCGCGCGGTCGAGCATGCCGTGCTGGCCTGGGCCCACGCCTGGCAGAGCCGCGATCTGCATGAGTATTTCGCCAGCTACGCGCATGATTTCGCCCCCGGAGGCCTGAGCCATGCCGCGTGGATGGCGCAGCGCAAGGCGCGCATCGCCGACAAGCGCCACATCACCGTCGAGGTCGACCAACTGCGCGTCCAGGTCGACGGCGACCGCGCGACCGCGCGCTTCCGCCAGCTCTACAGCGCCGGCAGCCTGCATTTCAACAGTCCGAAAACGCTGCGGCTGCGCCGCGTCGGCGCGCACTGGTTGATCGTGCAGGAAACGGTCGGCTGAGCTCGGTCGCGACGATGAACGTGCTGCCGCGCCGGTCGCGCCAGCTGCTGCTGCTCGGGCTGGCCGCGCTGCTGCTCGGTGCCGGGCTCGCGGTGCGCGCGCAAAGCGGGCGCATCCGCCGCGACGGCGTGCAGCCGGCCGCCGTGCCGGCGGCGCTCGCCGACCGCCACGGCCTGCTCGGCCTGGACACCGCGCAACTGCGCGCGCGCGGCTTCAACGACGCGGCGGAAGTCGAACTGATCGAGATCTATCAACTCGTCGCCGACGGTCACCTGCACGAGGCGCTGGCGCGCAGCGAACGGCTCGCTTCGCGCTATCCGAATTTCGCGCTGGCCCAGTTGCTGCGCGGCGACCTGCTGCGCGCCGAGGCCGGTCGACTGCGCCATTTCGCCGACGCCCGGGTACCGGCGGCCGACACCGACGAGCTCGACGGGCTGGTGCGTGAGGCGCGCGCGCGGCTGGCGGCGTACGCCGACGCTCCCGGTCCCGATCAGCTGCCGAGCAATTTCGTCGCGCTGGGGCCTCGCGTGGCCCACGCCATCGTCGTCGACACCGGAGCTTCGCGGCTGTACCTGTTCGGCCGTGACTCGCATGGCAAGATGCATCTGGTGGCCAATTACTACGTCACCCAGGGCAAGCTCGGCGCCGACAAGCAGCGCGCCGGCGACCTGCGCACGCCGCTGGGCGTGTACTTCATCACCCGTGCGGTCGGCCAGCGCTGGCTGGCGGCGGTCTACGGCGCCGGAGCGATGCCGCTGAACTATCCCAACGCCTGGGACCGCCTGCTCGGGCGCACCGGCGGCGGCATCTGGCTGCACGGCGTGCCCAACGACGTCTACGCCCGCCCGCCGCTGGCCAGCAACGGCTGCGTGGTGCTGGCCAACACCGACCTGCTGTCGCTGATGTCCATGGTCGAGCCCGACACCACGCCGGTGGTCATCACCGCGCACGTCGACTGGCTGAGCCCGGCGCAGCTGGCGCGGCGCAGCGCCGAGTTGCGCGCGACGCTGGCGCGGGCCGCCCCGCACGCGCACACCCTCGACTCGACGCTGCTGTACTTCCGCGGCAAGCACGAACTGCTGGTCGTGCAGTACCCGGGACGGCGCGACGACAAACCGATCACCCACCGCGACTACTGGTCCAAGGAGAAAGGCCGGTGGCGCCTGTTCCACGCTGGAGTTCTGTCATGAAGAAAACGCATTCCACCGGCGTCACGCGCCGCCATGCGCTGCTGCTCGCGGCCGCGCTGAGCCTCGCGCCGCTGAGCCGTGCGGCCACGCCGCCGAAAGTCGAACTGGTGACCAGCGCCGGCACCATCGTCGTGCAGCTCGACGCGCAGCGCGCGCCCAAGACCGTGGCGAACTTCGAGCGCTACGTCAACGAGGGCTTCTACGCCGGTACCGTGTTCCACCGCGTGATTCCCGGCTTCATGATCCAGGGCGGCGGCTTCACCGCGTCGATGCAGCAAAAGCCCACGCATGCGCCGATCGCGCTGGAGAGCCAGAACGGCCTGCGCAACCTGCGGGGGACCCTTGCGATGGCCCGCACGATGGATCCGAATTCTGCAACCTCGCAGTTTTTCATCAATCTCGTCGACAATTCGTCGCTCGATTTCCCGCAACCCGACGGCCACGGCTACGCGGTGTTCGGCCAGGTTGTCAGCGGAATGGACGTGGTCGACCGCATTGCCGCGGTGGCCACGCACACGGTCGGCCCCTACGCCAACGTCCCGGTCACGCCGGTGGTGATCGAGAAGGCCGTGCTGCTCAAGTGACGCTCTCCAACCTCTGAAGGACACAACATGATCGAACTGCATACCAACCACGGCGTGATCGGCATCGAGCTCGACGCCGAGCGCGCGCCGAAGTCCACCGCGAACTTCCTCGCCTACGCGCGCAGCGGCCACTTCGACGGCACCATCTTCCACCGCGTGATCGACGGCTTCATGATCCAGGGCGGCGGCTTCGAGCCCGGCATGAAGCAGAAACCCACCGGCGAGCCGATCGAGAACGAGGCGAACAACGGCCTGAAGAACGCGCGCTACACGATCGCGATGGCGCGCACCAACGACCCGCACTCGGCCACCGCGCAGTTCTTCATCAACGTCGCCGACAACGCCTTCCTCAACCACAGCGCGCCGACCGCGCAAGGCTGGGGCTACGCGGTGTTCGGCCGCGTCGTCTCCGGCGAGGACGTGGTCGACGCGATCAAGGGCGTGCGCACCGGCAGCCGCGGCTTCCACCAGGACGTTCCGGTCGACGACGTGATCATCGAGAAGGCGGTCGAAGCCTGAGCTTGCACGCCACCCTCGTCGCGCCGCCGTCGTGGCGGCGGCTGGCCTTCGTCGCCGATCTGCACCTGGGCGAGGCGGCGCCGCGCACGACCGCGGCGTTCGTCGACTGGCTCGGCGCCGGCGCCCGCCGCGCCGACGCGCTGTTCGTGCTCGGCGACCTGTTCGAATCGTGGGTCGGCGACGATCAGCTCGGCGTCGACGCCAGTGCACGCCGCGTCGTCGACGCGCTGCGCGGCTACGTCGACGGCGGCGGCGCGCTGGCGCTGCAGTGCGGCAACCGCGATTTCCTGCTCGGCGACGCCTTGGCCGACGCCTGCGGCGCGCAGCGCCTGGCCGACCCCTGCTTGCTGCAGTTCGGCGGACGTCGCATCGTGCTGAGCCACGGCGACGCGCTGTGCGTCGCCGACCAGCCCTACCTGCGCTGGCGTGCGCAATGCCGCGCCGCGGCGTGGCAGGCCGCATTCACCGCGCAGCCGCCGG
>MLJW01000617.1_pt1 | contig 13243 bp, 12 predicted proteins | sample 888231 | NCBI WGS metagenome assembly MLJW01 (sample SAMN05788063, study PRJNA343431) | mine drainage metagenome | isolation source: sample collected from the inflow into an acid mine drainage treatment plant... | place: Germany: Lusatia, lignite mining district
GCCCACCACGCAGCCAACGACACCCTGCGCAGAACCACCACCGGCACCCGCCAACCCCTAACCTGACACCCTCACCAGGTGGGGACTTTCGATGAGCACCCCCGAGGAATTTCGGTGAGCGGCATCACCGGAAACGTCTCCGGCGAGGCTCTGACCTGCGACAACATTGTCGGGATGACAGGATTTGAACCTGCGACCCCTTGACCCCCAGTCAAGTGCGCTACCAAGCTGCGCCACATCCCGATGCCCCGTGGGGCCGTGCAAACTCTACCGCACGCGGACGGCCGACTTCGTCATCGCTCCCGAGGCGACCAGCACGTCCTCGTCGTCCGACGCCCGGGCGTCAGGTGCGGCCACCGCCGGGGCCGGACCGACCGGCAGGCGCGCCCGCCACGCCGACGCCACCACCGCAAGGCAGCCGAGCGCGATCACGCATCCCGCGCCGAACATCTGCGGATAGCTCCACTCGCTCGCCAGCACCGCGAGGACGGCCGGGATGAAGAACCCGAGGTAGGCAACCGAGTAGTACACCGCCGTCAGCCCCGCGAGATCGTCGGGACCGGCGATGCGCTGCACCTCGCTGAGCCCCGAGACGAGCGCCAGCCCATAACCCATCCCGAGCACCGCAGCGGCCGCCAGTGCGAGCGGAAGCGTGAGCCGGGCCGATGCCAGCGCGCCGAGTCCCATCCCGGCCACGACGATCACCAGCGCGACGACGGAGGCTCGCGCGCTGCGTCTCGTGTCGATGGCGCGACCGAGCACCTGGATCCCGACACCGCACCCCAAGGTCAGCACCGTGAGCAGCGCAGACAACGCGATCGGCATGCCGCCGGAGCGGTCCCGCATGAGGCCGGGCAGCACCGCGTACGCACTCCCTGCGCACCCGAACACCCAGGGCGCGAGCGGCACGACCACGCGGAGGAACCGGCGGTGCCCCGCGGAGGGGATCTTCAGGTCGTCCCGCAGTCGTGCCCGACGGCTCAACCCTTCAGGAGTGCGCGTCTCGCGCACCACCAGCAGCCACAGTCCCGTGACGACGGTGAGGACCACATGCACCGCGTACGCGGTCCCTGTCCGCCAGGGGCCCCACTGCGCGAGTGCGCCGGCGGCCCCCGCACCTGTCAGGAATCCGAGTGTCAACGCCAGCGACGCGCGCCGGGCACCTGCCGCCTGGTCGTCCTCCGCCACGGACAGCTCCTTGATCCACGTCGAGCCGACGGCCATGACGAGCCCCAGCGCCAGCCCGCACAAGATCCGCCCGCCTGCGAGCACCATCGGCGCTCCTGGCCCGAGCGCGAGGACCACCGAGCCGACGAGGCTCAACGGCGCCGCGGGCAGCAGCAGCGGGCGTCTCCCGAAACGGTCGGACAGTGGCCCACCGACCAGCAGCGCCGGGATGATGCCGAGCACGTAGGCACCGAGCAGCACGTCAACGGTCACGGCCGAGAAGTGGCTGACCTGGCGGTACATGACCAGCAACGGGGTGAACTCATTGCCTCCCCAGGCGATCGCGAACATCGAGGCCGCGATCGGCAGCCACGACCTCCCCTGCTGAGTCTGTGCGCTCACCGCAGTCCCCCGACGGCTGCCGCACGCTCCGGCAGGTGCGCATCGTGCAGGTGGCGGCGCAACGCCTCCCCGAACCCCTCGGTGGGGCCGTCCGCGACGAGGTCCGCGAGGTGCTGATGGTCGTCGATGAACGCGAGCGCGTGCTGATCGTCGCGCCAGAGCGAACGTGCGACCATCCGACGCTGTCGTTCCCGCAGCGTGATGTAGAAGGCGGTGAGCAACAGGTTCTCCCCCGCCGCCACGATCGCCAGGTGGAACTCGAGGTCGCGCTCCGAGTAGGCGTCGAGGTCGCCCGCGCCCAGCGCCTCCCGCTGGTGCTGCACCGAGATGCTGAGACGTTCGGCCAACCGCTCACGGCTTCCGGGGTCGACGATCGACTGGACGGCGTGGGTCTCCAGGAGCAGCCGGGCGTCGACGACGGACTGGGCTTCTCCCGGACCCACGGGAACGACGAGCGCCCCACGCTTCGGGTACAGACGTAGCCAGCCCTGTGCCTCGAGACGCAGGAACGCCTCACGCACGGGGGTTCGGCTCAGCGAGAGCTGACCGGCGATCTCACCTTCGCTGATCATGGTGCCGCCGGGGAGGCGGTCGTCCAGGATCAGACCCTTGGTGTACAGGTAGGCGACCTCCGCTGCGGCAGGGGTCTCTGAGGGGCGGACAGGGCCGGCTGCAGATGCTGACGACATAGACACAAGATGAGTCTAAGCCCGACGGCGGCGCCACAGCTCCTTCCACCGCCCGGACGGCGTCACCCCACGACCGGTCCCGACACCGTCAGCGACGGCGCTTCTCCCGCACCCGGATCGAGATCGAGATCGGCGTGCCCTCGAACCCGAACGTCTCGCGCAGGCGCCTCTCGATGTACCGGCGATAGCCGGCCTCGATGAAGCCCGTGGCGAAGATCACGAAGCGCGGCGGCCGTGTCGATGCCTGGGTCGCGAACAGGATGCGCGGCTGCTTGCCACCCCGCAACGGGTGCGGGTGGGCCGAGACGAGCTCTCCGAGGAACGCGTTCAGCCGTCCCGTCGGGATCCGGGTCCCCCACGACTCGAGCGACCGGTCAAGTGCCGGGACGAGCTTGTCGGTGTGCCACCCGGTCTTCGCCGAGAGGTTCACGCGCGGCGCCCACTGCACCTGGACGAGATCCTGCTCGATCTCGCGCTCGAGGAAGGGCCGGCGGTCCTCGTCCATGAGGTCCCACTTGTTGTAGGCGATGACCAGCGCACGTCCGGCGTCAACGACCTGGCTGATCACACGGGTGTCCTGCTCGGTCATCTTCATGCTCGCGTCCACGAGCACCACCGCGACCTCGGCCTTCTCGATCGCCGCCTGCGTGCGCAGTGACGCGTAGAAGTCGGCACCCGAGGTCTGGTGGACCCGTCGGCGGATGCCCGCCGTGTCGACGAACACCCACGGACGCCCGCGCAGCATGACGAGCTCATCCACCGGATCGCGCGTGGTGCCTGCGATCTCGTCCACGACGACCCGCTCGGCACCCAGCACCTTGTTGAGGAGCGAGGACTTCCCAACGTTCGGTCGTCCGACGAGTGCGACCCGGCGCGGACCACCCTCGGGAATGGGCAGACCGTGAGCCGACTCGGTCGGCAGGGCATCCAGCGCGGCGTCGAGGAGGTCGCCGGTCCCGCGTCCGTGCAGCGCGGACACCGGGAACGGCTCGCCCAGCCCGAGGCTCCACAGAGCGGTCGCGTCGGCCTCGACGCGCGGACCGTCCACCTTGTTGGCGCACAGCACCACGGGCTTCCCGGACTTCCGCAGGAGCTTGACGACGCGCTCGTCCGTCGCAGTCGGTCCGACGGTGGCGTCGACCACGAACAGCACCGCGTCCGCCAGGCTGATCGCGACCTCGGCCTGCTCGGCGACTCGCGCGTCGATCCCGGCGACGTCCACCTCCCAGCCACCGGTGTCGACCAGCGTGAAGTCGCGGCCGTTCCAGTTGGCCGGGTAGCTCACCCGGTCGCGGGTGACTCCCGGCTTGTCCTCGACAACCGCCTCACGGCGACCCAGGATCCGGTTGACGAGCGTCGACTTGCCGACGTTGGGCCGCCCGACGACGGCGAGCACCGGGAGCGGCTTCGAGGCTCCCTCTCCCCCGTCGCCTTCGTCGCCCTCGCCGAGAAGGACGAGGTCCTCGTCGTCGAGCTCGTAGTCGGAGAGACCCGCCCGAAGGGCGTGCTCGCGCTCCTCGTCGGTGACGCCGTCCTGCGGTTCCCAGCCAGGTCCGAGCCCGCCGTCGACGGCGTCGATCCGGTCACGCCCGGGCGCATCCGGGTACGGAACGGTGTCGGCAGGTACGTCGATCTCCACCTGGGTCGCGGGAAGAGAGTCGTGCGGAGCGTCCTGGTTCGACGTCCGGTCAGTGGGGCTCATGCCCCCATCCTCCCAGCCCGAGGGCCCGGGCGACGAACCGGCCCTCGTGCGGTGGCGTCAGTCCATCCCCGGGGCGTCGGCGACGACGGGCCCGTCCCCTGGGAGCGTGAGCCCGGTGCGAGCCGATGCGGACGCCACCAGGTCGGCGAGCGCCACCCGGATCGCGTCGTTCGCCGCCTCCGTGGCCACCTTGCCGGTCATCCCGGCAGCCGGCTCGAGGACGATCGGCTGCCCGAATTCCACGACGCACCGGCGCCGCAGCCGCGGGACGTGGCCGACGCCCTCGCCCGTCCGTCGGGTGCCCAACACGGCGACGGGCACGACCGGAGCGTGCGCACGAAGAGCGAGCCACGCCACCCCGGCGCGAGCTGCCGCTGCGTCACCTCGTCCGCGGTTGCCCTCCGGGAACACGCCGACGACGCCGCCTCGACGAAGGACTCCCAACGCCGCCTGCAACGCACCGCGGCCTGAGTCACGGTCCACCGGGATCTGGCCCGCGCCCCGGAGCACCGCACCGACCGGGCCGCGGAAGGCCTCCGCCTTGACCAGCACGTGCGACGGTCGCGGTGCCGCAGCCATCAGGAGCGGACCGTCGATCACCCCGGTGTGGTTGGCTGCCAGCAGGACGGGTCCGTCAACGGGGACATGCTCCGCGCCCACGACCTCCGTGCTCCACAGGACGTGCGCCATGAACCAGGCCAGTCTCTTGCCCCATCGTGGCCCTCGGATACCGGGGACCTCAAACCCGGCGCCAGGGCCTCCATGGATCTCAGGGGCGCTCACGGCGTGCCCGGTTCGGCGGGTCCATCGGGCGAGCGACCGTCGGCAGCGAGACCGGTCACTGCGGCGATGATGTCGACCACCGCCGCGATCGTGCCGTCGAGGTCGAGAGCCGACGAGTCCAGGGTCACGACGCCGTCGGCGGCTAGATGGAACTGGACGACCGTCGAGTCGTCCGCGTCCCGACGAAGCACCTGGTCTCGGGTGGACGCGAGAGCATCCGCATCGGCGTTGCCATGGATCTCCCGAGCGCGCCGAGCGAGCCGCGCGTCCTCGCTCGCCGTCAGCAGCACCCGCACGTCCGCGTCGGGCGCGACCACCGTCGTGATGTCACGCCCCTCCGCCACGACGCCACGTCCGTCGGAGACCGCGCCGGCATGTCGCTCGGCCTCGATCAGGTCACGTTGGCGTCGCCGGAGCTCGGCGCGGACGTCGAGGTTGGTCGCGACCGCGCTCACCGCCGCGGAGATCTCGGTCGTCCTGATCGCCTCGGCCACATCGATGCCTGCGACACGGACGGTCGGCGCGGACGGTTCGAGTCCCTGGACGAGAGGGAGTCCTCTGACGGCTTCCGCCACCGCGTCCCGATCGGTGAGGTCGAGACCGAGCCGCAGGCACCACCATGTCGCCGCCCGGTACATCGCGCCGGTGTCGAGATAGGCGAGCCCGAGTTGCTCGGCCACCCCGCGCGAGACGCTGGACTTCCCGGATCCCGAGGGACCGTCGATGGCGACCACGAGCGGCCGAGGCCGCGTCGGGCCCGGCGCCCCCGCCATGAGGTCGGTCGATCGATCCTGGCCACGCTCGTCCGGCGTCGTCATCCTCTGTTCGCCACCCGCCACCCGCGCGCGACGAGCTCCTTCTCCAACGGTGCGGACCGGCCGGTCAGCACGGAGATCATCGCGAGCCCGACCGGCTGCCGCGGCGAGTGCTCGAGCTGGAGGTCTTCGATGTTCACCTCGGCGTCGCCGACGTCCGAGAACAGCCGTGCCAGCTCCCCCGGTGCATCGGGCACCAGGACCGTCACGACCTCGTAGTGCCGCGGGGCGCCGCCGTGCTTGCCGGGGATCCGTGCCACGCCCAGGTTTCCCGCGGTGACCGTGCGCGCCAGGGCGCCGAGCGCACCGACTGCTGCTGTCCCGTGCGGGACGTCCGCCTCGCCGAGTGCGTCGATCACGACGTCGAGGTCCGCGCGCAGGTCCATCAGCACCGACCGCACCGCGGCCGCGTTGGCCGCAAGGATCGAGGTCCACAACGGTGCGTCGCTCGAGGCGATCCGGGTGACGTCGCGCAGCCCCTGACCCGAGAGGTCCAGCGCCGCGGCCGGCGCGTCGGTCAACCGCGCGGCGACGAGGCTCGCGACCACCTGCGGGACGTGCGAGACGACGGCGACGGCGGCGTCGTGCTCGCGCGCCTCCATCGCAACCGGTGTCGCGCCCAGGTCCGTCGCGAGCTGACGCACCGCGAGGACCGCCTCCGCGGACGAGTGGCCCGACCCGGCGATGACCCATGGTCGCCCGGCGAACAGGTCGGCGCGTGCCGCCGTCGGCCCCGAACGCTCACGGCCCGCCATCGGGTGCGACCCGACATAGCGGGACAGGTCGGCGCCCGCAGCGACCAGCTCGTCGAGAACCGCACCCTTGACGCTCGCGACGTCGGTCACGACGGCATGGGGGTGCGCCGAGAGCTCGGCGATGACGACCTCCGCCGTGACATCGGGAGGAGCAGCGACCACGACCAGCCGGACCGGAGCGTCGCCATCCGCCGGAAGGCGACCCGCGCCGACGTCACGGGCGAGCGCGAGAGCGGTCCGCGAAGAGTCGTGCAGGACCACGTCGACTCCTCGCGTCGCGAGCGAGAGCCCGATGCTCGCACCGAGCAACCCGGTGCCGACGATCCTCACCGGCCCGGTCGTCGCGACCGGCGGCAGGGTGCCAAGGCTCATGGGGCGACCTCCGCGAAACCGATCGAACCTCTCACATCCCGACCTGCGCCATCAGCGTGCCGACCTCCGTCTTGCCGAGCACGCGGGTGCGGCCGGACTTGAGGTCGCCGAGGCGGATCGGACCGATCTGCGTGCGGACCAGCTGCATGACCGGGTGCCCGACCTCGTCGAACAGCCGTCGCACGATCCGGTTGCGACCCTCGTGCAGGACGACCTCGACGAGGGTCGCCTGGGGGGTCTGGTCGACCAGCTTGTAGGACGCGAAGCTCGCGGGACCGTCCTCGAGCTCGACCCCACGCAGCAGCGCCTTCGCCGTCTGCGCCGAGACCCTGCCCTCGACGTGCGCCATGTAGGTCTTGGCGACCCCGTGCGACGGGTGCGACAGCCGGTTGGCCAGCTCGCCGTCGTTGGTGAGCAGGATCAGGCCTTCGGTGTCCGCGTCCAGGCGCCCGACGTGGAACAGCCGTTCCTCACGGTTCGCGACGAACTGCGCGAGCGACGGGCGCCCCTCGGGGTCGTGCATCGTCGACACGACACCGAGCGGCTTGTTCAGCGCGAGCGTGATCACCGAGGTGTCGAGCTGGATCCGTAGGCCGTCGAGGTGGATGACGGCGTGCGTCGGGTCCACCCGGACGCCGAGCTCACGGACCAGGACGCCGTCGACCGTCACGCGCCCGGCGGTGATGAGATCCTCGGCCGCCCGCCGGGAACCGTACCCGGCGCTGGCAAGCACCTTCTGCAGGCGGACACCGTTCGGGTCGTGCACGTCGCGCGGCGGGACGACCGGTCCGGACCGCGCGGGCGCGGGGCCACGACCGGTCGCGCGCGCCGGACGTGGTGCTCCGGCGCGACCATGGGTCGCTCCCGCACCGCCGCGCCCCGCACCCTGCCGGGGCCCACCACCGCGCCGGTCCCCCGACCCCTGCCTGTCGCTACCGGACCGTCCGCTGCTCTCGCTCATCGCCTGTCTCCTTCTGCTGTGTCCACGCCGTCGAGCGCATCGATCTCGGGGAGGTACGGGGCCAGCGGCGGCAGCTCGTCGAGGCTGCCCAGACCCATCCGCTCCAGGAAGTACCCGGTCGTGCCGTAGAGCACCGCGCCGGTCGTGGCGTCCGTGCCGACCTCGGCCACCAGTCCTCGCGTCGTGAGCGTCCGCACGACCCCGTCGACGTTCACCCCGCGCACCCCGGAGACCTGACCGCGAGTCACGGGCTGTCGGTACGTGATCACCGCGAGCGTCTCGAGCGCAGCCTGCGTGAGCCGGGCGGACTGCCCGTCAAGGACGAATCGTCCCACGACGGCCGCGTAGGCGGGTGCCGAGTAGATCCGCCATCCGGCACCCACCTGCCGCAGCTCGAACCCGCGCGCGCGGCCGGAGTCGCCGCGGTAGTCGCCGACGAGCTCCGTGAGCAGGCGTTCGACCTCGGTGGTGGGGAGGGCCAGGACGGTGGCCAGCTGCACCGCCGACACCGGCTCGTCGGCGACCATGAGCACGGCCTCGAGCGCACCCAGAGCACCTCCGGGGAGATCGGCCACGTCGAAGGCCAGCTCGTCCGGAACGGTGTCCTCCGGGGTGCCGGAACCGGACGCCGCGCCCGGCCTTGGTGCGGCAGCCTCACCCCCGACACCGTCCGTGTGCTGTGTCATGCGGTCCCATCCTCCTCGTCGAAGTCGTCGTCGACGACCACGTCGCCGTCATCTGCGCCCATCCACCGCACCGTGAGCTCCCCGAGCGGGACCATCTGGTCGAACGAGACGACGCCCTCCCGGAACAGCTCGAGCAGCGCGAGGAACCGAGCGACGACGACGAGCGTCGACTCCGCGTCGGCGGTCAGCGCACGGAACGACGTGGCTGTCGTGTGTCGCAGCCGGTCGACCAGCAGCGCAGCCTGCTCGCGGACGCTCACGGTGGTCGCGTGCAGGTGGCTGAGGTCGACGCCGGGCGGCAGCGGCTTCGGGGCGACCGCCTTCGCGGCGAGCTCCGCCAGCTGGACAGGCCCGACCTGCCACACGAGCTCGGGTAGGAGGGCGGCGAGCTGAGGCTCGAGCGAGACGGCCCGCGGGTATCGTCGTCCCTCGCTCGCCAGCTTCTCGGCGATCGCGGCGGCGACCTCCTTGAACGCCCGGTACTGCAGGAGGCGGGCGAACAGCAGGTCCCGTGCCTCGAGCAGCTCGAGGTCCTCGGCGTCCTCCACGTCGCCGGACGGCAGGAGCCGCGCCGCCTTGAGGTCGAGCAGCGTGGCCGCGACCACCAGGAACTCGCTCGCCTGGCCGAGGTCCCATCCCGAGCGCCCGTCCGCGGTCGTCCCTGCTGCGCGGATGTACGCGATGAACTCGTCGGTCACCTGGCCGAGCGCGACCTCGGTGATGTCCAGCTTGTGCTTGGTGATCAGCCCCAGGAGCAGATCGAAGGGACCCGAGAAGTTCGCGAGGTGGACCGAGAATCCAGTGCTGCCGACCGGCGGCAGCGCGGTGTCAGTCTCGTCTCCGGGGGTCGTCGACGCCACGAGGGCGGCGTCAGGCCGCGTCGCCACGGGAGATGAGCTCGCGGGCGAGCTGGCGATACGCCACGGCGCCTGAGTGGGTCGGCGCGTAGGTGGTGATCGGCTCGGCCGCCACCGACGCATCGGGGAACTTCACGGTGCGGCCGATGACCGTGTGCAGCAGCGCATCGCCGAACGCCTCGTTGACGCGGGCGATCACCTCACGCGAGTGCAGCGTGCGAGGGTCGTACATCGTCGCGACGATGCCGTCGACCTGGAGCCGCGGGTTGAGGCGGTCGCGCACCTTCTCGATCGTCTCGACGAGCAGCGCGACACCGCGCAGGGCGAAGAACTCGCACTCGAGCGGGATCAGCACGCCGTGCGCTGCGGTCAGCGCGTTGACCGTCAGCAGACCGAGTGACGGTTGGCAGTCGACGAGCACGACGTCGTAGTCGTCGAGCACCGGACGCAGCACGCGCGCCAGTACCGACTCGCGCGCGACCTCGCCGACGAGCTGCACCTCGGCCGCCGACAGGTCGATGTTCGCCGGAAGCACGTCCAGGTTCTCGAAGGCCGTGCGGCGGATGACCTCCTGGATCGTCGCCTTGCGCTCCATCAGCAGGTTGTAGACGGTGAGGTCGAGCTCGTGGGCGCTGATCCCGAGCCCGACCGACGCCGCACCCTGCGGGTCGAAGTCCACGATCAGCACCCGTCGGCCGTACTCCGCGAGCGCGGCGCCCAGGTTGATCGTCGTCGTCGTCTTGCCGACGCCGCCCTTCTGGTTGCACATCGCGATCACGCGTGCCGGACCGTGCGACGCGAGCGGCGAAGGGTCGGGAAGGACCGGCATGGGGCGACCGACCGGGTCAAGACTCTGGGGTGCCGTCGACGTCGCGTCGGGGGCGTTGCTGCTCACGCGGCCCAACCTACCGCAGCGGGGCTCCCCGACCCGGCACCCGACCGGGCGTGGATGCGACGCAACCCGCTCGGGTCCGACTATCCCAGCGCGCGTGGATGGGACGCCGCGTACACCTCGCGCAACGTGTCGACCGTGACCTGCGTGTAGATCTGGGTCGTGGTCACCGACGCGTGGCCGAGAAGCTCCTGGACGACGCGGACGTCCGCACCCCCGGCCAGCAGGTGCGTCGCGAACGAGTGGCGCAACGTGTGCGGGGAGACGTGCGACGCGACCGGGAGACCGGCGCGGACCGCCGACGCTCGGAGCACCGCCCACGCGCTCTGCCTGGTGAGCCGCGCCCCGCGCGTGTTGAGGAAGAGCGCCGATGTTCCTCGCCCCCCGACGGTGAGGGCAGGCCGCGCCCGCACCAGGTAGGCCTCGACGGCCTGCACCGCGAACGACCCGACCGGTACCACCCGCTCCTTGCGGCCCTTGCCCATCAACCGGACCGAGGCGCGATCCGGGTCGAGGTCGAGGTCGTCCACGTCGAGACCGACGGCCTCCGAGATCCGCGCGCCGGTCGAGTAGAGCAGCTCCAGGAGTGCACGGTCCCGGATCGGCACGGGCCCGTCCCCGACGCTCGCCGCCTCGAGGGGACGTTCGACCTCGTCGGTGGAGATCGCCTTCGGGAGCCGCCGCGGCTGGCTCGGTGGATGCACGGACCGGGACGCGTCCTCGGCGACGAGTCCCTCTCGCGCGCAGAACCGGTGCCACCCGCGAACGGCGACGACGGCACGCGCCGCCGAGGACGCCGAGAGCACCGCCGCCCCGTCGGAGCCCGTCCGCAGCACGAGGACGAAGTCCTCCACGTCCCGCTCGGTGACCTCGGTCGGGTTCGCTCGACCTGCGGTGTCGAGATAGCCGAGGTATCGGGTCAGGTCACGCCGGTAGGCGTCGACGGTGTTCGGGGCCAGACCTCTCTCGACCGAGAGGTGGGCGAGGTAGTCCCGCGCGGCATCGTGCAGCAGGTTGCGCGTCACACCGGGTCTCTCGGGTCTCTCAGGTCTTTCGTGGTCGGAACGCCGGGGTCAGAACGGGAGGAACACGTCCACCGCGATCGCGACGGACAGCAGCGTCAGGTACGTGATCGAGGCATGGAACACCTTCATCGCGCCGAGCTTCCCACGCGACGGGTCCTGCGCACGGCGCAGCAGACCGACGCAGGCGCTCAGGAACCACAGCCCTAGCGCGAGCGCAACGACACCGTAGACCCAGGTCATGCCGGCGACCGGGACCAGTGCGAGCGAGCAGGCCACCATCGCGATCGCGTAGGCGATCATCTCCCGGGCAACCTTGGTGTCCGCCGCCACGACGGGGAGCATCGGGACGCGCGCGTTCGCGTAGTCCCGTCGGAACTTCATCGAGAGCGGCCAGTAGTGCGGGGGCGTCCAGAAGAAGATCACGCCGAACAGCACGACCGGCGCCCAGCCGATGCCACCCGTCACCGCCGACCAGCCGATCAGCACCGGCATGCAGCCGGCGGCACCGCCCCAGACGATGTTCTGCGGGGTCCGGCGCTTGAGGATCATCGTGTAGCCGACGACATAGATCGCGATCGCTGCGAAGGTCAGCCAGGCCGAGGCCGCGTTGACGAGCAGCGCGAACCAGAGGAGCGACGCGATCGCCAGCACGAAGCCGAAGATGAGGGCGTTCCGCGGTGAGACCTCGCCCGTCACGAGCGGACGCCGCTTGGTCCGGTTCATCACCTCGTCGATGTCACGGTCGAGATAGCAGTTCAGAACTCCCGAGGCTCCGGCCGCGCCGGCACCTCCCACCATCGTCGCCATCACGAGCCCGATCGGCGGGAAGCCGCGCTGCGCCAGGATCATCGTGGGCAGCGTCGTGACGAGCAGCAGCTCGATGACGCGCGGCTTGGTGAGAGCGACGTAGGCGCCGACGACCTGCCGGGCGTGGTGCCACATGCGCGCGACACCGGAGCTGCGACCGACGACGGGCGCGCCTGCGCGGCTCGCCTGGGTGAGATCGCCCGGCGATCCGGGGTCATCGAGCACGATCGGGCTGCTGGTGCGCACGCGAAGGGCACTTCCGTTCGTCATTCGGGCCGAAGCCGCTCGCACGTCAGACGCGCCCGCGGCGTGGGACGTCGAGCAGCATCGTACGGCGCTTCGGCCGGATCGCGCCCGAGGCCTAGCCCAACGGATGGGATCCGAGGTGTGACCTTGGTCCCGTATTGCCCCACAGCGGGCTCCGTCAGCGCGACGCCTAGTCCATGCTCCGGTCGGCGCTGCGTGCGTCTGGGCGCGCGTATAGGCTCGCCCGGTGGGGAGAGCGGCGTCCACGACGCGGCCGCAGACCCCGGGCGGTCCCCATCACGGAGCCGTCGGACGCGATTCAGGCGAGGTCCCGGGACCGGATTCCCGGGCGGGAATGAGGTTCGGTGAACGTGCAAGCCCCCACGGCGGCGACGGTCGGTTGGAACGAGCTCGATCGGCGGGCTGTCGACACCGTTCGTGTCCTGGCAGCCGACGCGGTCGAGAAGGTCGGCAACGGCCACCCCGGCACCGCCATCAGCCTCGCGCCGGTCGCCTACCTGCTGTACCAGCGAACGATGCGTCTGGACCCGGCCGACCCGACCTGGATCGGACGCGACCGGTTCGTGCTCTCGTGCGGCCACTCGAGCCTCACGCAGTACATCCAGCTGTACCTGTCCGGCTTCGGGCTCGAGCTGAGCGACCTTGAGGCCCTGCGCACCTGGGGGTCTCTGACGCCGGGCCACCCCGAGCACGGTCACACGGCGGGCGTCGAGATCACGACGGGTCCGCTCGGGCAGGGCATCGCGAGCGCCGTCGGCATGGCCATGGCCTCGCGTCGCGAGCGTGGGCTGTTCGACCCCGAGGCCGCGGCGGGAACCAGCCCGTTCGACCACACCGTGTTCGTGCTCGCCTCCGACGGCGACCTCCAGGAGGGCGTCTCCGGCGAGGCCTCCTCGATCGCCGGGACCCAGAAGCTCGGGAACCTCGTCGTGATCTGGGACGACAACCACATCTCGATCGAGGGTGACACCGACATCGCGTTCACCGAGGACGTCGTCGCCCGCTACGCGGCGTACGGCTGGCACGTCCAGCTCATCGACTGGACGGCCGGACCCGGCGGCTA
>MLJW01000618.1_pt1 | contig 13242 bp, 12 predicted proteins | sample 888231 | NCBI WGS metagenome assembly MLJW01 (sample SAMN05788063, study PRJNA343431) | mine drainage metagenome | isolation source: sample collected from the inflow into an acid mine drainage treatment plant... | place: Germany: Lusatia, lignite mining district
GTCAGCGGCTGCCAGCGGCGCGCACCGACCGACCGCTGGTCACGGCCATGGGCGAGCCGCAGGCTGCGGGCCAGGCGGTGCGTTGAACAAAGAATGGGTGCGTCAGTCATCTGAGGGGGTCTTGAAAATGGCAATGACCCACGGGGCAGGCCGCGTGGGTCAACTTAACTGCGTCATCCGCATGAGCTATCTGCCAGCGTCCGCCCCTTGCGTGATCTGCAGAAACGGCACATCAAATACATGCGCATGGTCGCCAAACATTTCCGCAACTTTCCGTTCCAGATTGCGGATAGCCTCCGAGGGATTGCCCTGACGGCTCAGAACGGCAGACTCCCGCATCAGATCCTTGACCTCGGTCATCAGCCTGGCGTGCTCGGCCCGGTGACAGATAAAGTAGACATCTTCGTCCGCCGCCTTCAAGCTGTTGAGCATGATGGTTTCTTCGTTCTCGAAATGCGCGGCAACCAGGTCAAGAAAATCGTAATTGAATGAATTCAGCCGGCCCTGGCAGGTAGCAACCTGCGCCCGGCTGCAGGAAAAACAATCGCCCTGCGCGCTGAAATTCTCGCAGGTATCGCGCAAATCCACCAGAAACCGCTCCAGCCGCGCATGCTCCTCATCGAGCAGGAGACGTTCCTCGGCAGAGAGTTCGCTGGAAACATGATCCGGGTGCAACATGGATTCAGGCCTCATAATTTCACATCCCGATGCAGCATCCTACCCCTATGGCCAACGTAGTCAATCAATTCTGAAACATCGAACCGCCACTGGTAAAATGAGTACCATTTCGAGGCAGACAGGCCCCATGGCAGAGCAGAAGAACTACATCACGCCGGAGGGCTACGCCCGCCTCAAGGAAGAATTCGACCAGCTCTACCGCATCGAACGCCCCAAGGTCGTGAGCGATGTTTCCTGGGCTGCCAGCAACGGCGACCGCAGCGAGAATGCCGACTACATCTACGGCAAACGCCGCCTGCGTCAGATCGACTCGCGCCTGCGTCACCTGATGAAACGTATGGACCTGTCGGTCGTGGTCGACCCCAGGGACCAGATCGGGCTGGAAAAGGTATTTTTCGGCGCCTGGGTCACACTGTATTCCATCACCAGGGATGAGGAGCACACCTACCGCATCGTCGGGCAGGACGAGCTTGACCCATCCAGAGGCTATATCAGCTGGATTTCACCCCTGGCGCGCGCCCTGATGGGCAAGGCGGTGGGGGCCAGCCTGCGGGTGGAAACGCCCGGAGGGGAGGAAGAGTACGAAATCCTGGAAGTGAGCTACACCGACCCCGACTAGGGATCCTGCACGGTGTGCCAGGGGCACGAAACCCAGGCCGTGGGTCCGCCTAGCTGCCGTTTTCCGTTAGCTGCGGGCAGGTCGCACGGCAGGCGGCGCCGCTTCTGTCCGCTGCATGACAGATCTCCAGCAAGACATCGATTTCATTGCCGAATTTTTCGACAAATGCAGCAGAATGCAGCTTCAGGTACTCGGTCAGTTTCGCATTGAGACAGCCGATGGATTTGCGGCTGCCGTGCCGCACATATTCTTCCCAGATAAACTCTTCGGGCATCATGCCGGAAGACTGAATCTCCCTGGTGTACCCCAATGCCTCGTAGAAAGTCATCACATCGACAATCTGGTGAATCGCCTCGCCATTGACCTCGATGGATTTGAAATTCGACAAATGATAGTTGCTGCAGTTGAATGTAATGCGAAGCGGATTCTTCATGGCCTGTGCTCTCGGTAAAGCGGGTGGAAACAATACGAATCGCCCCGCTTGTTCCAATGGCCCCATTCTGTTTCATGCCCGAGACACTGGCTATCGCTAGGATTAGCGAGAGCATTGATATTGTCAGGTTGTATGATGCATAAAAAGAACAATAATTCGGGATGCCATGACTTTCATTCTATGCGTCGATCCATCCGCCAGTTATTGCGCCCTCGTCACCCGGCTCGCCCGCAACGCAGGAGCGGGCGTGATTGTTTGCGATGACTCGCGTACCGCATTAAACCACCTCAACGCAAGCGACGGCAGAGTCTGCATTCTGATGATTGTCGCGGACCAGATCGGCCATGACGAAACCGGCCTCGATCTGATCCGGAGCACACGCCTGCTGGCCCATCTTGCCACCATGCCCATCCTGTTCATCATGAACGACCGCGATCCTGACCTGGCATTTTCCGCCATGCAGGCTGGCGCCACTGAAATTGCCCTGCGTTCGGACGGCCCGTTGCTGGTCAATCTGATCAAGGAGTTCTCAAGCCCGGTGCACGAACAGATCCAGACCGGGCGCGCCTTGCTGGTCGAGGATTCGGAAAGCCAGGCGGAGTATGTGGAACAGCTTTGCCACGCCCTCGGGCTGGACGTCGATTGCTGCGTGTCCATGAATGAAGGTATCGAATGCCTGAAACGGAACGACTATCAGATCGCGCTCATCGATATCGTGCTGCATGACGTGGGCAGCGGCCTGGCACTGGTCAGGCACATCCGCCAGCTGCCCCCGCCGCGTTCGCGGATGCCGGTTCTGGTCATGTCGGGGTTCCAGGATGAAGCCCGTCGCATCGAGGCCTTCCGCGTCGGCACCGACGATTTCATCAGCAAGCCGTTTACCGAAGAAGAGTTTGTCTGGCGCCTGCATCGCATCATTCGAGCCTACAACAACCATGGCCATGATCAGCGCGACATCGCATCGCCGGATTTGCTGAAATGGCAGCAACGCGGACTCTCGCTGCGAGAAAGCCAGGTTTGCGCAGCGCTGATCCGGGGCCTCAACGACAAGCAGATCGCGGCTGATCTGCAAATCTCCTTCTGGACGGTGCGTACCCACATCAGCAGCATCTTCATCAAGCTGGGCGTGATCAACCGGCGCGAACTGATGGCACGCTACCTGTCAACGCCGGGGAAGTAGTCAGTTTCAGCTCCGGCGTGGGACAATGACGCACCTTCACACCGGACACGCGCATGTCATCTCCCGGCCGCTGGGACATTTTCTGCCAGGTCATCGACAACTTCGGCGACATCGGCGTGTGCTGGCGGCTGGCGCGGCAACTGGCGGCGGAACACGGCATCATTGTGCGGCTATGGGTGGACGATCTGGACACCCTGCGCCACCTTTGCCCGGACGTCGATTTGCACGCCGGGGCGCAGCACTGCGCCGGCGTCGACATCCGGCACTGGGCAACACCGTTTCCGGATCCGGTCCCGGCCGAAGTCGTCATCGAGGCCTTCGGCTGCGAACTGCCGCTGTCGTACCAGGACGCCATGGCACAATCCGTGAAACCGCCGGTGTGGATCAATCTCGAATACCTGACGGCCGAATCGTGGGTCGAAGGCTGCCACGCCCTGCCGTCCCCGCATCCGCACCTGCCGCTGACCAAGCATTTTTTCTTCCCCGGCTTCACGCCGAAAACCGGCGGGCTGCTGCGGGAGCAGGGTCTGCTGACGGCACGCGATGCCTCGCAGCGGACACCCGCGCAACTCTGGCGGGCACTCAAGCTGCCCTGCCCCGCACAGGACGAAATCACGGTTTCGCTGTTCTGTTACGACACTGCCCCGGTCCCCCGCCTGCTGGCCGCATGGCAAAACTCGTACACCCCGGTACGCTGCCTGCTGCCTGAGAGCGGCATTCTGGACCGGGTTGCCACCCACTTCGGCCTGCCAGCACTGCTCCCGGGTACCACCGTGCAGCGTGGCAACCTCACGCTGCAAGTCCTGCCTTTTCTGCGGCAGGAAGAATACGATCTTCTGTTGTGGGCCTGCGACTGCAATTTCGTCCGCGGCGAAGACTCGTTCATCCGCGCGCAATGGGCAGGCAAACCGATGGTATGGCAAATCTACGCGCAGGCAGAAAACGCCCACCTCGCCAAACTCGACGCCTTTCTCGAACGCTACTGCAGCGGCCTTGATCAGTCCGCTGCAGACGCCGTGCGGGCTTTCCATCACGGATGGAACGGCCATGCCCCATTGCACTGGAACGATTTCCTGCAACATCACGCAGCGCTTCTTCTGCATGCAAGAACCTGGGCGGAACAACTGGCAAGGCAGCCCGATCTCGCGTCTAACCTGGTGATTTTCTGTAAAAATCGGTTATAATGCCGGGCTTTTTTACCCCCATACTGCAGGACATCAGATGAAAACAGCTCAGGAACTCCGCGTAGGCAACGTGTTTATGGTCGGCAACGACCCCATGGTCGTGCTGAAAGCCGAATACAGCAAATCCGGCCGCAACTCGTCCGTGGTCAAGATGAAGTTCAAGAACCTGCTGACCGAGTCGCCCAGCGAAGCGGTGTACAAGGCTGACGACAAGTTTGATGTGGTGGTGCTGGAAAAGAAGGAAGTCACATACTCCTACTTCAACGACCCGATGTACGTCTTCATGGATGCCGAATACAACCAGTTTGAAATCGAAGCTGAAACCATGACCGATGCGCTCAATTTCCTCCAGGACGGCATGGAATGCGAAGTCGTGTTCTACAACGGCAAGGCGATTTCCGTCGAGCTGCCGAATTCCGTCGTGCGCGAAATCATCTACACCGAACCCGCCGTCAAGGGCGACACTTCCGGCAAGGTGATGAAGCCTGCCAGGATCGCAACCGGCTTCGAACTGCCGGTGCCGCTGTTCTGCGAAATCGGCGACAAGATCGAAATCGACACCCGCACGCTGGAATACAGGAACCGCGTGAAGTAATCAGGCGCACATGCAGGAATAGATATGCAAGAATAAGGGGGCTGCATGCCCCCTTATTTTTTCCTGGCACACAACCCATACGGCGGAACCTTCCCATTCCCAATGTCTGAGCAAACCAAAGTGGATGTACTGCTGGTCGGCGGCGGCATCATGAGCGCCACGCTCGGCGTCCTGCTGGCCAGGCTCGAGCCCGCATTCAGCATCTGCATGGTCGAGGCCCTCGACCAGGTCGCGCTGGAAAGCTCCGATGGCTGGAACAACGCCGGCACCGGTCACGCCGGTTACTGCGAACTCAATTACACCCCGCAGCTTGCCGATGGCAGCATTGCCATCGACCGGGCGCTGGGCATCAATGCCGCATTCGAAGTCTCGCTACAGCTCTGGTCTTCCCTGGTCGAACAGCAGGCCTTGCCCGCCCCGGCTGCGTTCATCAACGCCACGCCCCACATGAGCTTCGTCTGGGGCGAGCAGGACACGGCGTTCCTGCGTCAGCGTCATGAACGCCTCTCGTCCCATCCCCTGTTTCGGGACATGAGCTACAGTGAAGACCGGTCCATGCTGGAAGAGTGGATGCCACTGGTCATGCTGCAGCGCGATCAGCGCCAGAGGGTCGCCGCCACGCGGGTGGGCCATGGCGCCGATGTGGATTTCGGCGCCCTGACGCGTAGCCTGATCGGATCGCTGCAACAGCAGCCGAACTTCGAATTGTGGCGGCATCACCCGGTCGAAGATCTCGAGCAGCAGAACAATGGCCGCTGGCGGGTTCGCGTCCGGAACCATCATGGCGGCACCGGAAAAACCATAGATGCCGGCTTCGTTTTCCTCGGCGCCGGAGGCGGCACGCTGCCGCTGTTGCAGAAATCCGGCATTGCGGAAGGCCGCGGCTACGGCGGCTTCCCGGTGAGCGGACAATGGCTGGTCTGCAACAACCCCGACATCGTGCAGCAGCACCACGCCAAGGTATACGGCAAGGCCGCGCTTGGCGCGCCGCCGATGTCGGTGCCGCATCTGGACACACGCATCATCAACGGCCAGCCAGCCCTGCTGTTCGGGCCCTTCGCCGGCTTCACCACCCGCTTCCTCAAGCAGGGCCACTGGCTCGACCTGCTCTCCTCGCTCAACGGCGACAACCTGAGGAGCGTGCTGGCGGCGGGCATCCACAACATCGACCTGACCCGCTACCTGGTCGGCGAGGTTTTCCAGTCGCACCGCGAACGGGTGGCGTCGCTGCGTCAATTCCTGCCGACGGCAGTCGAGCAGGAATGGACGCTGGCCACGGCCGGCCAGCGCGTGCAGATCATCAAGCCCTGTAGCGACAAGGGCGGCAAGCTGGAATTCGGCACCGAGATCGTGACCGCACGCGACGGCACGCTCGCCGCCCTGCTCGGCGCCTCGCCCGGCGCCTCGACTTCGGTGCCGGCCATGCTGTCGGTGATCGAACGCTGTTTCACGGATTCGCTTGCAAGCCCCGCCTGGGCAAACAAGATGCAGGCACTGGTGCCGTCCTATGGCGCCTCGCTGGTCACCGATGCCAACCTGCTGAAGACGGTCAGGACAAGGACACTGGGCACGCTGGGCCTGGGACAGGCATCAGCGGCCCGCTGAATTCACCTCATCTTCAAGATTGTGTGATAGCCTGCCATTCAGGTATTCAGCGAGTGGCTTGTGAGGGCAAACTGGAATGCTCGATTCATTGATATCCCCGCGCATCATGGAGCCGGTCAAACTGCTCGGCGTCGCGCTGCTCTACGCGCTGCTGGACAAGTTCACCCTCACCTATCTGGCCGGCAACGGCGCCATCAGCATGATCTCCTTCCCCAGCGGACTGGCGCTGGCGGCAGTCCTGATCGGCGGCCAGCGCTACGCCGCGAGCGTGTTCCTCGGCGCGCTGGCGCTCCATGCAACGACCTCCGGCAGCACGGTTCTCATGTCGACAGGCCTTGCCGCCGGCTCTGCGCTGGAGGCGCTGCTCGGCGCACGGCTGCTGACCCACGGCGTCAAGTTCAACCCCGACTTCAAGCGCCTGAAGGACTTCCTGCTGCTGATCCTGCTGGCAGGGTTCATGGGTGCCGCCATCGGCGCGCTGATCGGCACGACGACCTTGCTGACCGCCGGATTCATCACCTCCGCCGACTATTTTTCCAGCCTGCTGCACTGGTGGATGGGGCATGTCCTCGGCATCATCCTGCTGACGCCCTTCATCCTGGTCTGGCGGCGCCCGCCCACCGGCTGGCTGGAGCCCAGGCGCCTGGTCGAAGTCGCGCTGCTGTTCGGGATCGCCTTTCTGGTAGGTCAGGTCGTATTCCGTGGCTGGTTCAACGATATCGCCGGACCTTACGCGTATGGCTTTTTCATGTTCATGTTCGTCGCGCTGGCCGCGGTGCGACTGGACATCCACGGTACGCTCTGCCTGTTGATCATGGTGGCGCTGCAGGCGATATCGGGCGCCATTCATGGGACAGGCTATTTCGCCGCGGATATTGCCAGCACCCATCTGGTGAATTACTGGCTCTACATGGTCACGCTGTCTCTGGTCGGCGTCATGCTGGCGACCTATATTGCCGCCGAGAGCCAGGACAAGGAATTGCTGCGCGAGCAGGAAGAGTTCTTTCGCATGATCGCCGAAAACATCGATGATCTGATCGCGGTTCTGGATCTCAAGGGCCGGCGCCTCTACAACAGCCCCTCCTACGCCAAGCTGTTCGGTGACCTGAAAGCCTTTCAGCACACCGACTCCTTTGCCGAACTGCACCCCGATGACCGTGAGCGCGTCAAGCAGGTATTCAGGGAAACCGTGCGGACCGGGGTGGGCCAGCGCATCGAGTTCCGCTTCCTGCTGGCTGACGGCAGCACCCGCGACATGGAGTCGCGCGGCGGGCTGATCAGGAACAGCAAGGGGCAGCCCCGACTGGTCGTCGTCGTGTCCCGCGACATCACCGAACGCAAAAAGATCGAGGAGAAAATACGCAGCCTGGCGTTCTACGACACCCTGACGCAGCTACCCAACCGCCGCATGCTGGACGACCGGCTCGGACAGGCCATGGCCGCCAGCAAACGTAACGGCAAGTACGCCGCACTGTTATTCCTCGACCTGGACAACTTCAAGCCGCTCAACGACCGCTACGGCCACAATGTCGGCGACCTGCTCCTGATCGAAGTCGCACACCGCATCACCGCTTGCGTGCGTGAGGCGGATACGGTGGCGCGTTTTGGCGGAGATGAATTTGTCGTCATGCTCGGCGCACTTACTGTAGATAAAGCAGAATCCATGCAGCAGGCCGAGACGGTTGCGGAAAAGATACGCATCTCGCTCGCCGAACCCTACCGGCTGACCATCGAACCTGATGGCATCGTAATTGAGCATCACTGCACGTCAAGCATAGGCGTGGTGCTGTTCCTCGATCACGACGCCAGCAAGGAAGAAATCATCCGCTGGGCCGATATGGCGATGTACCAGGCCAAGGATGACGGACGAAACCTGATTCGCTTCTACCCGCGAGATTAGCGCATCGCGCTGGCTCGGCCGCCGAACCAGGCCTCGCGGACTGGCAAGATGCAACGCCGGGCATTTCATCCGTCGCTACAAAATCAGGACTGAAACTCACGGCGGCCTTCCATCACGCGGTACAATAGCGACCCTTTCGCAACGCACTCGCCGCACACCATGCCCGACAACGAAGCCCTCACTCTCGCCGTCAAACGGCGCCGCACCTTCGCCATCATCTCGCACCCCGACGCAGGCAAGACCACGCTGACGGAAAAGCTGCTGCTGTTCGGCGGCGCGATTCAGATGGCAGGCACGGTCAAGGCGAGGAAGAGCGGCAAGTTCGCCACTTCCGACTGGCTGGACATCGAAAAGCAGCGCGGCATTTCCGTCGCCAGTTCGGTCATGCAGTTCACCTTCGATGACTGCGTGATCAATCTGCTCGACACTCCCGGCCACAAGGATTTTTCCGAAGACACCTACCGCGTCCTGACCGCCGTGGACGCCGCCGTGATGGTGGTGGACGCCGCCAAGGGCGTGGAAGAGCAGACCGTCAAGCTGCTGGAAGTGTGCCGCTTGCGCAACACCCCCATCATCACCTTCGTCAACAAGATGGACCGCGAAGTGCGCGACCCGCTCGAACTGCTGGACGAAATCGAATCGGTGCTGAAGATCAGCTGCGCGCCCGTCACCTGGCCGATCGGCATGGGCAAGCGCTTCCAGGGCGTGTACCACCTGCTCAAGGACGAAGTGCTGCGCTTCACCCCGGGGGAAGGCAAGGCCGGGCAGGACGTCGAGACCTTGCGCGGCACGGAGATCGAGGGCCTGAACCAGACCTGCCCGCGCGAAATGGCGCAAATGCGCAACGAAACCGAACTGGTCTCCGGTGCCGGCGCCAGCTTCGATCTGGAAGCCTTTCTTGCCGGCATGCAGACGCCGGTATTCTTCGGTTCCGGCGTCAACAATTTCGGTGTGCGCGAAATCCTGCGCGCGCTGGTCGACTGGGCCCCGCCACCCGCCCCGCGCGAGGCCGAAACCGCCAGAGGCGAAACGCGCCTGGTGGCTCCGGACGAACCCGCTTTTACCGGCTTCGTGTTCAAGATCCAGGCCAACATGGATCCGAACCACCGCGACCGCATCGCCTTCTTCCGCGTCTGTTCCGGGCAGTACACGCCGGGCATGAAAGTGAAGCATCGCCGCACGGGCAAGGAAATGAAGCTGGCCAATGCCGTCACCTTCATGGCCAACGAACGTGCCCGCATGGAGGAAGCCTTTGCCGGCGACATCATCGGCATCCACAACCACGGCAATCTGCAGATCGGCGACGTGCTCACTGAAGGCGAAGCGCTCACGTTCAAGGGCATACCCTACTTTGCCCCCGAACTGTTCAGCCGCGCCCGCCTGCGCGACCCGCTCAAGGCCAAGCAGCTGCAGAAAGGCCTGCGGCAGCTGGGCGAAGAAGGTGCCGTGCAGGTGTTCGAACCTCTCGCCGACACTTCCGCCCTGCTCGGCGCCGTAGGCCAGCTGCAGTTCGAGGTCGTGGAGCACCGCCTGAAATCCGAATACGGCGTCGATGCCCTGTTCGAGCGTGCCGGCATTCACACCGCACGCTGGGTCACCTGCGACAGCAACAGCCATCTCGCTGAATTCGTGAATTCCAACCAGGGACGCCTGGCCCGCGATGTGGACGGCAATCTGGTATATCTGGCCGACAACCACGTCAACCTTGCGCTTACCATGGAGCGCTGGCCAAAAGTGCAGTTCCACGCCACGCGCGAACACGGGCAGAAACTGGATTAGGCCTTACGCTCAGGCGGCGTGAGTGTGGGTGGCCAGGCGGCACGGCCGCCCGCTGTCGCCGATCTCGATCTGCAAGGTGGCATGCTCGATATCGAATTCGTCATGCAGCCATTCCAGCACGCCGTCAACGAACACGTCTCCCGGGTGTCCGGACGGCATCACCAGATGGGCCGTCAGCGCTATTTCGGCACTGCCCATCGCCCACACGTGCAGATCATGCACTTCCACCACACCCGGCAAGGCTGCAAGATAGTCGCGCACATCGCCCAGCTTCACCGACTGCGGCACCCCATCGAACGCCAGATGCAGCGACTGGCGGAACAGGTGCCATGTACCCAGCACCACCAGCAGGGCAATGACCAGGCTGGTCACCGGATCCAGCCAGCTCCATCCCGTCAGGAGATAAATCCCGCCCGCCAGGACCACGCCCAGCGACACTAGGGTGTCGGCCGCCATGTGCATAAACGCTCCGCGGATGTTGATGTCGCTGCGGCCGCCCGACATGAACAGCCAGGCCGTCACCCCGTTCACCAGAACACCTGACGCCGCGACCAGCATCACCGTCTGGCCTGCAATCGGCGCGGGATTGGAAAATCGGTGCACGGCTTCCCAGGCCATGCTGCCCATGCCAAACAGCAGAACCAGTGCATTGATCAGCGCCGCCATGATGGAAGCGCGCTGCCAGCCATAAGTATGGCGGTCATCCGGGCGCAGGCCGGCCATCCATATGGCGGACCAGGCCATCACCAGACCGAGCACGTCGCTCAGATTGTGACCGGCGTCGGCCAGCAAGGCCAGTGAATGGGATTGCCAGCCGTAAAACGATTCGATCAGGACAAAGCCGATATTGAACGCAATGCCGAAGCCGAAGGCACGGTTATAGGTCCCCGGCGCATGATGGTGGTGGGCGTGTTGGTGGCCGCTCAAGCGCTTCTCCTTGGATTTTTCCGGGCAACGAAACGGGCCGAATGGCCATGCTCGTCATAATTCAACCGGATCGGATCATGGCACAAAAGCTGCCATACTTCCAGAACTGCAACCGGCAGTCTTGCTGCATTTCACTCGCAGGATCATGATTGCACTCTCATTGCAGGAGAAACTGGAATGAAATTGAGCACACGACTGTTGATATCGATCTTCCTTTTGCCTTTTGTCGGCATTCAGGCGGTTGCGGACGACGCTGCCCCTACTGTCAGCGATGCCCATGCGTTCCTTGGTGATGCAATCGGAAGCGGCCTGATTCGGGATGCAGGACTCAGGCGCACCTACCATAACTATCAGGGCAGAAATTGTCGATCCCTGATGGATGTCGGCGAGGGCGGCGACGTGACATCCATCGACTGGAGCCTGGTGACCTCAATAGACAGCTCGGACAATGCCGTCAACCTCAATGGCACCATCTTCCGCTCGACGCCGGGCCATCGATACAATGTTTACGTCGCGCATTTCAATATCCCGGACAAAGTCACGACCCATCGCTTGGCAAAAGCCATGAAACTTTTAATGAATTCCTGTCACAAAAAATCGGAATTCGACTAAGCGCCTATTCCAGGCCGCCCGGATCGATAAGTACACGGGTTTCTGGACTTGCATACCCATCCTTGCGAGGCCAGAACACTCCTCGTCGAAGCAGAAGTCAGCCTCCGGACCGGCGATATCGAGCACATTCAGCGGGCGGCAGATGTGTTTCACCTTCTTCCCAACCGGCCTCATTCGGAGCACTATGGGCCCGAAGGCATCGAGCACCCGGCCGGCCAGGCAGCCATGGCATCAAGGCCGAATCTGCAGAAACGGGGCGACTTGAATCCATCCGCTTATTGGCCTTAAACAAGGAACTGAACATGACTGTACATCAGGACAAACCCGTCTGGTTCATCACCGGATGCTCCACCGGCTTCGGCCGCGAACTGGCGCGCCATACCCTGGCGCTGGGCTACCCCACCGTCGTCACGGCGCGCAATCCGAAGCAGGTCGGTGACATTGTCGCCGGGCATGAAGACCATGCATTGATACTTGAACTGGATGTCACCGTACCGGAGCAGAGCGCTGCGGCAATGGACGCGGCGGTAAAGCGATTTGGCCGCATCGATGTACTGGTCAACAATGCGGGCGTCGGTTATTTCGGCTCCTTCGAGGAAAGCGATCTGGCGGCAGTGCGCCGGATGTTCGAGATCAATGTGTGGGGCCTCACGCAGATGACGCGCGCGGCATTGCCGGTCATGCGACGGCAGCGGGCGGGCACGATCGTCAATATTTCATCCATGGGCGGAATCGTGGCCCTACCCTCGTTGAGCTTCTACAACGCCACCAAGTTCGCCGTAGAAGCCCTCTCGGAAGCCCTGTCGCAAGAGGTCAGCCCGCTGGGCATCAAGGTGCTGATTGTCGAGCCGGGACCGTTCCGCACCGACTGGGCCGGCCGCTCGGCCAACGAGGCCCAGGCAACGATCCCCGACTATGACGCAACCGCCGGCGAGCGCTTGCGCATCATCCGCGGCTACAGCGGCAAGCAGCCGGGCGACCCGGAGCGCGCCGCAGCCGCCATTGTCCAGACCGTCGAATCGGCACAACCGCCGCTTCGCCTGCTGCTGGGCAAGGTCGCCCTGACAGCCGCGGGCACCAAGCTCGATGCGTTGAAAAAGGATTTTGACGCCTGGGCCCAGGTCAGCGAGTCGGCTGATTTCCCACCCTCATAAAGGCCGCCGCAACCATGCTCGAAGCCGACTGCATGAGTCCATCCGCAACATCGATGCCCTGAGCCCCCCACCAGCCATATCATTGTAAAGTTGGTGAAGTCCGTCAATTTTATGGAGAATGACGGACATGAAGAGAGCACTCAATATCAGTAATGCAAGCTGATCGACAGATCCAGGTTTTGCCCGTTGTACCAGAAGCTGGCGGCAGAGAACGAAGGCGTGTCAAGCAGGACTATTGCGTCGTTTGAAAAACCGTAGCCTTCCGTTGGGACTCCCAGCCAGTTAGTGTCAAGTTTGCCGTTCATGTTTTCATCATGAACGACGGCCAACGCATACGTTCCCGGTGCGATGTCTTCAAAGTCGCAACGCGCCTGCTTATCCCGAACTTTTATTACCATGATATTGGTCGCGTAGTGTAGATACTCAACAGGAAAACCAACTGGCGATTCGAAAAGCGCGCATGCTACGGTTCCAGTGTTGTTTCTGATGTTCAGGATCTTCTCGTGAATTCCGGGACATAATGATTGGGCAAAGGCGATGTCGGGAAGATTCGCAAACACCAGCACTGCACAACAC
>MLJW01000619.1_pt1 | contig 13211 bp, 17 predicted proteins | sample 888231 | NCBI WGS metagenome assembly MLJW01 (sample SAMN05788063, study PRJNA343431) | mine drainage metagenome | isolation source: sample collected from the inflow into an acid mine drainage treatment plant... | place: Germany: Lusatia, lignite mining district
GAAGCCCTTGGCCCGCCGTGGAGCATCGTTGAGGCTGTGCTTCCAGCCGAGCACCTCGGCCATTCCCCACGCCCCGGCGAGGGAGACCACGAGCGCGGCGACCGTCGCGGCGCCGAGCATCCCGAGCCCGAAGAGCAGGACCGCGCTGCGGTGGCCGAGGAACGGGGTCAGTGCCCCGGCGATGTCACCGATGCTGTCGAGGTTGGCACCGGGGTGTGTCGTGCCGATCGTGGCGGCAACGGCGACCACGACGGCGATCATGATGACCTGGGTGGCGACCGCGCCCAGCGCGGTGTTCAGGCGCGCGGCGCGCAGGGCTGTGGGGATGTCCTGCTCGCGATGACCTTCGTCGATCACGGCCTCCTGCTGGTGGACGACCATCCACGGCATGATCACGGCCCCGACGTTGGCGGCCAGCAGCATCAGGAACTGGCTGGTCGCCTGCACGGGGCGCGCCAGCCCGCTGATCACGGCATGGGCTTGCGGGTGTGCCAACAGCGCGGCTGGGATGAACAGCAGCTCGAGCGCGACCGCGGGGAACCCGATCGACACGGACCGCGGCAGTCCGATCATCGTCCCGATGCCGGCCAGGCCCGCGAACTCGGTGACGAGAGCTCCCAGGCGTGCGGCGAGCAGGGTGGCGGCGGACAGCAGGGCCCACGTGGCACCGAAGGTGCGGCGGGTGAGCGCCCCGTGCCCCTGTCCCGTCAGCAACCCGAGTCGCGCCGTGATCTCCTGGACCACCTACAGGACGGGAATCAGGACGATCTGCGTCAGGATCAGCTGGTACCCGTACCGTGTGCCGGACTGCGCCGCGGTGATGACGCTGCCGGCGTGAGACTCACCACGGGCACCTGCTCCTCTGCGACGAAGCCCAGGCTTACCTAACTTCGCGTCAGCCTTCCAGCGTCCTCGAGGTCTCGCGGAGGACCGAAGACCCAGGAGGGCGCGCGTGCACCTCCGCGCCAGTCACGGCGCGTCCGGTGTACCGGTTCCTCCGGAGCACGCGGCTCCGGGTTCGGGGGTCTGGGGTCCGTTGACGTAGGCGGTCAGGAAGACGGGCAGCCGGGGATCGTCGGCCGAGGGGAGCTGCAGCTGGACGCCCCAGGCGGAGGCGACGACGGGTGCGGGGAGCCCGGCGCGGGGGGTGACGAGCACGTAGGGGTTGTTGGCTGCGAGGGCACGCAGGGTGGCGAGCTGGGCGGCGGGCAGGTGGGGGTCGTGGGTGATCCACACGGCGCCGTGCTCCAAGGAGTGCACCGCGTTCTCGTCGGCCACCGGCGCGGAGTAGTAGCCGCAGTTCTGGGGTGTCGCGGCGTGGTCGCCCCCGACGGGTGGGTTCTGGGCGTAGGCGACGGTGCCGGTCACGTGGTTGCGGGACAGGCCGGTGTACGTCTTGACGCCGGCGATGGGTGCCTTCGCGGCGGCCTGGATGCTCGCGTCGTGCTGACCCTGGCGCACGATCACGGTGATGGTGGCCCCGGTCAGACCGAGCACCACGACCGCGGCGATCGCGGTGATGAGGAGGGTGCGCTTGCGTTCCGACCTCTTCTGGGCGGTCCTGATCGCCTCCAGACGAACCTGCCGGTCGGTCAGCTCAGATCTGCGCTTGCTGTTCACGGGCGGAAGTGCCTCTCAGTGATGGTTCGGGGGGCGAGCACGTGCACGGCTGCGATGGGCCGAGACGGTGGAAGGCTCGCGCGACGCTGGCCGATCGCCGGCGTGACCTGCACTCCGATCCCAGGTCGACTCCACCGTGAGCGCACCACATTCTCGCGGGGAGACGCAGGCGCGACGGCGAGTCGCCACGTACCGGGTTCGTGCGTTGTGTATGTGCCCCCTCCCGCGCTACGGAACTACCGACGCGAGAGCGCGGTCAGGCTCCATGATCGCGGGGATCGCCGCATCTTCCCTGCAGATTCGATGAAGATTCGATGTACGCCGGGACCGGTCGCGTCAGACCCACCAGCGGTGCGGCTCCGCCGGCGCGATCACCCGGCGCCACCGTGCGAAGAACCGATGCGTTCGTCGTTTCGGGCGGTTGATCACCGCCGTCGCCTCTGGAATCGTCCGGTGCCGCTGCGTCGGACGGATCGCGCGGACCCCAGTGACGAGGACGGCCTTCAGAGGCGCTGCCGCTGGGTGGGGGCATTCTCGCGGACCGCGCTCGTGGTCGCGGGGTCCGAGACAGGCCCTTGAGAGGCGGTTTGCGTCGTGTGGTCGTGGTCGTGTGGGTGGCCGGTTGCGGGGTCCTCGCCGTGCTGGTGCCCGTCGTCGCCGCGCATCATGAACATCATCCCGATCATCATCAGTGGGCAGGCGAGCAGCGCGGCCAGTGGCAGGGCCTCGCCGAAGGATCGTCCGGCGGCGAGCAGGACGACGAGGATGACGGCGAAGATGCCGAGCATCCCGAGAAGGTGATTCTTGCCGCCGTGGTTGTGTCCTTGCATCGGGCTGTTCATGGCTGGGAGTCCTCCTGTTGTGGATCTGGTTCGCGCGCGTGTTGTGAGCGGCTCGGGTTCGAGTTGTGGGCGGGAAAGATCTGGGAGACCGCCCACAGGCCCAGGGCGACGTAGAGAAGGAGGACTCCGGCGAGGATGAGCCATCCGCTGATCACCATCGCGTTCCTCCTGCCCGGTCCGTGTCACGTTCAGCCTCGGGGGTGAACCTGTTCGTCGTGGAGCACGGTTGACGAAGAACCGATGAAGATGTGCGCCGCTCAGCCCCTCGACGAGGACTGTGTCGGCGCGCGCTGATCCGTGGTGTCGGTTGCGACTGGGTGCGGTGCGGTCCGGTGCCGGGTGCACCCGATCAGCACCAGACCGGCGCACACGCTGGCGAGAGCCCACAGCTGCGGCTGGGTCAGCCCGAGCAGTGCTGGGGAGTTGATGCGAAGGAATTCCACCAGGAACCGGGAGATCCCACTGAGCACGAGGTAGGCGCCGAAGACCCCTGGCGGGTTCCAGGTCTTGGCGATCCCCCACAGGATCGCGGTGATCACGATTGCGGCGAGTGCCTCGTACAGCGGGGTGGGGTGCACGGGTACGTCGGTGGGCACTACCCCGTGAGGGAACGTCATGCCCCACGGAAGGGAGGTGGGTTTCCCGTAGGTGCCGTCGCCTGCGAGAAGGCATCCGAGGCGACCGATGCCGTAGGCCACGGTGAGGGGGATCGCCATGGCGCCGGCGACGACGTCGAGGGGCAGATGGTGGCGCCGCACGATGACCAGTGTCGCGGCCGTGCCTCCGATGAGGCCGCCGTACCAGGTGAAGCCCATGCCGCCGAAGCTGTGCAGCGTCAGGTTCGGGGCGTGCTCGAAAAGGTAGTAGATCTTGGCTCCGACGAAGCCCCAAAGGGTCGCCCAGATCACCAAGGAGTAGGCGGAGTCGCGTTTGAGGCCCACCCGGTCGAACGCGCGAGCGAGCAGGAACGCAGCCACCAGCGCCGCCAACGCCTTGCTGAGCCCGTAGGACTGGACGTTGTAGCCAAAGACTGAAAAGAGGATCGGGCGCACGCGTCACTCCGTCGTTCACGGACGCGGAGGTGGGTTGTGGGCTCATCCCGGCAGCTCGGCGCCGGACCCCACCATGTGCGGGTGCGACGAAGGTTGTCCCGGCGGATCGGTCAACGTTCGATGAAGATCCCCTGCGGCAGCTCGGGCGTGAGCCCGGTCTCGTCGGTCTTCATCGCATCTTCATCGAATATCGGGCGTTGATGCGCCCGGGTGCAGGAGCCTGGGCACAGCACCCGCCCGGGCGCGGCTCGGATGGCCCGGGGGCGTGGTGCTACCGACCCTTGACCTCACCTGTTGGAGGAACCCATGTTCGTCGTGATCGCCACCTTCCCTGAGGTACCCACCGATCGGGACGGCGAGTTCCGGGCCTGGTTCGCGTGGTCAAACAACCGGCTGGGCCAGGTCGAGGGGCTGAGCGGTCGGCGCCTGATGCTAGCCGCGGACGGCACGTACGTTGCGCTGGTCGAGCACACCAGCGCGGAGACGTTCGCCGCGATGCAGGGCACCGCGGTGGCTGCGGAGGTTCATGCCCGCTTGGAGGAGATTCTTCACGAGAGGCCCCGGCACACGGCGTACGAGGTCGTCGTGGACGCCGCTGAGTCCCGGTCGTGCTGCGGTGGGCACGGAGGTCACCACCATGGCGGTGCCGCGGTACGCGCTGATGCGACCGTCTGAGCCGGACGCCGTCGAGGGAGTGTGACACCGCCTCCGTGCCGTCGTGTGCCCAACATCCCGTGGGACGAGGTGACACCAGGCCACGGCGACTGCTCCGCGCGTACCGCACCGTCGTTGTGAAGGGGGGACCCATGAGTACCGCCACCTATGTCGTTGACGGGATGATGTGCGACCAGTGCGTGTCATCGGTCGCGGTCAAGGTCACGACCATCGCCGGTGTCACGGGCGTGCAGATCGAGCGGATCACCGGTGGGCGGTCCTGGGTCACGGTCACCAGCTCGGCGATCCTCAGTGAGGAGTCCGTTCGCGCGGCGCTCACTGCGGCGGGCTGCGAGCTGGCGGGCTCATTGGCGTGAAACAAACGGGTGAGGGCTGACGGCGCCATCGAGGACGGGCCCGGGCATCACCGGTCCGGGGTCGCCACGCCAACCTTCCGGTACCGCACGAGGCCCGTCGCGGGCACGGTGACCCGGCCGGCTCAGGAGTGGTGGGCGGCGTGGTCGATGGCGGTCGTACCGGGTGTCGCGGGCTGGGTGGTGCCGCTGATCAGGGGCCCGATGACGAGCGAGGAGACGAGGAACATCGCGGTGAAGGCGGCCAACGCGATGGCTGGTGCCCACCAGCTCGAGAACCTGCGATGCAGCTTGACGAGCATCGGCACGGAGGCGGCCAGACCCAGGCCGCCGAACAGCGCAGTCCCTCCCGCACCTGCCACCAGTGCGGTCCCCACGAGCGGTCCGATGTGGTGCAGCACGTGCGGGGCCACCCCGACGATCGCGCCCAGGGCGCCGTTCACGATGGTCCAGACCGTGCGCCGGGGGCGCCCGGTCTTCGGCGCCCCAGCGGCGTGTGCGGTGGCCTGCGTCGGTTGTGCTCGGGTGCTTGTCGCGTCCATCCCTCTACCGTGTCGATTCATTGCGGGGTTCGCGGTGCAGAAACGATGAAGGCTTGATCAAGGCGCCCGGACCGCGCAGCCTCGACAGGGCTCCATCGCCCACGGCGGTATGGGAGCGGCGTCGGGCCCGCGCCGGTACTCCCCGCGCGGGTGAACGAGATCCTGCTCGGGCGCCCGCCGGATGCGCAGATGGTGGCTGGTCAGAACGGGTGCAGGACGCGGTGCAGGAACTGGCGTGTTCGCTCGTGCTGGGGGTCGCGCAGGAGCTGCGAGGGGTGGCCGCGCTCGAGGATCGTGCCGGCGTCCAGGAAGGCGATCTCGTGGGCGACTTCGCGGGCGAACTCCAGCTCATGGGTGGCGATGACCATTGTCCAGCCGTCGGCTGCGAGCTCTTTGATCAGGCGCAGGACGTCCCCGACCAGTTCGGGGTCCAGTGCCGAGGTTGGTTCGTCGAAGAGCAGGAGCTGTGGTTGCAGTGCGAGTGCTCGCACGATGCCCACGCGTTGCTGTTGGCCGCCGGAGAGCTGGAAGGGGTAGGTGTGCGTCTTCTCGCTCAGGCCGACCCGGGCGAGCAGCTCCAGGGCGCTGGCCGTCGCCTCGGCCCGTGGTCGGCGTTGGACGACCAGGGGGCCTTCGAGCACGTTCTGCAGCACTGTCTTGTGCGGGAACAGGTTGTAGTGCTGGAACACCATCCCCGAACGGTCCCGGAGCGCGTTGAGCTGGCTCCTGGTGGGCGGTGTCGTGAAGTCGAGCGTCAGCTCACCGGGGGTGTTGATCGTCCCGCCGTCGGCGAGCTCCAGACCGTTCAGGCACCGCAGGAGAGTTGTCTTGCCGGACCCGGAGGGGCCGATGAGGGCGAGCACGCGCCCGCGCTCGATGGTGAGGTCGATTGACCGCAGGACGGGGTTCGCCCCGAAGCTCTTGCTCAGCCCGTGCACGCTCAGCAGAACCTCGCCCATGGGCGGCGGCTCTTCAGTGGGCGACATGACGATCCAATCGGTTCTCGAGAGATCCCTGGGCGCTCGACAAGGCCAGGCACACGACCCAGTACACGAGGGCGGCCTCCAGGTACAGCAGCATGAACTGCTGGCTGAAGGCCGCGACCTTCTGGGCCTGTCTGAACAGCTCGGTGACCAGGATCAGTGAGGCCAGCGAGGTGTCCTTGACCAGGGCGATGAAGGTGTTGGACAACGGCGGCACGGAGACCCGTGCGGCCTGCGGCAGGATGATGCGGCTCAGGGTGCGCCGGTGGGACATGCCGATCATGTAGGCCGCTTCCCACTGCCCGTGGGGGACCGAGAGGATCGCGGCCCTGATGACCTCGGCCCCGTACCCGCCCACGTTCAGGGAGAATGCGGCGACGGCACTGGGCCACGGTTGCAGGACGATGCCGATGGAGGGCAGTCCGTAGAAGATCACGAACAGCTGGACCAGCAGCGGTGTGCCGCGCACGAGCGAGATGTACACGCGAGCGGTGCCCGACGCGAGTCGGTTACCCGACAGACGCATCAGGGCCAGGGCAAGTGCGAGCAGCAGCCCGATCGCGAACGACACCACAGCCAGGGGGATCGTGCTCGCGATCGCCCCGTGCACGATGGGCCACAGCGCTGAGACAAACAGAGCCCAGCGCGAAGGGTCCGCGGTCATCGCCTGCCGCCTGCGCCATGCCGGCCGTGCGGCGTCCTACCGCGAGACATCTTGCCCGAAGTACTTCCTCGAGATGGCAGCGAGTGTCCCGTCGTCGGTGAGCTTCTTGAGTGCGTCGTCGACCGCATGGGCGAGGGTTGTGCTGCCCTTGGTGAACGCGAAGGCGCTCGTGGACTTCTCGGCGGTCTCGGCCGCGATCTTCAGCCCGGTGTCAGCGTTCTGCTTCTGGTAGTCCAGATACGTCAGCTTGTCGTTGATCGTGGCGTCCACCCGCCCCTGCTGGACCAGTGCCACGGACTGGGCCCAACCCTCGACGCCCTGGATGGTGGCACCGTTCTGCTGGGCGAGGGCGTACCAGTTGCTCGTCAACGACTGCGCGGTGGTCTTGCCAGCGAGGGAGGCGAAGGAGGTGATCGAGGTGTTCGACGAGCGCACGACGATCACCCCGGTCGAGTAGGTGTACGGCGTGGAGAACAGGTATGTGGAGGCACGCTCGGGGGTGATCGACACCTGGTTCGCGATGACGTTGAACCGGCCGGCCTGCAGACCGGCGAAGATCGCGTCCCACTGGGTCTCTTCGAACTTCGCGCTCACGCCCAGCTGGGACGCGACGGCCTTGATCACCTCGATGTCGTACCCGGTCAGGGCGCCCGAGCCGCCCTCATGATAGGAGAACGGCCGGTAGGTGCCCTCCGTGCCGACCGTGATCACCCCCGCCTTCTGCACCGCCGCCAGAGAGGTGTCTGCAGCTGCGGGCGCGCTCGCCGTGCCCCCCGAGGACCCCGCAGCGCTCGAGCACCCCGCCAACGCGAACCCGATTGCCGTGGCGATGGCGATGCCTCGAAGTGTGGTTGCGATGTGCTTCATGACAGTCCTTTCAGATGGGGCGTCGACCGGCCGGTGGCTACGGCGGCGCGTGGGAGTATCGATCGGCGGGCGTGCCGACGACCAGGGGCGCAGAGACTGATGCGCACAAACGGGTGAGCCGAGCCGGCTCATGGGCCAGGGGCCGCCAGGACGGCGACGCCTGGTCGTCGACGCCCGCGGGGCGTCGCTGCGCGCTCAGCTCAACAGCTGGCGCAGGTGGGCGGACAACACTCCCGCACCGCGGGGTTCACCGCAGTCGCGAGGCTCACATGGGGTCCGGCCATGGCGGCATTCAATCACACGGCTCAGGGGGTGCTGGTGGCTGTTGGTCCTGGGCGGCCGCCGCCGCTCGGTCGCGTCGGTCCCCGGTCGCCCGCCCCTTGTGTGCCGCCCGGCCGCGCGCACTGGGCACACCGGCACGCAGCCACGGGTCACGGGGGGAGGGGCCGAACCGTCCGGGTTCTTCAGCGCATCTTCATCGAAGGACACGCGAGCCTTCACCTGCGTCGGCCACGCTGACAGGTGAGGCCCTCTCGTAGCCCAACGGCTCGGGAGTCCACTGAGGAGATGCGATGCGTACGAAGCTGTCTGTCAATCTCACCTCGATCGAACGCGATGCCCGGATCGTTGTGGGGGTGCTCGCTGTCACCGGCGGCGTGCTCCTGCTGGTCGGGGCCGAGTCGGTGATCGCGAGGGTCCTGGAGGTGCTCCTGATTCTGGTCGGGCTCGATCTGATCGTGACCGGGGCCACAGGTCACTGCCCGCTTTACCAGAGACTGGGGCATGTGCCCGCTTCGCTGAGGTCGGCGAAGTGATGCGCAACGGGCCGTCGGACAGCGGCCCGACGGGTCGACCCCAGCCACCGTCGTCGAACCACACGAGGGGCGAGCCGGTGCACCACCACGATGGCCACCAGCATCCCGACGAGGACGCCGCGACGGGTCACCGCGGGCATGGCGGACACCGGTTGATGATGATCGCATGCTGCATCCCGATGCTGGTCATCGTGGGGATCCTCGTCGCCACGGGTGTGGCGGGTACGGGGGCGATCTTGTTCGCGGTGATCTGTCTCGCAATGATGGCAGCGATGATGTTCGCGATGCCGGGCCGGCACGACCATTGACGCGCCGCGCACAGGGCGGCAGCGCTCGCGCCCAGTGCAGTCGGCATCGACCGAGGTGACAGCCCGCTGGGCGCGTGAGGTGCTCGGGGCCGGTCCGCAGACGTCGCTGGCAGTCGGCCCCGAGCGCCAGGCGAGGTAGCAGATAGGCCACAGGCTCAGCGGGTAGCGGCGACGAGCGGGCTGCCCGAGCCTGCGCCGGGCCTGTGCACCGTGGCAGGGTTCGCCGTTCTCCTTGGTGGCAGATAAGTGGTACGAGCGCTCGTCGGAGACCGCCGCGCGGAAGGGGAGCACGGATGACGCGACGACATCGGTCGCAGGGAGTGCTGATGGCACTCTTGGTCGCTCTTGCCGTGATCACCCGCGGCCAGGCTGCGGGCATGCGCAAGCGCCAAGGGAGTTCACCGCAATGCGTGGGCGACATCGACGTGACCGTCGTGCCGACCCGGGGAGTCCTGCGGGGCCTGCCACCGGTGGAGATGACGGCGTTCGGTGACTCCGCGATGGCGGGGGTTGGGGTCTGTAATGTGAGCCATTCCTTGCCCGTGCAGCTCGCGCAACGGGTGGCTGACGGTGCGGGTCGTGCGGTGCATGTCGTGGGTTACGCGCGCTCGGGTGCTCTGACGCGCGACGTCCTTGATCTCCAGTTGCCGCTGGCCTTGGGCGACACGGACGTCTCGGTGCTCTTGGTGGGAACCAATGACGTCACCAACCGGACCCCGCCCGCCCGCCTTGCCCGTCACTCGGGTGAACTCCTTGATGCCCTCGTGGGCCTGGGTGCTCCTGTGGTGATGTCGGGCCTGCCGGAGTTCCGTGCGATGCGGGCCGTGCCTTACCCCCTGCGGGGTGCAGTGCACGGCTACGGCAGGTTGATGGGCGCCGCGCAGCGACATGCTGCCTCTCAGCGCGCGTCGGTGCGCCTGGTCGACGTGAGCCGGGACGTCGGTCGCCAGTTCGTTCACGACCCGAGCACGATGAGCGCGGACGCTTTTCATCCGTCAGCGACCGGCTATGGGCGGATCGCGGATGCCCTGGCACCGACCGTGCTACCAGTCCTGCGCGCATCTGAACCGTAGGGAAGGGCCCTTGTGCCGGACCTCGTCAACGAGTGGGGCGCGGCGCGTACGTTCTGTTGCCGCGTCCTGTCGTCGCGACGAGCAGGTGGCAGGGGATCCGGGCGTACGACGCCAGCCAAGCCGGCTCGTCGGACGCAGTCGCGACCGTCGAGATCCACTCGCCCATCGCGTTGCGCCGATCGTGTTGGCGCAGGGCGAACTGGGCTTGGCGCGGGCTGCGACCCGCGGGCGACAGACGGGCTTCACCTTGGTCTCGGTGTGCTGATGGGGGTTCCATAGGAAGTCGAGGCGCCAGACCGGACCATCGGGACGACCGCCCTGGTTCGAACGATGCCCGTGATGCGCACCGGTCGTGCCGCACCGGGCGTCGCTCGACGACCCCTGGAGTTGGTGCGGTATGAATCGCCCTGGGTCTGATGGAGGCTCGGGCTATGGGATTGCGACCAGGGTCTGGTCGTTCCCGTGGGTAGCGTAGAACGTCGTCTCGTACTCGGTGGGTGGGACGTCTCCGAGGTAGCCGTGCAGCCTCGTGGTGTTGTGCCAGTGGACCCAGCCGAGGGTGGCGAGCTCGACGTCCTCGACGGTGCGCCAGGGCTGCGCACGTGCCGGTCCGCGGATCAGCTCGGTCTTGTAGTAGCCGTTGACGGTCTCGGCCAGGGCGGTGTCGTAGGAGTCGGCGACGGTCCCGATCGAGGGGGTCGCGCCGATCTCGGCGAGGCGCTCGCCGTAGCGGATCGACGTGAATTGCGACCCGGCGTCGGAGTGGCACCGCAGCCCGTCGATGCGGGTCCCGCGTGACCAGCGGGCCATCTCGATGGCGTCCAGGACCATCTCGGTGCGCATGTGCCCCGCGGCCCGCCACCCGACGATCATCCGCGAGTAGACGTCGGTGATGAAGCAGACGTAGGCGATCCCGGCCCAGGTCGGCACGTAGGTCAGGTCGGTGACCCACAGCCGGTTCGGGGCATCGGCGGTGAAGTCCCGGCGCACCAGGTCCGGGTGCCGGGTCGCGGTGGAATCCGCCCGGGTGGTGCGGACCCGCTTGGTGCGCCGGGCACCTTCGAGGCCGGCGATCTTCATCAACCTCGCGACCTGGTCTCGCCCGACGTCGTGCCCGGCGCGACGGGCGGCCTTCCAGAGCTTGCGGGCCCCGTAGACGCGGTAGTTCGCCTCCCAAAGCCCGGTCAGCACCGGGACCAACTCCGCGTCACGTCGGGCCCGCACCGACACCGGGCGGGCCTTGGTCGCGTAGTACGTGCTCGGAGCCACCTGCAGCACCTGGCAGATGGGCTCGACTCCGAGCTCGTCGCGGTTCGCGTCGATGAACGCGGTCACTTCCTGTGTTGGCGGTCGAGCTCCGCCCCGAAGAAACTCGCGGCCCTCTTCAGGATCTCGTTCGCCCGACGCAGCTCGCGGTTCTCCTGCTCGAGCTCCTTGACCCGGGCAGCCTCACTCGTGCTCACCCCGGGGGCGTGACCCTCGTCGATGTCGGCCTGACGCACCCACAGCCGCACCGACTCAGTCCCATAGCCCAGCTGGGACGCGACCCGCTGGACCGTCCCGTGCTCGGTCCCCAACTCCGCCCGAAGCGCGCGCACCAACCGCACCGCCTGGGCCCTCTCATCCGGGCTGTACCGGCGCGTGGTCGGCTTCCCCTTCGACACTTCTCTCGGCATGGCTCCATCCTCGTTTCCAAGGTCAAGAGCCTCCAAACAACCCAGGGCGATTCAGTAGTCGTTGACGCCATGCGCCAAGCCCGCGGCGGTTCGATATGGGTCGTGTCTGTCGGCGGTGAAGAGCATAAGGCTGCCGGCGCCGCGGTCATTGCGGCTACCGCTCAGGCGAGTGAGAGGAACACCCTCTCCAGCTTGAGCGTCTCCATGGTCTCATTGCCGCCGGACTCGGCCAGGCATTGCCTGAGCCCCGAGGCGGTGAGGCCGAAACCCGTCCGGTCCAGGGCGCGGCTGACGGCGGCGAGCTGGGTGATGATGTCCTCGCAGGTCCGACCCTCCTCAAGCATCCGCAGAATGCCGCCCACCTGCCCCTGGGTCCGCTTGAGGCGGTTGACGACTCTGGCCATCTCTTTTGGGTCGATCTGCATGACGCTGGCTCCGTCTCATGTTCTCGAACTGGGGATTCGGGGCGTCCAGGCCTGTTGGGACGCCCCGGAGCGCTCACGCCGTCGGAGTGGGAGCCAGACGTCGAAGAGCGGCCACCAGCCGCGAGGCTGCGTCGTCGGCGATAGCCCTGAGCTCGTCGTTTCCCGTGACGGTGACCATGACAGTGGGGTCCAGGGCTTCGACCGTGGTGCGTCCCGCGCCCGCAGCGCGCACCACCACGTTGCACGGTAGGAGCAGTCCGATCGATTCCTCGACCTGCAGCGCGCGATGAGCCAGCGGTGGATTGCACGCGCCGAGGATGACCTGGGGGGCGATATCGACGTCGAGCTTCGCCTTCATCGTGGCTGCCATGTCGATCTCGGTCAGGATCCCGAAACCCTGCTCGGTCAACGCGGCGCGCACCGCCTCCAGGGTCGTCTCGAACGGCTGGTCCAAGGTGGTGGTGATGCCATAACTCATGACGTGGTCCTCTCGATCGGGTGGACGATGGGGTGGCGTGTCGTGCAACTGGGTGCGAATCGGACCGCCCGGCTGAGCGATGACGAGCGCGCTCCCACCACGCCATCAAAGGTTGTCGCGGGCGTCCCAAACGCATGTGTGTTCCTGGCAGCGACTGCCCGCACGGTGTTGTCGACCTGGGTGGCGGTGGGACTCAGGCCACCCCAGGTCATGCGGACCTTCCCCCTTTGCTCGCGCGTCGATTCCGGTACGGCTCCAGGCTCCCGCGCCCATCCGTGGATCACGGTGAGGAAACGACAGAGATTCGACAGAGACGGCTCAGTGCCCCGAAGCTGGTCGTGTCGGCAGCCTCGCACCGAGGTTGCGGGCAATATCCCGGACCGGACGCCGGTCAGTCGTGGCCTCGAAGCGTCTGAGGACGGATGGCTCGGGCGGGCCGCAGGGCGCCGCTACCTCGCCCCGGACCTGCTGCACGGCCGCTGAGTCCGCGTTCGATGCGGCGATCGACACCGACAACACCTTCGGGTTCGCGCCCTGAGCATCTCCAGGACCATGAACGAACCGCGCCACCACTTTCCAGCACGTCGAGCACCTTCGTCGGATCTTTGTCGTTCCTCGGTGGGTTCGTCGCATCGGAGCGGGAGGCTGGAGTCCTACCGAAGACGAACATAGGAGAGAGGCAGACGGACATGATGGGTTGGTATGGCGGGGGTGCCGGTGGCAGCGCGTGGATCTTTATGGGGCTGTTCTGGGTGGTTCTGATCGTGGGGATCATCTGGTTGGTGGTTCGCCTGCTCCCGTCGAACGCGCACCCTGGCCACGCGGGCGAGGTGTCGCA
>MLJW01000620.1_pt1 | contig 13127 bp, 13 predicted proteins | sample 888231 | NCBI WGS metagenome assembly MLJW01 (sample SAMN05788063, study PRJNA343431) | mine drainage metagenome | isolation source: sample collected from the inflow into an acid mine drainage treatment plant... | place: Germany: Lusatia, lignite mining district
GGCTCCGATGCTGAGCTGCTCCGCCTCGCGGGCGGCGAGCGCCTGGCTGCCCATAACCAACGCCTCCGTCGCCTCGATGACGGTCCGGCACCATCCGGTGACCATCCGGCCCTGGTCCGTCAGGATCGCGCCTCGGGAGCGGCGATCGAGGAGCTCGAGCCCGAGCTGGCGCTCGAGGACCTGGATCCGTTTGCTCGCGGAGGGTTGACTGATCTGCTCGGCGCGGGCTGCCGCCGAGATGCTGCCGAGGTCCGCGACGAGCGCGAGCATCCGTAGCGCCTCCAGGTCGAGCGCCGGACGATGCGCGGGCACCAGGTCTCCTCTCGTGCGGTTGACGCCGTGGGGCTGTCCCGGCTCGTTCCCCAATTCAGGCGAGACCTGCATGGGTATAGCCGTTGGCTATGATGCTATCGGCTATCTCCCGCTACCGGATGGTCGCGCCACGCACGAGAGTCGTCACTGTGACAGCATCGAGAGAGTCGACCGCCCCAGCAGCCCTGGCGCTCCCGCACACCGACGACGCCCCGCGCCGGGTGGGCAGACGTGCCGGCGCGGCCTCGCGGCTTCCCGGTCTCGCGCTCGCCGTGGCGATCGCGGTGGTGGCCACCGCCGTCGGGCGCATGCTCCCGATCGTGGGAGGCCCGGTGGCCGGGATCGTGATCGGCGTGGTCGTTGCCGCGCTCGTCACGCCGGGTCCCCGGTGGCGTCCGGGCATCACGATGGCGAGCAAGACCGTGCTTCAGGCATCCGTCGTGGTGCTGGGCTCCCAGCTCTCCCTCATGCAGATCGTCCACGTCGGCCTCAGCTCCCTCCCGGTGATGCTCGGGACCCTCACCGCCGCGCTCCTCTCGGCCTACTGGATCGGTCGGTGGCTCGGCGTGACCGGAAACCTCCGGACGCTCGTCGGTGTGGGCACCGCGATCTGTGGAGCGTCGGCCATCGCGGCGGTGACCCCGGTGATCGGCGCAGCCGGGGTCGAGGTCGCCTACGCGGTCACGACCATCTTCCTGTTCAACATCTCCGCCGTGCTCGTCTTCCCCGTCCTCGGGCACCTGCTCGGGATGAGCCAGCATGCCTTCGGCCTGTTCGCCGGCACCGCGGTGAACGACATGTCCTCCGTCGTCGCCGCAGCCACGACCTACGGCCACTCGGCCGCGACGTACGCCGTCGTGGTCAAGCTCACCCGGACGCTCCTGATCATCCCGATCAGCCTCGGCCTCGCCGCTCTCGTCGCGCGCCGGGAGCGGGTCCATGCCACGGCGTCGACCGCGGTCGACGGCGACACCGAACAGACCGTCACCGCTGAGATCCGATCACGGGTCCACGTGCTGAGGCTCGTGCCGCGGTTCCTCATCGGGTTCCTCCTGGTCGCCGCCGCCAACACGATCGGCCTCGTGCCGGTCGGCCTGCACCCCGCACTGAGCCAGGTCTCGGTGTTCCTGATCACCGTGGCGCTCTCGGCGATCGGCCTGTCGACCGACCTGCCAGGACTTCGACGTGCCGGGCATCGACCACTCGTGCTCGGTGCCGCGCTGTGGGTCGTCGTCTCCGTCACGAGCCTTGCCCTCCAACGAGCGACGGGCCTCGGCTGAGTCGCTCCGCACCCGTCCCGCAGGGCCCCAGGCGCACGGGTGCCGGGGTGCTCCGCGGAGCCCGCACGGACGACCGGTGTGCCCGCGCCGACCCGCACGATCGCCGCTACGCTCGACGTGAGCTCATCTCGAGCTGGAGGCGCAATGGCGCGATCGAGCATCCTCGACCGGTTCCGCCCTGTGGGCGCACCGGGACCGGCCGGTCCGGTAGGGGTTCCGTCCACTGACGTCCCGGGTTACGTCACCGAGCTCGTTCCGGTCTTCGCGGCGCTTGCGGCCGACATCGACGAAAGCCGCTCGGAGGTGCAGGACGCACGTCAGCGGGCCGCCGCCGCCGTTGCACAGGCGCGTGCCGACGCGGCGGCCGAGGTCGCCCGCGCGCGTCGGGAGGCCGCGGCCGATCGGGCGGCAGCAGCGGCAGCTGTCACCGCGGCCGCTGCACAGGACGACACCCGAGTGATCGCCTCCGCGCGGGAGGCCGCGGCCGCCATCGGATCATCGAGCACGACGCGACTACCCGGTGTCGTCCGCGAGGTGGTCGACCGGCTGCTGCAGGATCAGCTCGGAAGGGCTCGATGAGCAGCGGTGAGCGCAGACTGGGTGGCCGCAACGGTCCGGGCACGGGCCCTCGCCCAACGACGCGCAGGCTCGGGCGCGAGCGCCGTGATCGCTCGCGCGGACACACTGCGCGACGGGATGGATCTGCTCGTCGGGACCGCATACGAACCGCAGATGGCCGACGCGACCGACCTGGCCGCCGTGGAACGGACGACCGACGCGACCGTCCTGTGGCAGCTCCGCGTCCTCGCCGGATGGTTGCCGGCCACGGCGTCACGCCTCTGCCGAGCCGCCGCTGGTGCGTTCGAGCGGGACAACATCACCGCGCTCGCCGCACAGCTCGGCGACGGGCGATCGGCACCCGAGGCCTTCGAGCTGGGAGCACTCGGCACCGCCTGGTCGAGCCTGCGCACCTCGGCTTCCACCGCGGAGCTGGCCGCGGGGCTCGCTCGCTCACCCTGGGGGGCCGTCAGTAACGACGACGCTGCCGCGCTCCGGGACGTCCTCACCGTGGTCTGGCTCCGGCGGCTCTCGGACACCGCCGCAGCGGCACGACCCTGGGCGCTGGCCGGGGCTGCGCTGGTCGCGTCCCGGACCGTGCTTGTCGACCAGGTTGAACCGTCGCCACGGCTGCGCCGCCTCCTGCGGCCACTCATCGGATCGGCATGGGAGCGCGCAACGGATCTCGACGCGATGCGGGCCGCACTCCCCCGTGCGACGGGGGCTCTCCTCGCGGGGATCGCCGCACCCACGGACCTGTGGCAGGCGGAGGCGCGCGCCATGACGGCCGTCGAGACCGACGCGTTCCGGCTCGTGCGGTCTGCGCTTCCTGGTCCCGACGCCGTGCTGGGGGCTCTCGCGGTGCTGGCGACCGACGCCTGGCGCGTTCGCGCCGCTCTCGCGTCAGCGGCGCTCGGGTCCGGGCACAGCGAGGTGCTCGATGCCGTGGCGTGACGCACTGAGCCCGATGCGGATGGAACGCATCGCTCTCGTCGCTCCCGTCGACGCACGACGTGCGGTCCTCGAAGAGGTCGCGCGGCGGGCGGTCGTCGAGCTCGACCTTCCGTACCAGCCCGGTGACGGGTACGACGAGATCGACCGGGCGATCGACGCCGCGGTCGTCTCGGGCCCGGTCGCCGGCCTGGTCGGCTGGAGCGCCGCCCAGGATGTCCCGGCGCTGGCTTCTGCCGTGGCAGCGCATGGGGCTTCTGTCGTCCCGCTCGAGCATCCTCGCGGCGTCGAACCTCCGACCCGGCTCGCCGGCGCGGGACGACCACGGCTCTCGCGCACGCTCGTCGACACCTACGGGACGGTCCCGTACGCAGACGTGGATCCGTCGCGACTGGCCGCGTTCGCCTACGTCGTGATGTTCGGCATGATGTTCGGTGATGTAGGCCACGGCGTGGTCCTCGTCGCCTTCGGTCTCGTCCTGCGAGCCGATCGGTTCCCTCGCCTGGCCCCGCTGCGTCGAGCCTGGTTGTTCGTGACCGGCGCCGGGCTGACGTCGATCGCGTTCGGCGCGCTGTACGGCGAGGCCTTCGGCCCGACCGGTCTGGTCCCGGTGCTCTGGCTCGAACCGCTCACGGACCCTGTCACCCTGATGCTCGCCGCCCTTGTCGTCGGTGCGGTGCTCCTGGGGGGCGCGTATGCGCTGGGGACGGTCAACAGGGTTCGCGAAGGGGGCTGGACCTACGCGCTGTACGCACGGACCGGGATCGCCGGTTCCGCCCTGTTCATCGCTGTCGGACTGGTCGCCTGGGGGGTCACGGCCTCCGTCTCTCCGCTCGTGACGGCTGGGGTCGTGCTGGCCGCGTTGGCCCTTGCCCTCATCTTCGCCGGCCTCGTCGTCGAAGCCGGCGGAGGTGCGACCGGTGTCTTCCAGGCCGTCATCGAGTGGGTCGACACGCTGGCGCGGCTCGGTTCGAACATCGTGTCGTTCGCCCGACTCGCGGCCTTCGGCCTCACGCACGCTGCCCTGCTGTCGGTCGTGTGGAGCGGAACGACAGCCTTGTGGGCGCCCGACTGGCGGGCGGCAGCAGCAGTGCTCGTCTTCGTCCTGGGGAACGTCCTGACCTTCGCCCTCGAGGCGCTCGTCGCCGGTATCCAGGCTCTGCGCCTCGAGTACTACGAGCTCTTCTCGCGGGTCTTCCTCTCCGAGGGACGCCCGTTCCGTGCGTGGGCACCCGCGATTCGACCGGTCGACGCGGACCCTGAGCGGAGCAACCCGACGAGCAGCATCGAAAGTGCCGACCGCACGACTGAAGGGAAGAGACCGTGAACCCATGGATCGGCACCATTCCGGTGGTCATCCTGGCGATGGCGGGCGGGTTCGTGATCGTCCGACGACGTCGACGCGCCGGCGTGACGGCGCTGGTCGTCGTCAACTCGATCGTTCTCATGGCCGCCCTCGTGGTGCTCGTCGTGGCACTCGACGGTGCGCCCGCGTCCGCGGCCGTCGTGCCCGCGGCAACCGGGACCGCGGCTGCGGGGATCGGGGGCTCGGCCCTCATCGCCGCGGCGATCGCCGTCGCGGGTTCCTCGATCGGCGCGGCCTTCGCCGTCGCTTACACCGGGTCGGCGGCGCTCGCCGCCATGAGCGAAAGACCCGAGATCTTCGGGAGGGCGATGGTGGTCGTCGGTCTCGCGGAGGGTATCGCGATCTACGGCCTCATCATCGCCGTGATCCTCATCGGCAGAGCCTGACGAGGCGTGCGATGACGCATGGGACGGTCGTCGCGCTCGGTGAGCCGGCACTGGTCGAGGGCTATCGGCTCGTCGGCGCGGTGGTGCGCGCCGCCGACACCGCGGCGGTCGTGTGCGAGGCGTGGCGCGACCTCCCGGACGGGACCGTTCTCGTCGTGCTGACGAGCAGTGCGGCACGAGCGCTGGGACCGCGTGCCCTCGCACCGGATGCACCGCTGACGGTCGTGATCCCGTCGTGAGCGCCCTCTCCCGCACGTCGTCGACGGCGCTCGAACCGGTCCGTGCGGCGCTTCGCGCGCACGCGGAGCGCGAGTCCGCGCAGGTATGGGCCAGCGCGGAGGCCCAGGTGGTGGAGCTGCGCGAGAGCGCGCACCGTGAGTGCGCGCGGATCCGTGCCGACGCCGCCGCCGAGGGCGCCGCCGTCGCGCGCGGCTCCGCTGCGCTCCGGTCGGCCCGAACCCGTCGTGAGGCTCACGAGATGGTCCTGACCCGGCAGGAGGAGGTGTACGCGGCCCTCGTTGCCGCCGTGGGCGAAGCAGCCTCCGCGCTCCGTGCCGACCCCCGCTACCCGGAGCTCCGGGACCGGCTCACCGAGCGTGCCCGAGAACTCCTCGGACCTCAGGCGGTGGTGACGGAGAGTCCCGTGGGAGGGATCGTCGCCCACGAAGGCTCGAGGCGTCTCGACCTCTCCCTGCCGACCATCGCGGAGACGACCCTCGGGATGATGGCACCGGAGGTGAGCACGCTGTGGACGTCGTGAGGGCGGCAGTCGGAAGGCCAGTCGAAGGAGCCCCCGAAGGAGCTCGGCCGCGCGCGCGCGAGGGTGCCGTGATCCGGGTGAACGGGCCGTTGGTCGAGGTCGAGCGGGTCGACGGGATCTCGATGCTCGAGCTGGTCGCGCTCGGGCCGGAGCGCATCACCGCCGCGACGGTCGCCATCCGTGGCGACCGCGCAACGCTGCAGGCGTACGAGTACACGGGGGGGCTGCGAGTCGGCGACCGCGCCGAGGCGACAGGTCGACAGCTGTCCGGGCTCTTCGGTCCGGGCCTGCTCGGCCAGGTCTTCGATGGACTCATGCGACCGTTGTCCTCCGCGCCGACGTGGCTGACGGCGGATCGCGCACCGGCGACCGAGGATGCCGAGACCTTGGCCCGGGTCTGGCGGTTCGTCCCGACAGCCGTGGGCGGCGCGAGCGTGTCACCGGGCGACGTGCTGGGAACCGTGCCGGATGCCGGTTCCGTCGAGCATCGGGTCCTCGTCCCGTCGGACGTGAGCGGTGCGGTCACGTGGATCGCGCCGGAGGGCGAGACGCGCGTCATGGACGTCGTCGCACGCATCGGGGACCGCGAGGTCCGCCTCGGGGAGCCGTGGCCCATGCGGGTGCCGCGACCGTTTCGCAACCGTCCGGCAGGGGCGGTTCCCTTGCACACCGGGCAGCGCGTGCTCGACCTCCTGTACCCGGTGGCACGAGGCGCCGCGGCAGCGGTCCCCGGCGGGTTCGGCACCGGCAAGACGGTGCTCCTCCAGCAGATCGCCAAGTGGAGCGACGCCGACGTGATCGTCTACGTCGGGTGCGGCGAGCGGGGCAACGAGATGGCCGACGTCCTCGACGGCCTGTCTCAGCTCGTCGACGCTCGCACCGGTGGCCGACTGATCGACCGGACGGTCATCATCGCCAACACGTCGAACATGCCGATGATGGCGCGCGAAGCGAGCATCTACACGGGCGTCAGCGTCGCAGAGTTCTACCGCGACATGGGGTACGACGTCGTGGTCATCGCGGACTCGACGTCGCGCTGGGCGGAGGCGCTGCGCGAGTTCGCGAACCGGAACGGTGACCTGCCCGCCGAGGACGGGTACCCCGCGGATCTCGCGTCGGAGCTCGCGGCGTTCTACGAGCGCGCCGGTCGGGTCACCACGCTCGGGGGCGCCGAGGCGTCGGTCACGGTCATCGGCGCCGTGTCTCCTCCCGGGGGCGACCTCACCGAACCCGTGACGACCGACACCCAACGCTTCATCCGGTCGCTGTGGCTGCTCGACCGCGACCTGGCATACTCACGCCACTATCCAGCCGTGAGCTGGACCGGCTCGTTCGCCCGCGACACCGTCTCGCTCGGGTCCTGGCACGTGGCGAACGGAGATGCGGGATGGCCCGCCCGGCGCGCCCGCGCGACAGCGCTCCTCGCGGAGGCCGACCGGCTCGGTGCACTCGCCGAGATCGTGGGACCGAGCTCACTGCCTGGTCACGAGCGCATGGTCCTGCTCGGTGGGCGGCTGCTGCGCGACGGGGTGCTCATGCAGAACGCCCTGAGCGACAACGACGGCTTCTGCAGCGCCGCGAAGGGTGCTGCTCTCCTCGACATGGTGCTGGCCGTGGTCGACGCCTGCGAAGGTCTCATCGAAAGTGGCGTCGCTGCGACCACCATCGAGCAGACCGACCTCGGGCTCGTGCTCCGCGCACGCGAGGAGACCGGTCCCGACGACGCAGTCGCGGTCCGCGAGCGTGCCCTCGAGGTCCTGCGGCTGCTCGAGGAGATCCGATGACAGCAACCGGTCCGGTGCCTGCGGTCCCGGCACAGCCGAACGACCTGGACGTCGTCCGTCGCCTCGCGGCGCAGGTCTCGTACGGCGACGTGCGGGAGCTTCGCGGACCCCTGCTCGTCCTCGGTGACGTCGATGGCGTGGGGTGGGACGAGTTCGCGATCGTCGACACCCCGAGTGGCCAGCGGCACGGGCTGGTGCTGGAGGTGGACCGGGACCTCGTCACGGTGCAGGTGCTCGAGAGCACCGACGGGTTGGCACCCGGTGGGGTGCGCGTCCGTTTCGCCGGGCGGCCGCTCCAGCTCGCCGTCGGCGAGGGGTGGCTCGGGCGGGTGTGCAACGGGCGCGGGGAGCCCCTCGACGGAGGGCCGCCCGTCACCGGCACGGTCGCCATGCCGGTCAGCGGCTGGCCTCTCAATCCCGTGCACCGCGAGCCGCCGCAAGAGCCCGTCCTGACCGGCATCTCGGTGATCGATGCGCTCACGACGCTCGTGCGGGGTCAGAAGCTCCCGATCTTCTCCGTCCCCGGGATGCCCCACCTGACCTTGGCGACGCAGATCGCCGCCCAGTCGACCTCGAAGGGCGCAGCTTTCCGCGTGGTCTTCGCGGCCATGGGGATGACGCACGCCGACATCGCCTACGTACGGGACCGTCTCGAGGAGCGGTCCGCCGCCGGGGAGCTCGTCCTGCTGCTCAACGCCGCAGACGACCCGGTGATCGAGCGGATCCTGACTCCGCGGATCGCCTTGACGATCGCCGAGGAGCTCGCCTACGTCGAGGGCAACGACGTGCTCGTGATCATGTCCGACATGACGTCCTACGCCGAGGCGGTCCGCGAGGTCTCGGCCGCCCGCCGCGAGATCCCGGCCCGCCGCGGGTACCCCGGCTACCTGTACAGCGATCTGGCGAGTCTGTACGAACGCTGCGGACGGATCCGCGGTCGGCCCGGTTCCGTCACGATCCTGCCGGTCCTCACGATGCCTGCGGGCGACATCACCCACCCGGTTCCCGACCTGACCGGCTACATCACCGAGGGCCAGATCGTCCTGTCGCCCGAGGTCGATGCGCGCGGGGTGTACCCGCCCGTGGACGTGCTCTCGTCGCTGTCCCGGCTGATGCGCAGCGGCGCGGGTCGCGGCCGTACCCGGGAGGACCACCTCGACGTCGCCGCTCAGGTCATGGCGGCACTCGCGCGCGCCCGTCAGGCGGCCGAGCTCGCCGAGCTGGTGGGATCTGCCGCGCTGAGCGAGACGGACCGCAGCTATCTGGCGTACCGGGAGGTCGTCGAGCGCCGACTGTTCGACCAGGGCGCAGCTGAGCTGCGCTCGTTCGAGGACACTCTCGGACGCGCCTGGACGGCACTCGCCGAGCTGCCGTCTCGCGAGCTCACGATGCTCCCGACGGCATTTCTCGACCGGTACCTTCCCCCCCGGACGGAGACGCCATGACGGACACCGGCCGCGCCGGCCGTATGCGGATCGAGCGTCGGCTCGTCACCGCTCGGCACGGTGCCGACCTCTTGGATCGCAAGCGACAGATCATGACCGACGAGCTCGAACGGTTGCAGCTCAATGCCGACCGCGTCTCGGAGGAGTGGTCCACCCGCGCGCGGGACGCCACCGGATGGCTCCAGCGGGCCGCCGCCCTGGACGGTTACGGCAGGATCCGGGAGACCGCACCTGCCCGGCTCGCCGAGGTGGGGATCACCTGGGGTGGCGCGATGGGAGTGGGGTTCCCCGAGAGCGTGTCGTGCGACATCCCGGCGATCACGCGCCGGGGCGGCACCTCGGCGCTCCGATACGCCGCCTCGACCCATCACGCCGCACTCGTGGCAGGTGCGCAGTGTGCCGCGGCGGAGCGCGCCGTGCGCCTTGTGCAGACCGAGCTCGCCGCCACCCGGCTGCGGCAACGCGCCGTCGAGCACCGGTGGATCCCGCGGCTCGAGCGCGAGCTGGATGCGATCCGTCGACGGCTCGCCGAGCAGGAGCTCGAGGAGGCGCTCCGGCTTCGTTGGGCGGCCGATCTCCAAGGTGGCACGATCGGACCGCGAACGCCTGCTGCCGACGAGGACGGTGCGCGGTGACGGACACCGTCCTGGTCGCGGTGAGCGACTCCCCCGCAGCTTTTGAGGCCGCTGAGGTCGCGGTGGAGCTCGCCGCCCGCATCGGTGCCACGCTTCATGCGCTCAGCGTCCTCGGGACCGGTGAGCTCACCGGTCGCCTCGAGGGTGTCGACCACCTGAACCTGGTCCGCGAGCAAGCCGCCACCGCCGCACTGCGACACGTGGCGGCATTGTGCGCGGCCGCGGGCGTGGCGTCCACCGAGGTCCGCCGTCACGGCCACGTCGCAGCTCAGATCCTCGAGTACGCGCACGACGTCGGCGCGACCGTGATCGTCATGGCGTGCGTGGACCGGCCCAGTCACACGTTGCCGTACGTCGGCAGTCAGACGCTTCGCGTCCTCGAGTTCGCCACGGTCCCCGTGCTTGTCGTTCCCGCCCGTCGCGGTGCGCACCGAGGGGCGTTCGCCCCAGGATGAGCGCGTCAGTCCTGACGTGCCGGTCTCTCGGCCGCACGGCGGGCTACGTCATACCGATAGAGCGCCTCGACCCGCTCTGCGGCGTGGTCGACGACCCGGCTCGGGTACCCGTGCATCCGTCCGTCCGGAGCGTCCCACGGTCGATGCACCGCGGGGCCGTCGATGTGCGCGAGCTCCGGCACGTACCGCCGCACGTAGTCGCCGCGCGGGTCGAACCGCTCCCCTTGCAGCACCGGGTTGAAGACCCGGACGTACGGCGCCGCGTCGGTGCCGGTCCCCGCGACCCACTGCCACCCGTGACTGTTCGAGGCGATGTCCCCGTCGCGCAGGTGCGACAGGAAGTACCGGGCGCCGTGCGGCCACCACACGTGCAGGTCCTTGACGAGAAAACTCGCGGCGACCATCCGGACCCGGTTGTGCATCCACCCTTCGCGCGCGAGCTGACGCATCCCGGCGTCGACGAACGGGTATCCCGTCCGCCCCTCCATCCACGCCATGACGGCTGGACCGTCCGGGGGGTCGTAGAGCATGTCGGTCAGGTCGGTCCGCAGGTCTGCCCACGCCGACGCGGGCTCGTGCCAGAGCACGTCGGCGTAGAACTCGCGCCAGCACAGCTCGTCCACGAAGCTCGCGACGCCGGCGTCGAGAGGCCGCGCCGCGGCAAGATCGGCCAGCATCGTGCGCGGATGGATCGCACCGAACCGGAGCTGGGCCGACAGGCCCGAGGTCCCCTCGACGTCCGGTCTGTCGCGCGATTCGCGGTAGCCCGCAACACCCGAGTCGAGGAACTCGCGCCAGCGCGCGTGCGCCAGGTGCTCACCGACTGAGCCGACCGCCGCCGGGCCACGTCCCGGGTCCAGGGCGGGTACGCGGTCGGACTCAGGACCGCGGTGCCAGCGCAGCCCGGTCGGCACGTCGGCGGGCCGCCGCCACCCGTGCCGACGCCAGGCACGGGCGAACGGTGTGAAGACGCGATACGGGCTGCCGTTCGCCTTGAGCACTCGTCCGGGCGTGACTGCGTAGGGGCTCCCGGTCGCCACCAGCGGCACGCCGACCGGCAACGCCGCGCGGACCTGGTCGTCGCGTCGCCTGCCGTATGGCGTCGTCTCCGCGCTCACATGCACGGACGTCGCGCCCACCTCACGCACGAGCGCCGGGAGGACCTCGGCGGGTCGGCCGTACCGGACCACGAGAGCACCGTCGTACGCCTCGCCTACGCTCACCAGCGCTTCCACGAGTGCCCCGGTCCGACCCGATGGGCCAAGCAGACGCGGGTCGGCGACAAAGACCGGGAGAACGCCACCGACACCGGCCGACTCGTGCGCCGAGACCAGCGCCGGATGGTCACGAAGGCGAAGGTCGCGCCGGAGCCACAGGACGCTCGTCATGTGCCGAGCCTAGGTCCTGACTACGATGTAGCCAGGCGGAGTCTCCGCTCCCCACCTCGCCACCCGTACCGATCGATACGCCCCGACCCAGGGTTCGGTCGGTCCGCTGTCAGGATGTTCGCAGCAACGCACGGCACCCTGTCCCGGGTACCTCAACCAGTCCGGGGAGGCGACGAAAGGATGGGAAGTTGGCGAGCAGCGCGGAGAGCCGGGTCGGAGTCGCGCGAGCGCGCAGACGTGTGAGCAGGCGGCGCATCTGGATGCGCCGGACCGGCGTGGTGATGGTCATCCCGATCGCGTGGCTGTCGTGGTCGGTCGGCGGCGTCCTGATGGCACCGGGCACCGACACGGTGACGGCGCGGCTCGCCGAATGGGCGCGGTTCCACGGGATGGGCGCCGTCGTGAGCGAGATGGAGCGGATCCAGTACCAGCTCTCCCCCCCGAAGGTCGGCGGCGCGCTCGCCGGTGCGATCCCGACCGAGACCCCGGGCTCCGGGGGGCCGAGCCCCCAGGTGGCTGCTCAGCCGACCGCTCAGGTGACAGGCTCACCCACCGGGCTGCAGGCGATCCCGGCGCAGACACAGCCTGCCGTGGCCGGCGAGGGCCAGTGGCAACCGCTCCTGACCCTGCACGGCAAGCCGGCGATCCAGGCAGCATTCCTGCGTCCGGACGCCCTGCACACCAGCTACCTCACGGGTGTCGCTGTGATCGACCAGTCCCTGCTGAAGATGGAGCTGCACCCCGGCTACCAGGTTCCCGGCGGGTCCGGCTGGCTCCAGCCGACGGACGTGCCGACGAGCGAGCGTGACGCGCTCGTCGCGACGTTCAACTCCGGGTTCCGGATGGCCGACTCACGGGGCGGCTACTGGCAGGACGGGCAGACGGCCGTCCCGCTCCGGACAGGTGCGGCTTCGATGGTCATCTACAAGGACGGCCACGCTGACGTCGTGAAGTGGGGCGGGGGGACACCCGGCCCGGACGTCGTCGCCGTCCGCCAGAACCTCGACCTGCTCGTGGACAACGGCACGCTTGCGGCGGACATCGACAGCACCACGACCGCGACCTGGGGCAAGACCGTCGGCAACGCCACCTACGTGTGGCGGACGGCTCTCGGCATCCGTGCCGATGGCTCTCTGGTCTTCGTCGCAGGAGATGCACTCTCCGTGCGCACGCTGGCGACGATCGCGCGCGACGCGGGTGCCGTCCGGGCCATGGAGATGGACATCAACAAGGCGTGGACGAACTTCATCACCTATACCCACCCGAGCCCCGGTGTCGCGGTGCCGCACATGCTCACCGCCGACGAGCAGCCGAACCCGAGCCGGTACCTCCAGCCCTCGACCCGCGACTTCGTCGCTGTTCTCGCACGATGACACGCGTCCACGACCTGGACGTCGGCGCCGTCGTCCGGGTCCAGGGGCTCCTGTCCGGGGCCGGCGTCCTGCGCGGCGCGCGGATCCTCAGCCGCGTCGGCGAGCATGCCCTGGGGTGGACGGCGCTCGGCCTGGTCGGCGCCGCTCTCGACGCGCGGCGTCGCGGCGACTGGTTGCGCGCCACGGGCGCAGTCGTCGGCGCCCACGGCGTGAGCGTGGTGCTCAAGCGCCTCGCGCGCCGCCATCGCCCGAGCGACCCGCGGGTCCATGTCCTCGACACCACGCCGAGCGACTGGAGCTTTCCCTCCTCCCACGCGGCGTCGACCACGGCTGCTGCGATCGCCTACTCGCGTCTGCTCGGGCACCGCTGGCCGTGGATGGTCGTCCCCGCGATGATGGCGAGCCGGGTTGCCCTCGGCGTGCACTTCCCGGGA
>MLJW01000621.1_pt1 | contig 13124 bp, 16 predicted proteins | sample 888231 | NCBI WGS metagenome assembly MLJW01 (sample SAMN05788063, study PRJNA343431) | mine drainage metagenome | isolation source: sample collected from the inflow into an acid mine drainage treatment plant... | place: Germany: Lusatia, lignite mining district
GCTTGTCGCGGACGAAGCGGCCATTGGCGAAGCAGTACTGGGCGTCGCGTCCGGCCCGCGAATAGGCGGGCAGGGCGGCGAAGCCGGTCAGATGCAGATCGCCGGCACTGACCTCGATGCTGCGGGCCTGTCCGAAGAACTCCTCGCCGAGCAGTTCGCGCACGCGGCCGGGAAGGTCGGTCGCGCCCAGACGCTGCCTCACCTTGCCGTTGTGGGCCAGGCTGAAAACCACCTCCGGCCGCGCCAGCGCCATGCGCCGCAACGCCTCTTCGCAGTGGGCGAACTCGGTGGCTTCCTGCTTCAGGAATTTGCGCCGTGCCGGCGTGTTGAAGTAGAGGTCGCTGGCCTCGATCACCGTGCCCCGGGAGAGGGCCGCGGGCGAGGGCGACAGCTCATGGGTGTCTATGCGCCAGGCGTGTGCGGCGCTTGCGGTGCGGCTGGTGATTGACAGGCGCGCCACCGAGGCGATCGAGGCCAGCGCCTCGCCGCGGAAGCCGTAGGAGGCGACCCGTTCGAGATCGGCGAGACTGCCGATCTTGCTGGTGGCGTGCCGTGCCAGCGCCACCGGCAGGTCCTCGCGATCGATGCCGCCGCCGTCGTCGGCGACGCGGATCGAGCGCACACCGCCCTCGATCAGCTGCACGTCGACCTGGCGCGCGCCGGCGTCGAGGCTGTTCTCGACCAGTTCTTTCAGCACCGAGGCGGGTCGTTCCACCACCTCGCCGGCGGCGATCTGGCTGATCAGAAGATCCGGCAGGGGTTTGATCGCGCTCATGGGCGGCGATTATAGACTGCGGCATCCGGTAGAATGCCCCGCCACGCTCCCCCGTTCGCACTGCGATGGCGCTACTCGCCCAGTTCCTCGATCTCGTCCTGCATCTCGACCAGCATCTGGCCGTCCTGATCGCCCACTACGGCGTCTGGATCTACGCCATCCTGTTCGCCATCATCTTCTGCGAGACGGGCCTGGTGGTCGCGCCCTTCCTGCCGGGCGACTCGCTGCTCTTCGTCGCCGGCGCGCTGGCCGCGGGCGGCGGCCTGGATATCACGGTCCTGTGCGCCGTCCTGTTCGCCGCTGCCTTGGCCGGGGACAACGCCAACTACTGGATCGGCCACGCGGTCGGACCGCGCGCCTTCCGCTGGGAGCAGTCGCGCCTGTTCAACAAGGCGGCGCTGTTCAAGGCCCACCTGTTCTATGAAACCCACGGCGGCAAGACCGTGATCGTCGCCCGCTTCCTGCCGCTGGCGCGCACCTTCGCGCCCTTTGTGGCCGGCGTTGCGCGCATGGGCTACGGGCGCTTCTTCGTTTTCGATTTTACCGGCGGCGCGCTGTGGATAGGTTCGCTGACCCTGGCCGGCTATTGGTTCGGCAATCTGCCGCTGTTCAAGGATCACCTGTCGCTGGTGATCGTCAGCATCATCGCCGTGTCGCTGCTGCCGGCGCTGATCGGCTGGCTGCGTCACCGGAGCCAGCGCTAAGCCGCGTCCAGCCAGGCGCCCAGCCCCTGGGCATTGAGCTCGATGTCCATGGCCATCAGGGCCAGCAGATCGTCGTCTCGCAGCGCCCAGTCCTGCCGCTGTCCTTCCGCGATCACGATTTGCGCCAGCCCCGCCGTCAGGCGTTGGTGGCGTCCGGGGCCATCCCTTTCTCTCAGCGCCAGGTCGGCGTGGGCGTCGATCAGCCGGTGCAGGTCCGCGGCCAGGCGCGGAATGTCGCCCACCCGGCTGTAATGGGTGACATAGACCGCCGTGGGACGCTGGCCGGCGATCAGATCCACCGAGCGGTGCAGCGCCGCCGGATCGAACTGCACCGGTGTCGTCGCGGGAAAGGCGAAACAGCGGCCGTCCCGGTCCAGTTCGCGGTAGGACAGGCCGAAGCTGTCGCCGGCGAAGATCTGCCCGGTGTCCCCGTCGCGGATCGAGAGGTGGTGGCGGGCGTGGCCGGGGGTGTCGAACAGGGTGAGTTCGCGGCGGCCGAGCGCCAGCGTCTGACCGTCCCTGGCCTCGACGATGCGTGTCGCCGCGACCGGCAGGATGTCGCCGTACATCCTGCGCGCCGCCTCTTCGCCATAGACGGCGATGGTGCCGGCGATCAGCCGGGACGGGTCGGCGACGTGGCGCGCGCCGCGCGGATGCACCACCAGCCTGGCCTCGGGCAGGGCCGCCATCAGGCTGCCGGCGCCGCCGGCGTGGTCGAGGTGGACATGGGTGAGGATCAGGTAGTCCACCTGTTCGGGGGCGATGCCGAGCTTCGCCAATGCCTCCAGAACGCGCGGCACGGCGTGGTTGTTGGCGCTGTCGATGAGCGCGGCGTGGCCATTTGCCACGATCAGATGCACGGCGTTGAGCCGGGGGCGGCCGAAGCCCGAATCGATCGCGTAGATGCCTTGGCCGTGGTCGGTGAGTATGTCCATGTTTGCCATGGTAACAGCACCAGCCCGCCGCAGTCCGCCAGCTTGCGCTATGATGACCCATGCGCGCTGGCCTCTCGCCATCGTGGCGCTGATGCTGGCGGCGGGGGCCCCGGCCCCGTCCCAACTGGCCCAGACGCTCTACCGGCGCAATTCCCGCGAATGGATGAAGGGCGGTTCAGCGGGCAGCGACGCGACAACTGCCGCGGCGGCCGTGCGCTGGCGCTGATCGCCGGACTTTCCGAAATGATCCCAAACACCTTCAACGATAAGACCGAGTTCTACATGACCGACGCGCTTGATCCGCTAAAGCTGTACCACGCCGCCCGCCACGTCGAGAGCCAGCGCTTCCTGCCCGTGGCGGTAGTCCAGTGAGCACCACGGTGATCCTGATCTCCGGCCGCGGCAGCAATCTTCGGGCGCTGCTCGAGGCGCAACTGCCCGGACGCATCGCCGCCGTTATCAGCAATCGCGCCGAGGCAGGCGGGCTGGCGTATGCGCGCGAGCGCGGCGTCGCGACGGTGGTGCTCGATCACCGGGGCTACGCCTCGCGCGAGGCCTACGACGCAGCGCTGGCCGAGGAAATCGATCGCCACCGGCCTGATCTGGTGGTGCTGGCCGGTTTCATGCGCATCCTCGGCGACCCCTTCGTGCGCCGTTTTACCGGGCGCCTGCTCAACATCCATCCCTCGCTGCTGCCGGCCTTTCCGGGCCTGGCAACGCACGCCCGGGCGCTCGCCGCGGGCGTCAGGATCCACGGCTGCACCGTGCATTTCGTTACCCCCGCGCTCGACGCCGGCCCCATCGTGGCGCAGGTGGCGGTGCCGGTGCGCGGCGACGACGACGAGGCGACGCTGGCCGCGCGCGTGCTGGCCGAGGAAAACCGGATCTACCCGCAAGCGGCGCGCTGGTTTCTGGAGGGACGATTGTTGCTGACCCCCGAGGGCAGGGTCGCCCTGCTGCGCGAGGGGCCGTCGGCGCCGCCCTTGGTGGCCCCGGTCGCCGCCTGAGCGTGTCCGGATCGATGCGGCGCTCGGGATTCGCGCTGGCTCTGGCGCTCTCGCTGCTGCTGCATCTGGCGCTGCTTTCGTCGCCCGGCTGGCGGCTACCGACGCTTGCTGCCGCGGCACGGCTGCAGGCGCAACTGCTGCCGCGACCCGTGCGGCAGGCGCCCCAGCCGCCGCCGCAGCCGGCTGTCCGTCGCCAGCCGCCGCCCCGCTTGCCGCCGGTCCGCCATCGCACCCGACCGCCGGCGCTGGTGACGACACCCGCACCGATCGCGGCACCAGCGGCGATAGCGCCGCCATCGCTCGCCCCGCCGCCAAAGCCGGCGGCGCCGGCCGCTGAATCGATGGCACCGCCACCGCCCGCGGCGGCACCCGCAGCGCCGCCGCCCGAGCCGCAGTTGCCGCGTCGCGGCCGCATTCGCTTCTCGATCAGCCGCGGCGACCAGGGCTTCGTGGTCGGTCAGGCGGTGCATACCTGGCAGCGCCAGGGCAAGACCTACGCCCTCTCCAGCGTCACCGAAACCACCGGCCTCGTGGCTCTGTTCAGGCCGGCGCGGGTGGTTCAGAACAGCGAGGGCGAGATCAGCGCAGCAGGCCTGAAGCCGCTCGAATATCGCACCCTGCGCAACGGGGTGGCGGCCGAGGCCGCCAGCTTCGACTGGGCGGGAGGACTGCTGCATTATTCGGGTAGCCGCGAGGCGCCGCTGTCGCCCGGAGCGCAGGACGTGTTGAGCGTGTTCTACCAGTTGGGTCAGCTCTTGCCGACGGCACGCACCGAGGTGATGGTGGCGACCGGCAAGAAGTTCGAGCGCTACACCTTCGATGTGCTGGGCGAGGAGCGCTTGCCGCTAGCGTTCGGCGCGCAGCGAGCGTTGCACCTGAAGAGTGTCGGCGACAGCGGCGAGGTCACCGAGGTCTGGCTGGGACTGGATCTGCGCGGCCTGCCGCTGAAAATCCGCTACACCGACCGCAGCGGCGAGCCTTTCGTTCAGGTCGCCGAGAAACTCGAGTTCGACGATAATGCGCCTGCCGCAAGCGGGAAGCTGCCTCAAGCGCCAGCCCCGCCGCCACCCCAATCACCACCCCAAGCGGGATGACAGGAAGACATGAACATACGCATCACGCCCGGCATGATCGACGATGCCGCCACGGTGCTGAAGAAACTCCTGAGTTTCAGCCAGCCCGCCGACGCGGTGCTCTCCGGGTACTTCCGCGAGCGGCACAACCTGGGCGGACGCGAGCGCGGCTTCATCGCCGAGACCGTCTATGCCGTGCTGCGCCGCCGACGCCTGCTGGAGAGTCTGGCGCAACCGCTGGTAACCCCCAGGCGTCTGATCCTGGCGGCGCTGACGCGCATCAACGGGCTTTCCCAGCGGCAACTGGCGGAGGCGGTCACGGCCGAGGAGGCCGAATGGCTGGGCGGCCTGCGCGCGCAGCCGGAGCTGGCGCTCGATCTTGCCTTGCAGGCCGATTTGCCCGACTGGCTGATCGAGCGGCTGCGCACCCGCCTGTCCGAGGAGGCGCTGCTGCAATTGGCGCGCGGCTTGAATCAGAGCGCTCCGCTGGATCTGCGCGTGAACGCGCTCAAGGCCACGCGCGAGGAGGTGCTCTCCCGCCTTGCCGCAGACGGCATCGCGGCTCAGGCGTGCCGCTATGCGCCGCTGGGCATTCGCCTGAAAGCGAAGCCGGCGCTTGCGCGCCATCCTCTCTACCTCGAAGGGGCAGTCGAGGTGCAGGACGAGGGCAGCCAGTTGCTGGGCTACCTCGTCGCCCCCAAACGCGGCGAGATGGTGGTCGATTTCTGCGCCGGTGCCGGCGGCAAGACGCTGGCGCTGGGCGCCACGATGCGCTCCACCGGCCGGCTCTATGCGTTCGACGTTGCCGACAAGCGCCTGGCCCGGTTGAAGCCGCGGGCGGCGCGCGCCGGCCTGTCCAACGTGCATCCGGTGCGCATCTCGGGCGAGAACGACGCGCACGTCAAGCGGCTCGCCGGCAAGATCGACCGGGTCCTGGTCGATGCGCCGTGCAGCGGGCTTGGCACCTTGCGCCGCAATCCCGATCTCAAGTGGCGGCAGACGCCCGAGAGCGTCCTCGAACTGGCGCAGAAGCAGCGTGACATCCTGGCTGCGGCATCGCGCCTGGTGAAGCCGGGTGGGCGCCTGGTTTATGCCACCTGCAGCATTCTGCCGGAGGAGAACGAACTGATCGTCGATGCCTTCCTGGCCGGGCACCCCGGCTTCCGCCGCCTGTCGGCGGAAGCATTGCTGGCGGAGCAGGGCATCAATATCGATTGCGGCGAGGACATGCGTCTGCTGCCGCACCGGCACGGCACCGACGGCTTCTACGCGGTAGCCATGGAGCGGCAGGCTTGAAGCGCTTGCCCGCGCATCTCCTGCTCTGTCTGCTGCTCCTGCCGGCGCCGGCATGGCCGGCGGCGGTGTTGCCGGCGCGGGGCACGATCGAACTGGAGTTCAGTCCCTGGGACGACGCCGAGGCTGCCATCCTGCGGGTGCTTCAGGGAGCGCGTCGGGCAATCTACGTCCAGGCCTATCTGTTCACCAGCCGTCCCCTGGCCCAGGCATTGATCGAGGCGCGCGCGCGCGGGGTCGCGGTCTATCTGCTCAGCGACCGGGAGACGCTGGTCAAGGACGAGGGCGGCCGCAGCCAGATTCCCCGATTGGCGGCAGCCGGCATCCCGGTCTGGGTCGAGGTGCGCTACGCCGCCGCGCATAACAAGATCATCATCGTCGACCCTGAATTGGCGTCGGCAGCCGTTGTCACCGGCAGCTACAATTACACTTATTCGGCGCAGGCGCGCAATGCCGAAAACCTGCTGATACTGCGCGGCAATCCGGAGCTGGCCCGAGCCTATCTCGACAACTGGCGGCGCCATCGGCAGGATGCGCTGCCCTATCCGGCGGGTCTCTCAGATTAGCGTTTCCGGGTATTTGCCATGACCACAACAGGCTTTCCGAATCTGCTCATCGGCTTCTGGCACGACCTGCTGCGCCCGGACGTGTTCTGGCAGTCGGGCGCGCTGGTGCTATGCCTGGTGCTGGCTTTCTTCGCCAGCCGCCTGCTGCGCGGACCGGCGCAGACCGAGGGCCGCGCCTGGCGCCTGGGCCGGGGCGGCCTGAAGCGGCTGGCGTTCCCGCTGATAGCGCTGGTGCTGGTGCTGGTGGCGGAGGCGCTGCTGCGCGGGCACTTCCATACCCATCTGCTGGCGCTGGCGGAGCCGCTCCTGGCATCGTTCGCGGCGATCCGCGCGGTGTTCTACGTGCTGCGCTATACCTTCGGCGGCGCCGCCTGGCTGGCGCCGTTCGAGCGTTCGTTCGCGCTCCTGGTGTGGGGCTTGGTGGCGCTGCACATCACCGGATTGCTGCCCGATCTGATCGGCATGATGGCGGGTGTCAGATTCGACGTCGGCAAGCAGAGCCTCAATCTCTGGATAGTGTTGCAAGGACTGGTGACGGTGCTGGCGACGCTGTTCGTGGCGCTGTGGCTGTCGGGCATGGTGGAGGACAGGCTGCAGCGCATCGAGGGGCTGGACGGCAATCTGCGCGCGGTGTTTACCCGCCTGTCCAAGGTGTTTTTGATCCTGCTGGCGGTGCTGATCGGCCTGCCCCTGGTCGGCATCGACCTCACCACGCTCTCGGTGTTCAGCGGCGCACTCGGCGTCGGTCTGGGCTTCGGCCTGCAGAAGATCGCCAGCAATTATGTCTCCGGCTTCATCATCCTGCTCGACCATTCGATCAGCATCGGCAGTCTGATCACGGTCGGCAGCGACCGGGGCCTGGTGAGCAAAATCACCACCCGTTACACGGTGGTCAGGAGCCTCTCCGGAGTCGAGGCGATCGTTCCCAACGAATTGCTGGTCAGTCAGGTGGTGCGCAACGAGTCCTACACCGACCCCAACATGCGCTTCTCGCTGCCGGTGCAGGTCGGCTACGAGACCGATCTCGATCAGGCGATGCGCATCATGGTCGACGCCGCCCGGGCGCAGCCGCGCGTCCTGGCCGAGCCGGGACCGGGGGCCTTCCTGGTGGAGTTCGCCGACTCCGGCATCAATCTCGAACTGGGTTTCTGGATCGCCGACCCCGAGCACGGCACGCTGCAACTGCGCTCCGACATCAACCTCGCGATCTGGCGTGGCTTCCAGACCGCCGGCATCAACATTCCCTATCCGCAGCGCGAAGTGCGCCTGCTCGGCGCGCCGGCCTGATCATTCGTTTGGCAACTATTCACGTAGAATAGGGTCAAATTTCATTATTTCTAAAGGCATGTTTTAATGTTCTCAGGCTTCATCCATCTGTCCTGGTTCGGCGACGCGATCGTGGCCCTGCTGATGACCCATGTCACCATCGCCGGCGTCACCATTTTCCTGCACCGCTGCCAGGCGCATCGCGCGCTTGAGCTTGGGCCCCTGCCCAGCCACTTGTTCCGCTTCTGGCTGTGGCTGTCCACCGGCATGGTCACCAAGGAATGGGCGGCGATCCACCGCAAGCACCACGCCAAGTGCGAGACTCCGGATGACCCCCACAGCCCGCAGGTGCTGGGCATCAACCGCGTGCTCTGGGGCGGCGTCTTCCTCTACGTCAAGGAGTCGCGCAATCGCGACACCGTCCTACGCTACGGCCACGGCACGCCCGATGACTGGCTGGAGCGCAAGCTGTACACGCCATTTCACAAGCTGGGCGTCGTCTTCATGCTGGGCATCGATGTCGCGCTGTTCGGCGCTGTTCCCGGTGCGCTGATCTGGCTCGTGCAGATGGCCTGGATTCCGTTCTGGGCGGCGGGCGTGATCAACGGCGTCGGTCACTTCTGGGGCTATCGCAATTTCGCCAGTGCTGACGCCAGCACCAACATTCTTCCCTGGGGCATCTTGATCGGCGGTGAGGAGCTGCACAACAACCATCACGCCTTTGCCACCTCGGCCAAGCTCTCCAACAAATGGTACGAGTTCGACATCGGCTGGTTTTACATCCGCATCATGGAAGTCCTCGGACTCGCCCGGGTGAAGAAGCTGGCGCCGCGACCCCGGCTCGGCGCCGTGCGTCCGGCAGTGGATGAACAGACGCTGCAGGCGGTGATCACGCACCGTTACGACGTGCTGGCGAGGTACATGAAGTCGCTGCAGCGCATCGCCGCCGAGGAGATCGGCAAACTCAAGCTCGATGCCGGTCAGGGTCAGGCGTTGAAGCGCTGGCTGGGCGAGGCGGCGCTGCAGCTTCCGGATCAGGAGAAGCTGGCTTCGGTGCTGGGAAGGAGCGACCGCCTGGCCAAGGTCTATGCCATGCGCGCCGAGCTGGAGGCCCTGTGGGCGCGTTCCGCCGCCAGTCACGAGCAGTTGCTGAAGCAGTTGCAGGAATGGATCCACGGCGCCGAGCAGAGCGGCATCGCCCAGTTGCAGGAGTTTTCGCTGCGGCTGCGGCGCTACGCGGTCTGAGCTGCTCCTGACTCGGGACGCGCCCAACAAAAAACCCGCCATCGAGCGGGTTTTTTGCCGGTGCGGGCAAGCCTTACTTCAGCTTGGTTTCCTTGTAGGCGACGTGCTTGCGGACCTTGGGGTCGTACTTGACCATTTCCAGCTTCTCGGGCGTGGTCCGCTTGTTCTTGGTGGTGGTGTAGAAATGGCCGGTACCGGCCGTAGATTCGAGCTTGATTTTTTCGCGGGCGCCTTTGGCCATGGTGATCTCCGGTCAGGTTGCGGCGGACGTCAGAACGACTCGCCGCGGCTCTTCAGCTCGGCGAGAATGACGTCGATGCCTTTTTTGTCGATGGTGCGCAGGCCGGCATTGGAAACGCGCAGCCTCACCCAGCGATTTTGGGACTCGACCCAGAAGCGGCGATTCTGCAGGTTGGGCAGAAAGCGGCGCTTGGTCTTGTTGTTGGCGTGGGAAACGTGGTTTCCGACCATCGGGGCCTTGCCCGTGACTTGGCAAACGCGGGACATGTGGGTTGCTCCAGAAAGCGATTTAGCCGCGCATTATACGCGTGGCTTGGGAAAAACTTCAAGCCCGAATTCCGGCCGGACATTTCCGCCAGGTTTACAGCAAGCCGCGCTCGGCGAAGGACATCGGCGGCGCATTGCCGGCGACGATGAAGTGATCGAGCACCTTGACATCGACCAGCGCCAGCGCTTGCTTCAGCGCCACGGTCAGGGCCTCGTCGGCGCGCGAGGGCTCGGCGGCGCCGGAGGGGTGGTTGTGGGCGAAGATCACCGCCGCGGCGTTCCGCGACAGCGCCTGCTTGACCACCTCGCGCGGATAAACCGAGGTCTGGGTGAGCGTGCCGCGGAACAGCTCTTCATGACGGATCAGGCGGTTCTGCGCGTCCAGCCAAAGCGCCAGGAAGGCTTCGTGGGGAAGATGCGCGAGCGTCAGGCGCAACCAGTCGCGCACCGCACCGGGTGCGCCGAACAGGTCGCGGCTATCCAGTTGCTCGCCCAGGCTGCGCCGCGCCAGCTCCAGCACCGCCTGCAGCTGCGCGATCTTGGCGCTGCCCATACCCGGGATCGCGGCGAATTCGGCCGATTCGGCGTGGAACAGGCGCTGCCACGAGCCGAAGTGGGCGAGCAGCTGGCGGCCCAGATCGACCGCGCTCTTGCCCCGGATTCCCACCCGCAGGAAGATCGCGAGCAGTTCCGCGTCGGAGAGCGCTCCGGCGCCATGCCTCAGCAGACGCTCGCGCGGCCGTTCCTGTTCGGGCCAATCGGCAATTGCCATGGGTTAGAATGCCTGATCGAATCGTGGTCTTGCATTCTAATGTCATGACAGGGTTTTCGGGTAGACGCATCGTGCTCGGTGTCACCGGCGGCGTGGCAGCCTACAAGGCGGCAGAACTGGCGCGCCTGCTGGTCAAGGACGGCGCCGACGTCGATGTCGTGCTGACCGCCGCCGGCTCGCGTTTCGTCGGCGGGCCGACCTTCCAGGCGCTCACTGGTCGGCCGGTATGGAGCGATCTTTGGGATGCGCGCGCACCCGGCGGCATGGCGCACATCGCGCTTTCCCGCGGTGCCGACGCCATCCTGGTGGCGCCGGCCAGCGCCGATTTCCTCGCCAAGCTGGTCCACGGATCGGCCGACGACCTGCTCTCCACCCTCTGCCTGGCGCGGGAGTGTCCGCTGCTGGCGGCGCCGGCGATGAACCGACAGATGTGGGAGCAGGCGCCGACGCGGCGCAATGTTCGACAATTGATCGAGGACGGCGTCGTCCTGCTCGGTCCGGGTACCGGCGCGCAGGCCTGCGGCGAAGTCGGGCCGGGGCGGATGCTCGAAGCGGAGGAAATCGGCGAAGAACTCGCCGCCTTTTTCCAGCCCAAACTGCTGGCCGGCCGGCGCGTGTTGCTGACCGCCGGTCCGACCTTCGAACCCATCGATCCGGTGCGCGGATTGACCAACGCCAGTTCGGGCAAGATGGGTTTCGCCCTGGCGCGCGCCTGCCGCGAGGCCGGTGCAGTGGTGACGCTGGTGGCGGGTCCGGTCGCCCTGGCGGCGCCGCGCGGCGTCACACGCATCGATGTCCAGAGCGCCGCCCAGATGCGCGCGGCGGTGCTGCGCGAATTGCCGGATCAAGACCTGTTCATCGCCGTCGCGGCGGTGGCCGACTATCGTCCGGTAAAGACGCACGCCGACAAGATCAAGAAAAGTGGCGGCACCTTGACCCTGGAACTTGCGCAAAACCCGGACATTCTCGCCGAAGTCGCGGCCTTGCCCAACGCCCCGTTTTGCGTCGGTTTCGCCGCCGAGAGCCGGAATCTGGCCGAGTACGCCGAAGGCAAGCGCGTCGCCAAGAAGCTGCCGCTGGTCGTAGGCAACCTGGTCCGGGATGGTCTGGGTGGCGACGCCAACAGCGTGATCCTGTTCGACGCCGAAGGCAGCCATCCGCTGCCCCCGGGCGGGAAGCTGGGCGTGGCGCGCGCCATCGTCGCGCATATTGCGTCCCTGCTGGAGCACCGCTGAGATGCATCGCATCGACGTCAAGATTCTCGATTCGCGCTTGCGGGACGCCGCCGGGCAATACGCGCCGCATTACGCCACGGCGGGCGCCGCCGGTCTCGACCTGCGTGCCTGCATCGAGCTGCCGGTGAAAATCCATCCCGGCGAGACGCAGTTGATTCCCACCGGCATCGCCATCCACCTCGCCGATCCGGGACTGGCCGCCCTGATCCTGCCGCGCTCCGGGCTCGGCCACAAGCACGGCATCGTGCTGGGCAATCTGGTCGGCCTGATCGACTCCGATTACCAGGGCGAGATCTTCGTTTCCACCTGGAATCGCGGCAAGGAGACCTTCACCCTGAATCCGCTCGACCGGCTCGCGCAACTGGTGGTGGTGCCGGTGCTGCAGGTCGGCTTCAACATCGTCGACGATTTCGCCGCCAGCGGGCGGGGCGACGGCGGCTTCGGCAGCACCGGCAAGTCCTGAGCGCGATGACCGCGCTGCTGCTGAAGAAAATCGTCACGCTGCTGGCGCTGGTCGAGCCCTTCGGCCTGATCCCGCTGTTTCTCCAGGCGACCGGCGGTCTGTCGGTGTCATCGCAGCGCCGCTACGCCCGCGTGCTGGGCGTGACGGTGACCGTGGCGCTGGTCGGGGCGGGGCTGATCGGCGCCGAAATCCTCGATCTGCTCGGCATGAGTCTGGGCGGCATGCGCGTCGGCGGCGGCATCATCGTGCTGATCCTGGGTATCGCCATGGTGCTGGGTCAGGAGAAGGCGGTCAAGCAGACCGCCGCCGAGACCTCCGCCGCCGCCGACCGCGAGGGGCGGGGCATCGTCCCTCTGGGCATTCCGCTGCTGGCCGGGCCGGCGGCGCTGTCCTACATGATGACTCACGGCACCCTGCAAAGGCTCGTCGATTTCAGCCTGGTGGTGATTCCCGGCTTGACCGTCGGGGCGATCACCTGGGCCACCTTCCACTTTGCGGCGAAGACGCAGCGCTGGCTGACCGCGGCCAAGCTCAACGTCATCGAACGCCTGACCGGCTTCCTGCTGGCCGGAATGGCGATCGACATGATGGCCACCGGGCTGAAGGAGCTGTTTCCGCCTTTGGCCGGTTAGGTCAGTGGCGCTCGCCGGGCGCCACTGACGGCGTATTCACCCCAGTTTCTCGTAGAGCGGCAGGGTCAGAAACTCGACAAATTCGACGGCCGTGGACATCTGCTCGAAGACCTTGGCTGCTTCCAGGTAGGTGGCGTTGAAGGCGGCCTCGCCGACCAGCGCCTTGATCTTGACCATTTCCTCGGGAATCATCTGCCGGACCAGGTCGGCGGTGACCTTGCGACCGTCGTCCAGCACGCCCTTGGGCGAACGTATCCATTGCCACACCTGGGAGCGCGAGATCTCGGCGGTGGCGGCGTCTTCCATCAGGTTGAAGATCGGCACGCAGCCATTGCCGGCGAGCCAGGAACCCAGATACTGGATGCCGACGCTGATGTTGCCGCGCAGGCCCGCCTCGGTGATCGGTTGCTCCGGCTGGAAGACCAGCAGGTCGGCGGCGGCAACCACGACGTCGTCGCGCTTTTTGTCGATCTGGTTGGGACGCTCGCCCAGCACCTTGACGAACTCCTCCATCGCGATCTGCACCAGGCCCGGGTGGGCGACCCAGCCGCCGTCGTAGCCGTCGCTGGCGTCGCGGGCCTTGTCGCTGCGGATCGCAGCCATCGCGCGATCGTTGGCTTCTGGGTCGTTCTTGATCGGGATCAGCGCGCT